>Ga0209802_1000611_pt1 | contig 27667 bp, 23 predicted proteins | sample GraSoiAngelo_129_FD_185886 | JGI IMG/M metagenome (GOLD analysis project Ga0209802, IMG submission 185886) | Grasslands soil microbial communities from the Angelo Coastal Reserve, California, USA - 14_0927_12_40cm (SPAdes) (version 2) | ecosystem: Environmental > Terrestrial > Soil > Grasslands ... | reverse complement strand
TCGCGCACAGTAGGCCAACTAGCACTCGCATTAGGAGTCCTTTCTTCTAAGATTGCCCTTAGCGGGCGTCGTCTCGGAGCCGCTTTCCGAGGAAAAAACATTGCGCCCGGACCACAGACCTTGTCGACAACCTTTCAGTCTGATGCAAACTAATAAGTCCGAAATGTCAAAAGAATGTCTCGGTAATGTAGTCTTTGTCGCGTCCTGGCTTGCGATGCCCTGCCCGCCGTCGTAACATGACGCCCTTCAACCTTGAGGAGGCCTCGCTTGCTCGATCGCCGCCGATTCATATTCTCCGCTGCCGGCCTCGCCGGAACTCTCGCCATTCCTAATCGGCTGATCGCGCAGCTTGCCTCTGCTCCGGCGAACCTTCCGGATCCCAAACAATACAGCAATAACGACGACGCATACTGGCTAGAACTGCGCAAACAGTTTCTTATTCCCGGCGACGAGATCTACCTGAATAACGGTACTGTCGGCTCCAGTCCTGCGCCGGTGCTGCGCGCCATATTCGACGGCTACAACACCACCGAGAAAATGGACCAGCAAGACCCGGAAGATTATCCCATCTGGGGCTACGCCGCATGGAATGAATTTCGTGACCCGCTGGCCGCCTTCGTGGGGTGCAAGCGCGACGAAATTGCCATGTTGCGCAACGCCACTGAGGCCAACAGCTACATTGCCAACGGCGTCGATATGAAGGCCGGCGACGAAGTGCTGATGACCGACCAGGAGCATCCCGGCGGCGAGCAGCCCTGGCAGCTTAAAGCCAAACGCTACGGCATTGTGATTAAGAAAGTCACTCTGCCGAAGCCGGTTCAGAATCCTGCGCAGGTGCTGAACCTGTTCAGCGACGCCATCGGCCCTCGCACGCGTGTCGTGTTCTTCAGCCACATCACGACAGTGACGGGGGTCGTTCTTCCGGCCAAAGAGCTGTGCGGCCTGGCGCGTTCTAAAGGCGTTCTCTCCGCCGTTGACGGCGCCCATGTCCCCGGCATGATGCACCTGAATGTCAAGGATCTGGGCTGTGACATGTACTCGGCCAGCCCGCACAAATGGCTGCAAGCGCCCAAAGGTTCAGGCTTCCTTTGCCTGCGAGACGAGGTCATCGACCGGCTTTGGAATACCATTGCCACCGAAGGCTGGGACGAGCCTCAACTGCGCGCCGAACGCTTCCAGCGCATCGGCAGTTCGAACGTGCCTGCACTCTGGGGCCTGCGCGCCGCCATCCAAGTGGCCAACCAGATTGGCATGGACCGCATTGAGCGCCGCCATCGCCAAATGTGCGATTACATTCTTGAAGAAATGATCAAGCGCGGCGCTGAGTCATGGACATCGCCGGATCCATCGCTCCGTTGCGCCATTGCCACAGTTAATGTGCCGCCCATTCAGCGTATGGATTTGGAGAATTGGTTGTGGAAGACACACAAGATCCGCATCCGCGGCGGCGAACCCTCGAAGCTGCGGCTGTCGACGCCCTACTACTTGCAGAAGAAAGAGATTGCCCGGTTCTTGGAAAAGTTTGATGAGTATAAAAAAGCTCACTCAGAGTCGTAATGCGAATTCTGCGTGAGACTCCGCCAGAAGCTGTGGAGTCAAATTGCTGCGGCCACCGATTGCAAAAGCCCCAGATAATCCCAGAAAGTGCCCAAGTCGCGCCTTACCAGAATTGAGTTAGCACGTCTATTAGACAGAATGGGTTGGGGCTGCGTCTCAGTCCGCGATCTAACATTGCTGCTGGTTGCCATTGCTGCCGGCAGCGTACTTCTAACTGCACAGGTCGAAATTCCGAACTCCGGCGGAAGAGCGGCGGCTGCGGTCCGGACCGAGCATGCGCCCCGGTTGGACGGAACTCTCAACGATCCGATTTGGCAAACTGCGCCTCCCATCGCTGATTTCCGTCAGCGCGAGCCACTCGAGACTTCTCCTCCCACCGAGAAAACCGAAGTTCGCATGCTCTACGATGCCCGCCATATTTATTTCGGCATCCACTGCTATGACAAGTCTCCCGCTGACATTGTTGCCACCCAGTTGCGTCGAGATCTGTCCATGGACCTGGACGATAACTTTGCCATCATGATCGATCCCACCTTGAGCAACAGAAACGGATACATCTTCGAAGTGAATCCGCTGGGCACTCAGCGCGATGGCGAAATCATCGAAGAGCGGGCCCCGCAGAATGATTCGATTGTGGACCCAAGCTGGGATGGGCTTTGGACGTCCGCGGCGAAGATTACCAGTGACGGCTGGACTGCAACTGTCTCCATCCCGTTCAGCACGCTAAATTTTCGCGGTGGCTCGGAGGTAAGCTGGGGACTTAACTTCCGCCACTTTATCCGCCGCAAGAATGAAGAAGACGTTTGGTCCGGCTACCGACGGATCTTTGGCTTCTGGCGCGTCTCTCAGGCTGGGCGGCTTCAAGGTCTAAAGGGAATTGAAAGTGGCCACATGCTGGTCATAAAGCCTTATGCGCTTGCAGGCGCACAGGCGTTCTCCGGCCAGCCATGGAGCGCGCTTCACAGCGCCGGAGGCGATATCAAGTACGGCCTCGCCAGCAACCTCATCGCGGTGGGCACAATCAACACTGATTTCTCCGACGCAGATGTGGATCAGCAGCAGTTCAATTTGACTCCGAATCCTATCTTCGTCCCGGAAAAGAGACGTTTTTTTCTGGAAGATTCCGATGTGTTCGACTTTCTACTCTGGAATCAGGACTTGCTGTTTTTCACTCGGCAAATTGGCATCGACCCGGTCACCGGCCAGGAAGTTCCGATTGATGCGGGCGGCAAGATCGCAGGTCATGCCGCTGGTCTTGATCTGGGCATCATGGATGTGAGAACCCGCGCTGAAGGACTGAACCCATACGGAAACTACGCCATCGTGCGCGTAAAGCGGCCGCTAACGCCAGGCTCCTATATCGGATTCATCGCAACCGATAAGGAGTCCGGTAACCCGTTCGATCCTTACAATCGTTCCGGCGGAGTCGATGCCAAGTTCGTTGTTTTCGGCAATCTGAATTTGCGAGGATACTACGCCAAGACCTGGACCTCGGGCCTGCACGGCGACAACACTGCCCTGGGTGGCCGGCTGACTTACGCGAATAACTGGTTCAACATCTATGCCGGACATGGCGTCACAGAGAAAAACTTCAACCCGGAGATAGGATTTGTTACCCGTATCGACGACCAGCCAACCATAGTTCAGTTCAACTTCACCCCGCGGCCGCATGTTCTGAACATTCGGGAACTGGACCTGGGCGGTTTTTTCGGCCACGACCCAAACACGGCGGGCAAACTCATTTACCAGGAGTGGACGCCCAACGTCCGGATTCTATTCAACAGCAGCGCGGAAATAGATTTATTCCCACACGACGTGGTCTACCAATTTCTCGGCCAGCCATTGAATCTCTACAAGAACATTTCCATTCCGCCTGGCGGCTACCGGTTCGCTTCCCACCAGGTGGCATACACTTCCTCCGGCAGTCGACGTCTGACCTTCACTGCTTCAGAACTGTGGGGCGGTTACTACACCGGACATTTGAACAGCGCCACTTTAACCGCTCAATACCGGCCGAACCCGCATCTGACGCTCGCCATCAATGACACGCTGAACTCATTCCGCCTGCCGCAAGGAAATTTCGACATTGACCTGGCGGGTGTGCAGGTGGGTTACGCTTTCAATCGCTTCTTGAACGCAACCACTTTCGTCCAGGCGGATACCGCGCAAACTCAAGCTGTAAGCGCCAACTTCCGAGTGCGCTACACGTTCCACCCGGACAGCGATCTCTACGTCATTTACAACGTGGGCACCCGCTTCCAGAGTTTGGTGGCAGGCAATCCCATGGAGGTGCGCCAGCAGAAGTTCGCCGTGAAGGTGACGTACTCTTGGTCCCGTTAAAACACGCTTGCGAGAGGGTACCCGCCACACGACTCAGTCGTAATACTCCAGCCCCAAATGCGTGATCAGTTCCTCGCCCTTCAAATGTCGCAAGGTGTTCTTCAATTTCATCAACTGAATAAACAAATCATGCTCCGGGATAGAGCCCCGGCGCTGTCATCGGAGACTTAAAGTTGAGGCGTTTAGCGGGCGTGAGCGAAGCGAGAGTCCGCTGCCGAAATCCTGAGTCGAAGCGAAGGATCTCAGTCGTAATACTCCAGCCCCAAGTGCGTGATCAGTTCCTCGCCTTTGAGGTGCCGCAGCGTGTTCTTCAATTTCATCAACTGAATAAACAAATCATGCTCCGGATAGAGCCCCGGCGCGGTCATCGGAGACTTAAAGTAAAAGCTTAACCATTCCTGAATGCCAATTCCGCGCAGCTCCGAGCTGCGCTTTGCCAGATCGAGGAACAACACCAGGTCCAAAACAATGGGCGCCGCCAGGATCGAATCGCGGCACAGGAAATCGACTTTGATCTGCATGGGATAGCCGAGCCACCCGAAGATATCTATGTTGTCCCAACCTTCTTTATTATCACCGCGCGGCGGATAATAGTTAATGCGAACCTTATGAGTGAATTTGCCGTAAAGATCGGGATAGAGTTCGGGCTGTAGAATGTGCTCGAGCACTGAGAGCTTCGACTCTTCCTTGGTCTTGAACGATCCCGGATCTTCCAGCACTTCGCCATCGCGGTTGCCGAGGATGTTGGTAGAGAACCATCCGTTCAGGCCGATCATGCGCGCCTTGAATCCCGGCGCCAGAATGGTTTTGATCAAGGTCTGGCCAGTCTTGAAATCTTTTCCGCAGATGGGCGCTTCGTTTTGCCGCGCCAGTTCATGCATCACCGGGATATCCACCGTCAGATTCGGCGCTCCGTTGGCAAAGGGAACGCCTTCCATCAGCGAGGCGTATGCATAAATCATCGAGGGAGCGATGTTTTCATCGTTCTGAGTCATCGCCTTTTCAAAGGCTTTCAGCGACTGATGCGCAGCAGTTGGCTCGATGTAGCTTTCAGTCGAACCACACCAGGCGGTGATCAACCGGCTTGCGCCCGATGTTTTCTTGAAGTCGCGGATGTCGTCGCGCACCTGCTCCGCGAGATCCATTTTGTTGTTGCCCTTCTTGACGTTCGGGCCATCAATGTTTTTTACGTAGTTGTGATCGAACACCGCCTTGCGCGGCTTCACCGACGAAAGCAGCGGCTTGATCTTGTCGAGCAAGTCGCGTTCGAGGACGCCGGCGTTGGTGGCCGCCGAGTACATGTCGTCTTCGAAAATATCCCAGCCAGTGAATACCAGGTCATCGAGACCCGCCAACGGCACGAATTCCTTCAATTTCGGAGAGCGGCCATCAGTGCGCTTCCCCAGCCGGATCGTTCCCATCTGGGTGAGCGAGCCTATGGGCTTCGCCAAACCTTTGCGGATGGCTTCGACGCCGGCCACGAACGTCGTAGCCACCGCGCCCATGCCCGGAAGCATGACGCCCAGCTTGCCCTTGGCCGGCGCCATGCCGCTGCTGCCGTGGTTGCTTTTAACTTGTGCAGATGCTTTTATCGTCGAACGCGCGCGCTTCTGCCGTGTCGCCATAATTTCAGACGTTTCCTTATGAGGGCTCTTCTTGGTGAGCGCTATGGGATGTAAGACAATCGGGTATGTTCTCGTATTGCGTGTGGATTTGCAAATTGAGGGGCGGGGGTAGTGCTCAGTTTGACTTTTCTTGAGCCTTTCTTCGCCGTTCTTCTTGGAAATAACTAAACACTTCTCTTGTCAGGAAAAACAGAAAAAGAAGCGGAGCGAGAAGCGCTACCACCCTTACATCGTGTCGAATGACGATTCCAAAAGTTACCAGCGCACTCCAGAGCAAAGTTGCGAGCACGCCTGCTGCAAAGCAAGTTAGGTAAAACCATTTCATGCTGTTCTCTCAGCAATTCTCTCATTCATAATCCCACCAATCTCTATAAACTCAAAACGCGACAACCAATCAAGGTCACAGAGTACAGACGACCCCAGGCATAAGCCACCCTGAACGCAATTACTCTCTCTGGCCAGCCATCGTGAGCAACCCGATACGGCCTAACAGCAAGAACGTTCAACGCGCCGCCGTCCACAGCACCGTCAGCGCAATCAATCCTGCCAGCGCCAGGCTGGCGACCAGCGCAAACATTCCGTGCATAGGATGCGAGTGAAAATAAGCGTTGCGCGACTTCCTTGAGCGAATCATGGTGATCCTCCTACCCCTCTCGACCTGCGCGGCTCCGCCGCCGCGGTAAAACTCCTGCTATATTCTGACACCAGTTCTGCCCTATGCCCGACAAAGTTGCTCTCGTCACTGGCTCCTCCAGCGGCATCGGTTTGCTGACCGCCATCGAATTGGCGAATAACGGTTTCAAAGTCATTGCCAGCATGCGCGATCTGGGGCGGCGCGATCGTCTCGACCAGGCTGCATCCGCCGCGGGAGTGAGCGACAAGCTCGATGTCCAGCGCCTGGATGTAAGCGAGTTCGCGGCCATGCCCGCATTTGCAGAGAAGCTTGTTGGCGATTACGGTCGCCTCGATGTGCTGGTTAATAACGCCGGCTTCGCTGTGGCGGGTTTCGCCGAAGACGTTAAGCTCGACGAACTGCGGCAACAATTCGAAACTAACTTCTTCGGCCACGTCGCCCTCACCAAAGCCGTTCTCCCAATAATGCGGCAGCAGGGCTCGGGACACATCATTATGGTGTCGTCCATCAGCGGGCTGCACGGGGCGTTCTCGGTGAGCAGCTATGCGGCTTCCAAATTTGCGCTTGAGGGCTGGAGTGAATCGTTGCGCTTGGAAGTCAACGCGCTCGGCATCAAAGTCGTGCTGGTCGAACCCGGCGCTTATAAGACCGATATCTGGGACCGCAACGCGCACGTCGTCGAGAAAGCGCTGGATGGCAGCTCTCCCAACCGTGAGCGTGGCGCGAAGTTTAAGGAACGGGTCCAGGGGATTCCCAAGCGCGACCCCATCGAAGTGGCTCGACTCATTGCGCGAATCGCCCAAGACCCGAATCCTCGTTTGCGTTACCTGGTCGGTGCGGATGCTCACATACAGCTTTGGCTGAAGCGGCTTCTGCCCTGGAAGTGGCACGAAAAGCTGATCGCGCGGATGCTGAAGGTGGATTAAAACGCAAAAAATCGCCAACTAGATTCCACCTGTTTTCATGTTTTCAAGCTCGCCTAGTGCAACAGCACTAGGATTTTTTTTCTGCCAGCACGAGGTTGCGAATCTGTACACTGCTGCCGGGTTTGGAAACGCTCCGATCGTCAATCCGAAAAAAGCAGTTCTGACCTGGAGAAACTTGAAAATAAGCTTCGATTGGCATCCACTCGTCCTGTGTGATCCTCTCCCTTTTGGTCGCCATGTGCTCCCCCAGCGGGGCCTTTTCGCCTTTGATGATGAACAGAATCGTGTGCTCGCCGCCTACCGCCTTTATTTCACATGACACGCGCAGCTTTCTGGTTCCAGAAATATTCTCGTTTTTAGGCAGGAGTTTTCTGAGTTCGGCTGGCTCGCCATATTTGTATTTCTCTAGCCAAATCTGCGTTGTCCCGGCGGTGTTGGCGCGGCTGATGCTTAACACGCCGCTCCTCACGGTCAATTCTCCTTCGGCGTTGTCAACGTTCAGGAGACGGAAATCAAAGCGATCGGAATCAGCGCTGGTGTAGATGATGGTTTCAGTACTATGAGCTACGTCCGGCAGCTTATAGCCCACCTTGTCGGAGAGGTCGTTCAGGCTGTTTGTGATTTGTCTAGCCTGAGCTTTCGTGAGCTCGGTGTCGGCATTGAGCTTGTCTATTTCGGCGCTAGTTTTGCGCTTGGTCAGGAAGTGATTGGCCAGTGCCACTACCACCCCGCCCACTCCCGAAGACGCCGCAAACTGCAAAAAGTCGGTCAGGCTCATGCATGCCCTCTTTGTGTATGCCTAATGTGCTCCCGCGGCAAAGGGCCGCGTCAACCGCTGCTGCTACTTGGCGTCCAAGTCTACCGTCTTAACTGGCAAGTCCCAGTGCGCATCGAGAACTTCGAAGCGGCGCTGCTCCTCTCGGGCGTATGTGTCCTGGTCGGGGAATAATTGCTTCTTCAGCGCATCTTCGTCGAAGGGCTCATTGGCCAGCGTTGCATTTTTGAAGACGATGGTGACGCGATAGTCCCAGCGCCCATCTTCGGTGGCGTGGTAGCGCGGCTGGTCCATCCAGACCTTGAGCATGCGCCCCATGTCGACCTGCTTCTTCAGCAGCGGGTAATGGTTCTTCTTAAACAACCGCAGGAATTCGTCAGCATGTCCCCATTTGGTTTTGTAGTAATACTCGACGACAAACGGCTGACCGGGCGCAGGCGGAGTGGTTTGGGCGAAACCCGAATTCAGCATTATGAGAAATGCGATCAGCAGCAGGAGCTTTTTCACAGTCCCACCTCCGAAATCGAAATTTTTAGAAAGCGCAACCTGGAAGAACCATTCTTGAACGCGTAGAGTCTACTCCGCGGCTTTCAGCCGATTCTGCCAATGCGACCACACGAACCAGATAATTCCAACCGCCAGCAGCCCGCCGATGACGGCATCGAACTGGTGGAAGTACTTGCCCAGGCTGCGCCAGTTCTCGCCCAGCTTCATGCCAAACCAGGCCAGCACGAAGCACCACGGCCATGATCCCAAGAAAGTGTAAATGTGAAACCGTCCGCGCGGCATGCGGGCGATTCCCGCGGGCAGCGCAATGAAGGTTCGCACGATGGGCAACAACCGCGCTATGAAAACTGCTCCATTTCCCCAACGGGTAAAGAAGCGGTCGGCCCAATCCAGTTCGCGGCGGCTGAGCAGAATCCAGCGGCCGTATTTTTCGACCAGCGGACGCCCACCGTAATAACCGATCTCGTAGGCGACGAGCGATCCCAGGTTGCAGCCGATGGCCCCGGCTGTCGCCACCCAGAACAATTTCATCGTGCCTTCGTAAACCAGGTAGCCGGCGAACGGCATGATCAGCTCGGAGGGCAGCGGAATGCATGCCGACTCGATCGCCATCAGAATGGTGATTCCGCCATAGCCGGTGGCCGCGATCACCGACTTGATGAACACAAATATGGCAGCAAGGATTTTTTCAGTCATGAAAGTTAGTGCCAGGTACTAGCTTACGGGATTCGGGAGCAATAGCAGTTAGCAGTTCGCATTTAGCGCTAAGCGCCTGGCATCGTGGTTCCGCGCTAACCTTTGGAGGCCAAATGCTAACTGCTTATGCGGATCTTAGAACGCGCCTTCCTGAGTAAAAGTAAATCCGGGAAGGGCCGCTCCGTCGGCAGACTTCGCCACTTTCACGCGAACCGTAGGAGCGTCTGGCGCTGTTACCTCGGCCGGGCGCAGCACAGCGTATTGGGTGAACACTTCGCTATAAAGCTTGGTTACCAGAAAGTCCTGGCCACTCTTGTCATTGCGCCAGACTTGTCCGAGCTGAATGGACTTCACTGACATCGTTGTTCCTTAAATTTCGCGGATCGCTTTTAGACTACCGGCCAAGCGCCGCCGCCGTCAATTAGGGTTAGGCATCGTCAGATTACGAAAGGACAGAGGGTCGCACTGTGGATTAACACTAGGTCGCGGGAACATCGAGAGTAATTGTCGATTGCGTATGTCCCACAGATGGTCCCGCCAGACCCCCGCCGTCCGGCTTCTGCTACCATTTACAGTCGCTTTCGAACAACCAATCTCAGGAGACGAAGCCCCATGCCGCGTGGCGTAGTTCCCCGCCAACCTGCAAAAACCGGACGCCACGAAGGCGCCCGTACGATTGCGCGCGGGCTACGAAAACAAAAAGGGGCGGACGGAGTTTCGGCCAGGGACCTCGGCAAGTACAGGCAAGGCTCTAAGCGTCCAGGAAATGTTCAAGCCGCTCCTGCCCTCAAGAGCAAAGCCGGGCGAACTGAGAAGAGCAAGCGCTACGATCCTCTCGCCCCCGAACGCATCCAGGAAATTCTGCGTCGTCTCGACCAGCAATATCCCGGTGTGACCTGCGCCCTGACTCACAGAAATGCCTGGGAACTCCTGGTAGCAACGATTCTTTCCGCCCAGGCCACGGACGTGCGCGTGAACATGGTCACGCCTGAGCTTTTCAAGAAGTATCCGACAGTCCAGGATTTCGCCGCGCTAAATCCGGAACAGCTTCAGCCCGATATCCGTACCACAGGATTCTTTCGAAACAAGTCGAAGTCTGTCGTTGGTGCAGCCAAGAAGATTGTCAGCGACTTCGGCGGCCAAGTTCCTGAGGAAATGGACAAGCTGCTTACCCTGCCGGGCGTCGCCCGCAAGACCGCCAACGTTGTGCTCGGGACCTGGTTCTGTAAAAACGAAGGGCTGGTGGTGGATACGCATGTTACTCGTGTCAGCCGCCGCCTGGAACTGACCAAGAGCACCGATGCGCCCAAGATCGAGCAGGATTTGATGATGATCATCCCGCGTGAAAGGTGGACGCTATTTTCGCACCAGCTTATCTGGCATGGGCGCAAGTTGTGCATGGCGCGCTCGCCCAAGTGTGCGGATTGTCCGTTGGAGAATCTCTGCCACGCCGCGGACAAGACCTGGAGCACGGTGGAGATTCACAAGAATGCGACGTGGTAACTTCAAAACAGAATTTTCGATCAATCCAAACGAGACACAAGGATACGCATGCGTCATCTCATTCCATTTGTTATCGTGATTGCTATGTCCACTCTTGCTATTGCACAGACTCTGTCGGCGCCGCAGGCTATTACTGATCCCAAGCAGATCACCAGCAAGCCCAACGCGCAGGTGGAGAAGAGCCTCTCCATTGAGAAGCTCTACATGACGCGCGCCATCGGCGGCACAGCCTGGTCGCCGGATGGCAAGACCGTCGCTTTCATCTCGAACATCAGCGGGAGAAACAATCTGTGGCTTGTCTCCGCGGAAGGTGGCTGGCCGGTGCAACTTACCATCAGCGACCGGCGCCAGGCTGCGCCGGCGTGGTCTCCTGATAGCAAGTGGATCGCCTATCAATCTGACTACGACGGCGACGAGCAGTGGGATATTTTTCTGGTCTCGCCCAAGACTGGACAGGTAGTGAACCTCACTAAGACGCGCGAGATTGCGGAAGAGAGTCCCGCCTGGTCGCCTGACGGACGTTATCTCGCCTACATGGTCAAGCCCAAGACGTCTTCAGTGTTCGAAATCGATGTCTATGACATGGTCATGCGGCAGGTGAAGCACCTGACCACGGGCACGCCCAAAGACAAGCTGAATGCCGGACCCATCTGGTCGAAAGATGGCAAGTTGATCGTCTATACGCAACAACAGGCTAAGGGCACCGACTCCAACATCTTCATCGCAGACGTGGCTAGCGGTAAGAGTACGCTGCTGACTCCGCACAATGGCGAACAGCTCTATACCGCCAACGCACTCTCGCCGGACGCCAGGAAACTGCTCATCACCTCGAATGCAGCGAATGGTTACGATAATGTCGGGCTGCTCGACGTAGCGACGAAGAAGATCGAATGGCTCACGCAGGACAAGTGGGAGATCTCCGGCGGCGACTTTTCACCAGATGGCCGCTACGCTACCTGGACCGCTAACGTGGATGGCAATAGCGACATCTATCTGCATGAACTCGCTGGCGGAAAAACCATTGCCCTGCCCTTGCCCAAGGGAGTGAACACGCCCGGCGGATCGGAATCAGCATTCACCCGCGACGGCTCGCGATTGCTCTATTACCACAACGGTCCCAACGCGCCTAACGACATCTGGGTATTCGATCAGGCTGGCGGCGATGTGGCCAGCGGCAAGTCGCATCAGGTCACACAGGCGCTGGTTGCAGGAGTGCGCTCGGAAGATATGGTTGAGCCGTATCTGGTGCACTATCCCAGCCGCGACCGCAAGTGGACCATTTCTGCGTTCGTTTATGTGCCTTACAATCTGCCGCGCAACGCGCAGCATCCCGCGATTGTTTACGTTCATGGCGGGCCAACCGCGCAGACGGTGAATTCATTCAATCGCTTCGTTCAGTACGTGGCCAATCAGGGATACATTGTGATCGCGCCCAATTACCGCGGCTCAACGGGATACGGAAAAGATTTCCAGCAGGCGAATTTGTTCGATATGGGCGGCGGCGATTTACAGGACGTGATTGCGGCGGCCGACTGGATCAAGCAGACCGGCTACGTCGATCCCAAGAAACTGATTCTCATGGGCGGCAGCTACGGCGGCTATATGACCATGATGGGGGTCACCAAGGCGCCGGAAGTGTGGGCAGCGGGCGTGCCGATTGTGCCGTTCGTGAATTTTTTCACTGAGATCGAGAACGAAGATCCGGTATTGCAACAGTCTGACATGGCAACCATGGGAGACCCGGTCAAGAACAAAGCGCTCTACCAGGACCGCTCGCCCATTTTCTTCGTGGACCAGATCAAAGCGCCGCTATTGTTGCTGGCCGGCGGACATGACCCACGCTGTCCCAAGACCGAGTCGCAGCAGGTCGTCGATGCCATTAAGAAGCGTGGAGGCGTGGTTGAGTACAAAGTCTATGAAAACGAAGGCCACGGCTTCGCCCGGGTGGAGAACCAGATCGACGCCTACAAGCGAGTGGCTGATTTCCTGAAGGCCCACGTTCCTCCAGCCGATTGTGGTTGCTCGCTGAATGAGTAAGGGGTTTCGATGGAGAGCCGTACAGGTATTTGTACATATGTAACCATACTTACATCTTAAAAATGCCGACGGGCAAGAGTTTCACCTAAACCATCTATATCTTAAAGCTACTCTGCTCTATAGCGGTGCGCTTAGCCCCCGATTACGCTCAAGGGGTACCGAGGGTCCACCGGTACCCGGATCGTCAATTGTAGGGCCTCTAGAACGCTCGGAATCGCTATTCTAGAAGCCGACCGAGGACCGCATTCGGATGCTGCTTGCCAACGGCGACCGTCGATTATCAATAACTTACAGCTAACTTGTCGATCTTGCTAGGTTGGGAACAGCGGACAATAAGAATCATTGCCGCCGGGGCGGCAGTGAATCGACAATCGCCTGCACCAGGCCGGGGATAGTGTACTCCCTGGCCTCGATGTCGACGGGTAAACTGAACTCCCGCAGCGTCGAAGAAGTAACCGGGCCGATGGAAGCAAATCTGATCCCCTTCAGTTGATTGGTAGAAACAAAACGCGTTCGCGCGCTGGGGCCCTTAGGATTTCCCAGTAGCGTCACGAAATTCCGAACAGTGGAGGAACTCGTGAACGTGATGAAGTTGGGACGGACACGGAAGTTTCTTAAAACTGCGCGCAGGCGCGCGCGCGAGGCGCGCGGTACGACAGTCTCGTAGGCTTCGACTACGTCTACTTTGGCTCCTGCTGCACGAAGATCGCGGGGGATGACATCGCGAGCGACTTTAGCGCGCAACAGCAGCACGCGCTTCCCCTTCACACGATTTCGCAAGCTGCGCACGGCTGACTCGGCAACGTACTCGCGAGGGACAACGTCCACTTTTGCTTTCAGCCCATTCATTTCAATGGCCTGCCTGGTCGCTGGACCAATGGCGGCGATCCGCAGGTGTTTGAAAGCGGCCTCGCTGACGCGAAGCTTTGCAATACGCTCCCACATGGCCTCCACACCGTTGACGCTAGTGAGTATCAGCCAGTCATAGGTGGCAAGATTTCTTAATGCAGTATCAAGTAAGCCGTACGAGTGCGGCTTGCAGATTTCGATGAACGGAATTTCTATGACTTCCGCACCTCGCCTTCGCAATTCCGCGGAAAGGGTGCTTGCCTGATGGCGTGCGCGGCCTACGAGGACACGAAGACCACTAAGGGACAGATCCTGCTTTCTGGAAGCTTGGGAAGTATTGCTGCGACGTTTCATGGCTGTTGCGGAATCACAACGCCTTTGCCGTAAACTTCCTCGAGTATCGAGTCGGCGCCACGGCGAAGCAGCGCTTCGCCCACATCGGTTCCCAGCTTAACTGGATCGTCGCCATCGCGTGACTCGCGTAGAACTTTCGAGCCGTCGGGGCGCGCGACAACTGCGACCAAGTGCAGGCGGCTGCCGTCGGCTCGTGCAAATGCGCCGATCGGCACCTGGCATCCCCCGCCTAGCTTATTTAGCAGCGCGCGCTCGCAGGTGGTGGTGGAGCGTGCTGGCGCGTCATCGAGAAAGGCGATGGCTTGACGCGTTATGGCGTCACCCGCGCGAATTTCAATTGCTAAAGCTCCCTGCCCTGCGGCCGGACACATTAACTCCGCCGGAATTATCTGCTTCACCAATTCCGTTTTGCCCAAGCGATTGAGCCCGGCCGCCGCAAGAATCACGGCATCGAATTCGCCGGACTCGAGCTTGCGCAGGCGGGTGTCCACGTTGCCACGCAGGGGTTCAATTTCGAGGTCGGGTCGCAAAGCGCGCAATTGCGCCTGACGCCGCAAGCTGCTGGTGCCTATACGAGCACCTCGCGGCAATTCGTCAATTTTCGCGAACTGGCGTGAACAAAATACATCGCGTGCATCTTCGCGTTGAGTGATGGCGGCGATTTCGAATTCGGCGGAGATTTCCGTTGGCAAATCCTTCAAGCTATGGACAGCGAGATCGACGCGACCCTCCGCCAGCGCCTCTTCAATTTCTTTGGTGAACATGCCTTTGGTTCCGACCTTGGCGAGTGCGACATCGGTGATTTTGTCGCCAGTTGTCTTGATGACTTCAATCTCGACCGCGTGTCCGCGCCCGCGCAGCAACGATGCGATATGATTAGCTTGCCAAAGGGCGAGTTGTGATCCGCGCGAACCGATCCGAAGAAGGGCCATCAGAATTTGTTACACAATGTCCTTTCGCCCCACCGAGCTTGGGCGGACAAACCATTTCTGGTCGCAGGCCTACTTAACCAGCCCTCAGCCCGGCACTCCCGGATCTCCGCCGGACTTCGACGCCGCAGCCTTCTTATCTTTCTCTTGCTCGTTTTCTTTTTCCCGGAGATTGAAGAGGCGGCGCACCAGGTCGATCACGGTAATGGCTTCGCGATCTCGTGCGGCGGTTTTCAACGTGCTGATCGGCGTATGCATGATCTTCTTGACGATACCGCGGGTTAGGGCCTCGATTGCCAATTCCTGATCGGGCGTCAGCGGACCGAGGCGTCCACGCGCACGGTCGATCTCGGCCTGGCGGATGGTTTCCAAGTGATCCTGCAACGAGACGATGGTGGGCACCACGTCGCGGGTCTGGACGCGGGCGTGAAAGCGCTCCACCTCGCTGTTGATGATTCCTTCGGCAAGTTCCGCCTCCTTCCGGCGGCCGGCAACATGGGAGGCGACCGCCTGTTGCAGATCGTCAATGTCGTAAACGAAGATGCCGTCCAGTTTGTTCATCTCCGGGTCAACATCGCGAGGGACAGCAACGTCGATAAAGAACATGGGACGATTCTTGCGGCGGCTGAGGAACATTTCGCCATGCTCGCGGCGGAAGATGGCACGGGGGGAGCCGGTCGAGGTGATCACGATGTCGGCGCGGTCGCAGGTTTCGTAGAGTTCGTCGAAGTGAATGGCCTGGCCGTTGAATTTTTCGGCAAAGAGGACCGCACGGTCGTAACTGCGATTGGATACAAAAATTGAAGTGCAGCCCTGGGCGAGTAGATGGCGGGCGGCGAGTTCGCTCATTTTTCCTGCGCCCACAAGGTAGACGTGTTTGCCGTTCAAGTTTCCAAAGATCTTTTTCGCCAATTCAACAGCTACCGAGGCCACTGACACCGCCGATGATCCCACCGCGGTTTCGTTACGAACCCTCTTGGCAACCGAGAATGCCCGCGTGAGTAACTGATCGAGTTGGGTGCGTACCGCTCCCACGGCCCGAGCCGTGGCGTAGGCTTCTTTGACCTGTCCTAAAATCTGCGGTTCGCCGACCACCATCGAATCCAGACTTGCAGCCACGCGGAACACATGGCGAACCGCTTCCTGCTCGTGATATTCGTAGAGGTGCGGCTCGAATTCATCAGGATCAACGCGGAAATAATCACGAAGAAAGCTGCGTAAATCGCCAGCGCCGTTTTTCATGTGCGCCAGCACTTCCACTCGATTGCAGGTAGAGAGGATCATCCCTTCGTCAATTCCCGGGTGTTCCGCCAGCCGCCTGCATGCTTCCGGTAAACGAGAATCGGGAATAGCCAACCGCTCGCGCACCTCCACCGGCGCGGTTTTATGATTTACGCCGATGAGCTGTAGTTTCATGACGAGGCAAACCTGTGAATGGCGCTGACGTAATTGGCAGCCCATGCAACCACCGCGGCCAGGAAGGCCCCGGTCGCGAGGTAGGCGGCGCGGCGGCCGCGCCAGCCGGCGCTCCAGCGGGTGTAGACCATGACCAGGTATACGGCCCACATCAATATCGAAAGAAACACTTTGGGATCGAGGAAGTCTACGCGCCCGAATTGCGCCTGGGCCACGACCGAGCCTGCGATCAGTCCGAGCGTCATGAAGGGGAAACCGAGAAGCAGCGAGCGGTAGCCGATTTCTTCAATTACCTCGAGTGCAGGCAGGCGCGAAAATATCCGGCTGGGATTCTTCGACTTGAGGCTGCTCTCCTGCAGAAGATACACGAGGCTAGCGCCAAAGCTGAGGAACAGCGCCGCGTATCCGGTGAAGATCAAGGCAATATGTGCGAACAGCCATCCGGTGCGCAAGCCGGGTGACGTCAGCAAAAACGGCTGCTGGCCCGTGGCGGCGACGAAAGTGAGCAGGAAGACGAGAGGAAAAACAACCATCCCCGGTGAACTCGTGTGGTACACCAGGTAAACGATCATGAAGACCGCCATCATCAGGAAGGCGAGCAGGGACTCCGAGTTGTGCACAGACGCGAGCGTGAGCTGCCCCGACACAAGCACGGCTTCGCTCAGCGAGACGAAATGAAAGACCATGCCGAGGCTGGCGGCGGGAACGGCGATACGGCTGAGGAAGTCGCTGCCACGGGTTAGCGCCACCAGCGCGTAGAGCAGTCCCACGCCATAGAAGCCGAGCGCGACTCGCAACCAAAGTAGAGGCATTCTGTGGATTTCCGGGTATCCGAGCCAGCCGGATAAATGATTATAGACTGCACCGCTGGCGCGGCAGAAGGCTTTGACCATCCGGCGTAATCCTTATTGCACGCCGAGCATGGCGAGCAGTTTCTCCAGTCCAGCACTGTCGATGAGCAGATGACGGCCGTTGGTCATCATGTCTTCAATATCATCGAATCCCTGGAAGAGGCGCATCTTGGCGGCACCGTACTGCTCAGCGTCATTCAGCTGGCGGCCGTGCGTGCCGGCCCAATTGACGACAGCTTTTTCCGGCAAGAAGACACTGACCGCGTATGTTGTTTTGCGATCTGAGGTGACATCGAAAATGAATTCCGTGGCTGGGGCATCGGGCTGACCGGGCAGGGCCGGACGCTTGCCGACGAAATAGTATTGGTAGACGTATCCCTGGCCTCCAGTGTAGGTCTTCATGCGACGGACTGTCATGGATGCACGCGCTCGTAGATAAACATCTTATGGCTTGCTGCTGTTTCCCGGTGAGACAACGCGGCCGTATTCCGAAGCGCGGCCCAGCCGGTCGAACATGCTAAAGGCTTCCGCGGAAATTTTGGTGATGGCGGCTTCGCCATCGCGTTCGCGGTGTAAATAAGTTGTCATGACACAGATTACGTAAGGACGGTTTTGAGCAAAGACGATACCGGAGTCGTTGCGCACGGCTTCGAGTTCTCCGGGCTTGTTGGCGATTTTCAATCCATCCGGCAATTCGCGCGGGATGAAACTGTCTTTGTGAGTGCTGAGCATCTTGAAGAAGTCATCAGTCATTTCCTTGTTGAATACTTTGCCTCGATAGATCGATTCCAGCAGGGTCATCATCTCGCGCGGAGTTGAAATATTTTCGCGGCCTTCGCTGGCCGCCTTCAGGTCCATCATCTTACGGCGCAGACGCGTGTGGGGGAGGCCGAGCGAGTCCATCAGGGCGTTGACATTTTCCATGCCCAGGCGATCGATGAGCACGTTGGTGGCGCTGTTGTCGCTGACCGCGACCATCATGGTGGCCAGATCGCGCAATGTAATCCGAGTGATGGCGGGCGTAAGCCCGCCCATGATATCGCTGTCGGGGACCAAGTCAGATTGCTGCATGGTGTACAGATCAGCGAGCTTCAGCTTGCCCTGCTGGGCCTGGTGATATAGCTCGGCAAGAACTGCAATCTTGATCGAACTGGCTTGTGGAAAGACATCATCGGCATGCAGCAGAAACTTCTGCCCACCGGTGAGGTCGAGGATGGCGACTCCCATGACACCATCGAGCGTGTTGTCAATATTGCTGATGCTGGTTTCAAGTTTCTGCCAGAGAACTTGCTGCTTGGCAGTAGCAATGTCTTTGCCGGTCTGAGCGCAGGCAGTGATGAGGAGGACAAGAATACAAAAAGCTTGTTTCAAGATAGAGGGCCTCCTGGAGCAGAGACATTATAGGCGCGGCATAGACAGCCGCCTGTCGACGGCGTGGAGAGCTGAACGCGCCCGTCCCCATGTGAGCATCGCTGAGGGGTGCTACACCTCGATCTTCGCGTCCCGCAGCCGCTGCACTGCGGTTTCCGAAGTCAATGGCGAGTAGTAGACCTCTTTGAATGTATACGATCGTGCCTTGGCGCCGAGAATCGGCAGAATTTCAACGTGCCAGTGATAGTCCTCGTCAATGGTTTTCCAATAGCCCAGGCTCTCGGAGCCGTGCAGGCTGTTCGGCGAAGTGTGCAGCACGAGGTGGAATTCTTCGGTTACGGCGCGGATGCGTTGTAACGTACGTCGTAACAGCGCGGCAAAGTCACGCAAAATGCCTGAGCCCCTCAATCCGGTGCGTTCGAAAGAGGCCTCGTGGGAGCGTGGCATGATCCAAGTTTCGTATGGGACACGCGGCGCGTAAGGGCACATGGCGACATAGTCGCCGCGAATCTCCAGCACGCGCAAGTTCTGGCGCTCCTCCTGAGAGAGGATGTCACAGAAGACGCAGCGCTCTTTCTGAGCGAAGTAATCCCGCCCGGCACGCAGCTCATAAAGCACCCGCCGGGGCACAAAGGTGGTGGCGGTAAGTTGCGAGTTGGGATGCTCGAACTCCTGTCCAGCATCGGGACCGTGATTCTTGAAAACGCTGACGTATTTAAAACGCGGATCCCGTTTCAGGTCCTGGATACGCTGCGCGGCGAGCAGCAGAAATTGCTCGATCTCGGCATCGCTTGAATTCCAGAGTTGGCCATCATGCCGCGGATTTTCTACAAGCACTTCGTGAGCGCCGACCGAGCGCATGCGATCGTAGATACCATCGCCGCGGCGTCCCGGTTCACCTTCGATGCGGTATAACGGCGCGGGATGGACTACTGATCGCGCCGACCAGGCAAGTCCATCAATGCCGGTCACGCTGGAAATGACCTGCGCCGGCGCCGAGGAATCGGGACAGAAACGGCAGAAGGTTTCCGAACGCGGCCCGGATTCGGCAACGTCGTCGCCGGTAATCACCCAGGAGCGGGTGATGGGATCTTTGCGGAGTTCCATGCGCTAAGGAAAACACTGGCGGAGTCGGCGCGTCAACTAATGATTTCCAACTATGATTTCTGTCACAGAAGCCGGGAGCGACGTTTGTTATAATCCGCGCACGCACCCGCAACAGATGAGCGAGCCGTCCACCCCGCTGATGCGGCAATATGCCGCCATCAAGAAGGACCATCCCAGCGCGCTGCTTTTCTTCCGCCTGGGTGATTTCTACGAGCTTTTTTTCGACGACGCGCTGGTGGCGGCGCGGGAACTCCAGATCACCCTGACTTCGCGCAACAAGGAGAAAGGCATTGCTGTGCCCATGTGCGGCGTGCCCTATCATGCGGCGGAAAATTACATTTCGAAGTTAATTCGCAAAGGCTTCAAGGTTGCTATTTGCGACCAGGTGGAAGATCCACGGCTGGCGAAGAAACTGGTGCGCCGGGAAGTGACCCGAGTGGTGACGCCGGGAACGGCAGCCGATTCGTCGCTGGGATCCGAGGAAAATAACTTTCTGGCAGCCGTCGCGTATGTGCGCGATGGCGCGGGATTCGCGGCATTAGATCTTTCTACTGGTGAATTTCGCGCTACCGAGTTTCATGGTGAAGACGCCGGGCGCCGGATCGAGGATGAGTTGCAGCAGTTGCGGCCCAAAGAAGTTTTGTATGGGTCATCGGCGCCGTTGTTTGACGCAGAGGCGCTACCGGGCGATGTCCGGCCGGACAAAGGGCGCCCATCCCCACGTGGTCCGGTAGGCTACTCGGAGACTCCGCTCGACGACTGGATCTTTGCCCCCGATCATGCCATTCCTCTGTTGGAAAATCATTTTGGAGTGATGTCATTGGAGGGCTTCGGTCTGGCGGGCAAACCCGCGGCGGCTTCGGCCGCTGGAGCAATTCTGCACTACGTGCGGTCCACGCAGCGGGGGAAACTGGATCACGTCGACCGCATCGGTTTTTATGAGCGGCAGAATTGCCTGGTGCTGGATGCAGTCACGGTGCGCAATCTGGAGTTGATTGAGCCGCTGTTCGCCGGCACTGACGCAGGGGTGACGCTGTTCCGATCGATTGACGCTACGGTCACGCCGATGGGCAAGCGGCTGTTGCGCTCGTGGATGCTTCGGCCTTCGATTCAGCGCGCTGAAATAGAGAGTCGCCTGGATGCGGTAGAAGTGCAGGTCAAGGATATCGTGGCCCGCGAGGAATTGCGCCGCGCGCTGGATGGCGTGCTTGATCTGGAACGGCTGCTCAGCCGGGTGACATTGGAAACGGCGAATCCGCGGGACGTACTCGCGCTGGCAGCGTCGCTGGGCAAGATTCCAGCAGTGCGTGCCGCCTTGGGGAGGCTCGGCGCGGAGCGATTGCAGGCGCTGCACGGTTTGACAGATGAATTAGCCGATTTGCGTGAACACATCGATAAGAGCATCGTTCCGGAGCCGCCGATTTCGTTGAGCGATGGCGGAGTGATTCATGGCGGCGTGGATAAGGAGCTCGATGAGCTCCGTGACCTGAGCCGTAACAGCAAGCAGTACCTGGCGCAGATCGAGCAGCGAGAGCGCGTGAGGACCGGCATCTCGTCGCTCAAAGTTAAGTTCAATTCTATTTTCGGCTACTACCTCGAGATATCAAAACCCAACCTGCACCTGGTCCCGACTGACTACGAGCGTAAACAAACTCTTGTCAATGCCGAACGCTTCACTACTCCTGAGCTCAAAGAGTACGAATCGAAGATCCTCGATGCGCAGGAAAAGATTGTAGAGATCGAGCGCCGGCTCTTTGCCGAGTTGCGGGCGGCGATTGCCGGCGAAGCTAAGCGCATCCGGCAGACCGCGCTGGCATTGGCCGAAGTGGATGTCCTGGCGGCGCTGGCGAACATCGCAGCACTGCGCAACTACTGTCGTCCGCAGTTTGATGACAGCGGCGATTTGGAGATTCTGGAGGGTCGCCACCCGGTCATTGAACAGCAGGAGTTGTCAGGCGTGGGCGACCGCTTTGTTCCAAACGATCTGTTTTTGAATTCGACCACGCATACCATTCTGGTGCTGACCGGACCGAATATGGGAGGCAAGTCCACATATTTGCGGCAGGCGGCGCTGGTTGTGATCCTGGCGCAAATGGGCTCATTTGTTCCGGCGCGTTCCGTGCGTCTGAGTGTGGTGGATCGGGTATTCACTCGAATTGGAGCGACCGACAATTTAGCGCGCGGGCGCTCGACCTTCATGGTCGAGATGACGGAGACGGCGGCGATTCTGCACACGGCTACTCCAAGGTCATTAATTTTGCTGGACGAGGTTGGGCGCGGCACTTCGACGTATGACGGCCTGGCCATTGCCTGGGCGGCAATCGAGTACTTGCACGCGAGAACACGAGCCAAGACGCTGTTTGCCACGCACTATTTCGAACTGACGGAATTAGCCGAGCTGCTCTCCGGCGTGAAGAATTATCACGTATCAGTGAAAGAGACTGGTGGCGGGATTGTCTTCTTGCGGAAAGTGGAACCTGGTGCGGCGGATCGAAGCTATGGCATTGAAGTTGCCAAGCTGGCGGGCTTGCCCCATGAAGTGATCGAACGGGCGCGCGAGGTTCTGGCCGAACACGAAAGTGCGGAACTGCGTTTGACGGAGCAGTTGGCGAGCGATGAATCGCGACCTGCGCGGGCCGCTCAGCTCACGATCTTTACGCCTCTTTCGCAGCCGGTGCTCGAGCGGCTGCGGGAATTGGATCTGAATCGGTTGACGCCGCTTGAGGCTTTGAATTTGTTGGCGGAGTTGAAGAAGCAGGTGGAGTGAGCCGCAGTTAAAGTATTGGTTTAAGAATAGATTTCATGTCCAATAAGAGTAAAAGCTCTGATTTTCGGAAACAAGTCGGACAGCTCCTCATCATGGGCTTTGACGGCACCGAGATGTCGTCACGGCTCAGTTCCCTGCTTACGCGCTTCCAGCCCGGTGGGATCATTCTTTTCGCGCGCAATATCATCAGCGCGCAGCAGACGCATAAGTTATTGAAAGAATGCCAGGCGCTAGTTTCTACCCCAATGTTCCTGTGTGTGGATATGGAGGGTGGCAGGGTTGACCGGCTGAAAAATGTGATTGGTCCGGCGCCGTCCGCTGCGGACGTTTTCGCAAGCGGCGACCGCAAGCTGTTCCGCAAGCATGGCAATGTGATCGGCGAATCGTGCCGGGCAGTAGGTTTCAATACCGATTTCGCGCCTATGGTGGATTTGGCGTTTCGTGCATCGCGCTCGGTGATGAGTTCGCGTGCAGTTTCGGATAATCCAAAAGAAGTTATCCTCTACGCGCGGGAGTTCCTGCGTGGGCTGCACGATGCCGGAGTGTTGGGCAACGGTAAACATTTTCCCGGTCTCGGTGAGGCCAATCTGGACACGCATCATGAACTCCCAAGAATCGAGAAGCCATGGAAGAAGCTGTGGGAACAAGATCTGTATCCCTATCGGGTACTGCGGCGCGAGTTCCCTTTTGTAATGGTGGCGCACGCTGCGTACCCAGCGGTGACGAAGAACGGCACGCCCGCGTCGCTTTCGCAAAAATGGATGAACAACATCCTGCGCAAGAAAATCGGCTACCGCGGACTGATTATTTCCGACGACCTCGAGATGGGCGGCGTGCAAGCCGCAGCTCCCATTGAGCAGGCGGCGGTCGAGACTATTCGCGCCGGCGCCGACATTTACCTGATCTGCCACAACGAGGAATACATCACCCGTTCCTACGAAGCGGTGCTTGAACAGGCGGAGCGCGACCGCAAGTTTCGAAAACGCGTGATTGATTCGGCCAAGCGCGTGCAAACCCAAAAGAAGAAGCTTCTCTCATCGATTCGGTGGAAACAGCCAGCGGCCCCAGAATCCGTCAAATTAGAACGGTTGTCGCGGCGGCTTTGGGAATTCAGCGAACAGGTGCGCCTGGCGACAATCAACCGGCAGGAGAGGGGATGATCGTTGCTGGGGTGATGAGCGGCACCTCGGCCGACGGCATCAATGTGGCGTTGCTGCGAGTAAGCGATCGTGCCGGGGGCGGCGCGAGGCCGCGCGGCATCCATCAATCTATTAGTTTTCAATTAATCGGACATGCGCAGTACCTCTACCCTAAGCGCGTGCGAAGCGCGGTGCTTGCCAGCATGAACGCCGCACGGGCCAGCGTCGCCGATCTGGCGCGGCTGAACTTTCTGTTGGGCGAACTCTACTCCGACGGAGTGTTAGCGGCTCAAAGAAAGTTCCGAGTAAAGGCCGAGCTGGTCGGCTGCCATGGACAAACGCTTTATCATCAGGGCGAGGCAGCGCCGTTTCTTGGGCGCCGGATCGCAGTTACCTGGCAGACCGGCGAAGGTGCGGTGATCGCAGCGCGCCTGGGGGTACCAGCGGTAACGGATTTTCGTCCCGCGGACATGGCGGGTGGCGGCAAGGGAGCGCCCTTGGTTCCCTTTCTTGATTACCTGCTTTATCGTGATCAGCGGGTTGGGCGAGTGGTACAGAATATTGGTGGAATCGCGAACCTGACTGCGATCCCCGCCAGAGCAACTGCCGCCCAGGTCATCGCGTTCGATACTGGCCCGGGCAATATGGTGATTGACGCGGTAACTGAGAGGTTGTTCGGCAAACCTTACGATCGCGGTGGAAAAATCGCGGCTTGGGGCAGAGTGCGAGAAGATGTGATTCGCCATTTTATGCGGGCGCCATTTTTTCAGCGCAAACCGCCGAAGACTGCGGGAAGAGAAGAGTTTGGCCGGGAATTCGTCCGCGAATTTCTTCGCCGCTGTGGAAGCGCCGCAAAACAAGATTGTGTTGCCACCGCTACCGCGCTAACGGTCAATTCGATTGTCGATGCGGTGAGGCGATTTGTAGCGAAGCGTCCTGGCACATATCAGGAGTTTGTAGTGTCTGGCGGAGGAGCGAAAAATCCTACTCTGCTCACGATGCTGGGAAACAGGTTGGGAGCCCTGGGCCTCGCGATCCGATTATCCGACGAATTCGGATTGCCGTCAGAGGCCAAAGAAGCGGCAGCGTTTGCGTTGCTGGCGTATCAGACATGGAAGCGGCAGCCATCGAATGTGCCATCGGCGACCGGGGCCAGGAAGCCGGCCATTCTGGGTAAGATCTCGTATGTGTGAGCGGCCTGCGACCTTCGTGGTACGGCGGCGAATCTACGGCCAGGGGCAGTTCTGCCGCTCGCGTGGTCCGCGATGAACCGGATATCCTTCGCTTTAATCCTACTTGGGCTCGCACCTTTTTTGCTCTCCTGCGGAAGTAAGCCCAATCCTCGCACCCTGGTGATGATCATCGAGAGCAGCCCCACCAATCTTGATCCGCGGGTTGGGATTGATGCTTCCTCGGAGCGCATTCACGAATTAATCTTCGATGACTTGCTGGAGCGTGATGAGCACCTCAATGTGCGGCCGGCGCTGGCCGAACGGTGGGATATCCCCGATCGCCTCACCTACATCTTTCACCTGCATCATGGAGTGAAGTTTCACGATGGGGGACCGCTGACAGCTCGCGACGTGAAATGGACTTTCGATTCAATGCTGCAGGGAAAGATCCGCAGCACCAAGACCGCCGCCTACCGGTTTGTGGATCGAGTGGAGGCGAGGGACGACTACACCGTTGTTTTCCATCTCAAGGAGCCGTTCGCGACGCTGCTATGGAATCTTTCAGACGGCGCCATGGGGATCGTTCCTTACGGAAGCGGCGATGAGATCAGCCGGCAGCCGATCGGGTCGGGGCCGTTCCGTTTCATCAGCGCAGAGCCGGACAAAGAAGTCATCATTGAACGCAATTCAGATTATTGGGGCGAGAAGGCCCGCCTCGAACGCGTGCGCTTCATGGTCGTTCCCGATACGACGACGCGCGCGCTTGAACTGCGCAAAGGGAGCGCGGACATCGTCAACAATGCCTTGACGTCAGACCTGGTGCTGGCGCTGGAACGGGAGCCAAATCTTGAGGTCCTGCACGGACCTGGGACCGTCCTAAATTATCTTGCGTTCAATTTGCGTGATCCTATTTTGAAAGATGTGCGGGTGCGGCGGGCGATCGCTTTTGCCATCAATCGGCAACCCATGATCGAGTATCTGTGGCGTGGGTTTGCGCAACCCGCGGCGAGCGTGCTTCCACGGCAAAGCTGGGCATACAACGCTGAAGTGCCTGGTTACGATTACGATCCCCAGCGGGCGCGACAGATTCTCGATACAGCGGGTTATCGCGCAGTGGGTGGCGTGCGGTTTCATTTGACGATGAAGACATCTACCGAGGAAACCACACGTCTGATCGCGGCGGTGTTACAGCAGCAACTACGCGAAGTCGGTATTGCACTCGATATTCGCACCTTTGAATTCGCAACCTTCTTCTCGGATGTGACCAGCGGCGCGTATCAGCTTTATTCATTACGCTGGATTGGCGGTAATGAAGACCCTGACATTTTCGAATATGCGTTCCATTCCGCCAAGTTTCCTCCCCACGGGGCGAATCGCAGCTATTACTCCAATTCACGCATTGACGCGTTAATCGATCAGGCTCGTAGCGAATTGGACCAGAACGCGCGCAAGCAGCTTTACGCGGAGATCCAACAGATCCTGGCCGACGAGTTGCCGTACGTCAATCTGTGGTATCTGGATAACATGCTGGTACATTCAAAGCGGGTGCAGGGCCTGACGCTGAATCCTTCGGGAAATTATGACTTCCTTAAAACCGCCGAATTAGCGCCCTGAGTCAAGCTTTGTGATCGAGGCTCAAAAAGAACAGGCCCGCCAACCAGCGGGCCTTTTGTGCGAGCTGTGGTGTTCGGCGCGGATCCCGGTTAGTGGACCTCCACCACATTGGCGACTGGTGTCAGACAGTCCGGAGTCGCGCTGTTGGTCTTGAAGGTGACATTGAGCCGTGTGGTCCCCCTGGGCGAAGCCGCCGTTACGTTGTGGCCGGTGTCATCCCAAAGTTGAGGCAGCGGGTAACCCGCACTGCCGTTCCAGTCACTGTCATTGTAAGCAGAACCGGGGCCGGCCACCGCAAGTCCATTGATAGTGGTCGTCTCCTTGGCGACGATGGAGGTGCGGCTCTTTCCCTGCTGTCCGTCTGCCCCGATGTTGTCCCACAGGGTGAGCGACCCTGTGGCCGTTGTGGGGAGGATGAGACTGTAACTCAGCGAAGTGTTGAAGGTGGCGCCGGAAAGACCCGAGTCGTAAACCGCCACGTTCCCCGTACCGGTGCCCACCAGGACGATAGACGCGCCCTCAAACAACGGCAGCGGGGCCGCCACCCAAGGATCTGCGCCGCCGGTGGTTCCTGAAGCTCCTGGCTTGAGGGTAACTTTGTACAAGCCGTTTCCAGTCGCCACCGTCAACGGGATGGTGCCCCGGAAAACGGTGATCGTGGTACCCGTCCAGCAAGGTTGCGCTCCCGACCCTACTGCCGTCCCAACCACGTTGACCGCGACAGACGCGGGTGTAGGGAACAGTCGCTGGACAATAACGGATTGATCTGCCGCAGTGGGCGGACCTTGGGTGATGGCCGCCCAGTAGATCAGAGCAGCCTTAATGGGTGGCTTAGCTCCGCTTATTACAATGGCTCCCGCCCCTTGGTTCCTCATGCCCTTTCCGCCGGTTGCATATGATGCGCTGGGCAAAACCGCAACCGGGCTCATCGAAGTCAGTTCCACGTCGGACGGAACGTTAGCGGCAGTGGGAGAAGCAGCCGTTCCCTTTACTGCGAATGGCGCTTCCTGCCCGACGGCCTTTCTCGGAGCGAGCACCGTGATTACCAGCAGGCCCGCAAGGCAGAGCAGCACACAAATTGCAGCTTGTCTGCCTTTGAGCGTAGTGTTTTCGAGTTTCATGATTCCTCCTCTTTAGCGATTTGAGTTGATTGTCTGATTGGAACGCGTGGCGTAGCCGGGCTGAATGCACCAGAGGTTTTAGTGATGCTCTGGATTAAGATCCAATGCTCCTGAAAACTTCGATGTTTCCTGCGGAGAGGTGCAAACGAAAGCTTCCAGGTAATCTAGGCCATAGGGGAGGAGGGTGACGCAGCCTAGGGGCGCAGATTACATCGTTTCCCCGTTTGTGTCAAAGGCTCACGTCAGAAGGTGTCGTTAGCACATGATATGTCCGGTTGTGATAGCACGTGATCTGTCCGCTTTTCTGGCGGTGAGGGTAAGAGAACATGGCAGGCATGTTCTCTTACCCGAAGGCCGCGATGGAGCGGGCGATGAAA
>Ga0209802_1000607_pt1 | contig 27698 bp, 28 predicted proteins | sample GraSoiAngelo_129_FD_185886 | JGI IMG/M metagenome (GOLD analysis project Ga0209802, IMG submission 185886) | Grasslands soil microbial communities from the Angelo Coastal Reserve, California, USA - 14_0927_12_40cm (SPAdes) (version 2) | ecosystem: Environmental > Terrestrial > Soil > Grasslands ... | reverse complement strand
CATCTATGCCATTGCGTTCTTTGCGCTCATCTGCGCCTTCTGCTTACCCGTGTACTACTACCGCGATCGCCTCATCAAGCGTCTCCACCGCAAATCAGGTCGCGCCAAGAGCCTTGACGGCCGCGACCGCGCTCCAGTAGAGTAACAAGCACCTCATGCAACAGACACGGCGCTGCGGCTTCTTCTCTTACTTTTTCTTCGGAGGGGTCTGCCCAGGCACCCTGACATGAGCTGACAGGGAGCCGCGGGCGGACCGAAGCCCGCGGCGCCGACGATCCCAAGGCCGCGGGCTCAACCTCGCGGCCTTTTTCGTTGAACTCGGGATCGCCAAAGACTGAGAGCGGAGGGTCAGATGATCATCGTGCTGAAGGCGGGAGCAACGGACACACAGATCGATGAGGTCGCGGCACGCGTCCGGACCCTGGGCTACGCGCCCCACATGATCCGGGGCGAGATCCGGACGGTCATCGGGGCCGTCGGTGACGAGCGAGGCAAGGAAGACCTTCTGTCTCTCGAGAACTTCGAGTGCGTCGAGAGCGTCCAGCGCATCCTGCAGCCGTTCAAGCTGGCCAGTCGCGAGATCAAGGCGGAAGCGACCCAGGTCCACGTCAACGGCGTCGTCATTGGCGGCAAGCAGATCGTCGTCATGGCCGGGCCGTGCTCGGTCGAGTCCCGCGACCAGGTGCTCGAGGTTGCCGCCAAGGTCAAGGCGGCCGGAGCGCAGATCCTCCGGGGCGGCGCGTTCAAGCCACGCACCTCTCCCTACGCGTTCCAGGGCCTGGAAGAGGCCGGCCTGAAGTTCCTCGCCGAAGCCAGGCGCGAGACCGGCCTGCCGATCGTCACCGAGGTGATGGAGCCGGACAAGGTCGAGGTCGTCGCCGAGTACGCCGACATCCTCCAGATCGGCGCGCGCAACGTCCAGAACTTCTCATTGCTCAGGCGTGTGGCCGAGGCCAAGAAGCCCGTGCTGCTCAAGCGGGGCATGGCGACGTCGATCCAGGAATGGCTGCTCTCGGCCGAGTACGTCCTGAGCGGCGGCAACCCCAACGTGATCCTCTGCGAACGCGGCATCCGGACGTTCGAGACCACCACGCGCTTCACGCTCGACCTCAACGCCGTCCCGGTGCTGAAGAAGCTCACTCACCTGCCGGTCTTCGTCGACCCGAGCCACGGTACCGGCCATTGGGAGTACGTCGAGTCGATGGCGCGAGCCGGAGTAGCTGCTGGCGCTGACGGGCTCATCATCGAGGTCCATCCGCGCCCGGCCGAAGCCCTTTCCGACGGCCCCCAGTCGCTCAAGCCCGACCGCTTCGCCAGCGTGATGGCGCAGCTCCGGCGCGTGGCCCAGGCAGTGGATCGGGACATGTAAGCAAGCAAAACGCTATAATCCGTCGCAGCATGTGGGGCGAGAGACTGCAGGCGCTGCGGGAGCGTCCACTCATTGGACTGCTCGCGTCCCTCACGATCCACATGGCCGTCATTGCGGCGCTTCTATTCGCTGCCAGCCCGTTCGGCAAGATCCAGGTGAAGCGCGGCGAGCCGCTGTTCGTCGAGCTGCCGAACATCCCGGAGCCGGCACCTGCGGGTAATCCCGCGGCGAAGTCGACGGGGCCGCCGGTCGAAGAGGCGTCGCCCCAGATGGCGAAGCCCGCTCCACCGCCACCGCCGGTGGCCAAGCCCGCGCCGCCCGCGCCGAGTCACCCAGCGCCGAGGCCGCCCGTCGTCGCGAGCCGTCCCGCTCCGCCGGAGCCGCCTCGTCCTCAGCCCGCGCCTGCGCGTCCGACGCCGCCACCGCCACCAGCCACGCCAGACGCGGCGCCGAACGCCCCCGAGGCGGCGCCGACGGCGCCGGCGACGCCTGCCACGCCAGAACCGACGCCACCGGCACCGCGCCCGCCGTCGCAGAGCGCCACGCCAGCTGCGCCGTCACCGCCGGCGCAACCTCAGGTCGCCGCGCTGCCGCCCTCTGCCCAGACGCCGCCGCCTGTCGATATCCGGTCGGCGTTGCGACGGGGTGGCGGCGCCGGAGGCACGACTGGCGGCCGCGGTGGGATCGAAGGCGAGCCGATTCCGCTCAACTCGACGGATCCGAACTTCAGCGATTACCTCGATCGGGTGCGCCGACAGATCAAGCAGAACTGGGGATACCCCTGCGTCAAGAACGGCGAAACACGCGAGTGCGAGTACAAGACCGCGTCCCTGGTGGTCGAGTTCGGCATCCTCAAGGCGGGGGTCGTCCAGTTCGTGGAGGTGCGGCGGTCCTCGGGCTTTGCGATCTATGACGACTACGCGGTCAACGCCATCAAGCTGGGCTCGCCGTTTCCGCCGGTACCGAAGGAAATGATGGTCCACATGAAAGTCACCAGCACCGGCGTCAGCATCGTGGCGATCTTCACCTATATGGTCGATACCTCGCTGACGAACTTCCTCCGGTAAAATACCTGTAATCGCGCGTGTTTGGCTTGACTCACTCGGCGGCGGTGTGTAGCATGATCGTTACTCTGGATAGGCTCGTAGCTCAGTGGGAGAGCGCCTCTCTGACGCAGAGGAGGTCGGCGGTTCGAAACCGCCCGAGCCTACCAATCACCTCTCCCCAGGGAGTGTATGGCGGCGTCTGAGGAAGAACGACATCTCACCCTGACGGGCGACTTCGACTGCGATCCGTCGCCGCTCTCCACGCTCCGACACTCGACCTCGCACGTGATGGCGCAGGCCGTGAAGCGTCTCTATCCCGAGGTGAAGCTGGCGATCGGACCGGCGATCGAAGACGGCTTCTACTACGATTTCGATCGATCGACGCCGTTCACGACCGAGGACCTCGCGCGGATCGAGGCCACCATGCGCGAGATCACCCGCGCTGACTATCGCTTCGAGCGCCGCGAGATGGACCGCAGCGAGGCCATCGGGTTCTTTCGCGACCATCAGGAGCCCTTCAAGGTGGAGATCCTCGAGGGCCTCGATGCGCCCCGAGTGTCGCTGTACCAGCAGGGCGAGTTCGTCGATCTCTGCCGTGGGCCGCACGTGGCGTCCACGGGTCACGTCAAGCACTTCAAGCTGCTCACCTCGTCGGGTGCGTACTGGCGCGGCAGCGAGAAGAACCCGATGCTCCAGCGCATCTACGGGACCGCGTGGCTCACCGCCGACGAGCTGGACAAGTATCTCTGGCGCGTCGAGGAAGCGAAGAAGCGCGACCATCGAAAGCTCGGGCGCGAGCTGGATCTCTTCGATTTCCACGACGTGGCTCCCGGAGCGCCGTTCTGGTTGCCGAACGGCATGGTGCTCATCCGTGAGCTGGAGAAGTTCGCGCGGGAGGCGCTCGACGCCAACGGGTATCAGGAGATCGCGACGCCGCTCCTCATCCACAAGCGGCTCTGGGAGCAGTCGGGCCACTGGGAGCATTATCAAGACAACATGTTCAAGGTCGAGGTGGAAGAGGAGCTCTTCACCCTCAAGCCGATGAACTGTCCGCCCTCGACCTACGTCTATCGTCGGTCGCTGCGCTCCTATCGCGATCTGCCGCTCCGCTTCAGTGAGATGGGACGCTGCCACCGCAACGAGCGTTCGGGGACGCTGACCGGACTCGTGCGGGTGCGCCAGTTCACCCAGGACGACGCCCACATCTACTGCCGTCCCGATCAGCTCCAGGACGAGATCACGGCGCTGCTCGGGCTCGTCCGCGAGTGGTACAAGGTCTTCACGCTGGAGCCCTCGTTCAAGCTCTCGACGCGGCCGGAGAAATATCTCGGGACTCGCGAGCAGTGGGACGACGCCGAGCGCGCCCTGTCGGAGGCGTTGCGCGCCAACGGCATCGCGTACGAGCTGAACGCCGGTGACGGCGCGTTCTATGGGCCCAAGATCGACGTGGACGTCCACGACGTCCTGGGCCGGCAGTGGCAGATCGCGACGATCCAGGCGGATCTCACGATGCTGCCCGAGCGCTTCCAGCTCGAGTACATCGACGCCGACGGCCAGCCCAAGCGCCCGGTGGCGATCCATCGGGCGATCTTCGGCTCTTACGAGCGCTTCATCGGCATCCTGACCGAGCACTACGCGGGCGCCTTCCCGACGTGGCTGGCGCCCGTGCAGGCCCGCGTGCTGCCCATCAGTGAAAAGCACGCGGAATATGCGCGCAGCGTCTGGGAGCGCCTGCGCGGCGCACGGATCCGCGCCGACCTCGATGACCGCAACGAGAAGCTCGGGTATCGTATCCGCGATGCCCAGGTGCGCAAGGTGCCCTACATGCTCGTCGTCGGCGAGCGGGAACGCGCGGCCGGCACCGTGAGCCTGCGCCCGCGCACCGGCGAAGACGTCGGCACCGTCCCGCTCGACCGCGTGGTGGGCGACCTCACGCGTGAGATTGCCGTTCGTGCGCCCGATCTGACCGTGGGCCGTTCGTGACCGGGCGGCCGTCCCCCGTATGTGTCCTCGACGCTATCCGTCTGCACGACCAGACGGACGGCCAATAGGAGCTGCCTATCAGTCAAGCCAAAGAGATCCGTATCAATGAAGGAATCCGTGTCCGCGAAGTGCGCGTGGTCAGCGCCGACGGCGAACAGCTCGGGATCATGCCGATCCAGCAGGCGCTGGAGACGGCGCGCCAGCGCGAGTTCGATCTGGTCGAAGTGGCGCCGGAGGCCCAGCCGCCCGTCTGCCGGATCATGGACTTCGGCAAGTACAAGTACACGCAGGCCCGGCGCCTCAAGGAAGCGCGCAAGAAGCAGACGACGATCCAGGTCAAGGAAGTGAAGATGGGCCCCAAGACGGAGAGGCACGACTTCGACTTCAAGGTGAAGCACGTGCGCCGGTTCCTCGACGAGGGCCACAAGGCGAAGGTGACGGTGCGCTTCAAGGGCCGCGAGATGGCCCACACCGAGCTCGGCTGGAAGATGCTGCAGAAGATGGTGGAGGCCGTGCAGGACATCGCCACCGTCGACAACAATCCGCGGATGGAAGGACGGATGCTGCACATCGTCCTCTCGCCCAAGGCCCAGCACTGAGAGCCACGGAGAACGAGCATGCCGAAGATGAAAACGAAGCGGGGCGCGGCCAAGCGGCTCAAGAAGACCGCCTCCGGGAAGCTCAAGCGACACAAGGGCTGGAAGAGCCATCTGCTGGAGGCGAAGCGGCCGAAGCGGCGCCGTCGTCTCCGGAAGGGCCAGCTGATCTCGAAAGCGGACGAGCGCCGATTGAAGGTGCTCGTGCCGTACCTCTGAGGGAGGACGCCGAGCGATGCCACGCGCGAAGGGCGGTTCCAAGACACGCCAGCGGCGCAACAAGATCCTCAAGAAGGCCAAGGGCTACGTCGGCGGCCGGCGCAAGCTGTACCGGCCGGCGGCCGAGACCGTCCTGCGCGCCGGCGCGTTCGCGTACCGCGATCGTCGGCAGAAGAAGCGTCGGGCTCGGGCCCTCTGGATCGTGCGCATCAACGCGGCCTGCCGTCAGGTCGGCCTTTCCTACTCGACGTTCATGGCCGGGCTCAAGAAGGCCGGCGTGCTGCTCGACCGCAAGGTTCTGGCCGAGATCGCGCTGACCGATCCGGCCGGATTCGCGAAGCTCGCCGACACCGTCAAGGCGCACGCCGGCTGAGCGTGGTGCGGCACCCGCGCGTCGACGCTATCGCCGACGAGGCGCGCGCCGCGATCGGCCGCGCGACGTCGTCGACCCAGCTCGAGGAGCTTCGCGTCCGCTATCTCGGCCGCCAGGGAAGCCTGACCATGCTCCTGCGCTCGCTCGGCTCGCTGCCCGCCGCCGAGCGCCCGCGGGTGGGCGCCGTCGCCAACGAGGTCAAGCGTGAGCTCGAGGCGTTGCTCGAGCTGCGGCTCGGGGAGACGCGGGAGGCCGAGCGCCGTCTCGAGCGTGCCCGCCACCGGATCGACCTGACGCTGCCCGGACGACGGCCGCTCTCCGGCGGCGTGCACCCGCTCACGCGCGTGCAGGACGAGATCGTGAACATCTTCGTCGGCCTCGGCTTCTCCGTGGCCGAGGGCCCCGAGATCGAGGACGACTACCACAACTTCGAGGCCCTCAACATCCCGCGCGATCATCCGGCGCGCGACATGCAGGACACGTTCTACCTGAGCGAGGACACGCTGCTGCGGACGCACACCTCGCCCGTGCAGATCCGGACGATGCAGGCGCAGCGGCCGCCCGTGCGCCTCATCGTGCCCGGCCGGGTCTACCGGCGCGACGCCGACATCACGCACTCGCCGATGTTCCACCAGATCGAAGGCCTGGCCATCGATCGCAACATCTCGATGGGCGATCTCAAGGGCACGCTCGAGCTCTTCGCGCGCGAGATGTTCGGCGGTCGCTCGAAGATCCGCTTCCGGCCGTCGTTCTTCCCGTTCACCGAGCCGTCGGCGGAGGTCGACGTGCTGTGCTTCCTGTGCGGTGGCAGTGGCTGCCGCGTGTGCAAGCAGTCGGGCTGGCTCGAGATCCTCGGTTCGGGCATGGTGCACCCGCAGGTGCTCCGGAACGTCGGCTACGATCCGGAAGAGGTCACTGGCTGGGCGTTCGGCATGGGGGTCGAGCGGGTCGCGATGTTGAAGTACGGCATCGACGACATCCGCCTCTTCTTCGAGAACGACCTGCGCTTCCTGCGACAGTTCGCGTCACCGTGAAGATCCCGTACCGCTGGATCCTCGAGTTCGTCGATCTCGACCTCACGGCCGAGCAGGCCGCCGACCGCCTGATCAACGCCGGCGTCGAGGTGGCCAGCGTCACGCCGCTGGCCCCCGGGCTTCGCGGCGTCGTCATCGGCGAGATCGAGGCGATCGAGCGCGAGCTGGGTGAGAGCCACGGACACCGGCTGGTGCTGTGTCGCGTCTCGACCGGCCGCGCGCACTTCAGCGTGGTCTGCGGCGCGCCGAACGCGGCCGTGGGCCTGCGGGCCGCCTTCGCCCCGCCGGGCGCCGTGCTTCCCGGCGACCGCCACATCGCCAGTGCGAAGATCCGCGGCACGGAATCTCACGGGATGCTCTGCTCGGAGCGTGAGCTGGGCCTCGGCGACGATCACGAGAGCGGCGTCCTGACCGTCGACGCCGATGCGCCGCTGGGGGCCGATCTCGTGGGCCATCTCGGGCTCGACGATCACGTCCTCGAGATCGAGATCACGCCCAACCGCCCCGACTGTCTCTCCGTGGTTGGCGTCGCGCGCGAGCTGTCCGCGCTGACCGGGGCGCCCTTCCGTGCGCCCGTGATCGCGGTGAAGGAGTCCGACGAGGCCGCCAGTGGCCTCGCCACCGTTCGCATCGACGCGCCGGACCTCTGTCCGAGGTTCACGGCGCGCGTCATCGACCATGTCACCGTCGGTCCGTCGCCGGCCTGGCTGCGGGCGCGGCTGCGCGCCGTCGGCCTGCGGCCCATCAGCAACGTGGTGGACGTGACGAACTACGTGATGTGGGAGCTGGGCCAGCCGCTGCACGCCTACGACTACGCCACGCTCGCCCGGGCGACGATCGTCGTGCGGCGCGCGCGGGCTGGGGAGCCGTTCACGACGCTCGACGGCCAGGCGCGCGCGCTCGCCGAGGGCATGCTGCTGATCGCCGACGCCGAGCACGCGATCGGCGTCGCCGGTGTCATGGGCGGCGCCAATACCGAGGTCAGCGGACGCACGAACCGCATCTTGCTCGAGGCCGCGTGCTTCCAGCCGGGCTCCATCCGTCGGACGTCGCGAGCGCTCGGGCTGCTCACCGACGCCGCCTACCGGTTCGAGCGGGGTGCCGACATCGAGGGCGTCCCGGATGCCAATGATCGGGCGGCCCAGATGGTCGCCGATCTCGCCGGCGGCAGCGTTGCCCGCGGCATCGTCGACGCCTATCCATCGCCCGAGCCGCGTCGCCGCGTGTCCCTGCGGATGAGCCGGGTCCGCCGGGTGCTGGGCGTGGCGCCTCCCACGGCGGAGGCGGCGCGCATCCTGAAGGGACTGCAGCTACCGACCCGCGCCGAAGGCGACACCCTGGAGGTCGAGGTCCCGACGTTCCGCCGCGACCTCGGTATCGAAGACGATCTCGTCGAAGAAGTCATCCGCGTGTGGGGCTACGACAAGATCCCGTCCACGCTGCCCGGCGGTGCGATCCGGCTCGTGCAGCTGCCGGCCACGCAGCGTCAGGCCGCGACCGTGCGCCGGGCGCTCGTCGGCGCCGGCGTCCTCGAGGTCATGACGTACAGCTTCAGCGATCCGGCCTACGAAGAAGCGCTGCGGATCAGCGGCACCCAGAGGCCGGTGGCGGTGCTCAACCCTCTCAGCCGCGACGCCTCGTGGCTGCGCTACAACCCTCTCGAGGGCGTCCTCGGCGTGGTCGCGACGAATCTGCGCAGGCAGCAGCCGAACCTCCGCGTGTTCGAGATCGCCAGGACGTTCGAGCCGGCGCCGGGATTGCCCAACGAGCAGCGCTGGCTGGCCATCGCGCTGGCGGGCCCTCGCGTGCCGTCGGCGTGGTGGGCGCCGTCGGGGGAGGGGCCCAAGGCCGAGATGGTCGACGTCTACGATGCGAAGGGCCTCGTCGAGCTGGTGCTCGACGCGCTCGGCGTGCACGAGCTCGAGACGCGGCCGCTGCTGGCCGGCGGCGTCAAAGGCTTCGAGCCCGACTGCCACGCCGCGCTCATGACGTCGACGGGAGTCACCGCCGCCGAGTTCGGTGAAATCGGCGCGGACGCCCGGCGACTGTGGGACATCAGCGTGCCCGTGTTCGCTGCACTGCTGCCGCTCGACGAGATCCTGCGCCTAATGCCGCCGCCGCTCCGTTATCAGCCGTTGCCGCGGTTCCCGTCGGTCCAGCGCGACCTCGCGTTCGTCGTCGGCGCGCTGCGCGCGGTGACGGCAGCCGAGATCGAGCGCGCGATTCGCGAGGCGGCCGGGCCGCTGCTCCGCTCGCTCACGCTCTTCGACGTCTTCACCTTCGACGACGGCCCCCGCAGTCTGGCCTGGCGTCTGACGTTCCAGGCCGACGACCGCACCCTCACCGACGACGAGGTCAACGCCATCCAGGAGCGGGTGGCCCGCCGGATCGAAGAGCGCTTCAACATCACCTGGCGAGGAGCCTGATGAGTGACGACGTGATCGATCGCCTCGGTCAGCTCGAGGATGCCGTGCGCCGCGCGGCGGATGCGCTGGGCCGGCTGCGCGAGGACAACGATCGCCTCCGCCGAGAGGTCGCGCGCCTGACCGCCGAGCGCAAGCAGACGGTGACCCAGATCGACTCGATCCTCAACGACATTGCCAAGCTCGACCTTGAGTAGCCGCGTCGAGCTGACGCTGCTGGGCCAGACCCTGACCGTGCGCACGGAGGCGTCGGAGGGCTACGTACGCACGTTGGCCCGTTATCTCGAAACTCGCGTTGCGACGCTCCACGAGTCAGGCGTGCAGGACCCCTCGAAGGCGCTGCTGCTGGCCGCGCTCGACATCACCGACGAGCTCTTCCGCGCCCGCGAGGACAAGGACAAGACCGCCGGCGACGTCGGCGCCCGTCTGGGCGCGCTGCTCACCTTGCTCGAACAGGCGACGCCCAAGCCGTCCTGATCGCCCCTACGGGATGACCCTCGAGCCTCCGATCCCTGTCCTGCGCATCTTCACGCGCTGGCCCGGAAGTTCTATCTGGATTGGCTGGGCTTTACGGTCGACTGGGAGTTCCAGTCAGGCCCCGGCGGCCCCCACTAACCTTCAAATCTCACGCGGTCCGGTCGTGCTCCACCTCACCGAGAACTATGGCGACTGCTCCCCCGGGGCGAAGGTCTTCATCAACACCGACGACGTCGAGGCCCTGCATTGTGAGCTGCACTCCCGGCCCAACCCCAACAAACCCCGGGGTGGAGGTGGCGCCCTGGAACGCGAAGGTCATGGACGTCATCGACCCCTTTGGCAACCGGCTCAGCTTCAATCAGCCGCTGCGCTCCTCTTGACTTTCGCCCCGCCTGCCGAGTACACAAGAAGTGTCCCTGCGCTGTACGTGATGCCGGGGGGAAGTTTCAACCTCATTCAGATTACGGGAGCCGCACTGAGGGCGGTGTGCAAGCCCCTCTGAGAAGGGGAAGCCTGAAACCCTCCAACGTTGGCGCCCACCTGGCAACGCCAGGTTCGAAACACCGTCGGCACACGGCAGAAGTGGGGATTTGACCTCCCCCGTCCGCCCCTTCTATACTGTCAAATCTGATAGATATTTGCGTCTTACAACTCACCCTCTCTGGGGGTTGACATAGCGATGGTTCAGCCACTATGGCTTCTGCTCCCTGTTGTCGCGATCGTCGCCCTCCTCGTCGGCTTCGTCCTCCAGAAGCTCATCAGCGAACGCAAGCTCGGTGAAGCGGGTGCGCGCGCCACGCGCATCGTCGGCGACGCCGAGCGCGATGCCGAGGCGCGCCACCGCTCGGCCGAGCTGGAAGCCAAGGAGATCGTGCTCAAGGCGCGCGGTGAGTTCGAGCACGAGGTCCGGCGCCGCGAGCGCGAGATCCAGCAGATCGAGCAGCGAATCCTCGGCAAGGAAGAGCAGCTCGCCCGCAAGCTCGATGACATCGAGCGCCGCCTCTTCGAGTACACGTCGAAGGACCGGAGCCTGACCGACCGCGAGAAGTCGATCGCGGAGAAGGAAGGCAAGCTGACACAAGCGTTCGACGAGCAGCGCCGCAAGCTCGAGATGATCGCCGGCCTCACGGCCGAGGAGGCGCGGCGCCAGCTCGTGGCGCAGATGGAGGAGGAAGCCAAGCGCGAGGCCCAGCTCATCGGCATGCGCCTCGAGGAGCAGGCGCGCGAGACCGCGCGAGAGAAGGCCAAAGAAGTTCTCGCCACCACGATCCAGCGCCTGGCCCCGGACTACACGGTCGAGACGGCCGTGTCGGTCGTTGATCTTCCGTCCGACGACATGAAGGGACGCATCATCGGGCGCGAGGGCCGCAACATCCGGGCGCTCGAGCTGCACACCGGCGTGGATCTCATCGTCGACGACACGCCGGAGGCCGTGCTGATCTCCGCCTACGATCCGTACCGGCGCGAGATCGCCCGCCGCGCGCTCCAGATCCTCATCTCCGACGGCCGCATCCATCCCGCCCGCATCGAAGAGGTGGTCGAAAAGGTCAAGAAGGAGATGGACCAGCACCTCAAGGAGGAGGGCGAGAAGGCCTGCTTCGAGGTCGGGATCCACGGGCTCCATCCCGAGCTCATAAAGCTGGTGGGCCGGATGCGCTACCGGACGTCGTACGGCCAGAACTGCCTGCAGCACTCCAAGGAGGTCGCCTGGCTCGCCGGCATGATGGCGGCGGAGATCAAGGCCGACGTCAAGCTGGCCAAGCGGATGGGCATGCTCCACGACATCGGCAAGGCGCTCACTCACGAGCAGGAGGGTAGCCACCCCGAGCTCAGCCTGCAGGTGCTGACCAAGTACAACGAGAGCCGCGAGGTGATCAACGCGGCGCTGTGCGGCCACGAGAACGTCGAAGCGGAGACGATCGAGGCGGTCCTCGTCGAGGCCGCCGACGGCATCTCGGCGGCGCGGCCGGGCGCCCGCCGCGACGTCCTCGAGTCCTACATCAAACGGCTGGCCAAGCTGGAGGAGATCGCGCTGAGCTACCGGGGCGTGGAGATGTGCTACGCAATCCAGGCCGGCCGCGAGCTGCGCGTCATCACCAAGGCCGACATCGTGTCCGACCTCGACGCCCACCAGCTGGCCAAGGACATCACCAAGCGCATCGAGGCCGAGATGCAGTACCCCGGTCACATCAAGGTCGTCGTCATCCGGGAGACGCGCGCCGTCGAAGTGGCGAAGTAGGCCGCATGAAGATCCTGATGGTCGGCGACGTCTTCGGCGAGCCGGGACGCGCCGCCGTGAAGAAGCTCCTGCCCAAGCTCCGCCAGCAGCACGCGATCGACCTCGTGGTGGTCAACGTCGAGAACGCGGCGGCCGGCTTCGGCGTCACGCCGCAGATCGCCCGCGAGGTCCTCGATCAGGGCGCCGACGTGATGACCTCGGGGAACCACATCTGGGACAAAAAGGAGATCGTGGAGTACATCACCAAGGAGAATCTGCTGCTGCGCCCGGCCAACTTCCCGGCCGGCACGCCCGGCGTCGGCCACGTCACCGTGAAGGCGGGGCCGCATCGCGTCGCGGTGGTGAACCTCATGGGCCGCGTGTTCATGAGCGCGATCGACTGCCCGTTCCGCAAGGCCGACGAGATCCTGAACGAGCTGACCAAAGAGACGCGCGTCGTCCTCGTTGACATGCACGCCGAGGCCACGTCGGAGTCGGTGGCGATGGGCTGGTATCTCGACGGACGGGTCAGCGCCGTGGTCGGCACGCATCGGCACGTCCAGACCGCCGACGAGCGTGTGCTGCCCGGCGGCACCGCCTACATCACCGACCTCGGCATGACGGGCCCCATCGACTCCGTCATCGGTGTGGACAAGGACCTCATCCTGCAGCGCTTCCTCACCCAGATGCCCGTCCGCTTCGAGGCGGCCAAGGGGCCAGCCGCGCTCCACGGCGTCGTGATCACGGTCGATCCCGAGACAGGCCGAGCCTCCGACATCGTCCGGATACGTCAGACTGCTTGACCACGCCGGAGGGGGCGTGATCCTCGAGGGCAAACCGGTAGCCGAGAAGGTGCTGGCGGGCGTCCGCGCCGGCGTCGAGCGCCTGCGCGCCGAGCGTGGCGTGACGCCGACGCTGGGTGTCGTGCTCGTCGGCGATTTCGCGCCGAGCCAGATCTACGTCAGGAACAAGAAGCGTGCGGCCGACTCCGTGGGCATCGCCTCGCGCGATTGCCTCTATCCCCAGGGGCTGACCCAGCGGGAGCTGATCGACCTCCTCCGCTCGCTCAACGCCGATCCCGCAGTCCACGGCATCCTGCTCCAGCTCCCGCTCCCCAAGGGCCTGGACGAGGACGCCGCCATCGCGGCCATCGCGCCGGAGAAAGACGCCGATGGCCTGCACCCGACGAACCTCGGCCGCCTGCTCGCGGGCGAGCCGTCGGTGGTGCCGTGCACGCCGGCCGGTTGCCTCGAGATCCTCGACCACTACGGCGCGAAGCTGGAAGGCACCGAGGCGGTGGTGATCGGACGCTCGCGTCTCGTCGGCAAGCCGCTGGCCCAGCTCCTGCTCTCGCGTCACGCGACAGTGACGATGTGCCACACGCGAACGCGCAACCTCGCCGCGCACACTCGGCGCGCGGACGTGCTGTGCGTCGCCGCCGGCCGGGCCGGGATGGTGACCGGCGACATGGTCAAGGACGGCGCGTGGGTCATCGACGTCGGGATCAACCGGCTGCCGACGGGCAAGCTCGTCGGCGACGTCGACTTCGAGAGCGTCAGCCCGCGGGCTGGCGCCATCACGCCGGTGCCCGGCGGCGTCGGCGTCATGACCGTGGCGATGCTGCTGCGGAACACGTTGCTGGCCGCCGAGCGGCAGACCGCGACGCGATGACGGCCGAACGCACGGTCCTGAGCGTGTCGCAGCTCACCGACCAGCTTCGCGGCGTGGTCGAGGAGAAGTTCCCGGCGGTGTGGGTCGAGGGGGAGATCTCGAACTTCCGTCTCTACACCTCCGGCCACGCCTACTTCACGTTGAAGGACGAGAACGCGCAGCTTCGCGCCGTGCTCTTCCGCACCCGCATGCGCCGGCTGCGCTTCGAGCCCGGCGACGGCCAGCACGTCCTCGCCTTTGGGAGCCTCGAGGTCTACGCCCAGCGCGGTGAGTACCAGCTCGTCGTGGAGTTGCTGGAGCCTCGAGGGCTGGGCGCGCTCCAGCTCGCGTTCGAGCAGCTCAAGCAGCGTCTGGGAGCCGAAGGTCTCTTCGACCAGGCGCGCAAGCGGCCGCTGCCGCGCTTCCCGCGGAAGATCGGTGTCGCCACGTCCCCGAGCGGGGCGGCGATCCGCGACATCCTGCGTGTCATCGGCCGCCGCTTTGCCGGTCTCCACATCGTGATCGCGCCGTGCCGCGTGCAAGGCGACGGGGCCGGCGAGGAGATCGCGCGGGCGATCGCTGACCTCAACCGCCTCGGCGACGTGGACGTGATCATCGCCGGGCGCGGCGGCGGGTCGCTCGAGGATCTGTGGGCGTTCAACGAGGAGGTCGTGGCGCGCGCCATCGCCGGCTCGAAGATCCCCGTCATCTCGGCCGTGGGCCACGAGGTGGACGTCACCATCGCCGACTTCGCCGCCGATCTGCGGGCGCCGACCCCGTCCGCTGCCGCCGAGCTCGTGGTTCGTGAGAAGCAGGCGATCGTCGATGGGCTCGACACGCTCCGCCGTCGGCTCGATCGCGCCGTCCGCCGTCCGCTGACCGATCTCGAGCGCCGTGTCGACGACGTACGCAGCCGGCTCGATCACGCCGGCGGGGTTGCCCACGATCGGGTCGCCCACCGGGTCGCGCTCTTGACCGCACGCCTGAAGGCGGCGAGCCCGTTCAACCGCCTGGGTGTCGGGCGCCATCGTCTCGATCGCGTGCAAGGACGGCTGCACGGCGCGGTGGCCGGACACGTCGTGACCGCGCGCCACCGGCTGGTCAGCATCGTCGGACGCCTGGAATCGCTCTCGCCGCTGGCGGTGCTGGGCCGGGGCTATAGCCTCACGCGCACGCCGGAAGGCGCCGTGGTGCGGCGCGCCGGCGACGTCAGACCGGGCAGCCGCGTGGACGTCTTGCTCTCCGAGGGTGTCCTGGACTGCCGCGTCGAGAGCACGAGGGAGCGCGATGACCGACCTCAAGTTTGAAGACTGCCTGACGCGCCTCGAGCAGATCGTGGCCTTGCTCGAAGGCGGCAATCTCTCGCTGGAGGAGTCGCTGAAGGTCTACGAGGAGGGTGTGTCGCTGGCCCGGCGTTGCGCCGCGTATCTCGAAGACGCCGACCGCCGCATCGAGGTTCTCGCCAAGGACGATGCGGGCAGCCTGGGCACGCGCCCGTTCGCGTGGGAGCCGGAGCGCGAGGCATGAGCGACTTCGACCTCAAGACGTACGTCAACGACCGCCGGCGCCTCGTCGACGAGACGCTCGACCGTGTCCTCCCGCCGGAGGACTCGCCACCGCCGACGGTCCACCGGGCCATGCGCTACAGCGTGATGGCGGGCGGCAAGCGCCTGCGCCCCATTCTCGTCATCGCCGGCTGCGAGGCCGTCGGCGGCATGGCCGAGCGCGTGCTGCCCACGGCGTGCGCGCTCGAGCTGATCCATACGTATTCGCTGATCCACGACGACCTGCCCGCGATGGACGACGACGACTATCGCCGCGGCCGGCTCACCAATCACAAGGTGTTCGGCGAGGCGGTGGCCATCCTGGCCGGCGACGCGCTGCTCACGCACGCGTTCCGGCTGGTCGCCGGCAACGTCGACGGCGCCTCGGACGCGCGGGTCATTGCCGACGTGGTGGCGGAGATCGCGGAGGCGGCCGGCACCGACGGCATGGTCGGCGGGCAGGTCGTGGACATCGAGTCCGAGGGCAAGACGGTCAGCGCCGAGACGCTCGATTACATCCACACGCGCAAGACGGCCGCGCTCATCCGGGCGTCGCTGCGCGTGGGCGCCATGCTGGCCGGTGCGAAGCCCGACGCTCTCAAGGCCATCACAAGCGCCGGCGAGGCGCTCGGGCTCGCGTTCCAGATCGTGGATGATATCCTCGACGTCGAGGGCAGCCTCGAAGAGCTCGGCAAGACCGCCGGCAGCGATCAACGCAAGCAGAAGGCGACCTATCCCGCCCTGCACGGCCTCGAGGCCTCGCGCCGGCGCGCTCGGCAGCTCATCGAGGACGCCAAAGTCGCGCTGGTGCCGCTGGGGCCCGCCGCGCGGCCCATCGCCGCGCTGGCCGACTTCATCTACGAGAGGAGGTCCTGACGTGTCGGCGATCACCGGGGTGTATGCGCGCGAGATCCTCGATTCCCGCGGCTATCCCACCGTGGAGGCCGAGGTCCAGCTCGAGTCGGGCGCGTGGGGCCGCGCGGCGGTTCCTTCTGGCGCGTCCACCGGCAAGCGGGAGGCGCTGGAGCTGCGCGACGGCGACAGCCAGCGCTACCGGGGCAAGGGCGTTCAGCGGGCGGTGACCAACATCGAGGAGACGATCGCGCCCGAGATCGACGGCATGGAAGCGACCGAGCAGGTCCACCTCGATCAAGCGCTGCTCGACCTGGACGGCACGCCGAACAAATCGTCGCTCGGCGCCAACGCGATCCTGGCCGTCTCGCTGGCGGTGGCCCGCGCCGCCGCCGACGACGTCGGGCTCCCGCTCTATGCGTACCTCGGCGGACCCGGGGCGCGGCTCCTGCCCGTGCCCTTGATGAACGTGATCAACGGAGGCGCGCACGCCGACAACGGCCTCGACATCCAGGAGTTCATGCTCGTGCCGGCCGGCGCCGAGAACTTCGGGACCGCGCTCCGCATGGGCTCGGAGTGCTTCCACACGTTGAAGGAGCTGCTGAAGGAGAAGGGGCTGAGCACGGGAGTCGGCGACGAGGGCGGCTTCGCGCCCAATCTCGGCTCCAACACCGAAGCGCTCGACCTGTTTCTCCTCGCCATCGAGCGCGCCGGCTATCGCGCCGGTGACGAGATCTTCATCGCGCTCGACGTGGCGGCCAGCGAGTTCGCCGAATCCGGCGGGCGCTATCGTCTCGAACGCGAGCGGAGCGTGCGCACCGCCGACGAGATGATCGCCTTCTACGAGTCGCTCTGTGAGCGCTATCCGATCGTGTCGATCGAGGACGGCCTGGGCGAGGACGACTGGGCCGGCTGGGGCGCGCTCACGCGCCGACTCGGCGCGCGCGTCCAGCTCGTGGGCGACGACCTCTTCGTGACGAATCCAGCGATCATCCAGCAGGGGATCAAGAACGGGATCGCCAACGCCGTGCTGGTGAAGGTGAACCAGGTCGGCACGCTGACCGAGACGATGCAGGCCATCGAGCTCAGCAAGCGGGCCGGCTACGGCACCGTCATCTCGCACCGTTCCGGCGAGACGGAAGACACGTTCATCGCCGACCTGGCCGTCGCGGTGAACGCGGGCCAGATCAAGACGGGCTCGCTGGCCCGCAGCGAGCGCACCGCGAAGTACAACCAGCTCCTGCGCATCGAGGAAGAGCTGGGCAACGCCGCGTCCTTCCCCGGCCGCAGCCTCTACAACCGCGTGATGCGGTGAGCCACGTGCCCCGTCGCATCTGGCGCCGGCTGTCCCGGGGTCAGGTGGCGCTGGCGGGGGCGGGCATGCTCGTCATCGTGCTCCTCATTGCCTGGGGCGTCGGCGGCACGCTGCGGATCTGGGCCATGCGCCAGGAGATCTCGGCGGTCGAGCGCGACATCGCCACGCTTCGCGCGCGCGCGGCGGCCCTGACCCAGACGATCGACCGCCTGCGCAACGATCCCGCCTACCTCGAGAAGCTCGCCCGTGAGGAGCACGGCCTCGTCCGCGAGGGCGACACCGTCTTGAAGTTCCCGTCCAAGCCCAAGTAAGCTCTCGCGGCGTGGATTGGCTCTGGGCGGCACTCTTCGTCGTCTCGTCGTTCTTCAACGGTCGCGCCGCGTTCAAGCTCCTCCTCGACTGGAAGGGCATGCTCACGACCTGCCGGTTCGTGGAGGATGCCTGCGAGCAGGTCGAGACGCTCCCGGACGAAGCGGCGCTGGCCCGGGATTCCCGCGCGCCCGTCTTCCTCCACCTGGTGCCGGCCTATCAGGAGCCCGCCATCGGCGCCACGCTGCGCGCCCTCCTCGGCTCGCGCTATCCGGACAGCAAGCTCCACGTGGTGGTGATCACGAAGGAGGAGGAGGACCAGGCGCCCCATCCCTCGATGGAAGCGAGCACGGCCGAGCTGGTGCGGCGGTTCCGCCTCGAGCTTCCGCCCTGGCAACAGAAGATGCTCTCGCTCCTCGTCATGCCGGGGCGCGGGCGCAAGGCGCATCAGCTCAACTGGGCCCTGCGTCCGGACAATCTGGCGGCCGTGCTGGGCGATGGTGTCGACGCCTCGCGCATCTGGGTCGGCGTGAGCGACGCCGACTCGATCCCGGATCGGAACGCCTTCCGGTGGATCGCCGCCGACGTCGTTCACGACGGCGGCCACGAGGCCTACCAGGGCGTCACGCTCTCGCTGGCCAACTTCGACCGCCTCGACGTGCGCGGGCGGGTGTGCGCGATCCAGCAATCGTCGATCTTCATCCGGGTGTCGATCGCCCGACTGATCTCGGAGCGCCGGCGTCTTCGGTGGTTCGCGGCCCTGGCCGGGCACGCGCCGGGACTGGCGCGCGTGGTGCGGCCCGTCTTCGAGCTCTGTTTCCGGCGCTCGCAGATCTGCCTCGGCCACAACCAGTTCGTTCGGCTCGATACGCTCCAGGGCCTCGGAGGCTTCCCGACTTCGGGGGCCACGGAGGACTCCACGCTCGGCTACGCGCTGGGCGCGCGCGGGATCCTGATCGCGCCCCTGCCGATGCTCGAGATGAACGACTTGCCGGAGACGACCGAGAAGATGGTCCGGCAGAACGCGCGCTGGTACAAGGGCGTGCTCGACGACGTGCCGTTCCTCTGGAGGACGTGGCGAGAGAATCGGACCGCCTTCAACGCGGCGCAGCTCGCCCGCCACGTCGGCAACAAGGTGGTGGAGTGGCCGATCGCCGCGGTCGTTTACCCGCTGATCGGATTCCTCGGCTGGCACCTGGCCTACCGCTTCGCCGATCACCCGCTGTTGTTCATGCTCGGCATCGCGTTCCCGTCGGTCTCGCTGGGATTGACGATCTGGGTGGGCGGGATCGTGACTCAAGATTTGATCGAGAGCCTGACGCCCTATTACCCGCGCGAGGTGACCATCGCCCGCACGACGCTGCGGGCGAAATTCTGGGGCACGTTCCGCTGTCAGACATACTGGCTGCTCGCAACGCGAGGCGCCTGGCGTGTGCTGTGGTCGCTGGCCCGGACGGGACGCTTCGAGCCCGCCAAGACGGACCGCGTCGTCAGGCCATGACGCTCGATCTGATCAGCCTGGCGCCCCGCCTGGCCGTCGATCGCACCGGTGACGGCCCGCTCGTGGTCTTCCTGCACGGTATCGGCGGAAACCGCACGAACTGGCGCGATCAGCTCGGTGTGTTCGCCGCTCACTTCACGGCGGCGGCGTGGGATGCGCGGGGCTACGGCGCGAGCGACGATTACGCCGGGCCGCTCGCGTTCGACGATTTCGCCGGCGATCTCCGGCGCGTCCTCGACCATTACGGCGCCCGCCGCGCGCACCTGGTCGGGCTGTCCATGGGCGGCCGCATCGCGATGCGGTTCTACTTCCTGCACCCTCAGCGGGTGGCCACGCTCACGCTGTGCGACACCCATCGTGGATTCGCATCGCTCACCGCCGAGCAGCGCGCCGAGTACGTCCGACTCCGTCGCGAGGCGCTCGACGCGGGAGCGGAGCCACGGGACATCGCGCCCGCTATCGTGCCGACCCTGCTCGCGCCCGCCGCGGCGCCGGCGGCTCGCGAGCAGCTCTTCGAGAGCATGGCCGCGCTCCGCAAGGCGTCGTACCTCAAATCGCTCGAGGCGACGGTCAACCAGGACACGGTCGGCAACCTCGCCGCGATCGCCGTGCCGACGCACTTCGTCGTGGGCGAGCACGACCGGCTGACGACGGTCGCGCTGGCCCGGACGATGGCCGCCGAGGTGCCCGGCGCCGAGCTGACGGTCATTCCGGACGCGGGGCACCTGAGCAACATCGAGAACGCCGAGGTGTTCAACCGGTCGGTGATGGACTTCCTGCTGCGCCACCCGGGGGCCGATTCCCCTCGGGCGCCCGCCGTCGCCGGCACGCTCGGTCAGCGCGGAGTGTAGAAGAGCTCGTCCCGCACTTTCCTGGCGCCGTCGGGCGCCGTCCACACGTCCGACTGCAGAATGGTCCCGTGCTGGCGCGCGATGCGGAGCTGGGTCAGGATGGTCTCCACCGAATCGTCGGTGAGCCCGTGCAGCATCTTCTTGGTGTTCCGCATGGCCGAATCCACGACCTCGCGCGGCAGCCGGGTCACGGCGACGATCGCGCGGGCCGCCACGTCGGGCCGGGTGTGCCAGATCTCGACGGCTTCCCGCTGGGCGTCATTGATGTCGCGGAGCGCCTCGGGGTGCTTGCGCGCGAAGTCCGGGCTAGTGAGGTAGAGCACCATCACGGGCTCACCGGGTCGCTTCGTCGACTGACGCCACAGCGTGTCCTGGTCGGTGAGCACGCGGAACTTGCGTGTGGCCAGGAGCGAATCGACCACGGGATGCCAGACGACGGCGGCGTCGATCTCGCCCTTACCGATCAGCGTGGCCAGATCGGGTGGCGTCATTCCCGTGACGAGCGCGACATCTTTGGTCAGGTCGAGGCTGTAGAGCTGGCGGGTATAGGCGTTCATCTCCTGGAAGGCTGAGCTGCCGGGGATCGCGCCGAGCTTCTTGCCCTTGAGGTCAGGCACGTCGCGAATCGACGAGTCGGTAGGCACGAGGATGTACGTCGTCGGGCCCGTCGTCACCCCGAAGATCTGGACCTTCTGTCCTTGCTCGAACATGCGGCCGGCCAGGACCGTGCTCATGTCGATCACGTCGGCATGACCGGCGGCGAAGGCGTTGACGAGGCCGGGGATGGGATCGATCACCGACCACTCGACCTTCCATCCGCGCTTCTCCAGGAGCTTCTCCTGCTGGATGATCTCCGTCGCGCTCCAGCCGAGGCGAAGGTAGGCGAAGCGCACCGTGCCCTTGTCCTGGGCCCATGCGCTCGTCGCCGCGACGCCCAGGACGATCATCACGACTGCCGCCGCGATCCGCCGCATGCGTAGCTCCCTTCGCGTTAGCCCAGACCGCTTCAGAACAAGCACGCGATGCCGCAGAGCTCGCTCTCGGAGTTGACGAGATCCACGCGCTTGGCCGCGATCCGCAGCCCGCCGTCGGTCCGCCGCAAGCGGTGCTCGACGAGGCCACCCCACACGCGCTGACGCTCCTTCCGGTACTCGACCATGACCAGCGACGAGGTGACGGTGAGCTCCCGCCCATCGTCGGCGACCACCTGGACGTTCGTCACTTGGTGGACGGTCCGCGGCGCCGGCACCCGCGCGTGGGCGCGCGGATGCTGCGCCTGCCGCACGCGGATCTCGGGCAACCGCCGATCGTCGTAGATCAGCGACGCCGTCGTGAACGGCTCGGCCTGGTCCATCTGGAGCGGCACCCAGTACACGGCGTCGTCCGTGAACAGGCCCAGCCACTCGTCGAGCCGCTGGTGATCGAGGAGCCACGCCTCGCGGACGAGGAGCTGATCGACGTCGGGCCGGCTCACGACGCCTCCATGCTCACGGCTCATCCGTCAGATAGCGCACCCACGCCGCGAGCTGATTGCGAATGTGGATCTCGCTCGTCCCGGTCTTGCCGCGCCAGGTCCGGTGCTCGTCGGGAAGATCACTGCCATGACCGCGACCGAGGTACACCCAGTCGGAGCGGGCGGTGGTGAGGCCGTGCTGGGCGCGCTCGTAGACCTCGAGATCGTCGGTGAGCACGGGCGAGCCGGTCCCGTTGACGACGTTCGCGAACGCCACCGTGTCGCGGAACATCTGCTCCGGCGCGCCGCCGAGGCGGAACGAGTAGGCGGAGACGAGCGTCCGGTCGACGGCAAGCGGCTGCACGATGCGGAGCTGCCGGAACTGGCTCATGAACGAGCAGCTCGGATAGACGATGCTGTTCCAGCGCGAGACGCCGAGGATGCGGGCCGCCGCCTCCGCGCCGACGCGACGCTCCAGCGCCGTGCGGTACTCGCGGAACACCGGGTGATCGAGCGCGGTCACCAGCCGGCTGTCGGTGTGATAGTCGCCCATGAAGCTGTGGCCGGAGGGCGCCGCCCACAATCCCGTGCTCTCCCACAGCTCGGGCGGCGCGCCGTTCTGGAGCATCTGGCGCACAGCGATCTCCGCATAGCCGTCGCTCTCGGGCTTCGACGACTCGCGGGCCGCCCAGATGGAGGACGCGTGGACGAACGCGGGGTGGACCGCGTCGTTGTGGTTCTCGAGGACGAGCTTCCAGTTGCCGCGGTACGTGTGCTTGAAGACGCCGCCCGCGACCTCGACCTGGCCGCTGGGCGCGCGATCGACGAGGTCGTCGAACGACGTTCGTAGATGGCCGAGGAATTCCAGGAGTGACGGGCCGTCAGCGGCGAGCGAGGCGAAGATGAAGCCTCGATACGCGTCCACGCGCGGGACCCTGGCCAACCCCAGGTCTCTCCGACCGGCCGCCGGTGGGTCGTACCCTTCGGCGAAGGGAACGACGGCGAGCGCGCCGTCGGTGCCGTACGTCCAGCCGTGATAGGGGCAGACGAACTGGCGCGTCGTTCCCGATGGCGCATCACACACCGTCGTGCCGCGGTGGGCGCAGCGGTTGATGAGGGCGCGGGCCGAGCCGTCGGTGTGGCGCGCCACGATCACCGGCTCGCGGGCCATGCGCGTCGTGAAGAAGTCGCCCGGATTCGGGACCTGGCTCTCGTGGCCGAGCAGCAGCCAGGCCCGGCCGAACAGCCGCTCCATCTCGAGCTCGAACACGTGCGGATCGGTGTAAACGGCGCGGTGGACGCGATCGGGCTCGACCAGTCGGGCGATGTCGTCGGCGCTGAGCGTCGGCATGTCGAATGACCAGGCGGTATTGTTTCCCAGGGGCTTCGGCACCGCAAGGCGTGACGCCGCAGGACGCGACGCCGCACGACGCGGCGCCGTACGTCGCGATACGGTGGCGTTCATCACCTTCGGATTCGGTCTCGTGTACGATACGTGCCCCATGAGCGCCAGGGACTGGGACGCCGCGCTCCAACGAATGCTCGGTCGCATCGACGCGACCGGCAGCCAGATCACCAACGGCTTCCCGCATTATGGCGATCCCGCGACGGGCCGCTGGACCACGTCGCCGGCCGGCGACTGGACCGGTGGATTCTGGAACGGTCTCTGCTGGCTCGCCGCCCACGCCACCGGCAAGGACCCGTACCGCGAGTGGGCGTCGGCGTGGACCGAGCGCTTGCGCCCGCGCGCCACCTCGGACACGGTGTTCCGGGGCTTTCTCTTCTACTACGGCGCCCTGCTCGGCGCCGTGCTCCTGGGCGACCCGCGGGCGCGCGAGATCGCTCTCGAAGGCGCCGCGGGCTGGGCCCGGTCGTACAACGCCAGGGCCGGCGCGTTTCCGCTCGGCGCCGAGGCTGAGGAAGCATCGGACGTGGGCCACGGTGAGGCGAACATCGACACCGTGCAGGGCGCGGCGCTCCTGGTGTGGGCCGCGCGGGAGGCGGGCGAGCCGACGTGGCGGCAGATGGCCATCAGTCACACGCGGCGCCACATCGAGTTCTGCATCCGCAGCGACGGCTCGGTCTGCCAGTCGGCGTCGTTCGATCCCGGTACTGGCGCGATGCTGCGGCGCTACACGCACAAGGGTATTCGCGACGACAGCACGTGGGCGCGTGCGCAGGCGTGGGCGATCGTCGGCTACACGCTGATGCATCGATGGACGGGCGAGCGCGACTTCCTGGACGTGGCCGTCCGGACCGCCGACTGGTGGCTCGCTCACGTGCCGCCCGATCGCGTCGCGTTCTGGGACTTCGACGATCCCGAGATTCCGAATACCCTTCGCGACACGTCGGCCACCGCGATCGTTGCGGCCTCACTCCTGAAGCTGGCGGCCTTGATCGGCGACATGCGGCGTCGCCTCGCTTACCAGGCCGCGGCCGAGGCGACGGTCGCCGCGCTCGTCGAGCGTCATCTCGATCCGCGGGGGATCCTCGGCGACGGCTGCTACAACAAGCGCATCGGGCTCGCCACGCGCAGCGAGCTCATCTGGGGCTCCTACTATCTCTTCGAAGCGCTCTGCGTCCTGGCCGGTCGACTGGAGCCAGCTCGCGTCTAGCCTCTCTCCGGTCCGCCCGAAAGAGTGAAGAAATCTTCCCGGCGTTTGCTCACGTGTAGCACTTCCGTTGCGGCATCCCGCGGCTGACCACGTCCGACCGATATCCCTGAGCTGGAGGAGCCGGCGTGCGTGCGGGTGCGAGCGGCCGCGCTGGAAGCGCCCAGAATGACAAGGTTGGCACCCAGGCTGTGAAGGCAGGTTTCACAATTTCGCTGGTGCCGGTTTTGCAATCTCGGCCTCTCAGGAGGTCGTGCCATGACAAAAGTGTTGACGAGTGTCGTTGCCGCACTGATCGGCACCGTGTGGATTTTGGGTCCTGCAGCCGCCCAGACCACGACGGACAAGATGGAGAACAAGACGGAGCGGGCCAAGGACAAGGTCGAGGACAAGGCCGAGCGCGCCAAGGACAAGACCGAGTCCAAGACCGAGTCGGCGATGGACAAGGTCAAGGAGAAGGCCCACGACGCGAAGGAGAAGATCGTCGAGACGAAGGACAAGGTCGTCGACAAGGTGAAGGGCAAGAAGAACAAGGTCGCGGCTAAGAGCGAGGGGACGAATGTTCGGGCCGCGCAGCAGGCGCTGCGCGATCAGGGCTACAACCCCGGCCCGATCGATGGCGTGATGGGCCCCCGTACGTCGGCCGCGGTCCGCGACTACCAGACCAAGGAAGGCCTGACGGCGAGCGGTCAGCTCGACGACGCCACGATGGACAAGCTCGGTGTCCGCGGCGCCAGCTCGGCCTCCCCGACGACCGAGCCGCAGACGACGGCGCCGGGCGCGCAGAAGTCGAAGCAGACGCCCTGACGCGTGTGATGTTTGGTTGACGAGCCCTAGCGGCTGCGGTACCGTACATCCGTCACCGCGGGGTGGAGCAGCCCGGTAGCTCGTTGGGCTCATAACCCAAAGGTCGCTGGTTCAAATCCAGCCCCCGCAACCATGAGAAACGAGGGGTTAGCGGATGCAGCAGCCGCTAGCCCCTTTCGTTTACCCAGACTTCACCCAGGAATTGGTTTCGTCGAACGGCACCGCAGATCTTTCATGTCCCCGGATCGTTGCTTGACGCCCTCCGCCTGACGCCGTACCGTCTCGCCGTCCCACCCGTTCGCTCGGTGGAGGAATCATGCGCCGCCGATCCTTCCTCGCCGGGCTCGTGACCGTCGTAGCCACGCCACTTGTCGCTGAGGCGCAGCGGGCGGGGAAGGTTCCCCGGGTTGGCATGTTGATGCCCGTCTCCCCAGCCGCCGCCTCATCCAACATCGAAGAGTTCCGTCGAGGGCTGGCCGAGCGCGGATACAGTGAGGGCCAGAACATCGCTCTCGAGTCGAGGTTCGCCGACGGAAGAATTGAACCGCTCGCTGACCTCGCGGCCGAGCTGGTCCGCCTTAACGTGGATGTCATCGTGACGTGGGGTACGCCGGCGGCACATGCGGCCAAGCGGGCCACCCAGACGATCCCGATTGTCATGGCTGCGGTCGCCGAGCCGGTCGCGACCGGCCTCGTTGCCAGCCTCGCGCGGCCGGGCGGGAACCTCACGGGAGTGTCCTTCCCCTTGGAAATGTCCGGAAAGCATCTGGAGCTGCTCAAGGAAATCGTACCCCAACTTTCCAGAGTGGCTCTGCTGTGGAATCCCGACAACCAGGTTGCCGCCTTCATGTTGAGGGAAGTGCAACGGGCGGCCGGGACCATGGCTATCCAACTCCAACCTTTGGCGGTACGAGACCCCCGTGAGTTCGATGTAGCCTTCATGGCCATCGCGAGAGAGCGTGCCGGTGCTCTCATCGTCGAGAACGAATTCCTGTTCATCACTCACCGAACGCGGATTCTCGACCTCGTAGCCAAGAGCCGGCTGCCCGCAGCGTACGGCCGCCGAGAGTGGGCAGAGGCGGGTGGGCTCATGTCGCACGGTCCAAGTTTCCGCGACAGTTTCCGACGCGCCGCCGGCTACGTCGATAAGATCCTCAAGGGCGCCAAGCCTGGTGACCTCCCGGTCGAACAGCCGGACAAGTACGAGCTGACGATCAACCTCAAGACCGCCAAGGCCCTCGGCCTCACGATCCCGCCGTCGCTGCGGCTGCGGGCGAATCAGGTGATTGAATGATCGGAACGCGGCTCCTCAACATCAGGCTCCAGCGGTCCGGATGCTCGCGTTGCTCGGACCTCGGTCGCCGGCCAGCTTTCGTAGTGAGCTCTGAGCCCACATGCCGAAGGCGCACCAGCGCCATCTGGAGTGGACGCCTTCGCGCCTCATCGACTGGGCGCGCACGATCGGCCCCCAGACGGCCGCCCTGGTCGAGGAGATCCTCGCGGACCGTCCGCATCCCGAGCAGGGCTATCGCTCGTGCCTCGGCATCTTGCGCCTGGCCAAGCGCTACGGCCTGGAGTGGCTCGAAGCGGCGTGCACCCGGGCCGGCGCCGTCGAGGCCCGCTCCTATCGCCACGTCGATTCGATCCTCAAGCACGGCCTCGACCGGCTCGCACCGCTCGCGGCCGCGCCGCCGCTCACCCTCACCCCCGTCCACGAACACGTGCGGGGCCGGGCCTACTACCAGTGAAAGGAGCGCCGATGCTCACCGCACCCACGCTCGAGAAACTCCACGCGCTCAAGCTCACCGCCATGGCGGCGGCGTGGACGGAGCAGCAGCACCAGGCCGACATGACGGCCCTCGCCTTCGACGAGCGCTTCGGGCTCCTCGTCGAGGCCGAGTGGCTCGCCCGGGAGAACAAACGCCTCGCCCGCGCCCTGCAGGAAGCCAAGCTCAAGCTCTCGCAGGCGTGCATCGAAGCGATCGACTATCCGGCCCGCCGCGAGCTCGACAAAGCCGTGATCCGCCAGCTCGCCACCGGTCGCTGGATCGAGGAGCATCACAACGTGATCCTGGTCGGGGCGACCGGCGTCGGGAAAAGTTTTCTGGCCTGCGCGCTGGCGCACCAAGCCTGCCGCAAGGGCTATCGCGCGGGCTACCGCCGCGCCTCGCGTCTCTTCCACGAGCTCGCCCTGGCTCGGGCCGATGGGACCTACGTCCGCTTGCTCGCCAAGCTGGCCCGCCTCGACGTCCTCGTCATCGATGACTGGGGCCTCGCTCCGGTCCAGGACCCGGAGCGTCGCGATCTCCTCGAGATCCTGGAGGACCGCTACGGCACCCGCTCGTTCAGGACGCGCGACAGAACTCTCCCCGCATTCGGTTTCATCGTGGCCTCCTTCGGTCGCGATTCTCCAGTTCCGCTTTGGCCGCCGCCGCTGCCACGCGCCTGCACGACCGCAGATGTTCCCGAACCGAGTCGGAGAGATCGGCGCGACACTGAGGACAGAGTTCTGTCTTGCCCCCGAACCGGTCAGCAGCCAAGCGGTGAACGCGATAGGACGTCGCGCAGTCGTGGCAGAACGCGACGTCGTGATCGTGACAGCAGCGGATCATGATCGCCCGCTCACCGGGAGACAACACCCCAACCTCCCGAAATGAAGGCCCGCGACGCCGAGTGCGAGCGCAGGCATCGTCGAAATGCGGTCTGCGACGAGGCCCACTCCGTCATCCAAGTTTCAGGACGTGAAGCAGCAGCGCCCACGCCACGAGGATCAGCAAACAGGCCAGGATGATCCAGACGACCACGCCGCGAACTCGTGCCACCAGCGTCCCCGCGTACCCGACTTGAGTACGGCCGCGGCCGGCGAGCAGCAATGGGGTGAATCCCGCAATTGAAGCGGGGAACTTACCGGAGCAGGGCGACCGGTTCGAGGGCTGGAGACGGTGAAACGATCGTATGCGGTCTGTATCACGCGGTTCCTAACTTCGCGCAGTCATTGATCGTTGTGGCTCTCGTGATGCGGACCAGCAACGATCGTCGAACGTCTCCGGCCGGAGTGTCCCGGAC
>Ga0209802_1000606_pt1 | contig 27699 bp, 26 predicted proteins | sample GraSoiAngelo_129_FD_185886 | JGI IMG/M metagenome (GOLD analysis project Ga0209802, IMG submission 185886) | Grasslands soil microbial communities from the Angelo Coastal Reserve, California, USA - 14_0927_12_40cm (SPAdes) (version 2) | ecosystem: Environmental > Terrestrial > Soil > Grasslands ... | reverse complement strand
GAGCGCGTCGACCAGCAACAGGCAGCCCTCGGCCATGCCCAGCACCCGCTCGACCTCGCCGCCGAAGTCGGCATGGCCCGGCGTGTCGATGATGTTGATCTTGACGCCCCGGTAGCGAATCGACGTCGTCTTGGCCAGGATGGTGATGCCCTTCTCGCGCTCGAGCACGTTGGAGTCCATGATCAATTCCCCGACCTGCTCGTGAGCGGCGAACACGTGGGACTGCTTCAGCAGACCGTCAACCAGGGTCGTCTTGCCGTGATCCACGTGCGCGATGATCGCCACGTTCCGGAGATCGTGGCGACGCGTTGACGGAGCGGATGGACTGAGGGCAATCATTTTGGGGGCCGTGTACACAACGGTTCAGCCGACTCGAGCTTTCCTTCGAAGCTTCTCTGGCCGGTGCGCAACCACGCGGTCATGCTACGCGACCGAGCGCACACGCCATGGCACCATTCTGGTCTACCCGCCAGATACACCCTGCAAACCTAGCCGAGAAAGCGGAGGATCCGCTGGGCGATCGCCTCGCCCTGGTCTTCCTGCAGGAAATGGCCGGCTCCGGAAATCGTCTCCGCCGGCAGCGCACCCGGGATCAGTTTCGCGATCCGCTCGCCCACCTGGGGCCTGAAGATGGGGTCGCTGTCCGAGAACAGCACCAGGGTCGGGCGCTCCCACTGCGTCATGGCGTCGCGCACGCGCTGCATCGCCGCCGTCGAGGGATGGTCCGGGCTGATCGCCACCAGCTCGGGAAATCGCAACATGCCGGTCTTCGACTCCGGCACCGGGAACGGGGCGTCGTAGCCGGCGACGACCTCGTCAGCCAAGGGCATGACGCAGCCGTTGCGCACCATCCGGCCGGCGCTCAGCCGCGGCCCGACTCGCCGGACGAAGTCCCGAAACACGAGCCAGGCGTCCGAAGGCGGCCGGCCCGGCGAGATTCCGGTGTTCATGACTACCAGCCGGGCGACCCGCTCCGGATGCTCCGCGGCCAGGCGCATCCCGATCGGTCCGCCCCAGTCCTGGACCACGACGCACAGCTGGGCCAGGTCAAGGGCCTCGACCAGCCGCCCGATCGACTCGGAATGCCGGTCGTAGGTGTAGAAGTCCGGGTCCAGCGGCTTGTCCGAGCGGCCGAAGCCGAAGTAATCCGGGGCGATTACCCGAAAGCGCTTGGCCAGGATCGGGATCATCTTCCGGTACAGGAAGGACCAGGTGGGCTCGCCGTGGAGTAGGAGGACCGGCGCGCCAACCCCCTCGTCGACGTAGTGCATTCGGAGGCCGGCCTGCTCCAGGTAATGGGGGGTAAGCGAAAAGTCGGGGAGACCGGCGAAGCGCTCCTCCGGGGTCCGATACGTGGTCGCGGGCTGCGCCGTCGTCACCCCTGGCCCGTGTTAGCTCTCGCGGTTGCCGCTATGGAACTTTCGATGCACCGCCCGCAGCTGCGGGTTGGTGACGTGCGTGTAGATTTGCGTCGTGCTCAGGTTGGCGTGGCCGAGCAGCTCCTGCACCGCTCGCAGGTCCGCCCCGTTGGTCAGCAGGTCCGTGGCAAAGGAGTGCCGGAGCGTGTGGGGGGTGGCCGAGATGCCGAGGCCGGCCAGCCGGACGTACTTCTTGACCATCCGTTCGATGGAGCGGGGGGACATCCGCATCCCAGGTCCGCCGGGACTGGTGTCCAGCTCTCCCCGGGTGCGCATGAAGAGGGGCCGGTATTTGTCGTGGCGGGCCTGCAGGTAGCGCTGCAGCCACTCGGCGGCCGCGTCGCTGAGGAAGACCACCCGGAGCTTGCGGCCCTTCCCGATCACCCCGAACTCCCGCGTCTTGAGGTTGACTTGCTGGCGATCCAGGGCGGCCAGCTCCGAAACCCGCAGGCCGGTGCTGAACAGGGTCTCGAGCAACGCGCGGTCGCGCAGGCCGCGAGTCGTGGCGACGTCTGGCGCAGCCAGCAGCCGAGCCATCTGGTCGGCGTCGAGGAACTTGAGCGATCGGGAGTTCGCCTTGCCCAGCTCGACCCGGTCCGCCGACAGGGCGTCGATGCCCTGCTGGGCGCACCAGCGGAGCAGCGAGCGCAGCGCGACCAGGAAGTAGGTCTGGGTCGCCCGGGTGAGGGGCTTGCCTGTGGCCGGCGTGACCCGACGGCTGAGCGAGAGCTTGTACTGGCGGACCACGTCGGTCGTCAGGTCGGCGATGTCCTGCACCGCGGGATGATGCTTACCCAGCCAGGCCAGTAGGGTACCCAGGTAGTAATCGTATTGACGAATGGTCAGCGGGCTCAGGTTGCGATCGAGCTCGCAGGCCTCCAGAAAGGCGCGCACGCGGCCGGCAAAAGGTGCCGGGATGGAGACGGCCTCGGGCTTCGACGTGGTGAGGACGGGCACGCTCTGGCCGCGATTCTAGCGCGTCTTGACCGTGCTGACCGTCCTAGCCCGAATCCTCCGAATCGAACTCGCATCTTGGGCGCAGGGCGGCCGATCCGGGCGTTGGCTCCTGCGCGCGCTCACTCACAGATCGACGGATATGCTCGTTCGTGTGCTCGTCGCCGCCTTCGGCTCGGCGCACCCCGCATCCCAATCTGCGTCGTCCGATCGGTGGATCCGGGCTTCAGTTCGGGCGGAGCGCACGATGTAGCGCCACAATCCCGGCCGTCATCCGCTCCACCTGCACGTCGCTGAACCCAACCTGCTCGAGCAATCGGGCGAGGTCGGTGGGGGAGGGGAAGTCCTGCACGGTGTCCGCCAGGTAGCGGTAAGCACGCTGGTCCATCCCGAACCAGGCGGCCACGCGTGGCATCACGCCCGCCAGGTAGACGCGGTAGAGGAGGAAAAGCGGACCTCCAGGTGGAGGCCGGAATTCCAGGATGACCAGCCGGCCGCCCGGCTTCAAGACGCGGAACATCTCGCGCAGACCACCCTCCCGGTCCACCAGGTTGCGCAGTCCGAAGGCGATGGTCACTGCATCGATGCTCCGATCCGCAAGCGGCAGAGTCATGACGTCACCCAGCTGGAATTCCACGCCTGGGACCTGCCGGCGGGCCAGCTCGAGCATGCGCGGCGAGAAATCGAGCCCGATCACCCGGCCGCCCGGGCGGGCGTAGGGCAGCAGCTCGGCGGCCAGCTTGCCGGTGCCGGTGCAGAGGTCGAGGGCCACGCTGCCCGGCCGAAGGTCGGCCAGCCGGGCGGCCCGGCGCCGCCAGGCGCGATCCCGGTCCAGGCTGAAGAGGGTATTCTGCCGGTCGTAGCCGGTCGCGATCCGGTCGAACATCTCCCGGATTCGCTCGGCCCGGGCCCGCTCGGTCATCTCCGCCAATATACGTTCGCTGCCCGATGCTGACCCTCTCGTCGGCGGCCTACGATTAGTGCAGTCAATGCCTGAGCTCGCCCAGCCCGTCGGTCTTGGCCTGGCCGCCCGCGGCGACGTGCGGGAGACCGTCGAGTGGGCGCAGCGCGCCGAAGCACTGGGCCTGGACGCGGTCTGGGTGCACGACAGCTACTTCGAGCGGGACGCGGTGACCTACCTCAGCGCCATCGCTCACCAGACCAGCCGAATCCAGGTGGGGGCGGGGGCATTGAACCCCTACACCAGGCATGCCGTAGTGGTCGCCATGACCCTTTCGGCCTTGGATGACCTGGCCGAGCGCCGCGTCGCGCTGGCCCTGGGCAGCGGCCTGCCGCTGCGGCTCTCGCAGATGGCCATCCCCTACGACGACACGGTGGCCAAGGTCTCGGTCGCCATCGACCAGATCCGTTCGCTCTGGCGGGGCGAGCGCCTCGTCCTCAACGACAAGGTCCCGCCCATCCAGCCCATGTTCCAGCCGACCCACCGCATACCTGTCTATATCGCGGCCTATCGCACGCCCTTCCTCGACCTGTGCGGCGAGAAGGCCGACGGCTACCTGGCCCGGCCGGCCGAGTCGCTCCCCGCGTTCAGCAAGATGCACGAGCGGGTCCTCGCCACCGCCGCCGCCCACGGCCGCCCGGCCGACGCCATCGACTTCCGCGGGTATCTCCTGACGCTGATCGACACCAGTCGTCGCGAGGCCCTCAACCGGGCCAAGCGAGAGCCGTTTGTCATCTACATGATGTCGGTGCTGAGCGACATCTCCCTGAGGCGGGCTGGCTTCGACCCCGAGCTGCGCAACCGGATCGCCGCGGCCTGGCGGGCGGAGGAGTACCACATCGCCAGCCAGCTGATCCCGGACGAGCTGCTGGACGCCTTCATGCTGTGCGGCACGGTCGACTCGGTGGCGGACCGGGCGGCCGCCTACCACCAGGCCGGCATGGACATGCCGCTCCTGCAGCCCATCGTCCAGGAGGAGGCGCAGGTCAAGGCGGTCCTGGACGCTGCCCTGGACTATGGTCGCCGGGGCGCGACCGCTGGCGTCGCAGCGCCGGCGGCGGCGACCGCTAGAGGTGGAGAAACCGAGCCCCTGGCGCGCCGCGTTGGCCGGCGGTTGGACGCCTGGTGGGAGATCGTCCGGCCCTTCAGCTTCACGGCCTCGGTGCTGCCCGTCACCGCCGGCGCGGCGGTGGCCTTCGAACAGGGCCGGATGAATTGGTGGCTCTTCCTGGTCGCGCTGGTCGCCGGGGTGGCGCTGCACGTGGGGACCAACGTCGTCAACGAGATCTACGACGTCCGGCTGGGGGTGGATTCGATCACGTCACCGCGAGCGTCACAGGCCATCCTCAAGGGCCGCGTCACCGAGCGGGAAGCGTTCGCCGTCGCCTTCTCGGCCTTCGGCCTGGCCATCCTGCTCGGCATCGTCCTCTTCCTGGTGCGCGGCCTCCCCATCGTGGGGTTGGGCCTGCTTGGGCTGCTGGCGGGCTACTTCTACACGGCGCCGCCGTTCCAGTACAAGTACCGGGCCCTTGGTCTGCCGCTGGTATTCCTGCTCATGGGGCCGCTGATGGTCGTGGGGAGCTACTACGCCATCACCGGCGGCTTCGACGCCCGCCTGCTGGTGGTCTCTATCCCGGTGGGGCTGCTAGTGACCGCCATCCTGCACGGCAACGAGTGGCGCGACATCACGGAGGACACCCGCTACGGCTTCAGCACCCTGTCGTCCCGAGTCGGCCGGGCGAATGCCCACTGGATCTACGTGATGCTGGTGCTGGGCGCCTATGTCGCCATCGGACTCGGTGTGATGGTGGACGCCGTGCCCAAACCCGCGCTGCTGACCTTGCTCAGCCTGCCGCTGGTGGCCTGGGTGCTGCGCTCGGCCGAGTTGGGCGCGGCCGGGAACCTGCGGGCCATCGCCAAGATCGACCTGATGACCGCACGCCTGCACAGTGCCTTCGGCGCGCTGCTGGTGGTGGGGCTGCTGGCGGCCTCCTCCGTCCGCTGAAACGCACGGCGCTGGGGCTGGGGCTGGCCGGTCTAATCTGGACGGCTGCCTTCCGCGGCCCCCGGACCAAGTTCTGGCCGCGCATGACCGTCGGGGTGGGCAGCCTCGGGCTGTACGCGCTCCTGACCCAGCCGGCGCTCCGCCGGGAGCGACCGCACTGGCGCGACGTGGCCGTGGGGCTCGGCTCGGCGGCTACCTTGTACGGCGTCTTCCAGGTGGGCGACCGGGCGGCGCGCCGAATCCTGCCGACTGGGGCTCGCGAGATCGATGACATCTACCAGCTCCGGACGGCCGCGCCGCGCTCGCTGATCGCGGCTGCGCTGGCCATTGTGATTGGACCCGGTGAAGAACTCTTCTGGCGAGGCCTGGTCCAGCGGAGTCTGCAGCCCCGGTTCGGCCGCCTCGGTGCCGCATTCGTGGCGTCCGGGATTTACGGCGGGATTCACGTGGTCTCCGAGAACCTGACCCTCACCTCCGCCGCCGGAGTGGCCGGCCTCTTTTGGAGCGTGCTCTACGCCCGCGAGCAGCGGCTGCCGGGGCTGATCGTCAGCCACGTCGCTTGGGACATCTGGATCTTTCTGATCGCGCCCACGGTCTAGACAGGTCCCATCGAGTTGACAGCCAGCCTCAGCGTTGGTACTATCACGATATATCGTGATACTAGCGAAGAGGAGGAGATTCGAGATGTGGTCAAGAGGTGAATTTCGCCGAGGGCCTCGGCAGTGGGGGGAGCGCTTCTTCGAGAAGGGCGACCTGAAGTACGTGATCCTGGAGCTGCTCAAGGACAAGCCCAGCCATGGCTACGAGCTGATCCGGGCGCTGGAGGACCGCTTTAGCGGCTTCTACGCCCCCAGCCCGGGCGCCGTCTATCCCACGCTCCAGCTGCTGGAGGACATGGGATACGTGACGGTCGTCGAGCAGGACGGCAAGAAGGTCTATACCGTGACCGATGCCGGCCGGACTTTCCTGTCCGAGCGCAAGCCAGTGGTCGACGAGATCTGGAACCGGATGCGCGACCGCTGGGACCCGGAGTTCAGCCGTGAGGTCCATCGGGTGATGCACGACCTGCGCGACGAGGTGCGCGACTTTGGCCGGATGTTCGCTGAGCAGGCGCGCAAGCGCTGGCCCGACGCCGACCAGGGACGCCGCATCCGCGAGGTGATGGCCAAGGCCCGCCAGGACATCCAGACGATCCTGAGCGAAGAGAAGACGCCGGCCAGTTCGACCAAGGTCTAACAACGCCTCATCTCTCCCTCCCCCTAAGGGGGAGGGCAGGGTGGGGGTGGGTCTTAGTACCCGTCGACCACGACGTTGCGCAGGGGTTCGCCGGTTGCATACCGTCGTACCTGGTCGGCGATCAGCCGCCAGGCGCGGTCGTACAGTTTTCGCACCGCGCCGCCGACGTGCGGGGTGATGATGACCCCCGCCGCCGACCAGAGTGGATGCCCGTCCGGCAGTGGCTCCGGATCGGTGACATCCAACGCGACCCGGATCCGACCCGCTTGCACCGCCTGGGTGAGCGCTTCGGTGTCGACAACTGGCCCGCGCGCCGGATTCATCAGCAGAGCCCTCGGACGCATGGCCGCCAGGAATCGCGCATCAACCAACCCGCGGGTCTCGGTGGTCAGGGGAAGGAGGATCACCACCACGTCGGCACGGGGCAGCAAGGCCGGCAGCTCCGTGAGCGGGTAGACGCCGTCGCGGAAGCGGCGCGCCACGCGCAGGATGTTGACTCCGAATGGCGCCAGCCGGTTCTCCACGGCCCGCCCGATCGACCCGTGGCCGACGATCAGGATGGTGGCGCCTTCCAGGTCATCGCCGCCGCCGTTTAGGCCACCCCGATGCCAGGTGCCGCTCCGCTGCGCCTCCAGATGCTGCGGCAAATTGTGAAACGCAGCCAGCATCGTCATCACGACCCACTCGGCGATCGGAATATCGTGCACGCCGGCCGCGTCGCACAGCGTCACGCCCGGCGGAATGTGGTCGAGCAGCCCGTCCACGCCCGCCGCCATGGTCTGTACCACCTGAAGATCCTCGAGACGAGCAATGGCAGCGAGCACGCGCGGGCGGTTATAGTCGGCGACCAGAAACTCACCCCGACCGAGCCGTTCCGGAAGGGGGGTACCGGCGGGCAGGTCGTGGACGATCACGCCCTCCGGCAGCAGCGCCCGGTGCTGGGCGGCCGTCTCCGGCGGGATCCAGACGTTGACCGGCACCCCCCGACACTACACCGCCACAATCAGCGGTGTGGACTGGAACCACAACACCCACTACCACGCCGCCCTGCTCCGTGAGGTCCCACCACGATACGGCCGTGCCCTCGATGTGGGCTGCGGCGACGGGGCCTTTGCTCGCAAACTGGCATCGCGGGCCGGCCGCGTGGACGCCATCGATGCAGACGCGGCCGTGATTGCAAGCGCTCGGGACCAGTCACCGGTGCCCGCTAACGTGTTATTCATCCTCGCCGACTTCCTCGCCTACCCGATCGACCCGGACGCCTACGACTTCGTCGCCGCCCTGTCGTCGCTGCACCACATGCCGTTTGAACCCGCGCTGGAGAAAATGACCCGAGCGCTGCGGCCCCGTGGTGTCCTGGTGGTGCTCGGCATCTGGCCGGTGGTCACGACTCAAGACCGGATCGTTAGCGGCGCGGCGGTGGTGGCCAACCGGACCTACCAGTTGCTTCGCGGCCCCGACCGCGTCACCGCTCCCACGGCGCCTCCCACGATGACGCTGGACGACGTCCAAGTCCGAGCCGCCCAACTGCTCCCCGGAGCCCGGGTTCGCCGTCGCCTCCTCTGGCGTTACACGATCGTCTGGACCAAACCAGGCTAAAGAATCAGCATCGTGTCGCCGAACTCGTGCCAGAGATACCGCCGCTCGATAGCCCCGGCATAGGCTCGGCGCAAGAGGTCACCGTCGACAAACGCCTGTAGCAGCTCGAAGTGGCTGGCTTGCGGTTCGTGAAACCCGGTAATCAGGGCGTCCACCACCCGGGGCCGGTGGGCCGGTGAGATCTTCAGATCGGTCCACCCAGCGAGAGCCCGGACGTGGCCATGCCGGTCGACTGCCGTCTCCAGGGCGCGCACCACGGTAGTGCCGACGGCGATCACCCGGTGGGCCCGGCCGACGGCCGCGGCGGCAAGGGTCGACACCTCGAACCACTCCTCGTACATGTGGTGCTCGGCGTCGAAGGCATCGTCCTGGAAGGAGCTCAGTCCGGTGTGCAGGACGATGTCGGCAGTCTCGATGCCCCGCTCGTGCAGGCCGAGGAGGACTTCCCAGCTAAAGGCCAGGCCGGCCGAGGGCGCTTCGGCAGAACCGGGATGGGTGGCGTAGACCGTCTGGTAGTACTCGAGTGGAATCGGACCGGGCACGTAGGAATATCGGATCGGCTCACCCGCTAACAGCAACCGGTCGAGTCCATCTTCGTCCAGGCGGATCCGCCACAGCAGCGGGATGTCCGCACGCCGGCCCTCCACGGTGGCCTGGGTACCCGCCACGGCCAGCCGCTCACCCGCGGCCAGCGGCACATTCGCGTGCGGCGGGTTCGGCTGGACCGCCAGGGCGTCCCAGTGCTGGCCTCGCCGGACGGAGGGTCGAAGCTGGACCGGGCTGCCGTCCTGGCGGCGGGCTGGGATGGCGGCCGGCAGGGTTCGGCTGCTGTTCACCACCAACAGGTCGCCGGCGTCCAGGAAGTCGCCGACCTGGTCGAACCGGGTGTGCGTGATCGATCCGCTCGTGCGGTCGATCACCATGAGCCTGACGTGATCGCGTCGCATCCCGCGCAGCTCGGCCGGCTGGCTGGCGCGCAGCTCTGGCGGCAGCTTCCAGCCGGCGAGTTTAAGCACGTGACCGCACCTCCAGCAGTGACCGGGCTTCCAATCGCGTCGCCGGATGGGGCTCGCTCGCCAGCCGCACGAAGGCCTCGGCGACCTCTTCGGGTCGCGCCAGGTCGATGGGATCCGCCTCGGGCTCTGCGGCCCGGTGCATCGCCGTATCCATGTCGCCCGGATCGACGGCGTGGATCCGGACCCCCGTCCCTTCGAGTTCCTCGGCCCAGGTGCGGGTCAGCCCATCCAGGGCCGCCTTCGAGACGGAGTAAGCGCCCCAGCCCGGGTAGCCGGTAACGGCGGCGTCCGAGCTGACATTGATGACCACACCCTCTCGCTGGGTGAGCATGCTCCGGATCACGGCCTGGGACAGACGGAAGGGCGCCACCACGTTGACCTGCAGGACGTCGTCAAAGGCGTCGGGCGGATAGTCGACGAGATAGGGGAGAGGGGTGGGGCCCAGCTCGGACGCGTTGTTGACCAGAATGTCGATCCGCTGGAAGCCTTCCAGGGTCAGCGCCACGACCCGCTCGATGTCTCGTGAGTTGCGGACGTCTGCTTGGATGGCGAGCACCGCTGCGCCGGCGGCCCGGACTTCCGCGGCGACAGCCTCCAGGGCTGCGGCGCCCCGGGCGCAGATGGCAAGCAGCGCTCCCTCCCGCGCAAACGCCAATGCCACCGCGCGGCCCAACCCCCGAGAAGCCCCGGTGACCAGCGCGACGCGACCCCGCAACGCGCTCATGTGAACGATGGCAGCCGCAAACCAACCTGCATGTCTTCATCCTGCCGGGCCACGACCGCTGGCGCATCGGCCTGCGGACCGAACTTGGTCTCCGCCTTCAGACGGAGGTCAGTTGGTCAGCCGAAACCGAGGCCAACCTATTCGCGTTAAATGCTGCAGAGAGCCATGGCACGCTCACGTTCCCATCTCATCCCGATCGTCGCGCTCGTAGTCGTGGCGGCCGGGTGCGCGAACACCGGCACGGCTCCGCGCCACTCGCCATCGGTTTCACCAACAGCGGTACCGACGGTGTCGCCCGTCCGCAGGCCGGGGCCGACGCCGCCGGAGTTTCCCACCGTTGGCCCCGGAGCAGCGGGTCTCTCGTGCCGCCTGCCCGTAGGATTTGCCCCAGGGACCGTTGACACCCAGCCGGCCGAAGGACGCCTCGGGTTTGTGCAGTTTCCCGAGGGCCGAGTCACGATCGCCTACTCATTCCCTTTCGGTTCCGATCCGTATGCCACCTACCTCCGCTCGGCCAATCGGTGGGTGCCAGCCAACTGGCCGTATATCCTTCCGGACGGGAGCCGATACGTCGTCTGGGAGAGTCTTGAGCAGCAACCGCCGTACCGAACCAGGCTCCACCTTGTCGAAACCGCGACTGGGCAGGAGCGAGTGCTGACGGTTGAGATGGGGATCGGCACCCGGGACGCCTATTTCTTCCATAGCTACGCACCCGAAGGCATCTACCTGGTCGCAGCGACGGTGGGTACCTCGGGTGGACACGGCCTGTGGCTTCTCGACACCAATACCGGTCTCCGCCGGGAGATAACGCCCTCGGGGTCTTGGAGCATGGTTGCCGCGGGAGGCGCCTGGGCTAATGCCAACGACGACACGGTTGCCCCCGCGCCCCCAGGATACGCCGGCTCCAACAGCGTCGTCCGACTGGATCTCCGTACCGGCCAGACCCAGGTTTGGCTCGTGACTCCAGGCCGCCAGATCGACATCGTAGGAGTTGACCAGGCAGGCCGGCCGCTGGTCATGGTGAGCAATGGCCTTGGCGCCGAACTCCAGCTCCTGAGTGCGCCCGGCCAATCGCAGACCTACCCCGTTCCTCAGGCGGCCACGCACGCCGGCCTCGCCAATGCCTACCCAAACGGGATCAGTGACGCAAATGGAATCTGGATAGAAGATGCCGATGCGATTTACCTGTTCGACCAGCAGCACGGGATGCGACTGGTCATGGCTGGGAGATACCTTCGCGTAGCCGGCCGTTGCGACTGAACGGCAGGTCCGGGATTCAGTCCGTCTCGGTCATCGCCTGGTCGTACTCTGGGAAGTAGCGCTGGATAACCGACAGGTCGAACTCCCGCAGGATGGACTCCTTGGATTCCCGCTCCAGCAAGAACTCGAAGCTGCGGCGGACCAGCTCCTCGGGCGCCTGTCCCCGGCCCCAACGCTGGAGGTCGGCGGGCTGGACGTGCACCAGGTGATGGGTAACCTGGCCCTCCTCGTCGACGTCGACTTCGGCGGTCAGCGGCGCCTGGGCCGAGCGGATCCGGACGGAAATCGTGCTCAGGCGGCCCGACGCAGCCGGCGCCGCTGGAACGAATAGCCGGGCAGCTCCTGTTCCCAGTCGGTATCCCGGTGCTGCTTGCGGAAATGGGCTAGCGCAAACCGGTCGCAGGCGGTCTCCGCTGAGGACTTCTCGCCGCGAACTTCCCACAGGTACCAGTGATAAAACTCGTGGCAGTAAAGGAACCGGATGACATCGCGTCGGGTGCGCATCCGCACCTTGACCGAGTACCAGCGGAACTTGAGCCGGCGTCCGGGGATGCGGCGGGCGCGATGGTAGACATTCTCCATCCACGCCCGAAACGGCTCGGGGACCTGGAGCTGGATGTACCGCTCGTCGAACAGGGTATAGGCGAACAGATGCGGCCGGTGGCGGTAGCGCAGGGGTTTGATGACCACCGAATACCCGATTGGCGGGGGCAGGTCCTCCAGCCACCGCCGGATCCGCTCGGCCGGAATATCCGTGATGGTCGAGCGGAGGGTCACCGGCGCCCAGGCCCGCCGGAGCGTGAGTCGAGAGACGGGCAGGGCCATGGGAAAAGCTTACGGCAGGCTCCTTTGGCGCTGGCAAGCCCCCTAGTCGACCAGCCTTTGGCGCACCGCCAGCAGGGCGGCCTGGGTGCGGTCGGCCACCCCCAGCTTCTGCAATACGTTGCTAATGTGGGTTTTGACCGTCTTTTCGGAGATAAATAGCCGGCTCGCCATCTCCTTGTTGGAAAGTCCCTCAGCGAGCAATTTCAGGACATCTCGTTCACGCTGAGTGAAATCGGCCAGCGATGGAGGCCTGCCAGTCCGGTTCATCAGCCGGGCCGCGATCGTGGGATGCAGGACCGCCAGCCCCTGGGACACCTGGCGGATTCCGTCGGCCAGGGCGTCGGGCTGCACATCCTTAAGCAGGTAGCCGGCGGCCCCCGCCTGGACGGCCGCGAAAACGTGGGTGTCGTCCAGGTAGCTGGTCAGCACCAGCACGCGGACCCGCGGGGCGACGTCGCGCAGGGCCCGAATCGCGTCCACGCCATCTTCGTCCGGCATCAGCAGATCCATGAGGACCACATCGGGGGACAGCCGGGCCGCCAGCTGCACGCCGTCCCTGGCACCGGCTGCCTCCCCGACAACCTCGATGTCGGGTTGCAGCTCCAGGAAGCTGCGCAGGCCCTGCCGCACCACCGCGTGGTCGTCGACCAGCAGCACCCGGATCCGCTCAGCCATGCCGCTTCACCAGGACACTGACGGTACACCCCTGGCCGAGCTCGGATGCGACTTGCAGCACAGCCCCCACCGCCTTCGCGCGCTCGTGCATGGCGGTGAGACCCAGGGTTCGCCGGGTGCCGGGCAGCGCCGCGCGATCAAAGCCGGGCCCGTGATCGCGGACCGTCAGGCGGACACCGGTCGGTCCATCCGCAAGGGCGACTTCGATAGGGGAGCCCGGCGCGTACTTGATGGCGTTGCGGAGCGCCTCCTGGGCGATGCGGAAGAGGGCATCCTCTTCGTCCAAGCGCAACCGCAACTGGTCGCTGCCGTCCGTTCGAAAGGTGATGGCCCGGCCGTGTACGCGGCGCACGCCTTCGACGTGCTCCCGGAGGGTGACGGACAGCCCGTCGCGCTCAAGGCTTTTGGGGCGCAGGGCAAAGACCAGGTCGCCCACCTCCGCCATCGCCCGTTCGGCCTGGGCCTGCAGGCTGGTCAGCGCGGCGGCCGCGCCGGCGCCGTCCGTCCCGGCCCGCAGCGCCGCCGCCTTGGCCTCATAGGTCATGCTGAACAGGGTCTGGGCGAGGGCGTCGTGCAGCTCGCGCGCCAGCCGGTTGCGCTCCTGCAGGACCGCCAGTTGCTGCGCCTCGGCGCGCAGGCGAGCGCTGGTGATGGCAATCCCGGCGTGGGCGGCCAGCATCTCCACCAAGTGTTGGTCTTGGGCCGTGAAGTGGCCGCTGCGGCGCTCGGCCAGGAACAGGTTGCCCAGGATCTTGCCCCGATGCCGGACGGGCACGCCCAGGAAATCGCGCATGGTCGGATGGGCGGCAGGGTAGTAGGCAAAGCGCGGGTGGCGCCGGATGTCGCGGACCCGGATGGGGCCCTGGTGGAGCAACGCCCCCAGCACGCCGTGGGCGCGGGGGAGGGTGCCAATCTGGCCCGCGCGGGCTTCGGAAATGCCCACGGTCAGGAAGGTGCCGAATCCACCGTGCCCGTCGGGGATGCCCAGCGCCCCATAGCGCGCACGCGCCAACCGCTGGGCGGTCTTGAGGATGGTCTGCAGCACCCGGTCCAGCTCGACGTCGCCGCTCAGCGCCAGCACCGCCTGGTGCAGCGCCGCGAGCTCCCGGGAAGCCGTCACCTTACGGCCCTTCGCGGCCACTAGCTCACGCGCAAGGTCTCCCTCCCCCTTGCGTGCGGGGAGGGGAGGGAGCGGGTCTCATTGCTCCGGCCGGCATCGTCGACTAGCTCAGCGCTTCGAGCAGCGCCTGCACCCGAGCTTCGCTTCCGGGCCGCAGGCGGTAGAAGGACCAGATGCCCTTCTTCGTCACCTCGACCAGGCCGGCATCCTTCAATTTGCCCATGTGATGCGACACAGTCGGCTGGCTGAGCTGGAGTCGGTCGGGAAAGTCGCAGATGCAGACGGGGGTGTCGGCCTGGCGCAGGATGTCCAGGATCTGCAAGCGAGCCGGGTCGGCCAGCACCCGGAGCGCGCCGGCCAGGCGCTGCGCCTTGGTGTCCGAAATGGCCGCTGGCAGGTCGCAGCACACCCCGCGGGTGCGCACAGGGAGGTCGAGCAGTTTCATCACCCTCATGGTAGCAAAATACATTGACAGCCATCGATTGATTAGCTAGGATACGCATCGACGGCCGTCAATGCGTTCAAAAGGAGGTGGGTGATGGACGAGTGCGAGTGCCCCTGCAACGGACCGTGTTGCTAGTTTCGTAGCCGTCAGCGTTCGGGGGTCGTCCTGGTTCGCCCAACGCATGGTTGGCGGTTTCCCGGCACAATACCGGGGGAGAGACGTGATGGCCACCAACCCGACGGCGGACCAGGCGACCTGTCTCGGATGTCGCAGCCCGCTCCAGTCGATCGGCGTGGAGCATTTCCGGGTGGGCGGCGTGAGCGGTGGCTGGCGAATGCTGATGGGCCAGTGGGCGGAACTCGGCGAAGGAATCCTGGACCTGGAGATCCTGGCCTGCCCGACCTGCCGGCGGGTCGAGTTCCGGGTGCCCCGCCCCTAAACGTTCGTGGCGCCCATCATCGAGGTCGACCGGCTGACCAAACGCTATCGGAAGGCGACCGAGAACGCCGTCGACGAGGTTTCCTTCACGGTCGATCCGGGGACGCTCTTTTGTCTGCTGGGCCCCAACGGCGCCGGCAAGACCACCACCATCTCCATCCTGACCACCACGCTGGGGCCAACCTCCGGTCAGGTTCGCATTGGTGGCCACGACGTGGTGACGGCCTCGAGCGCGGTACGCCAGACGGTCGGCATCATCTTCCAGAACCCGAGCCTGGACCTGAACCTCACCGCCGAGGAGAACGTTCGGTTCCACGCCCTCCTGTACGGCCTCTATCCCTGGCGACCCACCTATGCGCTCATGCCCGAGGCGTATCGCCGGCAGGTGCGTGAGCTGGCTGGGGTGGTTGGGCTCGACAATGAGATGGGCAAACAGATCAAGACCTTCTCCGGTGGCATGCGGCGCAAACTGGAGATCGTCCGCACCCTGCTGCACCGGCCTCGTGTGCTGTTTCTCGACGAGCCGACCTCCGGGCTCGACCCCCAGAGCCGGCGCAGCCTGTGGGACTACCTCCGCCAGGTCCGCGCCCAGACCGAATGCACGCTCTTCCTGTCGACGCACTACCTGGAGGAATCGGAAGGTGCGGACCACGTGTGCATCCTGAATCACGGGCGGACCGTGGCACTCGGGTCACCCGCGGCCGTGAAGGCCGAGCTGGCCCAGGAGCGGTTGGTGCTGGACTCGGCCGACCGGGATGCGCTCCGGGCCGAGCTCAGCCGGCTCGGTCTGCGCTTCGGCGAACCGGCGCCGTATCAGGTCACTCTGGACGGGCAGACGGTCCAGCAGGTGATCAAGGCCATCGACACGCCGCTGAGCCTGGTGCGGGTCGACGCCCCATCTCTGGAAGACGCCTATCTCAAGATCATTGCCAAAGAGGTCGAGGCATGAGACAAGTCTCGGCAATCCTGGCGATCGCCCAGCGAGACCTGGTGAAGTTCTTGCGGGACCGGGGCCGCATCGTGGCGACGTTCATCTTCCCGTTCATCTTCGTGGGCATCATGGGGACCAGCTTCCGCTACAGCTTCGGCCGCTCCACCGGGTTCGACTGGCTGCCCTTCATCTTCACCGGGGTGCTGGCGCAGACGCTGTGGCAGTCGGCGGCCATGGGCATCATCTCGCTGCTGGAAGACCGGCAAAACGATTTCGCCCAGGAGATGTTCGTGTCGCCCATCTCTCGCTACTCGATCGTGTTCGGCAAGATCCTGGGCGAGTCGCTGGTGGCTCTGGCCCAGGGCGTCGGCATCCTGGGGTTCGGATTGGTTCTGGGCGTGCGGTTCTCGGTTGGCCAGGTCCTGTTGCTGCTGGCCGCCGCGGTCGTCATCTGCATCTTTGGCGGCGCCTTCGGCCTGCTCATGATCTCGTTCCTGAGCAGCCAGCGTGCGGCGCAGCAGATCTTCCCCTTCATCATGTTGCCGCAGTTCTTTCTCTCGGGGGCATTCACTCCGGTGGCACTGCTGCCCATCTACCTGGACGTGCTCTCTCGACTATCACCCATGCGGTATGCGGTGGACCTCACTCGCGACCTGTTCTACTCAGGCAGCCGCGATGCCCATCGGGTCACCCTGGCTCCCACCACGTTTAACTTGCTAGTGATCGCGGTCGCCTTCGCGGCGTTCATGATCGTCGGCACCCGCCTGTTCGTGCGCCAGGAGCGCAACCGCTAGCCGGCCGCCTGTTACGCCAGGCGCGCTAGCACGTTTGAAAGGGCGAGATGCGGGTTCCTCAACTGTGGCTCGCCGCCGCCCTCTTCTTGTGCGCCTGCGGGGCAGCGTCCCGGCTGCTGGGCACCTCCTCGCCGACCCCATTGCCCTGGGTTGCCGCGACCCCCGGCCCTCGGAGCGTGGCGACGCCCACGCCGCCGGAAGTCGTCCCGCCCGGCACCCCGATATGTACGGCTCACGACCTGGTCGCAAGCCTCGGGCGAAGCATGGGGCTCTCCGGGGGCCAGCAGACGCTGTGGATCACCTTTCGCAACCGTCAGCCGTTCGCCTGCTTTGTCGACGGCCAACCAGCAATTCAACTGCTCGATGCAACGGGCCATGTGCTTCCGATCAACACGCCGGCCCTGGATTGGCGTCGATCCGGCCCAGTCCTGGTGGAGGCCAATAGCGCCAACCAGCCGCCTGGCCCTGGGGAGGCAATGGTCGGCCTCTTCTGGGGCGCGCACGATGGCAGCGGCGCCTGCCCGAACCTGCCGCCGCCCGCTGCCGCTGTTCGTGTCGAGCTGGCAGGCGGCGGGCTGACGCTTGAGGTGGACGCGCAGAGTGCGCCTTATGGACTCATCCCGTGCGGACGCAGCGTCGGGGTCACTGTGTTCCAGACGATAGAGCCTCCGCCGCCAGTTGTGCCTCCCACTCCGGTCCGCTGCGGGAGGTGCGCGGCGGCCTGGTAAGTTCCACGTCAGGGACTCGTTCACCATGCGCAACAGCGTGTTCTTGGGTCGCTCGAGGAATCGAGTAGAACCCTGGCCTCCGGGTAACGGTTGAACGCCAGGTAGGCTTTCACCGTGACAACCCGATTGCCGGTCATTCTTGCCAGCCTTTGTCTGGTCGCTTGCGCAAGAACTAATGAGCCAGGTCAGCGACGCGATGCACGCGCGCCGCGTCTTTGGCGAACCCTATCAGCAGAACGGCGTCACCATCATTCCCGTAGCAGCCGTCCGCGGCGGCTGGGGTGGAGGCGGTGGGCAGGGTGAGAACCAAGAGACCGGGTGGGGGGGAGGTGGCGGGCTGGCGGCCCGGCCCGTCGGCGCGTTCGTTATCAAGGGAAACGAGGTCACCTGGCGGCCAGCAGTCGATGTCGACCGCATGATCCTGGTGGGTCAGCTCGTCGGCGCGATCGCCCTGCTGACCTTGGGAGCCACCCTCCGCGCCTGGATCCGCCGCCGCTAAACGGCGTCCCGACGTGATTACCGACGCCACAGTCCGGTCGCGGGTTCGGCAGTCACACCCTCCCAGTACCCAAGCTGTGACCACCCGAGGACTCCAGGGTGTCACCAGGCCAGCCCACTGCCACCCCCTGGCTCGCTAGCGGCACGAACTCGGCGGGGATCCGCCGCAATCATCACGGCCGCGAGAATAACCTCGGGTCGCTACTGGATGGCCGGTATTGACACGGCTACCCGCAAACGCCGGACAGTAGGGATGGTAGCGGCACCCGGACGGTTTGAGGACTGTCTACGAGCCAAGGCCTCTGGCAGCGTCGCAGAATCGGCGATCACCGACGTTGCGTCTCTAGCCAGAAGGTGGGGCCGCAGCCCTTCCCTGCCCAGTAATCGAAGGCCAACCGACAGGCCGCCAGCCTGGTCTCAGTCGATGGGGATCTGAAGCGACTGGCCGGGCACCAGCGCCGGTGAGGACAGGTGATTCACGCGTATGATCTGGTCGACTCGCGCCCGCGGGTCTCCCCCATAATGCTCGGCGGCGATGCCCCACAGCGTATCCCCGGGGCCGACCACGACCCGCTCGTACCGCGCCGGGCTGCTGCCGTAGGCCAGCTGGGCCGAGACGACCAATAACCCGGCGACCAGGAGCAGCACCCGGCCCCAGCCGCGCGTTCGCCGGACCGGCCGCAAGTAGGTTTTGGAGGCAAAATCGGGCACGAACATGCGTTCGCGATGGAGCCTAACACGAACGGTTGTTCGCGTCAAGGCCCGGCTCGAACAAGTGTTTGCACTGGCCGAACGGATGTGCTACCATGCCGGCGACAGTGAATACACCCGCTGCATCGGGGCTCCATGGCCGTCGGCCGGCTGGGTTGACTTTGCAGGGGCAAACGTGTGTGCTACCATCCTGTGGTCGCGGCCCGGCCTCCCCTCCTCTTCCCTCTCGGGGCACGCCTACGGTTCCCCGGAGGCAACGATGATCGGAGCCTGGCCCGTTTCGCAGGCGTCTAAGGGAGGGGAAGCGATGCCAGAGCCGCTCACGAATCGGCAGCGGGAAATCCTTGAGTATCTGAAGTTCCGCCAGAAAATTCGGGGATATCCGCCAACGGTTCGAGAGATCGGCGAGGCGGTCGGCCTCTCGTCCAGCTCCACCGTGCAGAACCATCTCAACACCCTGGAACGCAAGGGCTATATCCGCCGTGACCCGACCAAGTCCCGCACCATCGAGGTCGTCGATTACGACCAGATCCACACCAAGCTGAGCAAGGTCGTGCCCATCCCGCTCATCGGTCGCGTCGCCGCCGGTCAGCCGATCCTGGCCGAGGAGAACGTCGAAGACCACTTGATGCTCAGCCAGGACCTCATCGGCACGGATACGGCATTTGCCCTCACCGTGCACGGCGACAGCATGAAGGACGCGGGGATCCTTGATGGCGATCTGGTCGTCGTCCGCCCGACCAAGGACGCGCCCAACGGCAGCGTGGTGGTCGCCCGCATTGAGGACGAGGCTACCAATGAGCCCATGGCCACGGTCAAGACGCTGTACAAGGAAGCGAACCGGGTCCGGCTGCAGCCGGCCAACGACGCCTACGCCCCCATCTACACCACGGTGGCCCAACTGGAGGGCCAGGTGGTGGCGGTGGTGCGTCTACTGCGCTGAGGGCGGGCCTCCCCCGGCGCCGTCAACCCTGAAGGCTTGAAACCGCGGTAACAGGCGACGCGGCAGCCGGCCGCGCAGGGCCACGCCGTCCCCGCGATACTCCAGGGATTCCACTTTCCCGACTTTATGGAACTCGGCTTCGCGCGCGTTCTCGCTGTAGGGGAGCAGCACCTCGACGGGCACAAAGTCGCCCGGGAGCACGGTGGCGACCGCCTCCCCCAGTTCGGTCAGGCCCACGTGGCGAAGCGCGGAGATGGGGACCACCTGCTGGTAGGGATCCCAGGTCTCGGCCCGGAGGGCCGCCGCCGCGTCCGCCGGGAGCAGGTCGACCTTGTTCAGGGCCAGCACCATGGGCTTATCCATCGCGTCCAGCTCTTGCAGGATTTCATGCACGGCCTCCATCTGGTCCCGGCCGTCATACCGGCTGGCGTCGAGCACGTGCAGCAGGATGTCCGCCTCCTGTACTTCCTCCAGGGTGGCCTTGAAGGCCTCCACCAGGCCGGTGGGCAGCTTCTGGATGAAGCCGACAGTGTCGGTAAACAGCACTTCCTGGCGGGTCGGCAGGCGGACCAGCCGCGTGGTGGGGTCTAGCGTGACAAAGAGGGCGTCTTCGGTCCCCACGTGGGCCTTGGTCATCGCGTTGAGCAGCGTCGACTTGCCGCTGTTGGTGTAACCGACGATGGCAACCACCGGGTAAGCGGCCCGTTGGCGGCCCTCGCGGCGCAGCGCGCGCTGTTTGCGGATCTCCTTGATTTCGCGATCGCACTCGCGCATGCGGTGCCGGATGCGCCGGCGGTCACTCTCCAGCTTTTGCTCACCAGGCCCGCGGGTCCCGATCCCACCTCCCAGCCGGGAGAGGTCGCGTCCGCCCACCAACCGCGGTAGCAGGTGGTGCAGCTGCGCCGATTCCACCTGCAGCCGGCCCTCTCGGGTACGCGCCCGCTGGGCAAAGATGTCGATGATCAATTCGGTGCGGTCGATGACCTTGAGATCGAGCTTCTTTTCCAGGTTGCGCTGCTGGCGGGGCGAGAGCTCCTCGTTGATGATCAGCACGTCGAAGTCGACGCCGTGTTTGCGCTGGTGGAGCTCGTCCACCTTCCCGGCACCCAGGAACAAGGCTGGATCGGGTCGGGCGCGCCGCTGGACATCGGTGCCGACCACCGTGGCACCGGCCGTGCGGGCCAGCTCACTCAGCTCCAGGAGCTGCTCTTCGATGGCCGCCCGCCCCTGGGACTCGTAGTCCAGCGCCATCAGGAAGGCGCGCTCGCGGCGGCCGTTAGCCGTAGGACTCAACCTCGCGGGTAATCATACCCAGCTCGTGCTGGGCCCTAACCGTTTGGCCCTCCCCTCCCCTCCCCTCCCGCCTACTCAGAAGGAATGGCTGCCGGGACCTGGCGCGCGGCAATCTCGCGCAGCACCTTCTTGTCGAATTTCCCCACGCTGGTCTTGGGGATCTCGTCGACGAAGCGCACCTCATCGGGCAGCCACCATTTGGCCACCAGCGGCTGGAGATAGGTGAGGATCTCGTCCTGCGTGATGGCACCATGGTGTTCCGGCTTGGGGACTACATACGCCACCGGCCGCTCCTGCCACTTCGGGTGTGGCACCCCAATGACCGCGGCCTCCAGCACCTTGGGGTGGCCCATGATGGCCGACTCCAGCTCCACCGACGAGATCCATTCGCCGCCTGACTTCACCAGGTCCTTGGTCCGGTCCACGATCTGCACGTAGCCTTCCCGGTCGACATTGGCCACATCGCCGGTGCGCAACCAGCCGTCGGCGGTGAACCGCTCAGGGTCCACGCCCCGGTAGTAGCCGCTGGTCACCCACGGGCCGCGCACTTGGATCTCGCCGACCGCCTTGCCGTCCCAGGGCTGGATCGCGCCGGTGTCGACGGCCGCCAGGCGCAGCTCCACCCCGGGGACGGGCAGCCCTTGCTTCAGTCTGACCCGCCGCTCGACCTCTGACCCATCCCGGAGGGCACGCTTCACCTGGCTGATGGTCGCCACCGGCGAGGTCTCAGTCATGCCCCAGGCGTGCAGCATGGTCAGGCCTCGGCGCGCCATCCCATCCATCAGGGCCGGTGGGATGGCCGACCCGCCGCAGGGGATGATCCGCACCGAAGGCAGTTGCGTGCCGGTCTTCTCCAAGTACTGGAGCAGGCTAATCCAGACGGTGGGCACACCCGCGGGCAGGGTCACCCCTTCGTCCCGGATCAAGGTGGCGAGGCTGGCTGGATCAATGAAACGGTCCGGGAAGACCAGCTTGGCCCCGACCATGGTGGCGGCGTAGGCCAGGCCCCAGGAATTGGCGTGGAACATGGGGACGACCGGCAGCACGCTGTCCGCCTCGCTGAGGCCCATGGAATCGGTCAGCGCCACCGCAAAGGAGTGCAGGAAGGCGGACCGGTGGCTGTACACCACGCCCTTCGGCTTGCCGGTGGTGCCGGACGTGTAACACATGGCGGCGGCCTCGCGCTCATCGAGGGCGGGCCACGCATATACCGTGGGCTGCGCGGCCAGGAGGTCCTCATACGACAGCATCGGTTTGAGCGGGCTGTCGGGCAGCGGACCGTCGGCCAGGCACACGTACTGGCGGACCGTCGGCAGCTTGCCGGCGACCCGCTCCAGCGCCGGGAGCACGCTCGCATCCACGAACAGGACGCGGTCCTCCGCGTCGTTGATGACGAACTCGAGGTGTTCAGGAAAGAGGCGGAGGTTCACGGTGTGCAGGACCGCCCCGGTGCAGGGAACGGCGAAGTACAGTTCGAGGTGGCGATAGTTATTCCAGGCGAACGTGCCCACCCGGTCTCCGGGTCCGACGCCGAGACCTTTCAGGGCATTGGCCAGGCGCGCTACGCGCTCGCCGAACTCTCGATAGTGGTATCGGTGGATCCCCTGCTCGCGCCGGGTCACGATCTCCTTGTCGGGGTAGAGGGTCGTGGATCGCCAGAGGAAGTGCTGCAGCGTCAGTGGAAAGTCAGGCATCGTGCTGCGCATGTCGGCCTCTCTCCTTTTGCTCGCCCGGGGGCAGCCCGGCCTCAGCGGCCGTCGTTCTCTGCGCTGAATATACGCAGCGGCTGAACGCTGTCAAGCCGACCGGGCGCGGAGTGGAGCCAGCGGCCTAGAAGCCGCCCACGCCGCCGGGACCAGATCCGCTGCCGATCGGGCCCGGGATCACGGGCAGGGGGGCGGGATGACTACCCGCGTTTGGATCAGCGGCTGGTCCGGCGGGTCCCTTCCCGCCTGCGCCTGGCGCAGGGTCAGGCGGCCGCCGCGGTCAGCTTCGCCCTGCTGCTGGCCGGCTTAACCGGGGTGCTGGCCGCCGCGGCGTTCAGCCGGCAGGGCCATCCCTTCTATGGCGTGCACACCGCGGTGCATGCCCAGACCGGCCTCCTGGCCGCGACCGAGACGGTAGCCCAGCCCGCCCGCCTTCATCGCGCCGTGGCCGATAGGCTGAAGCCCCCGGCCCACCGCCACGAAGCGCGGATCCCAACCCGGACGCACCCTTCTCACAAGTGGAGCCGGCTCTTGGTTCGGCCTGCCTTCCCCCGGCTCCAGTAGGTCTGACCCACCAAACTTTTTCCCCTCCCTAGAGGGAGCGGCACGGGAGGGTGTGGCGCCTGAGGGTATCGAGAACCTCTTCTGTCGAGCGCAGGCGGCTACCCGAGCCGGCGCAGGACGGCGTCCGACCCGCCAGTCGGATCGATCCACTGCACGCGCGCGTCGGCCCGAAACCACGTGTACTGCCGGCGGGCATATTGCCGGACCTGCTTGAAGATGTCCTGGCGAACATCGGGGAGGCAGCTGGTGCCCTCCAGATAGGCAGCGATCTCCGGGTATCCATGCCCGAGCCGCCGCAGGTCGGCCCGGGGGAACCGGGCTCGGACGCGCTGGACTTCCTCGATCAACCCGCTCGCCAGCATGCGGTCGACCCTGGCCTCGATCCGGCGGTCCAGCTCCGCCAGCGGGACGTCGAGCCCCATGACCAGGCTGGTCCAGGGGGGCGGCGCCGCACGGCGCGCCTGGCTGGGCGGCCGGCCGGTGGCCGCGTAGATCTCGAGCGCCCGGATCAGCCTGCGCGGATTGCGTTGCGCCTGGTCGGCGGCGGTTGGATCCACTCGCCGCAGCTCGGTTTCCAATGCCTCCATGCCCTCGGACTCCAGCCGCGTTTCCAGCGTGGCGCGCAACCCCGGGTCCGGCGGTGCGTCGCCCAAATTCCATCCGTCGAGCAGGGCGCGAACGTAGAGGCCGGTTCCACCTTGCAGGATTGGCAGCTTGGCCCGGCCTCGCACCTGCGTAATGGCGGCCAGCGCCAGCCGCTGGTAATCGGCCACCGTGAAGGCCTCGCCGGGATCCACCACATCGATCACATGGCAAGGAATCCCGTGCAAGGCCTCGAGGTCGGGCTTGTTGGTGCCGATGTCGCACTCGCGATACACCTGCCGCGAGTCGGCGGAGATCAATTCACCGTCGAGCTGCTCCACCAGCTCGATGGCCAGGTCGGTCTTGCCGCTGGCCGTCGGTCCCACGACCGCCAGCAGGTCGAGGCGGGCCATATCGCTCACGGCCGGCGGAAGAGCCGTCGCAGCTGGGGGTCCGAGAGGAGCAGAGTCGTGGGCCGGCCGTGCGGGCAGGTGATGGGCTGGGCCGTTTCGGTCAGCTGCCGGAGCAAGGCCCCAGCCGTCGCCTCGGTCAACGGGTCGCCAAAGCGCACCGCGCCGTGGCACGCCAGCAGAGCGGCTGCCTCGCGCTGGCGCACCTCTGGGGAGACGTCGCGGGCGAGGTCATCGAGCAGATGGACCAGGGCCGCCTCGGCGCGGCCGTCCTTGAGCTCCGCCGGAGCGGCCCGCAACCGCAGCGCACGCTCGCCGAAAACCTCCACCTCGAAGCCCAGCCGGACCAACCAGTCGCGCTGCTGCGCCGCGCTGGCGGCCTGTTCGGGAGTGACATCGACTATCCGCGGGACGAGCAGCGGCTGGGTGGCCGCGGACCCCTGGCGGAGCCGTTCCCAGATGCCGTCGAAGAGGATGCGCTCATGGGCCGCATGCTGGTCGATGAGCACGATGGCGTCGGGCGCTTGGGCCACCAGGTAGGCGTTGAGGACCTGCCCGATGTAGGTCAGTGGCGGCAAACTCGAGCGCGCCCGTTCAGGCGGAAGCGCCGACGGCGTCCAGGCCGGACCGCTGATGACCGTGGTTTCCCGCAGCTGCAAGGCGTCGCCGGCCGCCGCCGCTTCCAGCTGGTACAGGGGGCTCTGCCGCAGGGCTCGAAAGCAGGCCCGCTCGATGGCCGCGAACGCCCACCGCTCATCCCGGAAGCGGATCTCGCGCTTGGTGGGATGGACGTTGATGTCCACCTCGTGCGGATCGACCTGCAGGTTGAGCACGGCCAGCGGGTACCGGTCCGGATCCTTGAGGCCCTGGTACGACTGCTCCACGGCAAAAGCCAGGTTCCGGTGATGGATCCGGCGGCGATTGACCAGGATGACGACGTGATCCCGGGTCGATCGGGTCAGGCTCGGCGGACTGAGCAACCCCTGGACCGACCCATCGTCCACCAGCAGCATCGCGGTGGCCGCCTCTGCGCCTACGATGGCCGCGAAGGCCTCCCGCAGGTCGCCGGTCCCCGGCGTACGCAGCACCTGGCGGCGGTCCACCTGGAGGACGAAGGCCGTTTCCGGATGGCCGAGGGCCAGCTCGCTGGCCACCCGGACGATCACGGCGGTCTCGGTGGCTGGCTGTTTCAGGAACCGGAACCGAGCCGGCGTGTTGAAGAACAGCTGGCGCACGGACACGCGGGTGCCATCCGGGGTGCCGGCCGCGGCGTCCTCTTCTACGACCCCGCCCCGAACCAGCACTCGACGGCCCTCTCCCCTCCCCCGCACCCGGGTGACCAGCTCGACCTCGGCCACCGCCGCGATGCTGGCCAGCGCCTCGCCGCGAAATCCCAGGGTGGTGATGGCGCGCAAGTCGTCCAGCGTTTCGATCTTGCTGGTCGCGTGTCGCCGGAAGGCCAGGGCAGCGTCCTCGGGTATGATGCCGCCGCCGTCGTCCACCACTTCGATCAGCCCGCGCCCGGCGTCCTCCACGCGGATGGTGACACGGGTAGCTCCCGCATCCAGGGCGTTCTCGGCCAGCTCCTTGACCACTGCCGCCGGCCGTTCCACCACCTCACCCGCGGCGATGGCGTCCGCTACTGCCGCCGGTAGGACCGCGATCCGGCTCAGGGCGTGCTCAGCGGCCGGCATGTTCTCCCTGCCAGGCGAAGAGCTTTTGCAGCGCCTCGCGTGGCGTCAGGTGCTCGAGGTCGAGCTGCTGCAGTTCCTGGACCAACGGGTGCGGCAGCGGGAGGCTCAGCTGGTCGCTGGGGACCGGCCGCTCCAGCGGCCGCTGCCCTTCCAGCTCGCGGAGGATGGCGCGCGCGCGCAGCACCACCTGCCGGGGTAGCCCGGCCAGCTGGGCGACATGGATCCCGTAGCTGCGGTCGGCGCCCCCCTCCACCACCTCGTGCAGGAAGGTGACCTGGTCGCCCTCCTCCCGGACCTCCATCCGGAAGTTGCGCAGCCGCGGCAGCCGATCTACGAGCGCGGTCAGTTCGTGGAAGTGGGTGGCAAACAGCGTCAGGCTGTGCAGCTGGGGCGCCTCGTGCAGGTACTCGAGCAGGGCCTGCGCGATGCTGACGCCGTCGTAGGTGCTGGTCCCCCGCCCCACCTCGTCGAACACCAGCAGGCTATTGGGGGTGGCGTGGGCCAGGATGTGGGCCGTCTCCACCATCTCCACCATGAAGGTGGAGAGGCCGCGCGCCAGCTCGTCGTGGGCGCCCACCCGGGTGAAGATCCGGTCGCACAGCCCGATGCTGGCGCGCGCCGCCGGCACGAAGCTGCCCACCTGGGCGAGCAGCACGATCAGGGCCGCTTGGCGCAGGTAGGTCGACTTGCCCGCCATGTTGGGGCCGCTGAGCAGGACGATCTGGGCGTCGCGCGGATCGAGGCGCAGGTCGTTGGGCACAAAGCGGCCCGGTCCCAGCGCCCGCTCGACCAGCGGATGCCGGCCGCCGACGATGTCGATGCCCGGCTCCAGGCGCAGCGCCGGGCGCACCCATCCCTCGCGCTGCGCGACGTCCGCCAGGGAGGCCAAGGCGTCGAGCTCACCTACGGCCTCGGCGGCCTGCAGCAGACCGGGAGCGGCGCTGGTCACCTGCTGGCAGAGCTGGCGGAACACCGCGTGCTCCCGCGCCACCAGCGCGCTCTTGGCGTTCAGGACCACCGACTCTTTGTCCTTGAGCTCGGGCGTGATGTAGCGTTCGCCGTTGACCAGGGTCTGCTTGCGCACGTACTCGGCGGGCACGGGCAGGCGGTTGGCGTGGGTCACCTCGAGGTAATAGCCGAACACTTGGTTGAATCCGACCTTCAACGACCGGATGCCGCTACGATCGCGTTCCACGGTTTCCAGGTTGCTGATCCACTCGCGGGCGGCCCGCGAGCCGGCCTGGATGCTGTCCCGCTCGGCGTCGTAACCATCCCGGATCACGCCGCCCTCGCGCAGTGTCGCCGGCGGGTCCGGCACCAGGGCCCGATCGAGCTCCGACCGGATGGCCTCCAGACCCGGCGGGCTGGTCCAGCGCAGGACCGGCCAGGCGCGGGTGGCCGCCGCCACCGGACCCAGCGCCGCGATGGTCCTGGCAATCGCTCGCAGGTCGCGCGGGCTGGCGACCCCCTGGCCGGCACGGGTGACCAGCCGCTCCAGGTCGGCGATCGGCCGCAGCGACTGCCGCAATCGGGCCCGGCCGGTGGCATCCCCGACCAGCAGCGCCACCCGATCGAGGCGCGCCTCCAGCGGCACCAGGGCCCGCTGAGGCCGGTCCAGCCAGCGCCGCAGCGTGCGGCCACCCATGGAGGTCGCGGTTTGGTCCAGGAGAGCGGCCAGGTCTTCCTCCCCGGCCACATCCGGCGTCAGCCCCAGGGTGCGCCGGGTGGCGGGATCGAGGTGCATGAAATCGCGTGGATGCTCGGCGCGCAGGCGCACCAGCGCTGGATCCAGGCGCAGGCGCACCCGCTCGGCATGGTGCAGGAGGGCGCCGGCCGCGCCCAACGCTTCCGGCCACTCCTCGATGCCGAAGGCGGCCAGGGTCTCCACGCCCAGCAGCGACCTGAGGCGTTGGCTGGCCCCCCGGGCGTCGAAGTCGGTGGCCGCCACCCAGGTGGTGGCCACCCCCCCAAGGAGCGGCGTCAGCCGTTCGCGGTCCGTCTCCGGCGCGATCACCTCGGCGGGTCGCAACCGGGCCAGCTCATCGCGAAGCGGATCGTCCCCCGGGTCGGTGCGGATGACCGCCAGCTCCCCGGTGGAACAATCGAGCACGGCCACCACGTTGTGGTGCGGACGGGCCGCCAGGGCGACGGCATAGTTGCCCCGGCCGG
>Ga0209802_1000603_pt1 | contig 27726 bp, 20 predicted proteins | sample GraSoiAngelo_129_FD_185886 | JGI IMG/M metagenome (GOLD analysis project Ga0209802, IMG submission 185886) | Grasslands soil microbial communities from the Angelo Coastal Reserve, California, USA - 14_0927_12_40cm (SPAdes) (version 2) | ecosystem: Environmental > Terrestrial > Soil > Grasslands ... | reverse complement strand
CCGTACTTGTCGCGCATCGCCCAGAGCGCGGGGAGGGCGATCTCCGGGGCGAAGGGGATGGACCCGCCCGCGGCGGTGGGTGCGAGCGTGCCGTCGTCTTCCAGGTCGGTGAACGACGCGCCACGGGCCCAGTAGGTATGGAAGGTGCGACTCTTCCCGGCGAGCGTGAGCGTGGTGTTCGCGGGGCCGTCCGACGCGGTGAGCCCCCACGTGCGGTCGCCGTAGCCCACCCACGCGCCCGGGTTCGCGATCGCGTAGGAGCGCTGCGCGTACGTCGCGCGACGCGAGTTTTCGAAGTAGTCGATCCCGTGCGCGGCCATGTAGGCGTCCTGGATGCCGCCGAAGTCGATCCACACGTGGGAGTACTGATGGCCGAACAGCGGCCCGAAGCCGAGGTAGGTCTGTCCCTGGAACGTGCCCCACTGGTAGGTGGAGGTCCACGCGGTCCAGCCGGTGGAATCGGCGGGGTGCGTCGGCGAGCCGAGGGCCAGGACGTACACGAGCATCGCTTCGTTGTAACCGCGCCAGTCGTACGGCATGAACCCGTTCTCCGGAGTCCAGCCGAGCGTGATCGCGGGTGCGTGGTGCTCAGCCCACTGCCAGTCGGCGCGGCGGTAGATCGAGTCCGCGAGCATGCGAATCGCGGTCTCCACGGAGTCCGAGAGATTCGTGAAGTACGACTGGCAGGTGAGCACGCCGGCGAGCAGCAGCGCGGTGTCCATCGTCGACAGCTCGACCGTGCCGAAGCGCCGCCCCGTGCTCATGTCGAGGAAATGGTAGAAGAAGCCTTTGTAGCCGGTGACGCCCGTCGCGACGGAGTCTTGCGGCGCCGTCCAGAAAAAGTTCAGCGTGGTGAGGGCGCGCTGCGCTGCGGCGGCGCGCGTGACGTAGCCGCGCGCCACGCCGATCGGGTAGGCGGTGAGCGCGAACCCGACGGCGGCGATGCTCGAGAACGATCCGGCGGCCGAGCGGTCCGGGGTCAGGCCGTTCGTCGGGTTGGTGAGGTCCCAGAAGTAGTGGAACGTGCGCTGCTCGAGCGTGTCCAGAAAACCCACCGCCTGCGCCGAGTCGGGGGGCGGCGGGCCGGTGGGGTGGTTCGAGGCGCAGGCGGCGAGCGCGGCCGTCGCGCGGATGGCGATAAGCCAGCGCCACGCGGCGGAGCGCCCGCGAACCCTGGTCAGAAGTCGACCTGCGTGCCGAGTTGCACCCGCCTCCCGTCTGTGATCACACAACCCGGTTTTCCGAAGTCCGGGTTTGTGCTCGGCAGGGGTGGCATATAGTTGTTGAAGCACCCGTAGTTCTGATAGTTGAACGCGTTGAACAAGTCGGCGGTGATACCCCACCGCGCCCGGCCCAGGCCTGGGATGTCCTTGCGGAGGTGCAGGTCGACGTTCCGGTACGCCCACGCGTTCGGGATGATGAAATTGAACTGCTCCGGGTCTCCCTCACCCCGCCGCAGCACGTAGGTGCCGCTCGAGGCATCACCGATGTCGAACGGCGTGCCGGACCCCAGGGTGATCAGACCGCTGAACTGGATGCCGGCGATGTAGGGCACATCCGCGATCCAGTTGAGGACGACCGTATGCCGCTGGTCGTCGCCCGTGCGGAACCGCGGGTAGTTGGTCGGATCAGGGAAGTCGAGGCTGAACAGATCGCCGCCGATCTTCGTGGCTTTCCCGAACGTCCATGCCAATCCGCCGCCCCAGCCTCTCGCCCCCGTCCGCGAGTACGGGCGCTCGATCTTGACGTACAGCGCGTCATACCACGTGCGGATGTTGTCGTGCGAGATGAAGACCGGGCCGTAGGCGGCGACGGGGGCTGCGAAGCAGTTAGGTGGCTGCTTGTCGGGTGTGGCGCCAACGAGGTTGCCGCATCCGAAGGTGAACCCATGATAGCTGCGCACCCCCGTGTACGTCGCCGACGCCAGCCATTGACCCAGGACTCTGCGGATTCCGACGCTCCATTGGGTCGATCGCGGCGGCCGGGTGTTGTTGTCGACGAGGAAGATCTGCGGCCGGCCGGCCGTGCCGCTGGCGATCAGCGAGTCGAGCGCGTGCCGGCTCATCAGCGAGGGATCCCACTTGATAAAGCCCGGCGGCGGCGAGCTACTCGTGTCGAAGTCGAAGCGGTAGATCGGCCACTGGCGGCGAAATTTTTCGTCGAGCGCGTTGTTGTAGACATCCCGGTCGTAGAAGAGTCCGATCCCGCCGAACACGGTTGTCTTCCCCTCCTCGTCCAGGGCGTAGGAAAGCCCAACACGCGGCTGGAACGCGCCGGTGAACGCCGGACGCTGGGCGCCGTCGGTGAAGTACTGCGGCGGCACGATGCCCGTGAGGGAGTCCCGGACGTTCTGGGGCGTCACATAGTTGTTGTTGAGCATGTCCGACTCGTAGTCCCACCGGATGCCCAGGTTCAGCGTGAAGCGCTGGGTCGGGCTCCAGTCATCCTGGGCGTAGACCCCGATCTGCGTGTTGTGCGCGCTCAAGTCGGGGTTTCCCGCGCCGTATTCCGCGAAATACGGGAACGCGAAATTGTCGGACGCGCGGAAATGGAACACGGGGTTGCCGAGCAGCTGCTTCACGACGTGATAGCGGAGGAAATCGGCGTTGGCGCCGAACTTCATCACGTGCGGGCCGTTCCACTGCAGCCCGGAATAGGTGAAGTCGTTGCGCAGCGACACGCGGTCCTGCGTGAAGTTCTGGGGCGTGTCCTTCCCCCCGATACGGCCCAGTCCTTCGTACTCCGACGCGGGGAGGTCAAAATTGACGGGGTTTGGGTTGTACGTGTAACGCTGGAAACTCACGGCGGCCTCGTTCAACCAGGCCTGCCCCCGGTATTTGTGCTTGAGGATGCCCATCCCGACGTCGTTCTTGAAGTTCTCGGCGTTCTGGAAGCTTTGGCACGGGCAAGCGAAGATGTTACCGAAGCCCCGGAGGTCCGTTTCGTGGCGGAAGTTGCCACTCAATTCGAGCGACTGTCGCGGGTCCATGTCGTAGCTCAGCTTCCCGAAGAACAGGCTGGAGCGGAAGGGTGACGTATGCAATTCCCCGTTCTGCGCCTTGAGCGGCGCGGGCCACGTCGTCGAATCGCCGAGGAAGGCCGTGCGCCCCTGGCGGTTCTGATAGTTCCCCTCAAAGGAGGCGAAGAGGAACAGCCGGTCGTGCTGGATGGGCCCGCCGAAGCTCCCACCCACGAGGTAACGCGAGAGATCCGCCTTGTTGATCCCCGCCGCCTTGTCGAAGTCGCTGCGGTCGAGCCAGTCTTGGCTGATGCCGGACACGAAGCCGCTGCCCTGCCACTCGTTCGTTCCCGATTTCGTGGTGGCCGTGATGACCGCGCTTGACGCCTTCTGATACTCCGCCTTGTAGTTCTGGGTGATGATGCGAAACTCCTGCACCGCGTTGCGGGGGAAGGGGTTTCCGCGACTGTCCTGCTGTCCCGCGACGCCGCCCGGGAGGACGTCGTTTTTTAGACTCGCGCCGTCGATGAAGATATTGATGCCCTCCGGACCTTGGGCGCCGCTCGAGAATGTCTTGGACGTGCCGTCCAGCCGGTCGATCGACACTCGGGTTCCTGGAGCGAGCGCGGCGAGGTCGAGGAAGTTCCGACTCGGCGTGGGGAGGCCCTCGACCTGTTGCTGCGTGACGTTGGTCGCGACTTCGGACGTGCGCGTCTCCACCCCGCTTGCCACGGCCACCGTCACCGCTTCAATTTGGATCGCCGAGGCTGCGAGCCGAAAGTCCAAGGGGTACACTTCACCGATCAACACCCGCACGCGGAGCTTCTGGGGCGCCATGCCGATGTTACGCGCGGTCACCTCGTACTCGGCGGGCTCGAGGCCGAGCAGCGCGTAGAATCCGCGGCCCTGCGTCGTGACCTCCCGCTGCGCCGACGTTTTCAAGTTCGCCGCGACGACGCGGGCTCCTTCCAGGGGCGCTCCACTCGAGTCCGTCACGTACCCGCGGATGCTCCCGGTGCTCGTCTGTGCGGATGCCGCGCGCGCGCCGAGCGCCATCACACCGCCGATGAGTAGGGCCACCCGCCAACAGTTTCGCCTGAAAGAATCGGGTCTCATCGTGGGTCCCTCCTTAGGGTGGTGAAGCGGTCGCGGGCTGGCCGCGCCCGCCACAGGATTCCCGAATCACTAGGGTGACGGGCAGCGTCTCCCGTCGCTTCTGGTGCTGCCGTCCGTTCGCCACCGCGTCGAGGAGGCGGCGCGTGGCGCGCTCCCCCAGCGCGCTGATGTTCACGCGCACCGTGGAGAGCGGGGGGTGCATGTAGCGCGCCATGGGGATGTCGTCGAACCCGGCGACGGCGATGTCCTCGGGGACACGCACGTTCGCTTCGCGCAGCGCGGAGAGCGCGCCGATCGCCATGGCGTCGTTGGCGGCGAAGATCGCCGTGGGCCGCGGACGCTCCCCCAGCAGCCTCAGGCAGGCGGCGAACCCCGACGTCTCGGTGAAATCGCCCGTGATCTCCCAGGCCGGCGCGGCGCGGACCCCGGCGTCGCGCAGCGCGGCGCGGTAGCCGCGTACCCGCCCCGCCGCGTCCGAGTTCTTGGCCGGACCCGTGATCATCGCGATCGCGCGGTGGCCGAGAGCGATCAGATGACGCACCATGGCGCGCGCCCCCGGCGCGTTCGCCACGGCGATCGAGTCGAACGCTCGGCCCGCAGCGGTGCTGTTCAAGAGCACCACGGGGAACGAGGCGGGCAGGTCGCGCACGGCGCCGTAGGCCCCGGGGGCGGGGGACATGACGACGAGGCCGTCCACACGGCCGCGCATCGACTGCAGCGCCGCCTCGATTGTGGGCTTGCGGTCGTGCGAGCTGGCGACCAGCAGGTGGTAGCCGTGGCGCTGCGCCGTCTGGTCGATGCCGCGAATCAGCTCGGAGTAGAATTCGCCGTACAGATCGGGGAGCAGCACGCCGACGGTGGTGGTGCGGTTGGTGCTGAGGGTGCGCGCGGCGGCGTGGGGGGCGTATCCGAGCCGCGTGGCGACGGTCCGCACGCGGCGCCGCGTGCCCTCGGTGACGGGCCCGCTGTTGTTATGCACCCGGGAGACGGTCGCGACGGAGACCCGCGCCGCCCGCGCCACGTCCTTGATGGTGACCATGGGTCGCGGGGGATGTAATCGGTTACACCCCGGAGCCGCTGTCAAGCCCGATCCCGGCCCCCCGGGGCGCCGCGAGTTCACTGGCGCCATTGGGGGAACGACGTCCCGATCGCCGCTGGCCGGAACCGCACGGGGAGGCGACATTTGGGCGTGCCCGCCGCCCCCCTTCCCGCCCGGCTGTTCGCTGATCGTCGCGGCGGCACCGACCGTCGCTTCGCCCCGCGCCGCGCGGTCGTGGGCGTGGCCGTCACCGAGCGCCGGTACCTGGTGGACCGGCGGCGCGGCGCCGAGCGGCGCAGCACGCTGGACCGCCGCGGTCGCGCCGAGCGCCGCGGGGCGGTCGAGGCCCCGGGCGAGCACGTTCGGAATGCCCTGCAGCTCCTCACCCCGCTGGCCGGGCCGGGCGTCCTCCCCGCCGAGGCCGCGGCGGACGTCGCCGCCGCGTTCGAGCGCTTGCACCGGGCCCTCGCGCTGCTCGAGCCGCGCCGCTCGTAGTCTTCCGTCCCACGTGAAGACCATCGCCGTGCTCGCGTGTCTCGCGGCGCTGGCTCGCGCCGCGGACGCTGCCGCGCAGCAGCCCCGCGACTGGCCCGCCTACGGCCACGACCCGGGCGGCAGCCGCTACTCGCCGCTCGCCCGGATCACCCGTGCCAACGTCCGCGACCTGCGGGTCGCCTGGGTGTATCGCACGGGCGACCTGCTGCAAGGCCGCTCGCGCTTCGAAGCGACGCCGCTCGAGGTGGACGGCACGCTGTACCTCGCCACGCCGCTCGGCACGGTCATCGCGCTCGACGCCGCGCGCGGCACCGAACGGTGGCGTTACAACCCGCAGCTAGACCTGAAGGGTGACTACGGCGACTTCGCGAACCGCGGCGTTTCGACCTGGGTCGACGCGCGGCGCGCCGCGGGCGCACCGTGCCGCCGGCGGATCTTCGTCGCCACCGTGGATGCGCGACTCATCGCGCTGGACGCCGCCACTGGCACGGCGTGCGCTGATTTCGGCACGCGGGGCACGGTCGCTTTGACTCGTGATCTGTTCAACGCGCCCGAGTATGTGGGAGAGTACGAGGTGACATCGCCCCCCGCGGTGGTGGGCGACGTCGTCGTCGTGGGCTCCTCCGTCGCGGACAACCACCGAAGCAACGCCCCGAACGGCGTAGTGAGAGCCTACGACGCGCGCACCGGGAAGGAGCGCTGGAGCTGGGATCCGATCGCGCGGGCGCCGGGCGCACCGGGCGCCGCGAATGCCTGGTCCGTGCTGTCCGCCGACCCGCGGCGCGATCTGGTCTTCGTGCCGGTGGGCAGCGCGAGCCCCGACTACTACGGCGGGTTGCGTCCCGGCGACAACCGCTGGGCTAACTCCGTCGTGGCGCTGCGCGCGTCCACCGGCCGGTTCGTCTGGGGCTTTCAGGTCGTCCACCACGACCTGTGGGATTACGACGTTCCGGCACAGCCCGTGGTGTTCACGCTTCGCAGGGGCAACGAGCGGATCCCGGCAGTCGCGGTGGCGACGAAGATGGGCCACCTCTTCATTCTCGATCGCCTCACGGGGAAGCCGCTGTTTCCGGTCGAGGAGCGCCCGGTCCCGCCGAGCGACGTGCCGGGGGAGGAGACTTGGCCCACGCAACCCTTCCCCGCCGATCCGTTCCGCCTCGTGCCGGAGGCGTTTGCGGCCGCTGATGCGTTCGGTGGGACGCCGGAAGCGAAGGAGCAATGCAAGGCGCTGATCGCGTCGCTGCGCGCGGGGCCGATCTTCACGCCGCCTTCGCTCCAGGGCACCGTCGTCTTCCCCGGCGACCTCGGCGGATCGAACTGGTCCGGCGTGGCGATCGACGAGCGCCGCGGGCTCATCGTCGCCCCGACCAACCGGCTCGCCATGATGGTGACGCTCGTGCCGCGCGACCAGCTGCACGCGGCGCACATGGCGCATCCCGACGTCGAGGTCGGCCGCATGAACGGCACGCCGTACGGGATGCTGCGGGACGTGCTCCGGATTCACGACCTGCAACTGTGCACGCCGCCGCCGTGGGGCACCCTCGAGGCGCTCGACCTCGAGGCGGAGCCCCACGTGCGGTGGCAAACGCCGCTCGGGTCGACCACCTGGCTCACAGGCGTCCCCGGCTCACAGGCGTGGGGCTCGGTGAACCTCGGCGGCGCGATGATCACGGCGGGTGGCCTCGTGTTCGTCGCGGGCACGTTGGACCAGCGGCTGCGCGCGTTCGACGAGGAGACGGGCGCGGAGCTGTGGAGCGCGCCGCTGCCCGTCAACGCTCATGCGCTGCCGATGACATATCTCGCGGACGGGCGGCAGTATGTGGTGATTGCCGCGGGTGGACACGACCGCCTTCCCAGCCCGAAGGGCGACTACGTCATGGCGTTCACGCTGCCGGGCCCGGGTCGGCTGGACACGGCGACGTACCGCGCCGCCGGCGTGTTCACGGGTGAGATGCGCAGCGGCGGGGATCGCCACGTCACCACGTTGACCCTACGTGCCCAGGGCGACTCGCTCGGCGGCACGATCGAGTTCACCGTCCCCGCCGCCAGCGGCACCCTGTCCGGCCATCAAGCGGGCGACACGGTGTGGCTCACTGGCCCGTTTCACTCGCCGGAGAGGCGCTGCGACGGCGCGCTCGCGCTGCGCGGCGAGCTGGCGAACGGGGGACGATTGCTCGACGGGTTGCTCATGTTCACGGGGCCGTGCAGTACCGGCACGCCGCCCGACTCGGGTGCGTTCGGCCTGTGGCGCAAGTGAGCGGCGCGATGCGCCCGGAGCGGCATTAACTTTCCGATCATGCCTTCTTCCCAAGTCCACAGCTCCTTCCGCGAGGGCGTGGTCCTCGGCCTGATCGTCGCCACCGCCATCTGGGTGTGGCTCGCGGTCGTGGACGGCCTCGCCGGGCAGCCGTTCCGCACGTTCCAGGTGCTGGGCGGTGTGGGTCTCTTCACTGTGCTGCATTACCTGCTGTGCGTCGCCTACGGCGTGGTCGTGCTGACCGTGGTGCACGGCGCGGCCCGCGCGCCGTCGCTGCTCGTGTTCGCGGCCTTCTGCTTTTTCATTCTCGAGTTCGCCTTCGTCATGGCGACGGTGCTGCTCGCGAACGTGGGGCTGGGCCAGCTCGCCTGGGTGCGGATCCTCGGCGGCAACGTGATCGGCGCGGTGCTCACGTTCGTCGTGCTGGCGCGCGGGCACCCCCTCAAGCGGGAGTTCCAGGCAGCCGATCGGGAGGAGTGACCGTCACCCCAGGGCGGTCGCGCACGCTCGCGCCAGCCGTGCGGCAGCGTGCCTGTGCCACCCCAGGAACAAGTGTGGCTCGATCAGCTCCAGCTCCGTCAGGATCAGGCTCCCGCCCCCCTCAACTCCGTCCACCCGCGCGTACAGCGCCTTCCCGGGCGCGAGCTGCAGCACGCGCTCGGCATCCCCCACGAGCCGCGCAGGCGGGGCGGCGGTGACCGCCGAGCCCCCGAACTCCCACTGCACGCGGAAGTCGCCCGCCGCCGGCCGCTTGAGCACGGCGTGGCTGTATCGGCCGCCGTAGAACAACAGGGACCACTCGCCGGGGGCGCGCACTTCCGCGAGATAGGGTTGCACCAGTACGTCGCCGACGGCGAGCAGCTCCGCGAGCCGTGCCTGGTCCTGCGCGGCGGTCACGAGCGACGCGCGCCACGTCCCGAACGCGCTCGCCGAGACCGCCGGTTTCACCACGGCGTCCGGCCACTCCTCGGCCCGCAGCAACTCTGCGAGGACGACGTCCTCGCCGCGCCTGAGCCATCGCGTCGGCGCGGTCGCGACGCCCGTCGCCCCGAGGTCGCGCAGATAGCGCTTGTGGCTGTTCCAACGGAGCAGCGCCGGCGGATTCCACAGCGGCACGCCCATGGTCTCGAGGCGGGCGACCCAGCCGAGAAACTCGTCCAGCCGGCGGTGATAGTCCCAGCATGAGCGCACCAGCACCGCGGCGAACTCGTCCCACGGCGCGTCGGGGGCGTCCCACACCGTGGGCACGGCCTCGAGCCCGAGCGCCGCGAGCGGCGCGAGCAGCAGCCGGTCGTCGTCGTCGAGTTGGGGCAGCTGTGCGTAGGTCGCGAGGGCGATGCGCGTCACCGTTGGCTCACATCTAGGGGGACAAGGACCTCGTGGTCGTTTTGATCCCGAGTCGTTTGATCCCGCTCTCGGTGTTCGTTGACGCGCCCTGAGAGGGCGCGCTCGGCCGGGGGTGCGTCCTTACAGGACGCTCCGGCGCCGAGCCCGGGCTCTCAGCCCGGGTCTCGACGATGGCGACCCTCGGGGGTCTGTCCTCACCTCTCACAACCAATACTCCTCTCACAACCATACTCCTCTCACAACCAGATACTGCTCTCACAACCATACTGCTCTCACAACCATACTCCCGCGGGTGGTACCGGGATCACGCGCCCTGAGAGGGCGCGCTCGGCCGGGGGTGCGCCCTTACAGGGCGCACCGGGGCCGAGCCCCGGCTCTCAGCTCGGGTTCTCAACGATCGCGACTTCCGGGTGCCTGTCCGATTGCGTTCGGACGTACGTGATCGCTCGCTTGAGGTCGCGCACCCCCAACGACCGCAAGTCATATCCGTCTGCCCAACGGAGTCGCGCACGCGGCATGATGCCATCGCGGTTAGCGATTCGCGCGCTCGCACCCTTCAAACCCTGAACCAATCGTGGAATGTCAATCCGGGCTGAGAGTTCGACGACGAGATGGACGTGATTGCGCACGATTCCAAGATCGATCACTCTCGCGCCGTGACGCCGCGCGATCTCGGGAAGTACGCGGCGGAGAAACGCCGCCGCCGCCGAGTGGATGAGGGGCAGTCGTCGGAGAGTGGTCCACGTGAGAAGTGCGTAGATCCGCACGGGCATGGTGTGACGCTACAGCACGGGCGACCGGCTGCCGACACCATTTGCGCGCGGCTGGTGGTTTAATTACGCGCCCTGAGAGGGCGCGCTCGGCCGGGGGTGCGCCCTTACAGGGCGCACCGGGGCCGAGCCCGGGCTCTCAGCCCGGGTTCTCATCGATGGCGAGTTCTGGGTGTGTGTCCTCGCTTGACACAACCATACTCCCACGATTGGTACCGGGATCACGCGCCCTGAGAGGGCGCGCTCGGCACGGGGGTGCGTCCGTACAGGACGCTCCGGCGCCGAGCCCGGGCTCTCAGCCCGGGAAAACCTCAGGGCACCCGGGTATAATTGAGCCCTACTTCCCGCTTCGGAGCCCGCTCCATGGTGAAGCCAGCTCGACTCCTCGTCGTTTTCGCGCTCGGCGCCCTCGCCGTGGTGCCGCGCTCCACGTCCGCCCAGGAGGTCGCCGACGTCTGCAAGGCGGTCGCCACGGCGAAGCCGGGCCAATGGGCATCCTTCGATGCGACCGGGGGCAGCTCCGGGGGAGGAAGGCTGCGGCTCGCCATCGTGGGCTCGGAGCGAGCGGGCGACACGACGCTGTACTGGCTCGAGGTGAGTTTCACCGGCCAAGACGCGAGTCACAGCGGCATCGTCCAAGTCCTCACCTCCGCCCCGGCCGCTGGCGCGGCGAGCGCGCGCACCGTGATCGTCAAAGCGGGCGGCCAGCCGGCCATGAAGATATCGGGTCAGATGGCGGGCATGATGGGCGAGCGGGCGGGCCAGAACAACTCGGCGTCCGACTGGGCCGGCCGCTGCAACGCGGCGCATGTCATCGGCTGGGAGTCGGTCACGGTGCCCGCCGGGACGTTCCGGGCGTTGCACGTGAAGGCCGACGATGGCGGCGAGGCCTGGGCCTCGGCGGAGATCCCGTTCGGCCTCGTGAAGGTCCACGACAAGCGCAACGAGCTCGTCCTCACGGGCCGCGGCTCCGATGCGAAATCGTCCATCACGGAAAAGCCGCTGGAGATGTCGCTGCCTGGAATGATGCCCAAACCCTAGCCCTTGCGGGGTGCGACGTTTCCGTTTTACGTGGGTGGCGCCGTCGCTCACCCATCGTCCGGAGGCCGAACCCCGTGTCCGCTCGCTCGCTCGCTGGCGCCGCCGCCGCCGTCGTCACTCTCCTTCTCCTCCCGGCGCGCTCCGCGCCGGCCCAAGCGTACGACTCCACCGTCTTCGCCGCGCTGACCTGGCGCGAGATCGGCATCTTCCGCGGCGGCCGCAGCGTCGCCGTCGCCGGCTCCACGACGCGGCCCAACGAGTATTGGTTCGGCACCACGGGCGGGGGCGTATTCAAGACTACCGACGGCGGTAACACCTGGACGCCGATGTCCGACAAGTACTTCGGTGGCACGATCGGCGCAATCGGCGTGAGCGAATCGAACCCCGACGTCGTGTACGTCGGTACGGGCGAGTACCCGATCCGCGGCAACGTCTCCCACGGGGACGGTGTCTGGAAGACGAGCGACGGCGGCAAGAAGTGGACCTTCCAGGGGCTCGCGGAGACGCAGCAGATCTCGCGCGTACGCGTGCATCCCAAGAACCCGGACATCGTGTACGTCGGCGCGCAGGGGCACGCCTTCGGCCCGAACCGCGAGCGCGGCGTCTATAAGACCATTGACGGCGGCAAGACGTGGAAGCAGCTGCTGTTCCGGAACGATTCCACGGGCGTGTCGGACCTGATCCTCGATCCCGCGAACCCCGACGTCATCTACGCGGCGTTCTGGCAGGCGCAGCGCCGGCCGTGGCAGCTCGTCTCGGGCGGGGCGGGCGGTGGACTGTTCAAGTCGACCGATGGCGGCGAGCACTGGACCGAGCTGACGCGCAACCCCGGGCTCCCGGTGGGGCTGTGGGGGAACGTGGGGATCGCCGTCTCGCCGGCGAAGCCCGCCCGCGTGTGGGCCCTCATCGAGGCCGACTCGGGTGGGGTGTACCGCTCGGACGATGGCGGAGCCACGTGGAAGTACGTGAACGCGGATCACAAGCTGCGCCAGCGCGCCTGGTATTACATGAAGATCTACGCCGACCCGAAGGACTCGAACACCGTGTGGACGCCCAACGTGGAGCTCTACAAGTCCACGGACGGCGGCGTCACGTTCCGCCATGTGGTCGATCCGCACGGCGACAACCACGACATGTGGATCGCGCCGAACGACGCGGATCGGCTGATCGAGGGGAACGACGGCGGTCCCAACGTCTCGTTCAACGGCGGGAAGACGTGGACCGACCAGGACGTCGCGACGGCGCAGTTCTATCACGTGGCGACCACGAATCATTTCCCCTACCGGGTGTGCGGCGCGCAGCAGGACAACTCGGGCGTGTGCGGTCCGAGCCGCTGGCCCGGCGGAATCGATCGGGCGCAGTGGTACGACGTCGCGGGAGAATCGGGTTACATCGTGGCGCGGCCGGACGAGCCCGACATCACGTACGGCGGCGACAACTCCGGCTTCCTCGCGCGCGTGGACCACAAGACGGCCTTCTGGCGCTTCATCCCCCCGTGGCCCGATAGTCCGGACGGCCACGCCGCCGCTGAGGGGAAGTACCGCTTCCAGTGGACCGCGCCGCTCCTCATCTCGCCACACGATCCGCACGTGCTCTACATGGGGGCCAACGTGCTGTTCAAGACGGTGAACGAGGGCCAGAGCTGGACGATCGTTTCGCCGGATCTCACCCGGCACGACCCCAAGACGCTCGGCCCCTCGGGCGGCCCGATCACCCTCGACCAGACGACGGCCGAGTACTACGGCACGATCTTCGCGCTCGCCGAGTCGCCGCTCGTGAAGGGCTTGATCTGGGCCGGGTCGGACGACGGGCTGATCCACCTGACACGTGACGGCGGGAAGAGCTGGAGCGACGTGACGCCACAGGCATTGGGCGATTTCACGCGCGTCTCGATCATCGAGGCGTCGCACTACGCGCCGGGGACGGCCTACGTCGCGGCCAACCGCTATCAGCTCGAGGACCTGGCGCCTTACATCTGGCGGACGACCGACTACGGGCGGACTTGGACCAAGATCGTGACCGGCATCCCCGCGACCGAGTTCGTGCGCGTGGTGCGCGAGGACCCGGTGCGGCGCGGCCTGCTGTTCGCGGGCACCGAGCGCGGCGTGTGGGTGTCGTTCGACGACGGCCAGCACTGGCAGACCCTGCGGCGCAACCTGCCGATCGTGCCGGTGCACGACCTCGCCATCAAGGAAGGCGACCTGGTCGCCGCGACCCACGGGCGCTCCTTCTGGATCCTGGACGACATCTCGCCCTTGCGGCAGCTCGCGACCACGACGCCGAGCGAGGCGGCGCATCTCTTCAAGCCGCGCGACGCGTACCGTGTGGATTGGGGGGGCGGGTTCTTCGGCGGCGGAACCGACGCGCACCCCGTGGGCAAGAACCCGCCGTCGGGTGCGATGATCTACTACTGGCTCAAAGACAAGAAACAGGAGGTGACGCTCGACATCCTCGACGCCCGGGGAGGCGTGGTCCGGACCTTCTCGAGCCGGCAGGACTCGATCACCGCGGCGGACAGCTTCAAGGTGGACGCCCTGAAGCGGGCCCGGACCGACAGCCTGAAACAGGCGGGCATCACCGATTCGACCAAGGTCGATTCCATTCTCGCCAAGCTGTTCGCCGACACGCTCAAGGACGAGGACAAGCCGTGGCCGCGCCGGCCGCCGCCCGAGCCGCGGGCGCCGAGCAAGGCGGGCCTGAACATGTTCGCGTGGAACCTGAGATACCCCGGCGCGCGCTCGTTCTGGGGAAACAACGGCGTCGCGACCGACGGCCCGATGGCGCTCGCGGGCGCCTACCGGGTGCGGCTCCGGGTGGGCGCGGCGTCGTACACGCAGGGCTTCGCGCTCAAAGCAGATCCACGCGTCAAGGCGAGCCCGGCGGACCTGGCGGCGCAATTCGCGTTCCTGAAGCAGGTGCGTGACACGGTGAACGCCGCCACTTCCGCCATCATCACGATCCGCAACGTGCGCGCGCAGCTCGAGGACGGTGCGAAGCGGGCATCCCCCGCCGCCGCCGGGGCGCGCGTCCTGACGGAGCGGCTCGACCGGATCGAGGACGCCCTGTATCAGGTCAAGAGCCAGTCCAACGAGGACGCGCTGGTCTACCCGCCGGGCCCGCTCGAGCGGCTGAGCGCGTTGCTCTTCTGGGGGAGCAGCGCGGACACGCGGCCCCCGGCGCAGGTGCACGAGGTGTTCGCGTTGTTCGCGCCCGATGTTGACAAGCCGCTGCGCGCGTTGCGGGAGACGCTCGACCGCGACCTGCCGGCGGTGAACGCGGCGCTCACGTCTGCGGGCGCCGCCGCCGTGGTGCCGCAGGCCGCGGAGCTGCGGCCGCCTTTGCCCGCGACCGGGCGATGATCGCGACTTACCTGCTCTCCCCACCGGTGTTGGTGTGCGCCGCGGCGCTCGCCGCGGCGCAGCAGCCTCGTGCCACGCCCAGCTTCCACGAGCGGTACGCCGCGCTGCTCGCGAACCCGCGGCATCTCGCCGACAGCACGCGCCTGCACGAGCTGTTTCGGGTCAACTGGGAGTACACGATGACCGAGTACCCCGAGTTCGCGACCGACGTGGGGTACCCAGGACAGAACGCCCGCTGGACGGACAATTCCCTCGCCGCCATCGCGCGTCGCAAGCGCGAGCTGCGCGAGCCGCTCGCCGCCGTGAATTCCATCGGGCGCGAGCGGCTCGGCACCGCCGACCGGCTCAACTACGACCTGTTCAAGCGCGGGGTCGAGGAGCAGATTGCGGCGAGTCGGTTTCCCGACGAGGACCTCGCGGTCACCCAGCTCGGGGGCGTGCAGCAGGACGTGGGGCAGCTGCTGGGGCGGATGCCGGCGGCGCGGGTGAGCGATTACGAGGACATCCTAGCGCGCCTGACCGCCGTCCCGGCGCTCGTCGACCAGACCTTGGCGCTGCTCGCGCAGGGGCTCCCGGCCGGCGTCACGCCCCCCCGCATCACGCTGCGCGACGTGCCGCAACAGATCACCGAGCTGATCCCCGACAATGCGCTCGCGAGTCCGCTGCTCCGCCCCTTCACGGAGTTCCCGGCCGCGATTCCGTCCGCGGAGCGCGCGCGCCTCGCGGCCGCGGCGGTGGCGGCCTACACGCAGGGCGTCGCGCCCGCCTACCGCAAGCTGCGGGACTACCTCGCCGGCACCTACATCCCGCGCGCCCGCGAATCGGTGGCGATGAGCGCGCTGCCGGACGGCGCCGCCTGGTACGAGCTGCGGGTGCGACAGTTCACGACCACCGCGCTCACGCCGCAGCAAATTCACGAGCTCGGGCTCGCCGAGGTGCGGCGCATCCGCGCCGCGATGGACAGCGTGATCGTATCCGCGGGGTTCACGGGGACGCGCGCCGAGTTTGCGCAGTTCCTGCGAACCGATGCGCGGTTCTTCTACGCCGATTCGGCGAGCCTGGTGCAAGGGTATCGCGACATCGCGAAGCGGATCGATCCGGGCCTGATCCGGCTGTTCGGGCGTTTGCCGCGCCTGCCGTACGGCGTCACCACGATCCCGTCCTACACCGCCCGCTCGCAGACGACGGCCTACTATCAGCCCGGCTCTCCCGATGCGGGTCGGCCCGGGTGGTTCTACGTCAACACGTACGACCTGAAGTCGCGCCCCAAGTGGGAGATGGAAGCCCTAGCGCTGCACGAGTCGGTGCCGGGGCATCATCTCCAGATCGCGCTGTCGCAGGAGATGACGGGGGTGCCCGAGTTCCGCCGTTACGGCGGCTACACCGCGTTCGTGGAAGGGTGGGGGCTGTACGCCGAGAGCCTGGGCCCGGAGCTGGGACTGTACCAGGACCCCTACGCCAAGTTCGGCCAGCTCACCTATGAGATGTGGCGCGCGGTGCGGCTCGTGATCGACACGGGGATCCACGCGATGGGCTGGAGCCGGGAGCGCGCCATCGAGTTCTTCAAGGACAACGCGCCCAAGGCCGAGCAGGACATCATCGTCGAGGTGGACCGCTACATCGTGTGGCCCGGGCAGGCGCTGGCCTACAAGATCGGCCAGCTGAAGCTGCGGGAGCTGCGCGACACCGCCGCCCTGGCCCTCGGAATTCGCTTCGACATCCGCGCGTATCACGACGAAGTGCTGCGGAACGGCGCTCTGCCACTCGATCTGCTCGAGCGAGACGTCCGGGACTGGGTGGCGGCGCAAGTTCGTTGACTCGGGCGCGGGCTCGTGCTAGTGTCCGGGGCCGTTCGTGACCGACACCGAGGACCCTCGACGCCGTGCCGCGACTAAGGTTCTGGCTGCTCACCGCCGCGCTCACCATCTCCGGGTGCGGCGGCCCCTACCCACAATCGACGCTCCACCCGCGGTCCGACTTCGGCCGGGCAGTGGACCATCTCTTCACCGACATCTTCTGGTGGGCGGCGGGCGTGTTCGTCGTCGTGGAGGCACTGCTGGTCATCGCGCTCATCCGCTTCCGGCACCGCGAGGGCCGGCCCGAACCCAGGGCGACGCATGGCCACACCGTGCTTGAGATCGCCTGGACGCTGGCGCCGGCGGTGATCCTCGTGTTCGTCGCCGTGCCCACGGTGCGCACCATCTTCGCGACCGCGGGCGAGGCGCCGGCGGACGCGCTCCGGGTCGAGGTGACCGGTCATCAGTGGTGGTGGGAGTACACGTATCCCGACCTCGGGATCACGACCGCGAACGAGATGCACGCGCCGCTGGGCAGGGTCATTCAGGTCTCGATCACCTCGGCCGACGTGATCCATTCGTTCTGGGCGCCGGCGCTGGGCGGCAAGCGTGACGCGATTCCGGGCCACGTGAACCGCATCGCCTTCCGCGCCGACAGCGTGGGTGCCTACTCCGGCCAGTGCGCCGAGTTCTGCGGCGCGTCGCACGCCAACATGCGGCTGCGCGTGCTGGTCGACGCCGATACTTCGTTCCAGGCGTGGGTGAAGACCGAGCAGGGCGGGCCGGCGGCGGCTCCAGCCGGGAGCGCCGCGGAGCGCGGGAAGGCGGTGTTCTCGCGCAGCGCCTGCATCGGCTGCCACACGATCCAGGGCGTGTCGCCCGGCGTCATCGGCCCGAGCCTGACCCACGTCGGCAGTCGCACCACGATCGCCGCCGGGCTCTTCCCGAACGACTCGGCCCACCTCGCGGCCTGGATCGCCGACGCTCCGTCGCTGAAGCCCGGCGCGCTGATGACGCGGATGAAGCCGCCGCTCACCGACGCCGATATCGCGGCGCTGGTGGCGTATCTCCAGAGTCTGCAATGAGCGAGATCCGAGGCCTCAGGGGATGGCTCACGACCACGGATCACAAGCGGATCGGCCTCCTCTACTTCTGGACCGCGTTCGCGTTCTTTTTGGTCGGCGGGCTCGAGGCACTGGTCATTCGGCTCCAGCTGGCGCGACCGGAGGGTCATGTCGTCGGCGCCGAGACGTACAACCAGCTGTTCACGATGCACGGTACCACCATGATCTTCCTCGCGCTGATGCCGCTCGGCTCGAGCTTCTTCAACTACATCGTGCCGCTGCAGATCGGGGCCCGGGACGTCGCGTTTCCGCGGCTCAACGCCTTCAGCTACTGGGTGTTCCTGTTCGGCGGGCTGCTCTTGAACGCGAGCTGGTTCGTGGGACCGCTGTTCCACGCCGGCATGCTGAACGTCGCCCCCGACGCCGGCTGGTTCGGCTACGCCAACCTGACCGAGCGTCAGTTCTCGCCCGGGCCGAACATCGACTTCTGGCTGCTGGGTCTTCAGGTGCTCGGCATCTCGTCGCTCGCGGCGGGGTTCAACTTCATCGTCACCATCCTGAACCTGCGGGCGCCGGGGATGAAGATGATGCGCGTCCCGACCTTCAGCTGGATGACGCTCGTCACGAATTTCCTGATCATCACGGCGTTTCCGGTGATCACGGTGGGCCTCTTGTTCCTGATGTTCGACCGCTTCTTCGGAACGCATTTCTACGTGCGCGAGGCCGGCGCCACGCCGATCCTGTGGCAGCACCTCTTCTGGCTGTTCGGCCATCCCGAGGTGTACATCCTCATCCTGCCCGCGATGGGGATCGTGTCCGAGGTGCTGCCCACGTTCGCGCGCAAGCCGCTGTTCGGCTACACGGTGGTGGTCTATTCGGGGATCCTGATCGGCTTCATGGGATGGGGCGTCTGGAGCCACCACATGTTCTCGGTGGGCTTGGGGCCCATCGCCGACTCGGTGTTCTCGGCCACGTCGATGCTCATCGCGGTGCCCACCGGCGTCAAGATCTTCAACTGGATCGCCACCTTGTGGGGTGGCGACATCCGCGGCACCACCGCGCTCCACTTCGCCGTGGGGTTCGTCGCGATGTTCATCATCGGCGGTCTGTCGGGCGTCACGCACGCGTCGCCGCCGGCGGACCTGCAACAGACCGACAGCTACTACGTCGTGGCCCACATCCATTACGTCTTCTTCGGGGGCACGATCTTCGGACTGTTCGCCGGGATCTATTACTGGTGGCCCAAGATGACGGGCCGCTTGCTCGACGAGACGCTCGGCAAGATGCACTTCTGGCTGCAATTCGTGGGCATGAACCTGGCGTTCTTCCCGATGCACTTCATCGGTCTGCTGGGCATGCCGCGCCGCGTCTACACGTACTCGCCAGACCTCGGCGTGAGCGATCTCAACCTCGTGTCGACGATCGGCGCGTTCCTGATCGCCCTGTCAATCCTGATCTTCGTCGTGAACCTGTGGCGCAGCCGCACGCGCGGCCGGCCTGCCCCCAATGATCCATGGGGCGGCGCCACGCTCGAGTGGAGCATCCCCTCGCCGCCGCCGCCGTACAACTTCTCCGTGATCCCCACCGTCGAGAACCGGTTGCCGCGCTGGCGCACCGAGCGTCACGGCCCGATGAAAGACCCGCCGGCCGTGCCCCCCGCGCCGATCCACATGCCGGGGGGCTCCTGGTGGCCCATGGTGGCGGCCCTCGGCCTGCCGCTCGCGGCGCTCGCGCTGCTCACACACACGCTGTGGGTCGCGTTCGTCGGCGCGGCGGTGCTGTTGTTCGGGATCTACCGCTGGGCGTTCGAGCCCTTCGAGGTCTGAGCGATGACACACGCCGCCGCCGCCACGCATCGCACCAGCATGGGGCTCGACAGCCGCAAGATGGCGTTCTGGGCGTTCATCGGCTCCGAGTGTCTGCTGTTCGGCTCGCTCATCTCGACATATCTCGTCTACAAGGGGCGGAGCGTGGTCGGGCCGTACCCCCACGAGATACTGAACATCCCCTTCACGTCCGTGAGCACCTTCGATCTCCTGATGTCGAGCCTCATGATGGTGCTCGCCCTCGCCGCCGTGCAGCGCGGCGACATGAAGTGGGGGAAGATCTGGCTGTTTTCGACCGCGCTGCTCGGGCTCGTGTTCCTCGGCGGCCAGGTGATCGAGTTCACCGAGTTCGTGCACAAGGGCCTCACCATCGGGACGAATCTGTTCGGTTGTACCTTCTTCGTGCTGACGGGGACGCACGGCGCCCACGTGACCGTGGGGGTGCTGTGGCTGCTCACGCTCTGGGTCCGCGCCCTGCAGGGGAAGCTCGGGCCTGCCAACGCCATGACGGTCGAGATCACCGGCCTGTACTGGCACTTCGTGGACGTGGTGTGGATCGTGATTTTCACCGTGGTTTATCTGATCCAATGAGCGGCGACGCACGAGGCGGAACGACGGGGACCCGCGCAGCGGGCCACGAGGCGGCACATGGCCACCCCACGGTCGGGGTGTATCTCCGGATCGCCGCGGTGCTCGTGGTGCTCACGGTGCTCGAGGTAGGTGTCTTCTACGTGCCGGCGTTCCACCCCGTGCTCGTGCCGACGCTGCTGGTGCTCTCGGCCGTCAAGTTCACGCTGGTCGTGCTGTTCTACATGCACCTCAGGTCCGACAGCAGGTTCTTCAGCTTCCTGTTCGGCGCGCCGTTGATGCTCGCGGCAGTGGTGCTGGTGGCCCTGCTGCTGCTCTTCTTCGGGGCCCTCACGCTGCGGGGTGCGTCGGGAGGCGGATGAGCGCAGCTCCGCCGGGGCCCTGGCAGCGCTGGGACCTCCATCCGAGTGTGGTGATCGGGCTCGTCCTGTTGGGCGGGCTCTATGTGTCCCTAGGCGGGCTGCGGGCCAGACGACGGCGGGTCGCGTCGTTCGCGGCGGCGCTCGTGGTGCTGTTCCTCGCCCTCAACGGCCCGCTGCACAACCTCTCCGACTCCTACCTGTTCAGCGCCCACATGGCGCAGCACCTCGTCCTGACGTTGGTGTTTCCCCCGCTGTTCCTCTATGGCACGCCGGCCTGGGTGGTGCGGCCGCTGCTCCGGCCTCGCCTGCTATTCCGGTTCGCGCGCTGGGCCACGCGGCCGCTCGCCGCGGGCGTGATCTTCTCGACACCGATCACGCTGTGGCACTTCCCGCGATTCTACGAGGTGGCGCTCGAGCACCACGCCGTGCACATCGCGCAGCATCTCGTGTTCCTCGCCACCGCGGTGATCATGTGGTGGCCGGTGCTGTCCCCCGTGCCCGAGCTGCCGCGCGCCAGCTATCTCGCACAGCTGCTCTACCTCTTCGCGCTGGGGCTTCCGATGTCGCTCGCCGGCGCCCTGATCACCCTGGCCGAAGGCGTGCTCTATCCCTTCTACGTGGCGGCGCCGCGCGTCTGGGGCCTCGATGCTCTCGCGGACCAGCAGCTGGGCGGGCTGCTGATGTGGGTGGTGGGGACGATCTATCTGTGGGGCGCGGCGAGCGTGGTGTGGTTCCGGTGGAGCGCGCGGGAAGAGCGCGGTGATGCAGACGGGGCGGTGCCGCTGGAAGCCTATGGGCGGCAAGGGCGGCAATGACGGCATGGACGGCAGCCACCGGCCCCACCACCGTGCCCCCTTTCCGTCCCTGCCGTCCTTGCCGCCTTACTCGCCCTCGTCCGTCTCTCCCAAGGGATGCAGCTTGAGGGTCTCTCCTATCTTGGGATGCTCCCGCCACAGATAATAGCCCATCCCGTAGGCGGCGATGGCGTTGCCGATCGCCACGTTCCACCAGGCGAGCGCTCCGAGCAGGGGCTGAGCCAGCACCGCGACCGTCACGTAGAACCCGAACTCGAAGATCGCGAAGAAGACCACCACCAGATAAAACGTGTGCGGTGCCACTTCGACCTCGGCCGCGAGCACCGCCGCGATCGTCCCCACGATGATGAACGCGCTGACGTGGATCATGGTGTAGCCGATGATGCGGGAGTACTCGATCACCACCAGGGCGGGGTCGTGGACCCCCCAGAAGACGGCGGAGCCCAGCATCGCGGGCGTGAAGAAGGGACGACCCGCGATGATGTCGATGATCAGGAACCAGAGCGCGACCGCCCCGGCCCCGATCAATCCCGCGATGAACCCTTCGCGCAGGATCCGCGTCAGCTGCATGATCAGTTCCTCCGGGGCCTCTCGTCTGCCGCCAATATAGCGCGGCGTCGGGGCAGAGCTAGATTGGGGGCCCATGTTCGCCGTTTCGCTCGTGTATCCGCTGTGCCTGCTCGTGGGCGCGCTGCTCGTGGTGATCGCCGGCGTGCTACATCCTGATCTCGCCGGCGACGGGGCGGCCCAGCTGACGGTCATCGCGCAGTGCGGCGCGTGGCGGGCGATCCACTGGACCTTCCTGTTCAGCTTCCCGCTGGCGCTCACCGGGCTCGTCGGGTTGGCGCGCGTGCACGCCGGGATCGCGGGAGAGAGCGCGGTCCGAGCCGGCCTGATCGTGGGCACGTTCGCCTACGGTGCGTGGACCGTGACCGTGGCGTTCATGGGAGGCGCGGCGGCGTCGCTCGCGCACAGCTTCGTGATGGCCGACCCCGGGATGACCGCCATGCGGGCGGTGTTCCTGTTCGACATGATCCATCCGTTCGCGCTCGCGACCCAGCGGGTGGCGGGATTGGCGCTGGGGCTTGCGACCTGTCTCTTCAGCTGGGGGGTGTCCGACGGGCGGGTGCTGCCGCGCTGGCTCGGGACCGGCGGCGTCGCGGCGGGGGTGGTGGGCATCGCCCTCGCCCTCTTCTTCCGGGAAGACACGAAGGCCGACCAGGCGGCCTTCGTGCTTCCCGTCGTGTGGCAGGTGGCGACGGCCGGGGTGCTGCTGCGACGGGGCTAGCGTGCCCGCAGTCGCACGACCGTCCCCGCCCAGCCGTCCGCGGTGTCAGGCGTGCGGCGCAACACCTGCAGGGTCACCACCTCGCCGGACTTCACCTTGCGCAGCGCGTCCCGCAGCGCGGCGCGCGTGCGGGTCGGCTGGCCGTTCACCGCGACGATGATGTCGGGACCGCCGTCATCGGCGGCCAAGAGGCGCTGGAACGCGGGGCCATCGGGCGAGACCTCCGTGACGATGAGCCCGCCGCCGCGCTGCACCACGGGGCGGAGCCGCGGGTCACGCGCGTCGTCCTGCGTGAGCGGCTCGACCGAGATGCCGAGCATCTCCTCCTTGCTCGACGCCGCCTCCCCCTTCCCCTTGGAGCTCGCGGTGGCGACTTCGCTGTCCGCCTCGCTCGGCGCCCGCGCCAGCCGCACCGTGAGGGAGCGCTTCTCGCCGCCCTGGCGGAGCACGGTGATCTCCACAGTCTCGCCCGGCTTCTTGAAGGCCACCTTTTGCTGCAGCTGCGGCGTGTTGTCGACGGGCTCGCCGTCGAGCGCCACGATCACGTCGCCCAGCTGGATGCCGGCCTTCTTGGCGGGGGAATTGTCGTCCGTGTAGCTCTTCACCACCACTCCGGTGATCTGCTTGAGCCCCACCGCCGCGGCGTCGTTCTCGTCCGCGTCGACGATGCCGATGCCCAGCACGGCGCGCTCCACATGGCCCGACTTCACCAACTGGTCCATGACCGTGCGCGCGAGGTTGATCGGGATCGCGAAGCCGTAACCGGCGTAGAAGCCCGTCTCGCTCGCGATCGCCGAGTTGATGCCGATCACCTGGCCGCGGATGTTGACCAGCGGCCCGCCCGAGTTGCCGGGATTGATGGCGGCGTCGGTTTGAATGAAATCCTGAATGGCGTAGCGTGACTGCTGCAGGCCCTGCAGCAGGCGGCCCTTGGCGCTCACGATCCCGGCCGTCACCGTGAACGCGAAGGCCTCGCCCAGCGGATTCCCGATCGCGAGGGCCCACTCGCCCACGCGGGTCGAGTCGGAGTTGCCGAACTGGGCCGTCGGGAGACCGCGCGCGTCGATTTTGATCACCGCCACATCGGTGTTGGGATCGGTGCCCACGACCCTGGCCGTGAACTCGCGCTTGTCATACAGCTTCACGGTGACCTTGTCGGCACCCGCGACCACGTGGTTGTTCGTGAGGATGTAGCCGTCGGACGAGACGATGAAGCCCGACCCCGAGCCCTGCTCGACCTGCGGCCGGCGCCGGAACTGCGGGAAGAAATCCTCGAAGCCCGGGGGCAGGCGCTGGTTGTCGGACCGGTCCACGTGCTGCGACCGGATGAACACCACCTCCGGCTTCACGTGCTCGGCGATGGACACGAAGGCGTCGCCCAGATCGGCGACGGATTTCGACACCACGACCGGGGTCCGAGAGGGGGGCGCGATCGCCTGGTCGCCCGGCGCGACCGGGGCGGCGGGGGCGGCGGCCGCCGACTGCGCCAGTCCGCCCGGCTTCGGCAAGCCCAGCGTGGAGGCAAACGCCAGGCCGAAAATGAACGCAATCGCCACCAGGGCCCCGAACTTGAGCCAGTCCCGCGTACGTACCGCCATCGTCGTCTCTTCCTTCAGAAGGTTTTACTTCTTCTTGTCGTCGTCCACGATCTCGTAGTCGGCATCGACCACGTTCTCTTTCTTCTCAGCGGCTGGCCCAGCCTCTCCTGCGCCACTCGGTTGCTCCGCGCCGGGAGGGGGTGAGGCGCCACCGGCACCGCGCTGTGCCGCGTAGAGCGATGCGCCCGCGGCCGAATAGGCCTGCTGCAGCTCGTCCAGGGCCCGGGAGATCTCATCCGCGTTGCCCGACCGAAGCGCCTGCTTCGCGCCCTCGACCGCCTTGTCGAGCCGGGACTTGAGGGAGGCGTCGAGCTTGTCGACCCACTCTTTCGAGTTTTTCTCCACCTCATACACCATCGTGTCGAGGCGGTTGCGGCGCTCGATCTCCTCGCGCCGCCGCTTGTCCTCGGACGCGTGCGACTCGGCGTCCTTCACCATCTTGTCGATGTCCCGGTCGCTCAACCCCGACGACGCCTCGATCCGGATCTTCTGCTCCTTGCCGGTCGCCTTGTCGCGCGCCGAGACGTGGAGGATGCCGTTCGCGTCGATGTCGAACGTCACCTCGATCTGCGGCACGCCGCGCGGGGCTGGCGGAATCCCGGTCAGCTGGAACTTGCCGATCGTGCGGTTGTCGAGCGCCATCTGCCGCTCGCCCTGCAGCACGTGGATCTCGACGGTCGTCTGGTTGTCCTCCGCCGTCGAGAAGATCTCCGACTTCTTGGTCGGGATCGTCGTGTTGCGGGGGATGAGCACCGTCGTCACCCCGCCCAGCGTCTCGATGCCTAGCGACAGCGGCGTCACGTCGAGCAACAGCACGTCCTTCACCTCGCCCGCGAGCACGCCGCCTTGGATTGCGGCGCCGATCGCCACGACCTCGTCCGGGTTGACGCCCTTGTGGGGCTCCTTGCCGAAGAAGCTCTTCACGACCTCCTGCACCTTCGGCATCCGCGTCTGGCCCCCCACCAGGATGACCTCGTCGATGTCGCCCGGCTTCAGCCCGGCGTCCTTCAGCGCCTGCTCCATCGGCGGGATCGTGCGCTTGACCAGGTCGTCGACCAGCTGCTCGAGCTTCGCCCGGGTGAGCGTGATGTTCAGGTGCTTGGGCCCCGACTGGTCCGCCGTGATGAACGGGAGGTTGATCTCCGTCTGCATCACGGTCGACAGCTCCATCTTGGCCTTTTCGGCGGCTTCCTTGAGCCGCTGCAGGGCCATGGGATCCTTCGAGAGGTCGATCCCCTGATCGCGCTTGAACTCGGCCACCAGCCAGTCCATGATGCGTGCGTCGAAGTCGTCGCCGCCCAGGTGCGTGTCGCCGTTGGTCGACTTCACCTCGAACACGCCCTCGGCGAGCTCCAGGACCGAGATGTCGTACGTGCCGCCGCCCAGGTCGTACACGGCGACCTTCTCTTCCTTCTTCTTGTCGAGTCCGTACGCGAGCGCCGAGGCCGTCGGCTCGTTGATGATCCGCACCACGTCAAGCCCGGCGATCTTGCCGGCGTCCTTCGTGGCCTGGCGTTGCGAGTCGTTGAAGTAGGCGGGGACCGTGATCACCGCCTTCTCGACCTTGTGGCCGAGATAGTCCTCGGCCGTCTGCCGCATCTTCTGCAGGATCATCGCCGAGATCTCGGGCGGCGTGTAGCGCTTGCCCTGGATCTCGACCGACGCCAGCTCGTTCTGTCCCGCCACGACCTTGTAGGGCACGCGCTGCGCTTCCTGGGTCACTTCGTTCACCCGTCGGCCCATGAAGCGCTTAATCGAGAAGACCGTGTTCTGCGGGTTGGTGACGGCCTGCCGCTTGGCGACCTGCCCGACCAGCCGCTCGCCATCCTTTGTGAACGCCACCACGGACGGTGTGACGCGGCCGCCTTCGGCGTTGGGGATGACGACGGGATCGCCACCCTCCATTACCGCCACTACCGAGTTGGTGGTCCCGAGGTCGATCCCGATGATTTTCTCAGCCATGACGAGAATTCCTTATCGTGAGGTTGATGCGGATCCGTTGTCGCTCGTCGCACAAGCAAAGGCCGTGCCTTAGAAAAATGCCAGAATGGCAGGGGTTCGGATAGGGCGATATGTTTCCGCCATGTTTCTGCCCTATAAAGACGAGAACCCCGCCGAGCTCCCCCCCATCGCCACCGTAGGGATCATCCTCCTGAACACCCTTGCGTGGCTCCTCGTTCAAGGCGCCGGCGCGGCCGAGCCGCTGGCGCGCTCGGTCTGCCAGCTCGGGTTGATTCCGGGCGAGATCCTGCGCTCCGTGCCTGCCGGGACGGCCGTTCCCCTCGGGAAAGGGTTGAGCTGCGTGCTCACGGCCGAGCCGCACTTCGCGACCATCCTGACGTCGATGTTCATGCACGGGGGCTGGCTGCATCTCATCGGCAACATGTGGTTCCTGTGGGTGTTCGGGAACAACATCGAGGACTCGATGGGCCACACGCGCTTCGTCGTGTTCTATCTCTTGTGCGGCGTCGCGGCCGCGGCGGCCCAGATCGTCGCCGATCCGCGCTCGGGCGTCCCGATGGTCGGCGCGTCGGGGGCGATCAGCGGGGTGATGGGCGCCTATATCCTGCTGTATCCGCGCGTCCGCGTCCACACGCTCGTGTTCCTCGGGATCTTCGTGACGACCGTGGCGTGGCCGGCCTACGTGATCCTGGGGTACTGGTTCGTGCTGCAGCTGTTGCTGGGCGCGGCGGGCACGCTGGGGGGCACACAGGGAGGCACGGCGTTCTGGGCGCACGTCGGCGGGTTCATCGCCGGGCTCGCGCTCATCAAGATATTCGCGAACCCGGAGTTTCTGGAGCGCCGGAGCGCGGGGATGCTCATCCTTCCGCGTGATGCTTGATCGTCTTGCCCTCCACCACGAACACGACGTCTTCCGCGATGTTGGTCGCGAGGTCCGCCACGCGCTCGAGGTTGCGGCTCACCAGGAACAGGTCCATCGCCGCGCCGATGATGTGGGGGTCCTCCATCATGTGGGTGAGCAGGATGCGAAACACGGAGCGGTTGAGCGCATCCACCGAGTCGTCGCGGCGGCAGATCTCCCGGCCCAGCCCCGCGTCGCCCCGCACGAACGCGTCGAGCGCACCCGAGAGCATGGCGCGCGCTTGCCGGGCCATCTCGAGCAGCTCGGGCTCGGGCGCGACCAGGCGCGCCGGGAGCAGCCGCTCGGCGGATTGCGCGATGTTCACGGCGTGATCGCCCACCCGCTCCAGGTCGGTGGCGATTTTCGACGCGGACACGAGCAGCCGGAGGTCGCGCGCCATCGGCTGCTGCGTGGCGAGGAGGTCGAGCACCGTCTCCTCGATCTCGAGCTCCAGGGCATCGATCGCGTGGTCGCCGGCGATCACCCGCGCGGCGAGCCCGGCGTCGCGCTTGAGCAGGGCCTCCAGGGCACGCGCCAGCGCGTCCTGGGCCTCGCCCGACATGGTGAGCAACTTGGCCTTGAGCTCGGCGAGCTCGTCGTGGAAGTGGCGGTGTGCCGCGGTCGCGTTCATCCGAACCGTCCCGTGATGTAGGCCTCGGTCCGCTCGTCGCGCGGCCGGGTGAAGAGCTGCTTGGTGTCGTCGAACTCGACCAGCCAGCCGAGATAGAAGAACCCCGTGAAGTCGGACACGCGCGACGCCTGCTGCATGTTGTGCGTCACGATTACGATCGCGTAGCTCTGCTTCAGCTCCACGATCAGCTCCTCGATGCGCTGCGTCGCGGCGGGGTCGAGCGCCGAGCAGGGCTCGTCCATGAGCAACACCTCGGGTTCGTTGGCGAGCGCGCGAGCGATGCAGAGCCGCTGCTGCTGGCCGCCCGATAGGCTCGTCCCGGGCGCCTGGAGCCGGTCCTTCACCTCGTCCCACAGCGCCGCATGGCGCAGCGCGTGCTCCACACGCTCCGGCATTTCGTGCTCGGGCGCGAGCCCGTTCAGGCGCGGCCCGTACGCCACGTTATCGAAGATGGTCTTGGGGAACGGGTTCGGCTGCTGGAACACCATCCCCACGCGGCGCCGCAAGGCCAC
>Ga0209802_1000598_pt1 | contig 27789 bp, 39 predicted proteins | sample GraSoiAngelo_129_FD_185886 | JGI IMG/M metagenome (GOLD analysis project Ga0209802, IMG submission 185886) | Grasslands soil microbial communities from the Angelo Coastal Reserve, California, USA - 14_0927_12_40cm (SPAdes) (version 2) | ecosystem: Environmental > Terrestrial > Soil > Grasslands ... | reverse complement strand
TACCGACGCGCACGTAGTAGCGTGGCAGCCCCGTGTCGGCGCACATCGGCCGGCGATCCGCGGTGGCCAGCTCCCAGTTGGCGAGCATCTCGGTCAGCACGAAGCGGGCGAGCTTGTTGCGCTCGACGTCGCGTGCGCGGCGGACCCCGTCGCGATAGTCGGCGGGGATGTCGATGGCCGCGCGCGCCGTCAGCTCGCGAGCGGTGTCTTCGATCAGCTTGGCGGGGATCGCGTGGGCCATGTCTCAGGTCACCCTAGCCGCCGAGTCCACGCGCGTCAAGCGCGTCCGGCGCGGCATCACCGGATCCGAAATGCCTGACCGATGAACTCCGGAAACCGGTTCTCCAGATCCGTGACCACGGCGTCGGCGACTTCAAGAGCGCTGCCCGGACGCTCCTGGGCCTCGCCTCGCGTCCACTGCTCGATGTAGGCGTCGGAGTCGTGAATGCCGAGCTGCATGGCCGCCGAGTCGATGAGCATCTGGAAACGCTCGGAGAGCGCGCGCGTCACCGTCTCGCTGGAGTCACTCACCTCCACGCTGGCCGGGACGCCCCGCCAGGTGACGATGCGGTACGTCGCCACGCTCAGCCGCCCATGTACTGGCCGAGGAGCGTGATGCGATCGCCCGGGGCCAGGCCGGAGTCGAGCGAGTGGGTGACCCCGAGCACGGCGTCGTTCACCAGCACCTCGATGTGCTCGCCGATCTGATCGCCGTGCCAGAGCGCGGCGTCGAGCTCGGGGAAGCGTCGCGTGAGCCCGCGGAGCAGGGAGCGCACGGTCGTCCCCTGCCCGAGCGGCTCGTCGAAGAGCCGGCGACCACTTCCATCACCGCCGACGAGCTTCGTCACCCACGAGACGATCTCGACGGGAATCGTGGTCGTCGCCGTCGTCATGTCCCCGGCGCGCAGCAGGTGGCGGCCTTGGCCAGGCGCAAGCCACGCGGCGCCTGCGATTCGCGCTCGAGGGCCGGCGACTCGTCCTCCAGGTCGTGATTGAGGACGTAGACTTCCCACTCGACGCCGTCCGGGTCTTCCACCCAGAACTTGTCCTGGTTGGCGTGACAGCAATCGACGCCGAACTCCTCGCGCACGGGGAGGCCCGCCGCCTTGACGCGCTCGAGCTGGGTCACGACGTCGTCGCGCGAAGGGAGCTGAACGCCCATGTGGTTCACGTGGCCTTCGCCCGCGGCACGACCGTCGGACAGCGCGAGGTTCAGGGGCCCCCACGGAGGAAGGAACTTCACGTAGCCGGGCTTGACCTTCACCGGCGACACGCCGAGGAACGTCTCGTAGAAAGCGCGGCTCTTGGCGAGGTCGGACACCGTCATGTGGACGTGGACACGGGGCGTGCTCATGCTGGGCCTCCTGATTTGCGCGCGCGGACGAACGCGCTCATGAATTTCCCGTCGATCGCCGGCGCCGCGGCGTCGACGTCGAGACCGGCCTTGATCAGCACCTCGCGCGCGTCCTCGACGCGGTAGATGCGCGTCGGCTCGATCTCGACGTCGACGAAGCCGGCCCGGGCGAGCTTGGCGCGATAGTCGGCGTCGTCGAGCGCACCGGCCACGCAGCCGATCCAGAGCTCGACGCTCCGGCGCAGCTCCGTCGGCACCGGCCCACGGACGACGACGTCCGATACGGCGAATCGCCCACCCGGCTTGAGGACGCGGAACGCCTCGGCCAGCACGCGGTCCTTGTCGGTGGAGAGGTTGATCACGCAGTTCGAGATGACGACGTTGACGCTGGCGTCCGGCAACGGGATGTCCTCGATCTCGCCCTTCAAGAACTCGACGTTGGTGACGCCGGCCTTCGCCGCGTTGTCGCGGGCCAGGACGAGCATCTCGTCGGTCATGTCGAGGCCATACGCCTTGCCGGCCGGGCCGACGCGCCGCGCCGAGAGCAGCACGTCGACGCCACCGCCCGACCCGAGATCGAGCACGACCTCGCCGGCCGCCAGCGTCGCCAGGGCGGTGGGATTGCCGCAGCCGAGCGACGCCTTCAGCGCCGCTTCGGGCAAGCCGGCCGTCTCGTGCTCGCCGTAGAGATCGCGGGTGATCGGATCGCACTCGCCGCGGGACGACGCCGGGCCACACCCGGCCGTGCCGCCGGCCGTCACGCGCAGGGCGGCCTGGCTGTACTTGTCTCGCACTTGCTCCCTGACGTCGTCGGTCATGGCCGTGCCCCTCAGCAGCACGCGGTGAGTAACCGCACCAGCTCCGAGACCATCTCGGGCCGGGTCGAGTAATACACGAAGCGCTCCTCCTTGCGACTCTGGACGAGGCCGGCACGGCGCAAGCGATCGAGGTGATGGGACAGGGTCGGGCCGGGAATCTCGAGCTCGGCCTGGATCTCGCCGGCCGGAGCCTCACGCCGGGCCCGGACCAGGAAGAAGAACACCTCGAGCCGCGTGCGGCTGGCCAGCGCCTGGAAGGCGTGGGCGTGGGTGTCGCGCGCCTGGAGCCGGGCCAGCGGGAGCGTCTTCATATTTCCAGCATTATCGAAATATGAAACTGTTGTCAAGCCCCTCAGATCCGCTCGAGCTCGGCGACCGTCCGCTCGTTCTGGACGTTCCCGGTGTTGAGCGTGCCGGCGGGCTCGAGCAGCAGCACGTGGACCTCGTCGCTGAGGGCCCGCGGACAGTGTTCGACGCCGTGGGGCACGATGATCAGCTCGCCCGGGCCGACCTCCCGATCGCCGTCCCGGAGCTGCATGCGCAAGCGCCCGTGCACGACGAAGAACAATTCGTCCTCGCGATCGTGGTGATGCCACACGAACTCACCCCGGAGCTTGACCACCTTGACGTGCATGGCGTTGACCTCACCCACGATCCTGGGCGACCAGGCGTCGCTGAACTTCCCGAACTTTTCGGCCAGGCGCACGACCTCCACGGTGCTCCCTCCTCCGCGCGTGGCCGCCGCCATCGTCTCGAGCCAGGCCTCGAGTCGCGCGGCGATCTCGTCGCGCACGCGCCGAAACACGTTCAACCGATCCCCGGTGGTCCCCCTCGCCTGCGAGGGATCGGGGAAGCTCCAGTGCAGGCGGTGGGTCGGCTTCGGGAAGATCGGGCAGCGCTCGTTGGCGCTGTCGCACACCGTGATGACGTGGTCCCACGGCTGGTCGAGCAGCGTCTCCACGCTCTTCGAGGTGTGACGGCTCAGGTCGATGCCGACGTCGGCCATCGCACGGATGGCGAGCGGATGCACGCGCGTCGCCTCCGTCCCCGCGCTGGCCACGTCGAAGCGATCGCCGGCCAGCGAGCGCAGCAGTCCTTCCGCCATCTGGCTTCGCGCCGAGTTGTGGGTGCACAGGAACAGCACGCGTTGCTTGTTCACGTCCCACCTCCCGTGTAGTCTCGACCGCACGTCCCGGTCACGAGCGCAGTGTAGACCCGCAACGGAGGTCGTGGTGGCCGTAACCACAACGCAACAGTTCACGCTGGCCCGGCGCGTGACCGCCGAAAGCGTCGGCACCGCGCTGTTGCTGGCCGCCGTCGTCGGCTCGGGCATGATGGGAGAGCGTCTGGCCGGCGGCAACGTCGCCGTTGCGCTCCTCGCGAACACTCTCGCCACCGGCGCCGCCCTCGTGGCGCTCATCCTGACCTTCGGGCCGATCTCGGGCGCACACTTCAATCCGGCCGTGACGCTCGCCGATGCCTGGCAAGGCGGACGGCCCTGGGGTGAGGTGCCCGCCTACGTTGGAGCGCAGGTCGTCGGCGCCTTCGTCGGGGTGGCGGCCGCCCACGTCATGTTCGAGGCGCCGCTCTTCTTCGCATCGCGCCACGCACGAGCCGGCGGAGCGCAGATGTTCAGCGAGTTCGTGGCCACCTTCGGGCTGCTCGCCGTGATCTGGGGCTGTGCCCGGCTGCGAGCGCCGGTCGTCGCGTTCGCAGTCGCCGCGTACATCACCGCCGCCTACTGGTTCACGGCCTCCACGTCCTTCGCGAATCCGGCCGTCACGCTGGCCCGCGCGGCCAGCGACACCTTCGCCGGCATTCGTCCCGTCGATGCCCCCGGCTTCATCCTGGCTCAGCTCGTCGGCGCCGCCGCCGCGACCACGCTGTTTCGCTGGCTCGTCCCGAGCCTCCCCGATGTCGCGGCGGACGTCGTCCTCAGCGAGCGCCGCCCCGACGAACCGGTCGACTTCCGGAGCGCGTGACGTCAGGCGTGTGTCCGGGGCCGATCACCATTCGGCTGGCCAGCTCGGCGGACGCCGAGACGATCGCGGCGATCTACAACGAGGGCATCGCCGAGCGCATCGCCACCTTCGAGACCGAGCCACGGACCGCGGCGGAGATTGCCACGCTGCTGGCCAGCAAGCAGGATCGGTACCCCACGGTCGTCGTCGAGCGCGATGGTCGAATCGTCGGCTGGGCCGGCGCGAGTGCCTACCGCAGCCGCCCTGCCTATGCCGGGGTCGCCGAGCACTCCGTCTACGTCGCCCGCGCCGCCCGGGGGACCGGCGTCGGGCGGGAGGCGCTCGACGCGTTGTGCCGCGTCTACGCCGAGCGAGGATTCTGGAAGCTGGTGTCCCGAATCTTCACGGAGAACAAAGCGAGCCTGGTCCTGCACGAGCGGTGCGGCTTCCGCGTCGTCGGCGTGTACCGGCGCCACGGACAGCTCGAAGGCCGGTGGCGCGACTGCGTCATCGTCGAGAAACTGCTCTAGCCCTCTTTGTCCTCGTACTTCTTCTTCAGCTCGCTGACGACGGTGGCGTCGGCCAGCGTCGTGGTGTCGCCGAGCGCGCGGCCCTCGGCCACGTCGCGCAGGAGGCGGCGCATGATCTTGCCGCTGCGGGTCTTGGGCAGCTCCGCCGCGTAGATCACATCGTCGGGGCGCGCCAGCGCGCCGATCTTCTTGGCGACGTGCTCCTTGATCTCCTTCTTCAGCTCCTCGGTCTGCGGCCGCCCGGCCTTGATCGTCACGAACGCGGCGATGGCCTGGCCCTTGATCTCGTGCGTGCGCCCGATGACGGCGGCCTCGGCGACGAACGGATGGTCGACCAGCGCCGATTCCACCTCCATCGTGGACACGCGGTGGCCGGAGATGTTCATAACGTCGTCGATCCGGCCGAGCAGCCAGAGATAGCCCTCCTTGTCGCGCTTGGCGCCGTCCCCCGTGAAGTACATGCCCGGGATCTGGCTCCAGTACTGCTTGACGAAGCGCTCGGGGTCTCCGTAGATGCCGCGCAGCATGCCCGGCCACGGCCGCTTGATGACGAGGTAGCCGGCGTCCACCGACTGGCCCTTGTCGTTGACGACGTCGGCCTCGATGCCGGGGAACGGGAACGTGGCCGAACCCGGCTTGCACGTCGTCACACCGGGCAGCGGTGAGATGAGGATGTGGCCCGTCTCCGTCTGCCACCACGTGTCGACGATCGGGCAACGGCCGCCGCCAATGACCTTCCAGTACCAGACCCAGGCCTCGGGGTTGATGGGCTCGCCCACCGTGCCCAGGAGGCGGAGCGAGGAGAGGTCGCAGCGCTTGGGATAGTCATCGCCCCAGCGCACGAACGTGCGGATGGCCGTCGGCGCCGTATAGAGGATGGTCACGCCGTACTTCTCGACGATGCGCCAGAAGCGGTCCTTGTCGGGGAAGTCGGGGGTGCCCTCGTACATGACGCCGGTGGCGCCGTTGGCCAGTGGCCCGTACACGATGTACGAGTGCCCCGTCACCCACCCGATGTCGGCCGTGCACCAGTACACGTCCTCTTCGCGGAGGTCGAAGATCATCCGGTGCGTCGCGCTCACCCCGGTCAGATACCCGCCGGTGGTGTGCACGATGCCCTTGGGCTTGCCGGTGGAGCCCGAGGTGTAGAGCAGGTACAACATGTCCTCGGCGTCCATCGGCTCGGGCTTGATGTACGCGTCGGCGTCCTTGACGAAGTCGTGCCACCACACGTCGCGATCGTGCTGCCAGTTGATCTCCTGGCCGGTGCGCTTGTACACGATGACCGTGCTCACGAACGGGCACTCCTTGAGCGCCTCGTCGGTGTTCTTCTTGAGCGCCACCTGACCGCCGCGGCGCCAGCCCCCGTCCGCGGTGATGACGACCTTCGACTTGCAATCGTTGATGCGGTCGCGCAGCGACTCCGGCGAGAAGCCGCCGAAGACCACGCTGTGCGGCGCCCCGATGCGGGCGCACGCCAGCATGGCGATCGGCAGCTCGGGGATCATCGGCATGTAGATGGTGACGGCGTCGCCCTTCTTGACCCCGTGCTTGCGGAGGGCGGAGGCCAAGCGGTTCACCTCGCGATACACGTCCCAGTAGGTCAGCACGCGCGTGTCGCCCGGCTCGCCTTCCCAGATGAACGCCGCCTTGTTGCGGCGCGGGCCCTCGACGTGCCGATCGAGGCAGTTGTCGGAGACGTTGAGCTTGCCGCCGACGAACCACTTCGCGTAGGGCAGCTTCCACTCCTGCGTCTTCTTCCAGGGCTTCATCCACCGCAGCTCTTTGGCCTGCTTCTCCCAGAAGCGCAGCGGATTGGCCTTCGGCTCCTTGTAGATCGCCGGGCTCTTGACGCGGGCCGCCCTGGTGAACTCCTTCGGCGGTGGGAACTTCCGTCCTTCCTTCAGGAGGGCCTGGATGGGCTCGTCGCGCTGTCCGGTCTTCGCCATGGCTGATCCTCGCGTTTCCGAAGCGGAGTGGAACTACGAGCTCCCCGGGCGGGCCTCCTGCAGGAACTCTTCCCTCTTGGTCTTGAGCCGGGTCACCAGGTCCTGGTAGGTCGCCGAGCGAATGATCCGGTCGAACTGGGCACGATAGTTGGCGATGAGGCTGATGTTCTCCACCGCGATGTCGTAGATGAGCCAGCGATCGCCCCGGCGGATCATCCTGGCGTCCACGGGAATGTCGCCGCGCTGCTTCGTCACCACGCGGGCCCGTACCGTGGCGTAATCGCCGTCGACGGCCTCGTTCGTGTACACCAACTTCTCGCCCCGGTAGATGTCGATCTTGTTGATGTAGGTCCGCTCGAGCAGATCCGCGAAGAGCTGGACGAACTCCTCGCGCTCGGCCGGCGTCCTCGCCTGCCAGTGGCGACCGAGGGCACGCTTGGCCGTCTCCTGAACGTCGAAGATCTCGATGGCCGCCTTGCGCACGGCCGCCCGCCGATCGGGCCCCTGGAGGTTCGGATCTTCGAGAAGCTTCAAGACCTGGTCGGTGTACTGGCGAAGCTGTTCGGTGGGGGGGCCCGCAGCCGCAGGCATCACCCCAACCAGCACAACCAGCACGACCAGCCCTCCCCAACGGAACACGTTCATTCAAACCTCCGTGTGAGTTACCCCCGAATGTACGGATCAGGACGGCCCGGTGCAAGTTTCGAGAGATTGTAAAAGCTGGACTCTCGATGCGTCCGAGCATTGGCTGGCACACGGTAAGCACCGATGAGGCTCACCGTTCCAACCTTCAATCGACAAGGGGAGGAGACATCCATGCAGAAACCCTGGCACCGCATCGCGCTCGCAACCGCGCTGGTGGCCGCGCTCGGAACCGCGCCGGCATTCGCCGGCGGCCCGACGAAGGCGAGCGACACGAAGGCCAACGACACCAAGCCCAGCTCGCCCTCAGCGTCGCCCAGCATGTCGGCCGGCGACTTCGTCGCTCGTCACACGATGACGGGCGAGGTCACTCGCATCGATGCGAAGAAAGGGACCATGACCCTGAAGACGGCCGAGGGAAACCTCGATCTGCACTTCCCGCCCAGCGCGCTCAGCGCCGTGAAGAAGGGTGATCGCGTCACCGTCGAGCTCGCGATGAAGCCCGAGGGTGGTCCGGCGGCGTCGGGCCCCAGTGAGAAGACCGGCCCGGCGTCCACCACTGACTCCGGCAAGAAGTACTGATCCGCAACGCGGTAGACTCGACGCGCGATGACGCTCGCGCGTCGAGTCGCCGTTCTCATCGCCGCCGGTCTCGCGCTCTGTGCGGCCGGGCCGACCGTCACCTACCACGGAACCGGTACCGTCCTGGCCCTCTTGCCCCCGCCCTCCGATCTCCACGCGACCCGTCCCGTGATCGTGATCGAGCACGACCCGATCGCCGGGTTGATGGCCGAGCGCATGGCCATGCCGTTCATCGCGGCGTCGACCACGCTCTTCGACGGGCTGCATGCCGGTGATCGGATCTCGTTCTGGCTCCAGGACACGCCGGGCGCGCTGCTCCTCGTGACGATCGAGCGGACGCCGCCGCGCCACTGAGCCGGCGGAGGAGGCCCTATCCGAACCGCACCCCATCGGACTCTCCGGAGGTTCTACGCCGACGATTCCGGCCGGCGGCCGTTCGTCAGCGCGCTGTTCGACGACGCGGCCGAACACTACGACTGGGTCTGCCGGATGATGTCGTTCGGCGCGGGCCAACTCTATCGCCGTCTGGCCCTCACCCGCGTAGGCCTGGCTCCCGGGATGAGGCTGCTCGATGTCGCCACCGGCACCGGTCTCGTGGCTCGATCCGCCCTTCACGTGCTCGGCCAGCCCGGCGGCGTCGTCGGCGTGGACCCCAGCCGCGGGATGCTCGAGAAAGCCGCGGAGACGCTCACGAGCCCGCTCGTGCAGGCCAGAGCCGAGGCGCTGCCGTTTCGCGCCGGCCACTTCGATCGCGTGAGCATGGGCTACGCCCTTCGCCACGTCGCCGAGCTCGAAGTCACGTTCCTCGAGTTTGCTCGAGTCCTGAAGCCAGGCGGGCGCCTGCTGATCCTGGAAATCTCGCGGCCGCGCTCCCTCATCGCTCGGTCGCTGCTCCAGCTCTACCTGGGGCGAGTGCTCCCCCTGGTCGTGAGGATCGGAACCGGGCACAGGAACGCCGAGCTGCTGGTGAAGTACTACTGGGAGACGATTGCCGAGTGTGTGCCGGTCGAGAAGATCGTCGAGATCGTGCAGGCGAGTGGCTTCGTCGAGGTCGAGCACCGCATGCTCGGAGGCTTCCTCGCCGAGTACGTGGCGACGAAGCCGGGTTAGCTGGCCTCGATCTTGAGCCCGGCCTTGGTCACGGTCACGGCGGCCTGGCCGGCCTGCCGCAGCACTCGAGCGAACTTGTGCTTGTCGAAGAAGGCGCTGATCTGCGACTCCGAAAATTCGACGAGCAGATCCTCGGCGACCGTGGCCGTGTGGATCACGGCACCCGAATTGTCCTGGAGGTGGAACATCTGGACGCAGAGGTCCTGGGCGAAGAAGTCGTAGATGACGCTGGTCGGAAACTCGCGCTGGAGGTACTCGCGGACGACCTTCACCTTCCACTCGTCGACGTCGCCGGGCCGGCGCTCGAGCTCTCGCTGCCATTGCGGCGACAGGGTGCCATTCGCGGGAGCCTTGAAGCCCTCGAGCAGCGACTCTCGTACTCCGGCTGACTGCGGCGTCCTTGTCTCGAACATGTGCGGAACCTCCACGGCGCGCGGCACCTCGATGTGGCGCTCGGCGACGCGCGCCTCGGCAACACGGGGCTGAGCGACTCGCGGTTCGGCCACACGCGGTTCAACCATACGCGGTTCGGCGGCCCGGGGCTCGGTCGGGCGCGGCTCGACGCGGCGCCCGTCGGCGACGCGGAGCTTCTCGGTAACGGCGCGAGCGGAGGGGCGGCGCGGCGGGGCGGGAAGCGGCCGGGCCGGCTCGGCCGGCCTGGACTCCTCGCTCTTGCGCGGCGCGCCGACCGGAGTGAACTGGAGACCGAACTTGAACTGCACGAAGTCGACGCGGTGAAAGCGGAGGTGCCGGGCCTTGCGGAGGAATGCCTCGGGGAGCTCCTCGGCGACGAAGATCACGCGGGGGGGCTGACCGGACGACAGGCGCGCCATCGGGTACAGCCGCCGCAGCGCTTCGGGATCTTCCTGGCACCACGAATACGCGCCCAGCGCTCGCATCAGCATCTCGTCGTCGGCGACGAAGCCGAGCGCGACGAGGGCGAGCGACGTGGCGCTATCGACGGCGACGAGCTCGATCGTCGCGCCGCCCAGGGAAACGCCGGTGTCCAGGATCTTCAGCCCGGCTTCGATGGACTCGGCGTTCTCGGCGACCGCGGCCTGGAGATCGTTCACGTCCTCGAGCTTCGTCGTTGTCTTCAATGCGCAAACCCCCCGACCCTGCCTTGGCAACGGCTATGCCAGGTGTGGCGCCACGGGAATTTCGAGCACAATCGACGATTTACCGCGGCCGTTGGCAGCGATCGTCGTGATCGGGGATGTCACGGTGACATGAGGCCGTCAGCACGATGTCACCCGCGCGCTACAAGTGCGCGAGGAAAAAGTCCCGAACCTTCGGCTCGAGCTCGGCCGCTTCACCGTGTCGGCCGCGGTCGAGGACGTGGAAATCGACCTCCGAATTGGCGCCGAGCGCCGCGCGCAGGAGCTCGGCGTGATGGAAGCCAATCTGCTCGTCCTGACGGCTGGCGATGAGGAGCACGGGAATCATCACGCGGGCGACCGCATCGACCGGCGCCGGCCGGGTGATATCGGCTCCGAGGAACACGAGCGACGAGAGTCGCATCAGGTAGACGAGCGGCCCGTAGGTCTCCCGGCCGAGGAGACGCAAGTCGGCGAACGGCGCGTAGGCGGCGACGGCCTGGATGCGCGGATCCTCCGCGGCCGCGAGCAGCGCCACCGCTCCGCCGAGCGAGAAGCCGAAGACTCCCACGCGCGCGTGGCCACGGCCGCGAAGCCAGGCGACGGCACGCTGGAGATCGCCGCGCTCGCGGAAGCCGAGCGTGGTCGCGCGGCCGCCGCTCTCGCCGAAGTAGCGCAGGTCCATGAGCAAGACGGCGAAGCGAGGCGCCAGAGCGGCCGCGAGCGGCAGGAGGTCCGCCTTGTTCGCGGGATAGCCGTGAAGGAGCACGACCGCCGGCGCCGCCGGCCGGGGGACGAACCACCCTGCGAGCGTGACGCCATCCTCCGCGCGAATGCGAACGTCCTCGACGCGTAAGGCGACGTCGGCGGGAGTGAGCGGGATCGCGATCCGAGGAGGACGGACGACGAGCCAGAAGCTGGCGACACCGAGAGCCGCCAGACCCGCCGCGACGAGCCCGAGCCAGATCAGTGAACGGCTCAGATCGTGCGGCGGCTCAGGTCAGCGGGACGTAGTCGTACTCGCCGATTCCCTGCAGGACGAGGAAGATCGCCGAGCCCTGTCCGCCGTTGACGACGAGGTGCGGCCGCTTGGGCGGAACCGTGAGCGTCTGTCCCGGCTCCAGGACGACTTCCTCCTTGGGATCGCGCAGGAAGAGGCGCACGCGCCCCTGGAGCACGTAGAACGTGTCCTGCGTGTTCGTGTGGTAGTGCCACGGCACCTGCTGGCGCGGGCCGATCTGCAGCTCCTGGATCCGGAAGCCGGGCCGCTCGGCGTGTCGCGCTCTGCGCTCCACTTCGTAGAGATGACTCGCGTCCTTCACCGCTTCCATGCTCGACTCCTTCAGTTGAGCTTCGCGCGCAGGCCGTGGAGCGCCTTGCGCGCTTCGGCGTCGCCAGGTGCCGCCGTGACGGCGCCCTCGAACTCGCGCAGGGCCTGCCACCACTGTCCCTGCCGAATGTAGATGCGGCCGAGGTTCATGAACGGGAACTGGCGCGGCTCGTAGCGCGGGGCGCGCTTGGCTTTCTCGAGCCACGGCACGGCTTCGTCCAGCTTGCCCTGTTGCATCAGGTACACGCCGATGTCGTTGTAGGGGTTGCCGAAGTCGGGATCGACCTTGATCGCCTTCAGGCATTCCTCCGTCGCATCGTCGAATCGGCCCTGGAACGAATACGTCCAGCCCAGGAACGTGTGGGCCTCGGCCGTCGGGCGCACCGCGAGCGAGCGGCGGTACAGCGTGATGGCCTCGTCGAGGTCGCCCGCCATCTGACGACGGTACGCCTCTCGCCACAGCTCGATCGCACGCTCGAGATCTTCTGCGTCGCTCACGTTGCTCTCTTCCGAGGGGCCCGGGGCGGGGCTATTGTACGCGCCGGGAGGCCGCGCATGCGCATCGCCGACGTCCGAGCGTTCCCGACATCGTTCCCCGTGCCGCCCGAGGCCAGTGTCACGCTCGGTATCGGGCGCGCCGTCAAGCGCGATTCGGTCGTCGTGAAGGTGACGACCGACGACGGCGTGATCGGCTGGGGCGAATCACACCACGGCCGTTCGCCAGGCGCCGTGGCCCACCACGCCAACACCACACTTCGCGAGCTCATCGTCGGGATGACGGCCACCGACGTCGTCGGCGTCTGGGGGAAGGTGTACAAGTCGTCGGCTGGCCACTGTATCGGCTGCTCGGCGGCGCCGCTCGAGCCATTCCGGCGTACGCGGGCGGCGTGTCGCTCGGCTATCAGGAACCGCCGGCCCTCGTCGAGGAGAAGACCGGTGGCGTCACTGAGGCCCTCCGCATCGCCGCGCTCGCGTCGGCGTGGAAGCTCTCGATCAACCCGCACACCTCACTGACCGGCCTGAACATGGCCGCCTCGATCCATCTGCTCGCCGCCATCGACAACGGCGGCTACTTCGAGGGGGACGTGTCCAAGGGCAATCTCTTCCGCGACAGCCTGGTCCATCCCGGCCGGGCCTCGGGCTCGACGTCGACGAGGAGTTCCTGATGAAACATCCGGTCATCGAGGGCCCCGGATACATCTAACTGACGCGTCGCGCTCGCCCTTCTGACACGGCCGTCGTCAAAGAGTCACGCCGCCAACGCGGCCGCCGCTGAAATATGCGCCCTGGCGGGCCAAAACTCGGGCATTCACCTTGCACCAGCGATCGGCCATGGCTCCAAAGGTTCTGGTCATCGAGGATCGCGAGTATGTCCGCCAGGTGATGGTGGCAGTCCTCGTCGACGCCGGCTACGTCGCCGTCGGCCTTCCTTCCGCGGTCACGGCTCTGGACCGGCTGGCCGAGATCAGGCCACAGATCATCTTGCTCGACATGGAGATGCCGGGCATGAACGGCCGCGAGTTTCTGGTGCGCCTGCGCGCAATACCCCGCTGGGCCGAACTCCCGGTCATGATCGTCTCCGGCTACGGCGAGACGTCCCTGCCTTCTCCCGAGCGGCCCGGTATCGCCGTCCTCGCCAAACCGTTCGACAACACCACCCTGATCGACTGCGTCGGTCGCATGGTGGGTCCGGCGTCGATTCCCACCAGCGCCTGATTCGCTAGTGGCCCGGGGCGGGGCTTCGGTCGACGGGCGCGATGGCGCCCATGTCGGAATCGAGCTGGAGCGTGTCGGCGATCTTGGTGTAAGAGGAGAACATCTGCGTCACGCCGATGACCTCCATCACGCCGCGCTCGCCAACCCCGAGGCGCCTGAGCTCGGCGAGGTGGAACCGAGTGCCGAAGCTCGAGCGGGTGGTGAGCGAGACCGCGAAGGCCAGCGCCGTCTTGAGCCGGCGCGTCAGTCGCTGATCCGAGAACGCCCGGCGCCAGGCCGCCCACACGTCCGCGAGGTACGCCGGATCGCGAGCCAGCGCGCCGAATGGCGCTGGCACCAGCCCGGCGTGGAACGCGCGGATCTCAGCGAAGACGGCCGTCGCATCGCCGGCGGTGGCGTCGTCGAGCGGCGGCAGCACGTCGGCCAGGCCATCGGCGACGACGTTCAGCGCATTGGTGATCCCCGTGACGAAAGCCGCCTCGTACCAGGGCGCATCCTCGGCCAGCCCCTGCAGCTTCCCGGCTGCAGTGTGCGCGGTCACTCAATACGAGCAGGCATTGACGCCGCTGACGACGGCCGCCACCATCTCCTTCTCGGCCCGGGTGAACTCGCCGGGCCCCATCGCGCGCTTCATGGCGCGACCGTGCGGCGCGCCGAATTCGGGATCCCACGCCATGACGCGGCTCATCGCCGGGGGCTGCTTGAAGTCGTAGGCGAACCACTGGCTCGACAGCTCGAACATCTTGCGGGTCGCATCCGGGTACTCGTCGGCGTCGCGAAGACGAACGGTTGGCACGATGTGTCCTCCTCAGCGGCCGCGGAAGACGGGCTCGCGCTTCTCCACGAACGCGCGCGCGGCCTCGCGATGGTCCTCGGTCATGCCGCAACGGGTGTGATGCCACGCTTCCAGGTCCAGCATCGGGGCGAGCCCGGCCGTCTCTGCCGCGTTGAAGTTGCGCTTCATGTAGCGATACGCGATTCGCGGGCCGCTGGCGAGCCGGCGGGCCAGGGCGAGCGTCTCGTCCTCCAGGCGGGCGTCGGGGACCACGCGGTTGACGAGGCCCAGCGCCAGCGCCTGCCCCGCGTCCAGGATGTCGGCGGTGAAGTAGAGCTCGCGAGCCTTGGCCGTGCCGACGAGCTGGCTCAAGAAGTACGAGCCGCCGAAGTCACCCGAGTAGCCGACTCGCGCGAACGCGGTGGCGAAGCGCGCCCCGTCGGCGGCCACGCGGAGGTCGCAGGCGAGCGCGAGCGACAGGCCGGCGCCGGCGGCCGCGCCTCGCACCATGGCGATCGTGGGCTTGGGCATCTCGTGCAGCCAGCGCGAGGCCTCCATGCGCGCGCGCAGCGCCTGCGCCTTGTCTTCGAGCGTGTCGCCGCCGGACTCGCGCCCTTCGGCCATCGCCTTGACGTCGCCGCCGGCGCAGAACCCGCGGCCGCTACCGGTGAGCACCACGACGCCGACCTCGGCGTCGGCGGCCAGCCGGGGCAGCGCCTCGAGCAACGCCTCGAGCATGGCGGGCGAGAGCGCGTTGAGCCGGTCGGGGCGATTGAGCGTGAGCAACGCGACACCGTCCTTGACGACTTCGAGCAGATCCTGGGCCATGGCCTCCTCCGTGTACACGACGGTGATCGAGGCCACATCATAAACGGATAGGCGAGGACACGCGTGCGCTCGAAATTCTGGGTCTGGCTCTTGCTGGCGGCGGCCACGCTGCTCATCGCGTGGAACACGGACATCTTCGTCCCCGTCGAGCACTGGCTCGTGTCGCTGGCCGGCCACCCCGAGATCCGAAATCAGTTCAACGATCCCGACTACGGCCGCGTGGATGCGCTCACCCTGCTCCTGTCGGTCTTCGTGCTGTCCCCGTTCGCCGCCCTGCTGATCATCGCGGCGTTCACGTTCGCGCTCATCATCGCCGCGTTGCTGATCGAGCCGGTGCTCCGGACGTTCAGCCTGCCCGACTGGGTGGCGGTGCCGGTGGTGCTGGCCGGTTCGGCGTGCGGGGTGTGGGCGGCCAGTGGCTTCTGGCTGCCGCAGTCACTGCATTTGCTGGGGCTGGTCGTGAAGGCGTGGACGGTGTACTTCGGCATGGACCGGCCCTACCCGCACTGATCGTCCGCTCTAATCTCTTCCGCGGCAATAAGTCGGCGGCCTCGCGCGGAGCGCTTCGCGTTGTTGCGCGCAACGCCAAGAGGGGGGTTTGGGAGGAAGCGGAACGGGTCCCCCCAACTCAACAGCGGGCGTGACTACTTCGGCTTGATCAGGAATTCGGCGCGGCGGTTCCTCGCCCAGCAGGTTTCGACGTGCTCCGAGCACTCGGGGCGCTCCTCGCCGAAGCTCACCAACGAGATCCGATCGGCGGCGATCCCCTGGGAGACGAGGTAGTCGCGGGCGGCGCGCGCTCGGCGTTCGCCGAGGGCGAGGTTGTACTCGGCAGTACCACGCTCGTCGGCGTGGCCTTCGATCAGCACGAGCGTGTCGACGTTGTTTTTCAGGTACTCGACGTTGGCGTCGAGGACCGTGGCGTCGTCCGACCGGATCAGCGCCCGATCGAAGTCGAAACGGACGGCCTTGACCTCGGGGATCGCCACGAAATCGGCGGGCGCCGGCCGCACGGCTGGTGTCGGCGCTGGCTGCTCGACGGCGGGAGGCGGCGCGGCCACCTGAGGCTCCGGGGTCTTCGGCGGTTCGGGAGCCACGGGCATGGGCGCGGGCGGCGGCGGAGCCGGCTGCGGGGCGAGGGCGACGGGACGAGTCGGCGTCACCGGCTGCACCCGCTCGAGCACCACGCGAAGCGGCATGTCGGTGTTGCGCACGCGGCCGACCATCCGATCACCGTCGACCTTGAAATCGATCGCGAAGCCCTGGCCACCCAGCTCGTGCTTCATCGTGAGACTGGATCCAGAGATGTCGAACTGCACGCGGGCGCCGGTGAGGCCGCCATGGCGCAGCGAGATCGGCACCGACTCCGCGGCGTCGGCTCCGTCGAAGACGATGCGGCCATATCCGTGCGAGCCACGCTGATAGAGCTCCGCGGTGGCGTCCTCGTTGCGCGGGATGTCGACGATCCCGTAGCCGATCCACTTCCCCGCCCACTTGCCGGAAACGTCCATGCGGTTCGAGCTCACCGGCGGTGCAATCACCGGGGGCGCGGTCGCCAACGGCCGCTTCGGCGCTCGCGACGAGCAGCCTGTCGCGACGAGCGTGACAGCGATCATCAAGAGTGCGAGTCGTCGCATGCTGCCCTCCTTGGCATCTACGACAATAGCAACAACCCTGCCAGGAAACGGCCAACCTTTTGCGCGATTTCGAGGTGAAGCGGGCAATGGCGCGGCGCCGACACGCGACAAGTTGAGCGGTGAGGTGACAAGTCGGCATCGCCCTACTGGCGCGGGGAGCGAAGCGCGCGTGGGGGCGTAGGTTTACCTCGGGCGCGAGATCACTCGAACGCGGTGAGCAGCGCCTCGATCTGCTCGAGGCCGTCGATGAGTCCTGGCCCCGGGCGCTTCACCTGCCCCGCGGGGATCGCCCAGACGCGTCCAGACTTCACCGCAGTCAGCCGGTCCCAGCCCTCGCGAGTGCCCAGATCGGCGGGCGTCGCGCTGCCCGGCCAGGCGGCGATCACGATCACGTCGGGATCGAAGCGAAGGACGGTGGCGAAATCCAGGCGCGGCCACTCCACGCGGGCGTGGCCGCCGAGGTTCACGCCGCCGGCCTTGGTGATCAGATCATCGACGAAGCTCTGCGGGCCGCCGGTGTAGCCATCGGGCGACAGCTCGAGATAGACGAGCGGGCGGACGCGACGGCGCAGGGTCCGTTCGACCACCGCGGCGATGCGCGCACGACAGCGCGTCAGGTAATCGGCGTTCGCGGCGGCGCTGCCGATGATGGCGGCCAGTCGCGCCATGCCGTGGACGAGGTCGTTCAGCGTGTGCGGCCGCATCACGAACACCGGAACACCACGCGACGCCAGCGCGGGCGCGCTCGTCAACGCGTGCAGCGACGCGGCGACGACGAGGTCGGGCGCGAGCGCGACCACGGCATCGAGATCCACGTGCTTGAAGCCGCCGACGCGCGGCACCTGACCGAGCTCCGGCAGGTCCGAGTGCTCCTCGACGCCCACCAGACGATCGAGCGCACCCAGCGCGATCAGGCACTCGGTGCACGCCGGAGCCAGAGAGACGATGCGGCGGGCGCCCCGATCGAGCGCCAGCGGACGCGCGAGATCGTCGACGGTGAAGCGCGCGGTCACTCGAGGGTCGTGAGGTCGGCGAGCGAGCCGAAGATGCGATCGGGCACGACGGGGGCGTCTGCGGGCAGGCCCTGTCGCGAGCGATCGAGCCAGGCCGCGCTCACGCCCACCTGCTTGGCGCCGAGCACGTCCCACACGAGGTGATCGCCCACCATCCACGCATCGCGTGGATGCGCTCCGAGCGTTTCGAGCGCGTGACGATAGACGCGCGCATCCGGCTTGCCGCAGCCGAACTCGCCCTCGATCACCACGACGTCGAAGAAGCGCGCGAGGTCCCAGCGCACGATCTTCTCGCGCTGCATGCCGGCATCACCGTTGGTGACGAGCCCGAGCGCGATACCTCGCGCCCGCAGGCGCTCGAGCGCGGGGAGGGCGTCGGGGAAGAGCGACCACGTGGCACGTCGGCGGTCGGCGAAGTCGGCCGCCACCCGCGCGGCCAGGCCGTCGCGGAGCCCGCCGCAGCGATCGAGCGCACCCTCCACGATCTTGCGCCACGCGCCCATCATGTCGGTACGCTCCAGCCGGTGGCGCTCGGGATCGCTCCAGAACAATGTCCCCACGTCGCGGATGGCCGCCCGCAGCGCGTCGGCATCCACACCGGCTGGGGCCGCCACCGTCGCACACGCTTCCGACCAGCAGCGCGCGGCGTCGCCGCTGTAGTCGAGCAGCGTGTCGTCGAGATCGAAGAGGACGACGTTCACACGGGCCATCCTTCGCGCGTATGGCCCATGTTCCAGAACATCCACTCGTAGCGGCTGGTCGTCGTGAAGTGGCGGATCATCTGCCGGCGCTCCTCGGCACCGATCCGGGCGGCGATCTCGTTGGTCGCTTCGAGCACCGCCTGGACGACGGCGCCGAACTCGGCGGAGGCGTAGGTACCGATCCAGCGCGTGTAGAGTGGATCGCGCGAGCCCGCTCGCTCGAGCGCCTTGCCGACCTCCCAGTAGATCCAGTAGCAGGGCAAGAGCGCAGCCACCGCCTCGTGGAACGGCGAGCCGTAGGCGGTTGCGATCAGATAGCTGCAATAGGCCAGATTCGTCGGCGCCAGCGGCGTCGCCGCCACGTCGGCCTCGGTCAGCCCGAACTCCTTGAAGAACGACTCGTGGAGCGACCGCTCGACCTGCAGCGCCCCCGCCGCGTGCTCGTTGAACATGATGATCCACGCGTCTCGAGGCGCGCGCGCGGCAGCCAGCGAGAGCGCACGCGCGAACTCGCGCAGGTAGAGCGCGTCCTGCAGGGCGTAGAACTGGAAGCTCTCACGGGGAAGCGCCCCATCGGTGAGCCCGCGCAGGAAGGGATGGCGAAGGATCGCCGCGTAGATCGGCTCGATCCCACGCCACAACTCATCGGTGAAGGCCATGGCCGTATGATACGGCACGGGGAGGACCGACCATGCTGGAGCTGGGACTCAAGGGCAAGGTGGCGATCGTGACGGGAGGCAGCGAAGGGCTCGGCCGAGCGACGGCCGAGCGGTTTGCGCGCGAGGGCGTGAGGGTCGCGATCTGTGCGCGGCGCAAGGACGTGCTGGAGCAGACGGCCGAGGCCATCCGCCGCGCAACCGGCGGCGAGATCCTGGCGCAGCCGGCGGACGTCACCCGCCCCGACGAGGTGGAGGGGTTCGTGCGCGCGGTGGTCGGCCGCTTCGGTGGCGTGGACATCCTCGTCAACAACGCAGGGACCTCGGCCGCGGCCGGTTTCGAGAAGGTGGACGACGCCACATGGCAGACCGACTTCGACCTGAAGCTGATGGCCGCGGTGCGCTTCTGCCGGCTGGTCATCCCGATCATGAAGCAGCGCGGCGGCGGGCGCATCGTCAACGTGACGACCGTCGGGGGCAAGGCCCCGCGGCCGCAGGCGCTGCCGACCAGCGTGACCCGGGCCGCCGGCATCAACCTCACCAAGTCGCTGGCCCTCGAGTACGCGGCCGACCGCATTCTCGTCAACACCGTGTGTCTCGGCATCGCCAAGAGCGCCCAGCTCGCCCGGCGGGCCAAGGACGGTGACCTCGACACCCACTGGCGGGAGCTGGGCAAGCGCGTCCCGGTTGGGCGGCTGGGCGAGCCCGAGGAGTTCGCCGACCTGGTGGCTTTCCTCGTGTCCGAGCGGGCCGGCTACATCACGGGCAGCGCGGTAAACTTCGACGGCGGGGCGTCGGCGGTCGTTTAACAGCGACCGTCGAGGGCTTTCACAACGGCGACGTTGCGGGGTCTTACGGGTCAATGGGTCAACAGCCTTTCGAGACCATCCTGGAAGCTCATCATGCGGAGATCTATCGGTACCTCCGCCGGGTCACCTCGCGCGCCGCCGAAGCCGACGACCTTTCCCAGGAAACCTTCCTGCGCGCCTATCGCGCGTATCGGGCCCTGCCGTCGGACGCCAACGTGAGGGCCTGGCTGTTCACCATCGCCACCAACCTCGCCCGGAACCACTTCCGCTCCGAGGGGCGTCGAAGCCGCGCCCATGCCGCGGTCATCGTCTCCCGGAGCGCTCTCGATGACGGGGCCGGGCCCGAGGGCGAAACACTCTTCAACGAGACGCGGGCACGCGTCGAAGCGGTGGTGGAGCGGCTGCCGCTTCGCCAGCGCCTGGCCTTCATATTGAGGAAAATCCACGACGTCGACTACGAAGTCATTGCGCGTAGCCTGGACTGTTCGGCGGAGACGGCGCGGGCCCACGTGTTTCAGGCCCTCCGCAAGATCCGCCAGAGCCTGGGCGAATCGCAGCAGATGGAGATCCAGCGATGAACCAACCGCGCGTGTGCTCCAATATCGAGCCCGACATCGTCGCCAGCGCCAGCGGCGACTCCGATCCCGTCACCGACGAGCGCGTGCAGCGGCACATCGACCGCTGCCCCCCCTGCGCCGGCGAATATCAGCGGTACCGAGCTATCGAGGGTGTCGTGGGGGCGATCCGGCGAGTTCCGATCCCCACGGTAGCCGTCGGACGGGCGCGAAAGCGCCTCGAGGCGAGCCTCGAGGGACTTCGACACCGCACCATCGCGTACCGCATCTTCCCCTCCCCGCTGGGCCAGATCCTGATCGGACAATCGGAGCAGGGCGTCTCGCTGGTCGAGTACCTGGGTTCGCGCGGGGACGTTCGACATTCGCGGCTCGCCCACATGCGCGGCGTGGAGGCCGTCGAGGATGGCGCCGAGGTCGAGGCGCGCTACCGGGAGCTGATGGAGTATCTCGAGGGCAAGCGCACGCGGCTCGAATGGCCACTCGATCTCCGGCTCGTCCGCAGCGACTTCCACCGACACGTGCTCTCCGCCACCTCGGAAATCCCGTACGGCGCCGTGACGTCGTACGCCGGCCTCGCCTGCCAGGTCGGGAAGCCCACAGCCGCTCGGGCAGTGGCGCAAGCGCTCCGATGGAATCCGCTGCCGATCGTCATCCCCTGCCACCGCGTCATCGGGACGTCCGGCGCGCTCACCGGCTACGCCGGCGACAAGCTCGGGCTCAAGCAACAGCTCCTCAGCACCGAGGGCGTTCGCACGCAGAAAACGACCATCCCGCGAAATTCCATGTACGTCTCCTTCCCCGGCGAGACGTTCTACTGCCTGCCGTCGTGCTCCTGGATTCCCACGTCCGAGCATCCGCATCGCTTGATCTTCTTCGGAACACGGGACCGGGCAGAAGCGTCCGGCCGAACGGCCTGCGGCGACTGCCGCCCCGATCTCCACCCGCTCACGAACTAGCTCGACGATTTCACGCCGGCCTCCGCCCGGGGTTCTCCCAGGTGAGGAGGCAACCATGCTGGAGCTGCTGGCCGCTATCGCCATCGCGCTGCTTCCCTTCCTGGTCGTCGCCGGCCTGCTCGTCGTCGCCGAGCGCGTGCAACGTCGTCGCGAACGCGTCACGGCGCGCCAGGTCTCGATCACCGACGCCATTCACCAGGAGCTCGGCGCCGTCGTGGCGCCGACCGTCGAGAAGTCCCCGTGGGGGCCGTGGCGTGTCGTGATCCCCGTGCGCTTCGAGGATCCGGGCTTCGCCAGCCACGTCCTCGCCGTGGCGCACCGTGCGCTGGCTGGTTCGTCGGCATCGTTCCAGATCGTCCTGGTGCCGCAGGTGGTGGCGCGGGGGCAGCACTGATGGAGTACAACGAGTACGCCACTCAGGTGCTGATCAAGCAGCGTCATGCCGAGCTCATGGCGTCGGCGCACCGCGAAGCCGTGGCGCGGGCGGCAAGGTCGGAGAGAGCGCGGCGCCGGTCGCTCCGCGTCGCGCTCGGCACCGGCCTCATCCGCTGGGGCGCCTGGCTCCTGCGCGGGCGCTATCCAAGCACGTCATTGCCCTGAAGCCTGGAGATTGGCGGACGCCCGGGGCCCGGCGGAATGATCGGCCGGGCCTCGGGCCGGATGGAAGCGCTCAGAACGTGACGACGCTGCGCGCCACCTCGCCCCGCTCGAGCGCGGCGTACGCCTCGTTGATCTCCGTGAACGGATAGGTGCGCGTGAGCAGCTCGTCGAGCTTCAGCTTCCCGGCTCGGTAGAGCGCGATCAGCTTCGGGATGTCGATGGCGGGCCGGCTCGAGCCGTACACCGAACCGGTCAGCACCCGCTCCTCGTACACGAGCGACATCACCGGAACCGAAACCTCCATCGTCATCGGCGCGACGCCGACCACCACGCACACGCCGCGCTTGGCCAGGCAGTCGTAGGCCTGGCGCATCGTCTTCGGCAACCCGATGACCTCGAACGCGTAGTCGACGCCGCGGCCGCTCGTCAGCGCGCGCACCGCCGCGACGGGGTCGCCGTCGGACGCGTTGACGACGTGCGTCGCTCCGAACTCGCGCGCGTACTCGAGCTTCTTCGGCACCAGATCGACGGCGATGATCTTCTCGGCGCCGGCGATGGCAGCGCCCTGAACCGCGTTGAGCCCGACGCCTCCGGCGCCGAAGACGACGACGCTGGCACCCGGCTTCACCCTGGCGCAATTGACGACCGCGCCGTAGCCGGTGATGACCGCGCAGCCGAGCAACGCGGCCTTGTCGAGCGGCAGATCGTCGGGGATCTTGAGCACGGCCTTCTCCGGCACGACCGAGTATTCCGAGAACGTGGACACGCCGGCAAAGTGCTTGATCTCGCGCCCGCTCAGCGAGAAGCGCGTGGTGCCGTCGAGGAAGCGCCCGGTCATGCGTACCTGCGAGCCGGCATTGCACAGCGCGGGCCGGCCATCGCTGCAGAACTCGCAGACGCCGCACGACAGCCGCCACAGCGGGATCACGTGATCGCCGGGCTGGAGCGACGTGACCCCGGGGCCGACGTCGGCCACGACGCCGGCGCCCTCGTGGCCGAGGATGGCGGGCAACGAGGCCACCAGGTGTCCGGTCATCGCGTGCAGATCGCTGTGGCACACGCCGCCGGCCGCCATGCGGATCAAGACCTCGCCGGCTTGCGGGGCCGCCACGTCCACGTCACACAGCTCCAGGCGCTTGCCGACCTCGAAGAGCACTGCGGCCTTGGCTTTCATCTGAGATCCCCCTTTTGAATATCGGCCAACCAACGGCTGACGGCGTCCGCGAAGGCCGCCGGATCGTCCAGGATCACGTGATGCCACGCGTCTTTCACTTCGACGAAGCTTCCCTGCTGCAGAACGGCGGTCACGCGCTCGCCGGCCTCTCGTGGCATGACGACGCTGCTCTCGCCCCGGATGACGAGGGCCGGGCACCGGATGCGAGACAGAAACGACCAGGGGTCGAGCGGAGGGTGGAGGAATACGTGGCGATCGAAGGCGAACGTGAACGCGCCATCTCTCTCGACGATCCCAGTCTTAGCGAGGTGACGCAGGACACCCGCGGGCGCGCGTGTCTCCGGTGGCGTGAGGCGAAAACGCGCGCCCGCCTCGTCGAGGCTCGCGAATGCCGGCGCCGGGCGCTCGGCCATGACACGGGCCCGCTCGGACATGGCGTCGGTCCAGCCGGTGAGCATGTCGCCGATGACGAGCGCGCCGACGCGTTCGGTGTGACGCGCGGCGAGCATCGACCCGACGTACGCTCCCATCGAGTGCCCGACGACGATCGGCGCCCGCCAGCCGAGGACGTCGAGTGTGGCGACCACGTCGGCCACGTAGTCGGCGAAGTGATAGGCGGGCGGCATCGCATGCCCACTGTGGCCATGACCCCGGAAGTCGAGTGCCACGATGTGGAAGGTGTCTTCCAGTAACGCGGCCATCCCGTCCCACCAGTGACTGTGAGCCGCCAGCGAGTGGAGCAGAAGCATCGCGGGCCGCTCTCGAGCGCCCCACTCCCACGCCGCGAGCCGCAAGCCGCGGGCCTCGATCGCTCGCGTGGCGCCGCACGTTCCGACGTTATTCATCGAATCTCGGCGTCATCACGTCGGTGGCAGCGGTCTTGCTCTCCGGAAAGCCTATGGCCTTGCCAGAACGGAAGCTCCAGCGAACGCTTCTCGACTGCGCTCTTCGTTGTCCATCCCGATCGGCGCGCGATGTCGACCCCGGCGCTGGCCGACCTCCGCGTGTTCGAGGCGCACCCCGAGAGCCGCTTCAGCATCGGCGGCGTGCTGACACGTGTCTCCCCGTTCCCCAGCTTCCAGGTTCTGAGCCATTCGCTTCTCACGTCAGCGTCGGACTCACTGCGTGGCTCCGGCGACGACGATCGCTTCTCGCCGGAGACGCTGCGCGCTCTCGGCCTGCCGAGGCAGTGACCTTACTCTAGCCGCCCCCGCTGCACCAGCGGCTCGAGCCGCGCGACGGCCAGCGCCGTCACCACGACGATCACGCTCAGGAGCCGCCACGACCACGCGTAGTCTCCGCTGGCCTGCAGCACCGCCCCGAACACGAGCGGCCCCACCAGCACGCCCGACCACGTGAAGACGACGGCGACGCCGGTCAGGAGCCCGGCGTACCGCGGGCCTCCGACCTCAGCAACGAGCGCGAAGTAGAGTCCGACCCAGCCGAACGCGCCGGCGCCGGCCAGGAACGCCAGCGGCGCCGCCAGCACGCTCGGCACGACGGCGCCGAGCGAGAACACGACGTACGCGAGGGCGCCGGTGAGCGCCGTGATGACCACGCCGGGCCGCCGCCGGCTGCGGAAGAAATGATCGCTGGCGAAGCCCCACCCGAGCCGCGCGAGCGTGCCGCCGAGCTGGGCCAGCGCGAGGAGCTGACCGGCTGCCACCGGCGACACGTCGAACGTCTCGCGGGCATAGAGCGCGAGGTACGCCAGAACCGACGCCTGGGCGAGCGAGAGCAGGAAGCCGGCCGCGAACACGACCTGCACGCCGCGACGGCGCATGACGACACCGAGCTCGCTGAAGCGCGGGCGCTCGACGGGTGCCCGAACGGCGATCAGCGAAGGCGGACGGTACGACACCATGACCGCGACGGCCGACGCGATCGAGAGCAGGCCCGCCACGACGAGGGCATCGCGCCAGCCCAGGCGAAGCGCGATCGGCGGCAGCAACAGCGAGCCGAGGATGCCGCCGATGGTCAGGCCCGTCTGCTTGATGCCCATCGCCATGCCGCGCTCGCGCGCGGGAAACCACTCGACGATCGCGCGTCCCGTCGCCGGATTCGCGACGCTGAAGCCGAAGCCGGCCACAACGAGGCAGCACAGCATGAAGGGCAACGAGCCGGTGAGCCCGGCGAGGGCCACCATCGCCCCCGTGAGCAGTTGACCGAGGCCGAGCGTCCTGCGGACACCGAGCAGATCGGTGAGCCAGCCCGCGGGCAGCGCCATCAGCACGCCACCCAGGTAGACGGCGGGAAGGAAGAACCCGACGTGGGCCCGTGAAAGACGGAGCGACTCGAGGAGGAACGGCGCCAGCGGCGCGACGGCGAGCGCCGACAACGCGCTCAGCGCGAAGGCCGCAGTCACCAGCGCGAGCGCGGCCCAGCGCGAGGTCAGGAGCGCGGGTCTCTCAGCCCAGCCCGGCCGCCTTGAGCGCGGAGTCGATCTGGGCCGGGAAGAATCCGACCAGCCGCTGATCGCCGATGAGGATCACGGGCAGCGACATGACGCCCATCTCGATCAGCTCCTGGCGAGCTTCCGGCGTGCGGCTGAGGTTCTTCTCCGTGTAGGCAATGCCCTTTCGCGATAGATACTCCATCGCCTTGTGGCAGCCCGTTCAGCCGACATTGCTGTAGACGGTCACTTGCGCCGCCATGCGTCCTCCTGGGACTCGGAGTGATCGGCGTTCACCGCCGATCCAGAGTGTACACTGCTCGCGGTGTCCACCGTGTCCGCTCGCGGCGCCGACCGTACCTTGGCCGGCACCCTCGACGTCGCCCGATCGACCGTCATCACCGTCGGCATCGGCGAGACGCTGATCCAGTTCGGCCTCACACCGGTCGTCGCCGTGATCCCCGGCCTCGGCAGCGCGCTCGGCGTCGGCGCCGCCGAGGCCGCCTGGATCCTGACCGTCTTCATCCTGGCGCTGGCCGGCACACTGCTCGTGTGCGGCCGCCTCGGCGATCTCGTGGGCCATCGCCAGATGTTCGGCGCCGGCACGCTCGTGTACGCGTTCGGCGCCATCCTCGGCGGACTCTCACCCGGTCTTGGGATGCTGCTCGTGGCCCGCGCGCTTCAGGGCGTCGGCGCCGCGATGGTGTCCGGCAACAACCTGGCCATTCTCACGGCCGCCGTCCCCACCGAGCAGCAGGGCCGCGCCATCGCGGTGGTCGCCACGACCGCGTCGGTCTTCGCCGTCGTCGGCGCCGGCTTCGGCACGCTGGTGCTCGCGCTCGGCGATTGGCCGCTGCTCTTCCTGGCTCCGGCCCCGCTGGCGCTGTGGGCGACGTGGCGCTCGCGCCGCCTGCCCGACACCACGCGGGGCACGCGAGGCGACGTGGACTGGCCGGGCGCCGCGCTCCTCGCCATCACGATCACCGTGGTCGCGATCGCGCTCAATCATCCGCACGGTACGACGACGTCGGACGTGATGCCCGTCTTCCACGTCGTCCTGCCCGTGATCGCGCTGGCCACCGCGGCGCTCTTCGTGCTGCTCGAGCGACGGCGGAGCGAGCCATTGATGGACTGGCGCCAGCTCCGCCATGGCGGCTTCGCCGCCGCCATCGGCGTCAACACGGTGCTCCACCTCACCATGATGGCCACGATGTACCTGGGGCCCGTCCTCGTCGTGCGCGGGTTGGGACGGTCGACGACCGCCGGAGGCATGCTCATGGTGATGGTGCAGACGAGCGCGATCGCCACGACGTTTCTGGGCGGCTGGCTCTACGATCGGACTCGCGCGCCCTGGCTACGCCCGGCCGCCGCTGGTGTTCTTGCCGCTGGCTTCGTGCTCTGGGGGCTGTCCGGCGTTGCCGGCTCCTACGCCGCGATGCTCGCCGTCGGGCTCTTCACCGGGCTCGGGACCGGCGTGCTGCTCGCCGTGAACAACACGGTCATCATGGGCGCTCTGCCCGATGATTTCCGCGGCGTGGCTTCGGGCATGCTCGAGACAACTCGCCACTTCGCCCACGCCTTCGGCGTCACGATTCCCACGGCGATCCTGAGCCTGGTCGTGACCGGGCTCGCGGGGGCCGGCGGCGACGCTGCCGCACTCCGCTGGGGCTTCTTCTGGTCGTGTCTCGGCATGGCGGCCGTTGCGGGGATGGGCGTCATGCTCGCCCTCGTCCCCGGAGGTGGCAAGACGGTCGCGTCGAGATGAGCCCCGAGCAGGAAAGCTACGTTCCGATCGTCCTCGCGGAGGCCGGGCCCATCGTCGGGATCGTGGAGGTCCACTCAGGAAGGAACTTCCGCGGCGCGCGAGATCGCCATGGGCGGAATCTCGCGCGCCGCATGATGCGTCGGTCAGCGCGGTGCGGCAGCCGCCCGCGTGTCCTTCGACTTCAGCTCGTTACGCACCGACTTCACGCCGGACACTCCGCGCGCGAGATCGGCGGCCCGGTTGCGAGCCCGCGCGTCGGGCACGCTGCCCTTCAGCGTGATCATCCCGGCGTCCGCGCGCACGTTGATGTCAGCCTCCCTGAGCATCGCGTCGGTCTCGAGCCGATTCTTCACCGACTGCTTGATGTCGCCGTCGCGCGCGTCCACGAGGCGCCGCTGGCCCTCGGGAACCACCTGCAGGACGTTGTTCACGCCACGCACGCCGTCGGTGCCACGCGCGATTTGCTCGGCGGCCAGTTTCTCCTCGACCGTCCTGACCTTGCCGCGCAGCGTGACGATGCGATCGTCGGTTTCCACCGTGACCGCCGTCGCCTTCACGCGCTTGTCGGCAAAGAGCCTTGCCTTGGTCTTCGACGTGAGCCAGCTATCCTTGACCGGCGACTGATCGGCCATCGCCAGGCCCGGTCCCCACACCATGCCGGCGATCGCCATGCAGATTGCAATGCGTTTCATGGTCCGCCTCCTCTCGTCAGCGACCACTGCGGCCAGACTTCTCAGGCCTGTCCATTCGCACGGGCTTGCTCTCGAGCTTGTCGGCCTTGTCGGCCCGCTCCACCGCTTCGCCCTTGTCCTTGTCGAC
>Ga0209802_1000596_pt1 | contig 27854 bp, 27 predicted proteins | sample GraSoiAngelo_129_FD_185886 | JGI IMG/M metagenome (GOLD analysis project Ga0209802, IMG submission 185886) | Grasslands soil microbial communities from the Angelo Coastal Reserve, California, USA - 14_0927_12_40cm (SPAdes) (version 2) | ecosystem: Environmental > Terrestrial > Soil > Grasslands ... | reverse complement strand
TACCAACTCCCGGCAGAATCGACAAGTTTGTCGCGCCTGGAGGCCCCGGAATTAGAGTCGATAGCGCATTATGCGACGGAGCTCTTGTGCCAGAATACTACGATTCACTCATCGCCAAGATAGCGGCCCAAGGCCTCGACAGAAAAGAGGCCATCGAGAGGATGAAGGTCGCTCTGGGCGAGATCATTGTTGACGGAGTAAAGACCACTATCCCGGTTCACCAAACTATATTGGAGGATAGGAAATTTTTGCAGGGCAGTTATCACGTCCAGTTTTTGGATAGCTTACTCTCTGGCTGGAAGCCGCAGGGGGAAACAACACCTGACGAGATTGCAGCAGTCTTCCTCGCCATCAGACGAAAGATGGTCACAGCCCCGACCTTGAACCCTCAGACGATCGATCGACGAGGCCGTTGGCGATCTAGTCTTGAAGAGCCAAAAGTGGGTAAGCAGGCGCTGTACGTGGAAGGACTCTAATGACAATACTCACCGTTGAGGGAAAGAAGTATCGACTAGGGGTCATAACTGGCGAGGATCCGGCGTGGACTGTTCCCGTCGATGAAGAGACGATAGCTCTCGAGGTGTTACGCCAACCTTCAGATGAATCACCGACTCTGTTCGTGCGAGTCGGGGGTAGAGTAATCAGCGTATCCTTGCGAGGCAATGAAGGTCAACGCGTGTATTTCGTAGAGGTGAATGGGAGCCCGCTCATTGTCAATCTTGAAGAAGAGTCAGGGTCCGACCTTCCAAGCGAGTCAACTATTGTCGATGGACCTGCTCTTGTGAATTCGCCCATGGCAGGCAAGATCGCATCAGTGAAAACGTCCGTGGATTCAGAGGTCGAAGAAGGGGAATCTCTTATGGTGTTAGAAGCGATGAAAATGCAGAACGAGATCTCCTCACCCAAGAAAGGAACTGTGAAGGAACTCTATGTCAAACATGGAGACCTGGTCAAGGCTGGCGACAGGCTGTGCCTAGTAAACTGACGACGGGTCCGACGAAGACCCTCTGAGACCCGTCATTGGCTATGGATCAATGGGAGGATTTCTGTATAGAAATGGAGAGATTCGGGGTTTGCAAGAGCATCCCGGTTGGTCACGGGCCTGTTATTCACAATATTAGCGACCGCTGTCTCCACCTTTTTCATGTTCAGAGTGTAAGGAATATCGGGAATTTCAAGAATCAACGCGGGAACATGTTTTGGTGAAGCCTCTTTTCGCAAGGCTTTTCTGATCTTCTCCTTCAGATCCTCTGATAGCCGCTGTCCAGGGACCATTTTGACGAAGAGAATGATTCTCTGGTCTTCTCCCAAGTTCTGGCCAACTGCAAGACTATCTGCGATCTCAGCCATCTTCTCGACCACATTATAGATCTCGGAAGTGCCAACGCGAACCCCTGAGACTTTTATCACCGCGTCGGATCTACCATAGAAGGTAAGTCCCCCCGTCTTGGTGTGCATCATGACATAGTCTCCATGTCTCCACACGTTCTTCCCTTTCGGCTTGTAGTATTCGAAGTAAGCTTCTCGATATCTCAGATCTGCGGGATCGTTCCAAAAGCGGAGGGGCATGGACGGAGCTGGGGCCTCACAGACCAGCTCGCCCATTACGTCAACAACTGGCCTCCCATCTTCATCGTAGACGTTGATCTTCATTCCAAGTCCCGGACCCTGTAGCTCGCCGGCGTAAACTGGAAGGATCGGCACTCCTCCAGCAAAACAACCGTTGATGTCAGTCCCTCCTGAAATAGAATTCAGATGCAAATTCGGTTTGACTTCTCGGTAAACCCACTCAAACCCGTCCGCAGAGAGTGGTGAGCCGGTTTGAGAAATCTCTCGGAGGGATGAGAGATCGTATGTAGTTCCAGGCTTCGCACCGATGCTTCTTAGATAGTTGATGTAGCTGGCGCTACAACCGAAGATCGATATCTTTTCCTCTTGGATAATATTCCACATGGCTCCCCAGTCTGGGTAGAGAGGGTTTCCATCGTGCAGAACAATCCTGGCTCCTGCCGCGAGGCAGCTCATCAACCAGTTCCACATCATCCAGCTCGGTGAGGCAATGTATGTTACACAGTCGGTCTTCATGAGATCCGCATGTAGCATAGTCTCCTTCAGCTGATTTACCAAGACGCCGGCCGCCCCTTGCACCATGCACTTGGGCTTCCCAGTTGTGCCCGAGGTGAACATGATGTAGACCGGGTGATCGGGTGGCAACTGCTCGAATCGAGCCTCGCCTAATTCCGATTTGGTGAGGTCATCGAACGCAACTGATCTAGAGAGATCTCCTGCCTTCGCTTCAGCTCCAATATGTGATGTCAGGACTACTTTCTTGAGTGAAGGAACTCTGTCGACAACCTTCTCCACATTGGGGAGAATGCTGAATCTCTTGCCTTTGTAGATGTAACCGTCGGCGGCGAAGAGTATCTTCGGTTCGACTTGGCCGAGACGATCCAAGACGGCTGCGGGGCCCAGTTCGGCGCCGCAACACGCCCAGACAGCTCCGATGCTTGTGGCGGCAAGCATCGCGATTGCCGTCTCCTCAATGTTTGGCATGTAGCCCGCCACTCGGTCTCCAGGAGCAATCCCCATCTTACGGAGGGCATTTCCTAAGCTTCCCACTCTTTGGAAAAGGTCAGAATAGCTTGTCTGCGACAAGCGACCCTCTTCCGTTCTCGAGACCAGGGCAATTGTCGCATCTCTCTGTCTGAGAAGGTTCTCGGCGAAATTCAGCCGAGCCCCCGAAAACCACTTGGCTCCTGGAAATTTGACAAGGTCATCTACGACCGTATCAAACCGACGGGAGCAGACGATTCCTGTGTAGTCCCAGATTGCTGACCAGAAGTCGGAGACCTTGTCAACCGACCATCTATGCAGCTCAGGATAGGATTTGATCTTGAGCCCGTACTTTTGATTAACAAACGCAAGGAACTTGGTGAGATTCGACTCGCTGATCCTTTCCTCAGAGGGTGTCCAGAGTGGACTCAGTTGTGCCACCTTCCCACGCTGGTATTCGTTCAACCCGGCCAAATAGACCTTGATAACTTCTCAGCGCTCGTATCAATACGCGCTCCGTCCCGGGATAACTTATAGCCCCTCAAGAAGATCGCTCAGATGATCTCGAATTGGCTGTTATCGATGTGAAACTTCTCACCGACGGCTACTTCACACTGGACAAGAGCTTTCTCGTATTCGGAAAATATCAAGGCACAAAGTACAAAGCAGCATTGAAGCCTCTACTCGTTCGGACTGAGAAGGAGAACATAATCGTCGACACGGGAGTCGGAAACCTCCCACCCAACTATCAAAAGTTCCACGACGTCATCAGAAACCGTGAGGAAGAGCTCAGCTATTCACTCAAGAAGAACGGTTTGCGTCCAGAGGAAATTACCATGGTCGTAAACACCCATCTACATTTCGACCATTGCGGAAACAACCGACTATTCCCGAATAGCAAGTTCCTGGTTCAGACAGACGAAATCAGGTATGCCTACTTCCCGGACCGGTTCATGAGAGTCAGTTACCTGCGACCCTTCTTCGACGTTGAAGGCGACTATCTTCCAGTGCGCGGAAAATACGAGATTGAAGACGGAGTCGAGGTTCTGCCTACGCCGGGACACACTATCGGACACCAGTCGCTTGTTGTGAAGTGGAAGGGGAGAAACATCGTCTACGCTGGTGATGCCGCACCTCTTCCTGAGAACATTGAGAAGCGAAACATAACCGGGATGATATACAGCGGTTCACAAGGCCTAGAATCAATTGATACGCTGAGAAGAATCGAGAATCCTGTCTACATCTACTCTCACGATAACGAACAGCTCAAAGTAGAATTCTGACCTTACATCGACTCATCATTCAGGACCAGCCTTTTCTCAGGGCCCGCCAATACGCGTTCCAGTACGGGTCTTGATCTGGGTAACGAATCCTGAACCGTCCTCGACTAGAGACGCCGAAAATGCCTCGAGTCCCGAAAGACAAATGTCCGATTACAGTGGCCTTTGTACCGATCGATTGAAGAATGTCAATAACACGTCTTGTCCGATTTGGCCTCGACGCGATTATCAGACTTCCCTCGCCCAGCGAAGTCAGAGGATCCAGATGGAATAGCTTGCAGATTTGTTCAGTCTCTTCGGAGATGGGGATGCTCTCCACATCTATGACGCCTCCAAGGTCTGAAGCTCCCGCCAGCTCGACGATTGCTGCTAAGCAGCCGCCTTCTGTGACATCATGAATTGCGGTAACCCCGCGCTGGTGGATTCCCGCCTTTACCGCCGACAGAGAGTCACTGACCGTATTGGCACCGTGCAAGTATTTCCACGCTTTTTCAAAAAGGGATGGGCGGAGGCGTTTGCGGACAATTCGGGGAAATGCTCTCGTAAGCGCTGAAGTGGCTCCATAGGCCGCGCTCTTCGTAAAGATCAGATCGTCACCATCCCCAGCCATACTGGATGTTAGGAACTCATTCCTCCGACATGTTGTCCACATCGTAGCGCCTCCGATTATGGAATAGTCGCATCCTTCGAACCGGCCGGTATGACCGCCGAGAATTGACACCCCGAGTTGGTGGCATGTCTTGTTGATAGACTTCCAATAGCGACCAAGGACTTGATCAGACAGGTCAGGTGGGAGATTCAGATCTAGCATGACGTACCTCGGCGACCGCCCGCTAGTCGCTACGTCAGACGCCACTTCATAGAGACTCATAGTCGCTGAATCTTCAGGTCCTATGGAAGGGATCAGCGAGATGGGGTCGCAGTTTGCAACCATAACATCTCCTCCACCGATATCGAGGACTGAAACATCTACTCCGGGGCTGGGTCCCACGATGACTTTCCGAGATTTGACTCCCTTGAACCGCCAGATAGTGTTCGCCATTGTATGTGGGCTAAGCTTTCCGAGTTTCCTGCCTTGAGCCAAATCTCTTATGCCTCCTCCTCTGAGGGCTTAATCCAAGAATCGAGTACGGAAAGCCTTCCTCACCGCGACCACCGCGCCGATCGCTACAGGTATCCATACCAAGTCCACCATCGTGAACAGGTCGGAAAACGCAAGAGCGAATCCTCCTGCAAATCCTTGCGGAACATCGCTATAGGAGAAGAGCGCCAGCGAGTAGAACAACCAGTCTGGAAAGAAGAACGCAAATGTCTCGTAGATCGTGGCAAGAACCATTGAAATTACCAACATTCTCATAGACCCATTCCTGAACTTGTAGATGATCAACGCTTCTGGGGCTCTCGCCCACACGATTCCTGCCACGTAGATCGGGAATCCACCATATACGACGACATTGATGGCCTCTCCGATTGCAGAACCAAGTGCCGTAGACCAGAAGCTTACTCTTCGAGGGAATAGCACGCTAATCGCAAGATAGAAGACCGGCGCAAGTGTTATCTCAAAAAGTGGCGGGGGGGCAGGGATTCTAAGAATCGTCGTTCCGGCCGCGATGAGGGCAGAGAAGGAAGCGATTTGGGCCACTAGTAGTGGCAGACTAGTGGTTCTACGCGCAATAATCGATGGCGAATTCACTTTAGGGACTGAGCTTAGATCCGCCGATGCCAATTTCCTGTTTACGATTTTTCTTTCCTACTCAGGGATGTAGCAGAACAAGGCTGAGAATTGGCTCGTCTCGTCCCTCCGCCGGCATTACCCGGATCAGGTTCAAAGGGTCGATGGCGACGAAGCCATCCTCTCAGCCGGCTCCTATCCCAGCTCCCCGTTAGGAAATCCAGACCCTAATCCGTTATTTAAGAACTGGGCTTGAGGCGTGAAGACTAAATTCTTACCCGGTTTCTTTGAAGAAGTAGCGGGGCCAGTTAGGCCATCCACCTTCCTGTGGTCTCGGGCTGAAGTCGGCTTCGAGCTGCATACCAATCTTCAGATCTTCTGGCCTAGACGTCCGGATAATGCTGGGAATCTTCACTCCCTCAGGCATTTCCACGATTCCGACAGCGTATGGAGTCATGTGCTTGAACTGTGGCGGAGAGACGTGGACTACAGTGTAAGTAACGAGTTTTCCTTTTTGGCTCAGCTCGACCCATTCGACTCGGCTATGTCGACAGTTGGAACAGATGGCTCTGGGCGGAACCATGACCTGTCGGCATCGGATGCATCTGACGGCCATGAGCTTCCGCTCGCTGCAGTACTTGTAGAATTCCTCGATAGTGGGATCTCTTAGCTCACTCATTGCTTAGCTTCCCTTCAATACGTGGACCACTGCGGTTGCGCCTGATCCTCCCAAGTTATGAGCTAAACCGATTTTCGCGTCTTTTACCTGTCGTCTATCCGCCTGATCCGTCAACTGCAAGTAGAGTTCGTGAATCTGAGCTGTGCCGGTTGCCCCGACTGGATGACCTTTCGATTTGAGGCCCCCGCTCGTGTTGACGGGCATGGACCCTTTGAGATCTGGCGCACCACTCTCGACATATTTGCCTCCCTGTCCCGGGCGGCAGAACCCGAGATCCTCGTAACCAATAATCTCGGCGATCGTAAAGCAGTCGTGGAGTTCGGCGACGTTGATGTCTTTTGGTCTGACATCAGCCATCTTGTACGCCTCCTGCGCTGCTGTCTTGGCTGCCTTGACGGTGGTTAGGCTTTCCCTCTCGTGTAGACAGAACGTATCTTGAGCTTGACCAGTCCCGATAATGTGCACATAGTTGTCGCTCAGCTTCTTGGCAAGCTTCGGCTTCGTAAGTATCACAACGCTCGCGCCGTCAGTGATAAGTGAACAATCGTACAGTTTCAAGGGCCACGAGACCAAGCGTGACTTTAGGACCTCGTCCATGGTCACTTCCTTCTGCATGTGAGCGTTCGGGTTGAGGGCTCCGTTCTTGTGGTTCTTTACGGCGACCGCGGCCATCTGTTCTTCGGTTGTACCGTATTCGTGCATGTGGGCAGTTGCCATCAGCGCGAAGAGTCCTGGGAAGGTCATGCCGTTCCATTGCTCGAAAGGATAGTCGGATGCTGTCGCCAAGATTCCTGTCACTTCAGGTGTTGGCTGATTGGTCATCTTCTCGACACCGCCTACAAGGACGATGTCGTAGAGGCCGGACATGATCGCCATTATGCCACAGCGTAAGGCAGATCCAGAAGAGGCACAAGCATTCTCGATCCTCATCGCAGGCGCGGGAAATAGTCCGGCCCAGCTTGCAGCGATCGGGGCAGTGTGGGCCTGGTGCTCGTAGGCCTCGCTCATCTGTCCGATGAAGGCGGCTTTGATGTCCTTGCTAGGATCCAGTTTCTCGACCCTGTGGAATGCTGATAGGGCAGCTTCAGCGAAGAGTTCGCGGGCGTAGACCCCTTCACGCCGGCCGAACTTGGAGAGACCAGCTGAAATGATAGTGGCTAGAGGCTTCCCGCGCAATTATACCTGATAGCGTAGGACGGGCTCCTGTAAAAATGACTTTCAGGCAAGACTACGGAATTATCGTCTCCCTTTTCACGATCTTTTCTTTTCCTGTTAACTATTGTTTTCTGCTATCTTTTTCTCGACCCCCCAGGGGGTATTTGAAAATAAAAAAGTCCTTCGCACTTTCTACCCTCCCCACCCTTTCACGGCTTCGAGTCACAAAGTCCTAACGTGCCCATCGAACGAAGATCCGTTCCTCAAACGTTACAAATAGGCTGTTTCTGCTGGCTCTTGGTTCTTGGAGGTCAAATCGAGAGATTGGATGGTCGGGTTTTGACGCTCCCCCTTTAAGAATTCCTCGAAACCACGGCAAACGAATAAAAAGTTCGAAACCCTAACAAAATCACCGGAAAAATACAGATTTATATAGCTCCACGACCTAAATGACTACCAAGGCTGGAATGATGGTTGTTCACACAAGTCGAAGCCGAATCCGCCGTCAACCAGGCCAAGATTGACATCGAGAAACGAACCAGCCGACAACTACCAACTCCACTAACCAACTTCTCCCAATCACTCGCACTCTACGAAGAGGCAAAGAAACACCTCCCCTCAGGAGCCTCCTCCAACGTCAGGGTCTACGCCCACGAACCCTTCCCCATCAGCTTCCAGAAGGGTCAAGGCTCGAGGGTCTGGGACGTAGACAACAACCAGTACGTAGACCTACTGTCAAGCTATGGAGCAGTCGTTCTAGGACACTCTCACCCTGCAATCCTCAACGCCATTAACGCCCAGATACGAAATGGAACAATGCTCGGGACGACCACCGAGCTCGAGGTTGAGGTCGCTAAGAAGATTCAGTCAGCTGTCCCCTGCGCCGAGATGGTCAGCTTCGCCAACACCGGAACCGAGGCTACAATGGATGCGATCCGCATCGCACGCGCCTTCACGGGCCGCGACAAAATAGTAAAGTTCGAAGGACACTATCACGGACACCACGATTACGTGCTCTTCAGCGTAGAATCGCCCTCCGTCGTGGCAGGACTCGAACAGGCGCCTTCGAAGCTGCCCTACTACCCAGGCATACCCGATGGAATAGCCAAATCCGTCGTCGTCGCCCCCTGGAACGACCCCGCGTCTCTAGAGCGGGTCCTGAAACGGAACGCAAGCGACCTAGCAGCGATAATCACCGAGCCGGTAATGGGCAGCGCAGGAGTCATACCACCGAAAGACGACTATCTCAAATCCATGCGAGAACTTGCAGACAAGTATGACTCGCTTCTTATCTTCGACGAGGTCCTGACCGGTTTCCGAATCGCCCCAGGCGGCGCCCAAGAATTCTACGGAGTCAAGCCCGACATTGCGTGCTACGCCAAAGCTCTCGGCGGAGGCACGCCGATGGCCGCAGTCGCAGGCCGACGCGACGTGATGGGAATGATCGGACCCGGCAAGATTGGCTACGGTGGCACTTACAATGGTAACTCGATGTGTCTCGCCGCCGCCAACGCGACACTCAACGAACTCTTGAAGGATGACGCGGCCGCCATCCGGCACATGCACCTCACCGGCGCAGAAATCATGGAAGGCCTGCGAGAACTCATGTCGCGTTACGATCACGATGGGATAGTTCAAGGAATGGGTCCAATGTTCCAACTCTACTTCACAGCCGCGCGAAAAATTCAGAACTACCGTCACACCTTGCAGAGTGACTTCGAAAAGTTCCGCAGGTTCAGGAACCTAATGCTCCGACGCGGAGTCTACTTCCACCCCGACGGGACAGAGAGAATGATGATCACTGCTGCCCACGAGAACGGGGATGTTGAATCGATCTTGAGCGCGGCTGAGGACAGCCTAAGAGAGCTCAAGAAACCAAACTAGACGTTCTATCTCTTACCTGATTTTTCGACATTCAGATAGAACCGCAACCGGACACTGTTTACCCAGTTTTCGAGAAATGATAGAACAACCGATAAGAACCCACGGAGTCAGAGGGACCCATCTGGAAAACTGGCCGGAATGGCATACACTAGGCTTCAACACCGCGAGCTATCCATACTAGTAGGAGTCTTAGTCGGAATCCTACTCGATGTATTAGCAACCACAACCGACAGTGTGACAAATTTAACTCTGACAGACCTCGTCATCTTCGTAACCATTCCTGCTTTGTCTGGTGCACTTGCGGGTTTCGCGGATCCGGATCACGCCATTGGAAACGGGATAATGGTCGGAGTTGTCGCGGGTCTAGTCTATGTCGTAATCAGCGCTCTAAAACTGCCGGTGAATGTTGGAGGGGATACCGTCCTCTTTCTAGCTCTGGCTGTGCCGGTCTGGGGATTCCTGGGTGGAACTGGTTCGAGGTTTGCGCACAGAACTCTGACGACTACTCAGGAGGAGACTCTGCAAGTAGCTATGAGGACTTGCGCGAACTGTAAGACTGTAAATCCGCCGGATGCGCTGTTCTGCAAGAACTGCGGGACGAAGTTGCCTCGGAATTCCAAGTCTCAAGTATAAATCCCGCCATCGACATTCCACAATACTGCCATGGGTCCGTAGTGTGACCCAAAACCGCCTACCCAGCTCGACGAGTCGACGAGGGGGAGAATAAGCTGGGCATGAGAGAGAACCTCTTCATGTTGGATTCCTTCTCGCAGCCTCTGATTTCGGATGATTCTCTGTACATGTAAGTGTCAATTTGACTCCCGCGTGTACGTTACCTATTTTAAGGAAAAACGTCTAATCCCCAGCTACCCTATTTATGCAAAAAGGTAGGTCAGCCCCTCAAAATTGTCCCGAATAGACGAGAACCTACACCGCATACTGAAAGACCACGGTCTGACGGAATACGAGATCAAAACCTACCTCAAACTGGTCTTCGACGGACCCGCGACACCCTACGAGATTAGCGAAAGCGTCAAGATTCCTTACGCCCGTGTCTACGGGACTCTTGAAGGACTAGAGAAGCGAAAATGGATCAGGGCGAGACCAGGTCGCCCAGTCATCTACGAGTCTAACCCACCCAGATCTGTTGCAGAGCTGGAGCTTGAGCAGAAGCAGTCGGAGATGGAGGCCTTCACCAACCTCATGCGCAAGGACTTGCAGGCGATCTACGAACGCCGCGAAGTTGTCAAACACATCAGCCTCTGGGTCATCCATGGAGGCGACAAGATAGCCGACAAACAAAACGAGCTAATCGCCACTGCGAAGACCCGGGCCTATCTTCAGCTCGCAACAATCATTCCGCAAGACGTTGAAGACTTACGCGCACCGATAAAGGCCGCTAGGGAGAGAGGCGTTGCCGTAAAGATAGTGTCCTTCCTGAATCCGAAATTCGTCGATCAAAAAAGCCTTACTGCGCTTTCTGAAGACGCGGAGGTCGGTATTATCCAAGAACCGAGTGAGGAATCTCCCCGTCCCATGAACGTTTGTTCTGTTGACGGGAGAGATTCGATCGTGACGTATCTCTGGAACCTTGAAATGCCGTCAGAAGGAGGCTCGCGAATAGCCTTCAGATTATCCGATGAAGAGTATGCGGGAGTAATGGAGAGATACTTTGAGTATTACTGGCTCAAGGCCAGAAGAATCTAACGAACCTTTCTACTGATCAAGATTTGGATCCGCGATAAATCTATATTCAACAATTCGCGTCTCGGCAATCTCGGATACGCTTTGAAGAGGGCTCTTACCGTACTGTTTCTCACGTTTCTTGCAACGTCTCTAATCGCGACCAGCTATGCCCTCGCAACTTCGCCTTCTCTTACAAACGCCATTTTCTCGATCCACCCCGACATCGACCGGACTCTGAATGTTTCGTCGCATCAGGGAATAACCGGCAGCGTCACCATTGCCAATGTCTCGCCCGTTTGTAGCATAACAGGATCAGCCCCTGCAACAGGTCCAGATCTCATCATCACATCCTCAAGTGGAAGGATCCAAGTAGTGGCGCTCAATTGGACACTTCAGAACCGCTGCGAGTTGATAGCACCATTTCAGGTGAGACTCAGCCCCGGAACCTATTCGCTGAATCTGTCAAGCTGCAGTTACATGGGATGCCGAGTCTTGCCGATTACTGTTGTTGTGGTACCGGGGGTCTTCACACCGGCAAGGATCAACATCGTCACCGGCATGTACTAGTCTAATGCGCTACCTGGCGTTCAGTGGTGCGCCAGAATGTTGTAGATTTGAGCCTGACTAGGTTTCAGAGGATGGGATACTGGATACGGTTCACTGAGTTTGCTGAGGCCTAGGCTGGCCCTGTGGAGGCTGAGTCCCTGGTCGTTGGGAGTCGAGCTGGGCCATTATCATCATGAGCTTCTTCGACTCGTCTAGCTTCCGGATCATGTTCTGCAACTCGCCTCGATAGTAATCCTTCTGTTGGGTGTAGTCCTGATCGTTCATATCGCCCGACTGGTACCTGCCTTGTAATGACAAGTATCCTGATAGGGTGGTCCCGCCTAGCTGTTCCTTTAACTGGCCAAGACTCTTGTTTACCAAATCATTAAGCTGGCCAGCCCGCTCGTTCAGGGCTCTGCTGACTTTGGCAATCTCTTCCTTGATCATCGCGGTCCGTTGTCTGAAACTGTTCAGCTCAACGACCACTTTTTCGATTCCTAATTCGCTCACAATATTGCACCGGATTGAACGTGACATTGAACGGTAGGGGCACCAGTTATGCAAGACGTAACCCCCGTTATGGAATGCGGGTGACCCGTTTCCCTCAGGCGCAGCGGACCATAGCCGAACGTTCTATCAAGGACCAGCATTCGCTGATTGTCGACTGACTTGTACCTCTTCGAGAAAACCACTGATCTGACCCATCACTTGGGCAAGGGCATGCCCATCTACCCGGGCGATCCCTCGCCGTCATTCGAAAACTACTCTACGATACGGAAGGACGGCGTCAATCTGACTAAGATCATTATGGGCTCGCACACTGGCACCCATCTCGACGCTCCCAGACACTTCATCCAAGACGGGATAGGGATAGACAGGATTCCTCCGGACAAATTGATAGGAGAAGCCTACGTGGCTGACCTGTCCAAGAAGCCGATCGGTAGCGGAATCACATCCAAGGACCTTAAGCCAGAACTCGAAGAGAAAATTGTAAGGGACGATATTGTTGTCATCTATACCGGATGCAGCGAACATTGGGGTGAGGCGTCGATCAACCGAGACTACACCTATCTTACTGGAGACGCTGCCGACTATCTAGTCTCGAAAAGTGTCCGGGCTGTCGGAATTGATTCTCTCAGCGTCGAGAAGTTTAAGGCCCCCGAGCCGGTCGCACATAAGATCCTTCTCGCAAATGGGATCTTCATCATCGAGTCTCTAAGTAGCGCGTTGAAACAATTTGTTGGCGAGAGAATTCTAATGATATGCATGCCGATAAAACTACAAGACGGAGACGGAGCACCGTCCAGGGTCGTGGCAGTACCCATTCGAGAAGACTGAAGGTCTCTTCCTGAGCCGTCTTTCTAGTACTCTTAAAGCACGTCTCAATCGAGGGTTTGACCATGAAGAACCTCGAAGGCATCATAGCACCCATGGCTACCCCACTAACTCGTGACGAGAAGATCGACGACAAGACTACTCGAACTCTCGTGGATTTCTTGATTGATGGAGGAATTGACGGGCTGTTCCCATTGGGAACGAGCGGAGAGTTTGCGCTCTTTGACCGGGAAGAAAGAAAGACCGTTATCGAAACGGTTGTGGATCATACGAATGGTAGAGTCCCGGTACTCGCCGGTGTATCAGACCCTGGTCTCGAGAATGTCTTAGCTTTCGCGAAGGACGCTAAGGATGCCGGCGCAGACGCAATCGTCGCAACTCCCCCGTACTATTACGCGACTGGTGAGGACGGGCTCTTCAACCATTTCGAGACAATTGCCCGGAAATGTGAACTGCCTCTTGTCGTGTATAACATTCCAGAATGGACTCATCTCTTCGTTCCTCCAAGTGTCATTCAACGATTGGCCGAGAAGAAGTTGATCGTTGGGATGAAGTATACTGAGTACAATCTCCTCAACCTTCTCCGGTTTCTGAAAGTCGCCGGGAAACGCATCGCAATTTTCGCCGGGTCTGATGCGATGACTCTCACAAATCTGGAGTTTGGCGGAAGCGGTGGAGTAATCGGAGTCGCTAATGTTGCCCCTAAGCTATCGAGTTCGGTGTTTGACGAGTTCAGACAGGGAAACATAGAAGCAGCGAGGCTGGCTCAGTGGAAGCTTCTTCCGATAATCGAGGCGATTAGTGTTGGAAGATTTCCTGCAGGGCTGAAGGAGGCTATGGGAATGGTTGGGATGCCCGTGGGAGGTGTCAAAAGCCCGCTTCAACCTCTTACTGAAGATGAACGAAAGAGTGTTGCAGACTTTCTTAGAGAGGCTGGACTATTGAAAGGAGGAGTTTGAGAGATATGACGAATGCAAGGGCAGTCCAAGGACTCGCGAAGCACTATCGGATGTTGATTGATGGTGAATGGGTTGATTCGAAGAGAGAGGAGACGATTGAGGTGGTCAATCCTGCCACTGAGAGAGTGATTGCTTCCGTTCCAAAAGCGAGTCGCGAGCAAGCGAAGGCTGCGCTTGAAGCGGCGGATGAGGCTCAACCGGAGTGGGAAGATCTTGCGCCTCTTCAACGGGCGGATTTTCTTTTCAAGACGGCTCAATTGATTCGGAGGGATAAGGAAAGACTAGCTAGTCTTCTGACTTCGGAGCAGGGAAAACCCTTGTTCGAGGCTCGCGGCGAGATTGACGGTGCTGCGTCGAATTTCGAGTATTATGCTGAGTTTGCCCGTAGGATCGAGGGTGATGTTCTGCCCAGTGACAACCCCCGCCAGAGTGTCATGATTCTCAGACTTCCAATCGGTGTGGTCGCCTCGATTACTCCTTGGAACTTTCCATCTGCAACAGTCGCTAGGAAACTTGCTCCTGCGCTTATTACCGGGAATACTGTTGTGACGAAGCCGTCGAGCAACACCCCTCTCAGTACGATCGAGATGGTGAAGCTGATGGCGGAGGCCGGTTTTCCAAAAGGAGTTGTGAATGTTGTCACTGGGAGCGGATCGGAGGTGGGGGATGAGCTCGTGACGAATAAGATTACTGGATTGGTTACGATGACGGGGAGTACCGACGCGGGACGGACTATTATGGAGCACTCCTCGAATCATCTTCCAAAGCTGGTCTTGGAGCTGGGGGGGAAGGCGCCGTTCATTGTCTGGCACGACGCGGACCTTCCCTGGGCGCTAAAGTGCGCAATATGGGCTCGATTCTGGAATTGTGGCCAGACCTGTATCTGCTCGGAAAGGATGTACGTTGATGAGAAGATCAAGGACAAGTTTGTTCCTGCCTTCGTCCGTATGGCAAAAGATCTCAGGCTCGGGAACCCGTTGGAACCGGGCACGGACCTTGGACCTATGGTCAGCAAAGAGGAGAGAGAGACTAGCATTAGTTTCATCGAGAAGGCGAAGGAAGAAGGCGACAAGATTGTCATCGGCGGAGAAAAACCCTCTACCCCGACGAAGGGGTGGTTTCTTGAACCGACGGTCATTGAGGATGTGAAACAGAAATCCTCACTTGTCCAAGACGAGATCTTCGGACCCGTCGTACCCATACTCGAAGTGGATAGCTTCGACAAGGCCATCGACTATGCTAACGACTCGAAGTATGGCCTCGCCTCCTACATCTTCACGAAAGACAGTACACGAGTTCTGAAGGCTATGAACCGGATAAAATTCGGAGAATCTTACATCAACCAAGTCGGACCAGAACAGCTCCAGGGTGCACACACCGGCTTCAGGCAGTCAGGACTAGGCGCTGAGGGCTCAAGGTACGGGTTGGAAGGATATACTCAATTGAAAACTTGCTACGTTGACTGGAACGATAAACCCAGCCTATCGTATCTCTTCCCATACAAGTCGAAGTAGAACCAAAAAGCTACTGGCGGTCTGCAGCAAGGATCGCGATATCGTTTACATTCGTTCCCGTCGCACCCGTTATTACTAGATCCTGTAGTTTCGAAAAATATTGGTAGGAATCATTGTTTCTGAGGTATTCTTCAGGATCCATTCGAAGCCTTAGGCCCCGCGTGATTGTTGATCCATCAGCCAATGCACCAGCTGCATTCGTCCGACCCTCAATTCCGTCGGTCGCAAACGAACAGACGACAACCCCCTCTAAACCACTAATCTTTACGGCCGCTGCAAGAGCGAGCTCTTGATTCCTGCCCCCCTTGCCCTTTCCTCGGACGGTCACAGTTGTTTCTCCGCCTGCGATCAAGGCCGCTGGAGGTGCGAAAGGTAGCGAATTTTCCCGGATGTCCCTCACGATCGAGCCGAAGATTCGGCCAGCTTCGCGTGCTTCACCGGTTATCTGGATCGACAACACCTGGGTCCTGTAGCCCGCTTTCGTCATTGCTGACGCCGCGGCGAGACAAGATGCTCGATTGTTCCCGACTATCACGTTCTGTACGCGCCTGAAGACTTTGTCTTTCTGTTTCGGGGTCTCAGGTATCGATCCCGAGAGGCCATGAGTGATGATTCTTCGAGCGTTCTTTGGAATCTGGAACCAGAGATCATATTTCTTGAGAACTAGCTCAACATCGTGGTAGGTCGTTGAATCTGGAGTCGTTGGGCCCGACGCGATGGTATCAATTTTGTCGCCAACAACATCCGAGATAATCAGAGTCAACACAGTCGCTGGATAGAGTCTCCCTGCAAGTCTGCCTCCTTTTACCTGGGAGAGATGTTTTCGTACGGTGTTGATCTCCTCGATGCCAGCTCCGGATCTTAGTAATAATGATGTGACCTTTGCTTCGTCGTCCAAGTTTATTCCTTCAACTGGTAAGGGCATTAGGGCTGAACCTCCTCCGGAGACCAGGACGATGACTAGATCGTCTCGCGAAATGTCATCGACTAATCGTAGCATTGCTATAACGCCCTCCACGCCCTTCCGGGTCGGTATCGGATGGGTTGCTTGGTGGTACCTTATTCGTCGATTTCGAGGCGTCGGCTGCAGATAATCTGGAATTATCACCAGTCCGCTCGTAATCCAATCCCCGAGTAGTTTCTCGATCTCCTCAGCCATGTAGCCTGAGGCTTTTCCTCCACCTATCACGAAGATTCGTCGATAGTCTTTGAGTGGATACTGGAACTTGCCAACGTGAAGTATGGATCCGGTGAGTTTCAGGTTTTTCCTGATGATCCTCGCCGGGTCGGCTGTAACGAGGGCTGCGTTCATTGCGTGAAGAACGTCACGATGTAACTTGTCTAACCCGCGTCTACGCTGAGTCCGGGCGCGGACCCGTTTCATCGTTTCAGGCTAATCCTTCCACGTGTCTTTGACGACCCAGACGGGTTCGTCTGGGTTGAAGTATTCCTGGCCCTCAGCCCGGTGCTCTTGCAAGACCCTCTCGTCCACTTCCACGCCAATCCCAGGTCGGGTCGGAACCTTAGTCTGACCATTCTCGACCTTCGACTGGTCTCTTACCAACTGTCTCTTCCAGGCTGGGAAGCAGTCGTAGAATGACTCTTGAATGAGGAAGTTGGGAAGCGCGGCGTCGAGCTGCACGGTCACTGCGTTCTGGATGGGTCCGAACGCGTTGTGAAAAGCCATCTCTACCCCATACGCTTCTGCCATAGCAGCGACTTTGCGAGCGACAGTAACCCCACCGATGTTCGTAATGTCTATTTGCAGATAGTCGGTCAGATTGTTCGCGAGGACGAAGGCCGCCTGTTCCTTGGTAAGTATTCGTTCGCCTAGGGCGACTCTAACGTCAGTTGCCTCTCGGTATTTTCGAAGCCCTTCGAGATTATCTGGATGGACAGGCTCCTCCATGAATAATGGATCGAACTCGCCGAGCTTCTTCGCGATTGTAATGGCCGCGTTGGGGTCAAACCTTCCATGGTGTTCTATCAGGAGCTGGACCCTGCTGGCTGTTGCGTCCTTGACAGCCTTTACCCGCGCGTAAGCCGTTTCCAGTCCCTTCGCATCTATGGAATCGTAGTGTGTCCCGAAGGGATCGAACTTCAGAGCGGTGTAGCCCATCGCTGCGAATTTCTTGGCCCGCTCGCCAAACTGTTCGGGCGTGACGCACTTGTCATACCATCCGTTCGCGTAGACCCTGACGCTGTTCCTGAAGTTGCCCCCAACCAGCTGGTGTAATGGTGCGCCGAAGTGCTTCCCGACAATGTCCCAGCACGCGATGTCGAACGCGCTCAGGGCGGTTGTAGATTCGAAGGATACAGGGAGGTAGAAGTCGTGCTTGTGCCATTCGTGAATGTTCAGCTCCATGTCAAACGGATCCTTTCCCTTGTACACTCGGCCAACCTCGTGTAAAGACTGGATTACTGGTTGGACTCGTAGAGTCGGAACCGCTTCTCCGTAGCCGATGGCCCCGTCGGAGGTTGTGAGTTTTAGAACGATGGAATTTCCAGCCCAAGTAGCACTTCCTTGTGACGAGGGCTCGCCGAGCTGGTAGATTTCAAAGTCGGTAATTTTCAACGTGAGGCTCCGATGATCGGCGGACCTTTTGACATTTCAGTATTTGGCCCCAACTCACGAGACCTCAAGGATTTCGTCAAAGGAGTACCTATCGTCAAAGTGATCCTGACCTAATCCTGACCATCGCCTATTAGCATGAACCCCATTGAGTCTCCTGCAAGTCTTATTGCCATTGTTTCAAGAAGCCCATTCAGATGCTAAGGGAGTCTTAGAGTTGGCTAGGGTACTCTCTCCTTCGGAAACCTCTTGGAGACGACTCTTATGGTATGTTCTAGCAGGGTCTCGTGGAGGACCGAACCGGGGAAGGATAGTCAACCTGCTACGTGAGGGACCTAAGAACGTGAACCAGTTGGCCGACGCTCTCGACGTTCATTATCGAGTTGCTGAACATCATATCCGTGCTCTAGAGAAGAATCACCTGGTCTCACCTTCTGGTGAGAGATACGGACGCCTGTACTTTCTCTCGCAGGAGATGGAGGCGCATCTTCCGATCTTTGACGAGATCTGGGTTAAGATCCAGACCGGTGCCAGGGAGGTGAAAAAGTAATGGTATCACTAATGGACGCTAGTCTTTACACAGCCGCCATCAGCGCGGCACTCCTGCTCGGACTCATCTTCACCTACGCGAAGGTCTACAGAGACACTAGAGCACAGTTCAGCCTAGGCCTAACGATCTTTGCGGGAATTCTTTTCGCACAGAACATACTTGCCGTCTACTCTTTCCTGACCATGTCACCATTCATCGGAGACCCGTTCCTTCCATACCTTCTAGGAATAAACATCGCGCAAGTGCTGGGAATACTCGTCCTCTTCCGGACGACTCTTCGCTAGAACAGGCCCAGATCTAGACTAAACGTCCACCACATCTCGCCAATCTCTCAAATAGACTCCGACCGTCACCCAGTAACAACTCAGAAAGCGGGAGGTGGAATAAGGAATGAAAAAGCAGAATCTGTTCATTATCCTCGGACTCTTCGCATTATTCGTCGTAGCTTTCTCCGGCGGGCGAGTAATCACGCCTGCTAACGCACAGGGAGTTGTCGGGAGCGTCTACATGATGTCTAACTCAGCCAGCGGCAACCAAGTCATAGTATACACCAGAGCAGCCAGCGGCTCGTTAACCTGGAAGGCAAACTATGCTACCAACGGTCTTGGAATCACTGGCTTGACTGGAAGCAATCAGGGAGGACTAGTCCTCAGTGAAGACGGCCGCTGGCTGATCGTAGTAAATGCTGGTAGCAATGACATTTCCGTCTTCAGCGTCAATCAGAAAGGCCTGAGCCTCACCGACAAGGTAGGTTCGCTGGGCCCGATGCCCATTAGCGCCACAGTTCACGGGAGCGTCGTCTATGTACTGAATACGGGTGGATCTGAAAGCACTGGCAACATTGCAGGCTTCCATCTCAATGATGGCCAGCTATCCGCAATATCTGGCTCTGTCCAGCCTCTAAGCGGCGTGACAGTGCCTGCTGAAATATCCTTCAACCCAACGCGCACAGTACTGGTTGTCACTGAGAAGAGCACTAGCAAGATCGACACATTCCTCGTCAACAGTGAAGGCGTAGCTTCAACTGCAAACGTCCAAGCCTCAAGCGGCGGAACACCGTTCGGATTCGACTTTACCCCTAGCGGCACACTCATCGTCAGCGAAGCAGCCGGCGGACCCTCCGGAACCAGCGCAGTCTCATCCTACACCATCTCTGACTCCGGCAGTCTGACCACAATAAGCGCATCTGTCTCTGACACTCAGCAGGCAGCATGCTGGCTCGTCGTAACCGGGAACGGCCAGTTCGCCTACACCGCCAACGCCCACAGCACCACCATATCGTCCTACACCATTGCTGGCAACGGAAAAATCTCGCTACTCAACGCCAAAGCGGCAACGGTCGGCGGCACTGATCTCGACATGGCTCTCGCAAGGAACAGCAGGTTCCTCTACGTCTTCGATAACGGCGACCACTCTATCGTAGCATATGAAGTGCATGCAAATGGAAGTCTCACATGGCTACAGACGACCGGCGGAATCCCAGCAGGAGCCGACGGACTAGCAGCAAACTAAGACGGACCTGTTCATTTCAGGTCCAATCTCCTTTTTTCTTCACTCCTTGATGTGAGAAGATCGCAGTCCTCTTCCTCTCGAAAATTCTCACAACTTTTCTTCGGTCCAACGTGAGCCGAAATATGGTTCTTCGCTAGACTTTTTCCTCGGAAAGAGAAAATCTGACAACTGCTGGACACTTCGAAACTCATAGTCGGGATGCTCTGCCGTAGGGTCTCCACGATTCTCGGGACTCCACAAGGCAGCACCGGTCAGGACCCCAGCTCTTTTCCCGGCGATGATGTCTGAAGGGGAATCCCCGATATACATCGACTCCTTCGCATTGACCTTCATTCGGCTCAACGCCAGATTGATACCTTCAGGATCAGGCTTGCTCTTCTGGACATCGTCCGCCGTAATGCGGACTTCAAAGAATTCAGATAGTTTGAACGGTTTGAGAGTATACTCCATCATGTTCTTCTCTACCCCTGTGAAAAGAGCCAGGCGACGGCCAGAGCCTTTGATCTTGCCCAATAGTTCGGTGATGCCAGGAAATACGAGTCCCCGGCTGGAGACATGGGTTCGGTAGCATTCGTAATAGTCTGATACTGCCCTACTTTGGACAGAGTCCGGCAGGCTTCGAGTCATTTCCTTGATGATCCCGTGTGCTGGAGGTCCAAACTTGGAGATTACGTCTTCAAGGGTCAGTGAGGTCTGGAGATATTTCCGAGAGATCTCGTTCTCGCAATGAAAGATCACAGGAAGACTACTGACTAGAGTACCGTCCATGTCGAAGATGATAGCCTTTGGCCGCGCTTCACCCTTGATGGGTTCTTTTCCCTTCAATTTTCAATTGACGCCCCAAGTCTTGTAAAACATAGTTACTCAGACAGCTAGTGCTTTGACTCTGGTTCCCGGATCACTGTTTGTGAACGATGGGGAGATCTTTGACATAGAAGTAGTCGTCGATCTTCAATAGAAGGGAAGCTACTTCCAAGGTTCTCCAAAGCGTGGTTTTGAATATGGATGCAAGCTCTACAACATTCTCCTTGTACATGTCGGTGCATCCGTCTTCTCCGACGCCCATATTCAACTGGTGATTGGAGTGATGCCCCCGAAGCTGTGTCATGATGTCAATCGGGTCTAAGCCGAAATTGAATGCTAGCCACCTAGGTATTGTTTCTAAGGCATCAGCGAATGCTTTGACCGCGAGCGGCTGCTTTCCTGAAAACCCCAGGGCAAAGCTCCGCAACCGGAGGGCAAGTTCAACGAAGACAGCTCCTCCTCCAGGCACAGCCTTCGACCTAGCGCGGGAGTGCTTTAGGACAAGCAGCCCTTTCCTCACGATCTTCTCGAGTTCCTGAACGATTTCAGGGGAACTTCCTCGAAGGAGGAGTGTGGCTGCTCCGTCGCAGTGAAGAATCGCTATCTTTTCCGGGGGGATCTTGTCAACCTCCAACAATTTCGCCACACCAATATCCTCCTTCACTAGGAAATCAACAGCGCCTGCGATCCTGGCGCCAGTGACCCTTGCTACCTCATCGAAGCTCTTTTGCTCGACCATTTCCAGCGCGAAGATTCCTTCTCTGCTAAGTCCGTCCGCAACCCGTTCATCGATCTTCGACCCGCATAGGAGCACGTTAGCGCCTGCGGACTTGACCCTCTGAACCATTCGGGCTCTCAGAGCGCTCTCCTCAGACTTGAACTGGCGAAGTTGTCCCGGTTCCGTCACGCTTAGCATGGCGTTGAATGGGCCTTCATCTATTGCCAATTGCTCAGAACGTTTGAGCACTAGCTGTTTGTACACTAGCGCAATTCTCGGCTGATCGATCCGATCAGGCATTGAACGATGCCTCTTCTCTTTCTTGATTATGATCCCGCGTACTAACTGTGAGTCCTGAGTTGCTCCTCCGAGCTTCTTTTCTACCTTGATTCTTGCAAGGTCCAGGCCATCCGTATGCTCTACGAGACTTACGGCTTGAGAGAGTTCCTCGCGCAGTTTCTTATTCAACAGCCCTCTTCCGCAATCGATCACTTGGAGTAGATTGTCCTGGAGGTCTCCGGAATATTCTGTGGCGATCTTGTCGATGATCGAGATTGACTTCTTCGCGGCATCTCTGTATCCATCCAAGATGGCGACTGGGTGGACTCCCATCTCGGTGAGCTTCTGAGCCTCGGTCAAGAGCGCGGAGACGAGAACGAGGAGAGTAGAAACACCGTCTCCCGCCTCATCCCGATGTATCTTTGCCGCCTCTGCCAGAGTCTTGACTGCTGGATACTGAACACCCAGCTCGTCGACTATGTCGATCGCGTCCTTTGTTACCTTAGTCACGAGTTCGGGACCTCTGTGGTAGGTCACGAGCTTGTATGCGCCCGTGGGGCCTAGGCAACTTGCGACTTTGGCTGCGGCAAGAGCCGCTAGCTCAAGATTGTTCCTCCAAGCATCTTTTCCCTGAAGTCTCCGAAAGTTCTTCGAAAAGACCGGGTAGCTGGTTGAGCCTATCTGTCGACTTGCGAGCATACTAACCTAGACGATTTTGTGATGGCGTCTAGCCATTGCCGCGTGGATCTTCGACACTCTGTCGTACCAGCCCAGACCCCTGTACAGCTCCTTCTTCAACTCTAGGGGAGCCGCCGGGACTTTCACGCTGACAACGTACACGTACTCTGGCTCGAAGTCTAGCGGGTCTCCCCAATCCCAGTCACCCACCTTGATCTGCAAATCCCCGTGTACATCAAGCCTCAGGCCTTGTACGTTAAAGCTCGAAGAATAGCTTTTGATGATGATTGGGAGCGGTTTCAGATGTATCTCAGCACTTCGTTCGAGTTGTCTTTCGCCGATTCTAGGGGCTTGTGTTTGGAAAGCTCTCAAGCTCTTGCTTATTTCGTTACAACCCGCGGAGGTTGTCAGTATTGTGAGATGATCCGGTTCCACATTAACGCCGAAAAGTATCTCACCCAAGTCGCCAGCGAAAGCCCATTTAGCGAGGCAATCCCTTAGCAGCTCGCCAATTCTTATCGTGGCCTCTAACAAGGGCTTGCTGAGGACTACTAATTCCTCTGGTCTGGGGACTCGGCTCTCGATTATTGGAATGTCGGCGACGGTCGGCCTATTTGGGACCTTCAGTGCGGGCATATGTCATGCCCCTTTGGAGCGGACCGAAAGAAACCATTCGCCTATGATGCTAGGTAGTTGACGCCGACGGTCGCGACATTTTGCAGGTATTTCTTGATGCCCTCGGCGGCCCGGTAAGACTGTGGACCCGCAACGTGTGTACCGGAAGGAACGGTGTCGCCAGTGGTGTTTGTTATCTCGCCCGCGCCAAAGTAGTTTACACCATGGGTTAAGTCAAGCCAGAGCTGGTTGTATCCGGTATACGCCGACACTGTAGGATCAAATCCGACTCTGCATCCACCCCTCAGATGGTGCCCCCACCAATCGTTACGAGCAGCACCTGGAGCTACATTCTTCACAATGATGCCCGTAGCTCCCATCTGTGTCAGTATGTCTTTGCACTTGTTCACCAAGCCTATGGCTCCATTGTACGTGTTGGGAGTCCAGTCGTAGGTGAGCCTGCTTACGGGGTCACCGTAGGCATCTGTGTAATGTGGATCGAGATCCACATAGTTCTTGAAGGTTGGTAGGTCCGGGGCGAATGGCGTAGCGCCCACACTCACCTTTGTCTGGAGGTATTTACCCTGTTGGGTGGCCTTGAACGCACTGCCCATACTTCCATTCGGATTTGCGGAATTCGGTGCACTTACTCCTCCTGCAAAAGTAATATTTCCAGGTCCGCCACCCAAATAGCCGCCCATGCTGATCTGGCTCCCACCGATGAAGTTCAGGCCCGTGTGGCTAAAGTTGTCGTCCATGAGGTCGTAGATGTCAACACTGCCACCGCTGCCATTGCCCGCCGCGTAGCTGTTGCCACCGATACTGAGTGTTCCTGACACGCTCGTCCCGGTATAGGGAAGGTAGCCGTTTGTAAGCCCCCTTCCAACAGTACCAGTCCCGGTTCCCATGCCTGAGTTGTACTGGTAGGGGACGCCCACACCAGAAAGGAGCATTAACCGTATCATGTTGTATCCCCACATTCCGTTGAAGAATACGGTCCCGGGTTGGACGTGTATGTTGCCTTTTGCATCATAATAACGGGCAGCCGTGACCTGATTTGCTGTTGGGTCGTAGTCGAGTCGGAAAATGTATGCGTTTGTTACTAGCGTGAAGTTCTTAGACTTCAACGCCGCCGGAATCGTCCTATAAGCCGCGTTCGCCTTCGCACCAGTTTCGCAAGCATAATCGCAGGGCCCACCGCAATACCCGTCGTATACACATGGATTTACTACGACACCGTACTGGTTAGTATAGGGCTGTGATGCTAGTGCACTCACATGCGGAAACGGATTGTAGTTCAGCGCCTTGGCAGCTGTTTGGAACAGCTGGGCAACTGGTGTAAGACGATGGGGAGGTAGTCTGTAGTTCTGGCTCATCCATGGGTAATCTTGAGAGTACTGGTCAGTTGATGAGTTTGTTGGACTGCCATTGTAATTTCCGCACAGTCCGTGGGCGTTCTCCCACGCAACGTAGTAGGGCTCATACTGCGCGTATGTCAACGGCCAATCATGAGTATCACCTTGAGGATTGATACTGCTCGGAAGCGGCGTTGTTAGTGCGGTTACGCCAAGGTCCTGATTTGTTCTAGAAAGCATTTGATATCCCCAAGGACCCTGCCGTCCCATCGTTCCACCATAATGTTGAGCAGCTCCACCCACTCCATGTCCTAGAGCATGATACTGGATCGGCATTGTGTATCTTCTTACAGGAAGGGCGAACTGGCTACTGTCGTTTCTGATCGTTGTGGTTTGGAGAGGAAGGGGACTGTCGTACTTTCGTCCGAGGCCGACTCCCCACTCGTCGTATTTCGTCATAGAAAAGTCGTTGACATAATCCCAGTAAGGACCCTTGGTTATTCCAACAACCGAGTAACCCTGAAGTGCCAGCTCGGTAGCGACCACTCCACTCATGTAACCTACCCCGAGGCAGACTACCTGTTTCGTGGGTTCGGTGATTACAGTCGACATATCAAGCGCCTCCTGTCGCGGCCTTCTGGTACTGTGCCAAGCTGGCGGGTTTGAGTTTTGTCGGGGTTTTTGCAACCATGAGGTCCTTCTGGCTGAAACCTTCGCCATAGAAGTTGCCGAAGTTCACTCCATTGTATCCAACGTAATCCCATCCGACCATATTCTGGTTTCCTCCATACAGCGGGTCCATCAAGAACCCCGCCCAAGTCATGAAAGTCAACTCGTAGGCAAAATCGGACGGTAGAATATTGCTGAACCCGGTGAGATCATCACTAGTGGCATACTTTGTCTTTGGGGCATTCGACCAGAGATCCTTCAGTGCCTGCAGTTGATTTGTTGAACTCAGCGTCTGGAAGTCTCCACCATATTCCTTGTTGGAATAGCTCTGAGGTGTTCCAGAGAATGCCACCAAACTGGCTCTCCAAAATTCTCTGAGGTTAATCCCGTACTGATAGTTGATGCCGGAGCCTACCCTAGGGCTTGCTGTAGTTGGGATTACCGGCGTTGTCGTACCATTTCCCGAATACGCTATTGGAGCGCTACTGCCGCGTCCCCCCGCAACAGAATATGCCCCGCTTGGGGAGCGCAAAAAGGCCCAGGTTAGACTGGGGCTGACCATAAGGGGAATGCCAGTGCTGGGGATGGCCGGGATGTTGGGAGGTATGTGAGGAGCATCCATAAACATGTTAGCGCTCTGTCCGTAATCCCCTGCTAGTGCTCTGTCGATGAAGTAGATTACTCCAGCCTCCTTTGCTCCTGGGCCAGTGCTGTCTGACGGAATAATCGTCTCCACAACGGGCTCCAGCAAAGCCTGCTCATTCATGTTGAGAGTGAGGAAACCTTGCAACGTCTTGAGTTGATTCTGGAGGTTATTCAATTGCGTGTTGGCACTACTTAGCTGGGTCTGCATGGATGAGTTACTGCCGGAAAAGAGAGGGATTTCCATCCCCGAAGCCGCAAGGGCGCCGCCGGCCGCTGCTAATCCGATTTTGAGAAATTCTCGCCTAGTCGTCTTCGACATAAAGGCTCACGTTTTCCCTAGCCTACTCATATTTTAGATTAAGCCATGAACTAGACAACCGAAGGAGGCGAAGATCCATTTTCAGATTTACGGAAATGTTAGCGAATCTCTTTCTTCGCAAAAACTTATCTTCTTTCACGCTAGCCAACCCGTAGTGCTACGGGTTGGAAAGCACGCCGCCAAAACTGCCCTGGTACAAGAAACCTTTGATCGTTCAGATAATAGCGCCGATCTTGATTGTGCTGGCCGTCGGCGCGTGTGTAGGTCTCGCAGGAGTTGGAGTCTCTCAACTCCTTGGAGGACCCAACGTCTTCTCAACCACAGCATCAAGCAGTCCTGCACCCAGCTCTGTAAGTGTATCCATTCTGAATGGTACAGGTATTCAGCAGTCCTTCAACTTTCAACCCGCTAGCGTGACCGTCGCGAAAGGTGGTACTGTCACCTGGACAAACAACGATTACCAAGTTCCGCACACTGTCACGTCAGTTAGTGTCCCATCCGGAGCATCAAGCTTCGACTCTGGACAGATGAATTACACCGCCACATTCAAAGTCACATTCAGCGTAGATGGAACATACAACTACGTTTGTTCATACCACCCGTGGATGCACGGAACAGTTATCGTCACCGGGTAACTTTATCGGCTAATGCGAAAGAGCCGGACCGCTGGCACCCCTGGTGCGAAACCTAAGGCTAGCGTGCTTCCACTCGTAAGCAAAACAGCCGAACATCTCATCGATTATTTGAAGGAAACTCATTCGGCCTAATACCAACAGTTAGATTCAACTATCAGAAAAGTGATCTCAATAGGCCGATGATACCGCGACGAGTCGTTGTCCTAGTTATCGCAATAGTGGCCGTACTAGCGGCCGCGATAACGGGGTACATCTATCTCGCATCACTCTCCTCGGTAAATAGCGGTGCCAAACCCGTAGTCACCACGATAAACATTCCCCAAGGTTCCTACATCGAGCCTTCCGGTTTCAACCTGACCAAGTTCCAGACAGAATTCGCGACGGGCGCCTATCCATATCGCGTCAACATCACTGTCACAATTGGAGTCAACAACACAATAGAATGGGTGAACCAAGATACTCAGCCACATACTGCTACCGCAATAGTCAGTCCCCAAGGGGCGTCGTTGTTCAACTCGGGACTAATTCTACCGGGAAAGACCTTCTCCGTCACTCTGACGATCCCAGGGGCTTACCGCTACGCCTGCGCGTGGCATAATTGGCTCGATGGCCAAATAATCGTCAAACCAGCATAGCCACTTGAAAGCGAGCCAAGTCTTGAATGCAAGTAACTCACTCCACGCAGTCTCATGGCGTCGCTTGTAGAGAATGCTGCCCCTGGCTGGCCAGGTATCGCGCCGCGATGGACTTCCAGCGCCAAAGAAGGAGTCGGAACCTCCGCCAGCTACCAGAGTAGTGTCTGGTTCACAATCTCTCACGGAATCCTGAACGAGGTTTACTATCCGAGAATAGACCAGGCGAATACTCGCGACATGGAATTTCTTGTTGCTGATGGCGACCAATATTTTTCTGAAGAGAAGCGGGATACGAACAGAAGAATCGCGCCGCTAGAACAAGGCGTGCCTGGATACAGGCTCGTCAATTCCTGCAAGAGAGGACGTTACCGGATGACGAAGATAGTCATCACAGATCCCGAACGAGACGTACTTCTGCAGAAACTCCACTTCGACGCTGACAAGGGCAACCTAGAAGACTACGATATCTATGCTCTGCTCGCCCCGCACATTGGAAACCGTGGCTACAGCAACAACGGATGGATCGGCAACTACAAGGGCACACCGATGCTTTTCGCGCAGAGAGAAGGAGTCTCCCTCGCCCTTGCTTGTTCGTCCCCGTTCAA
>Ga0209802_1000592_pt1 | contig 27891 bp, 24 predicted proteins | sample GraSoiAngelo_129_FD_185886 | JGI IMG/M metagenome (GOLD analysis project Ga0209802, IMG submission 185886) | Grasslands soil microbial communities from the Angelo Coastal Reserve, California, USA - 14_0927_12_40cm (SPAdes) (version 2) | ecosystem: Environmental > Terrestrial > Soil > Grasslands ... | reverse complement strand
CTGAGATTCGTGACCAGGAAGAGATAGTCTCGCGTCTGAAAGAATTCGTGAAGAATAGGACGATGCCCCACTCTCTCTTCGCCGGCCCCCCTGGCACAGGAAAGACCACGGCTGCTCTATGCCTTGCGCGGGACCTTTTCGGTTCGATACACGGGGACGTCTTCATGGAATTGAACGCCAGCGATGAGAGAGGAATAGATGTAGTCCGGACCACTGTGAAACAGTTCGCAGAATACTCGACCGTATCCTCAGCACCCTTCAAGATCCTCGTTCTTGACGAGGCTGACAACATGACAGGCGACGCCCAACATGCATTGCGGAGAACCATGGAGAAGTACACGGACACATGTCGATTTGTCCTCTGCTGCAACTATTCCGGACGCATAATCGAGCCCATCCAATCCAGATGCGCACTCTTCCGATTCACACCACTCCCCCAAGAGGAAATTATCGGATACTTGGAGCATATCGCCAAAGCCGAGGGCCTGAAAGTTGGCAGTACCACACTCAAGTCTGTAGTTGAGATATCCGAAGGAGATCTGCGGAAAGCGATCAACACGTTGCAAGCCGCCTCATCGGTATCGAAGGGGTTCACTGAAGACACAGTCTATCAGGTCGTCGGCAGAGCAAAACCGTTGGATGTACATGAAATGATGAGCCACGCCCTAAAAGGGGACTTCCTGAAGGCACGAGACGAACTCAGAGGACTATTAGTGAAATACGGGCTTTCGGGCCAAGAGATAGTCCGTCAAATGCACTCTGAGGTCTTCAGACTCACGATCCCCGAGGAGAAGCGGATAAGCATGATCGAAGCGATTGGCGACGCAGACTTTCGGCTCGTTCAAGGCGGGGACGAGGAAGTTCAGTTGAGCGCGCTATTGGCAAAGCTTTCTGCAGGAGAAGCCTAAGGACGGCTACGATAGAAAAGATCAGGCCAAGACCTGCTGATCCCTGGACGGTAAGACACCGTCCCAAATATCTGGCCGACGTGGCTGGTAACAAACAGGCCATCGAGCAGATTGTAAAGTGGCTCGCGTCCTGGAAAACCGGAACTCCTCAGAAGAGGGCGATCCTTCTCTACGGTCCGCCGGGAGTTGGGAAGACGGTGATTAGCGAGACATTGGCCAGAGAGCACGGTTGGGACCTCGTCGAGATAAACGCGTCCGACAAGAGAAGTGGAGATATTCTATCCAAGGTGGCAGGACTCGCCTCCACCCAAGGCTCGTTATTCGCAAAAGGGCGATTGATACTCCTTGACGAGGTCGACGGCATTAACCTTCGAGAAGACCACGGTGCCGTGGAAGCTCTCAATCGAATGATCAAGGAAACCCACTACCCTGTTGTCCTAACAGCAAATGATCCCTGGGACCAGAAGATCCGATCCCTTAGAGAGACTTGCCAGCTCATTGAACTGAAAAGAATCGGTCTAAGAGATGGTTTACCATTCATAAAGAAGATTCTGGACAAAGAGAACGTTCGAGCCGACGAGGACGCGATGAGATTGCTACTCGAAAAGAACAACGGTGATCTCCGGTCAATTCTCAACGACCTGCAGATACTCTCGAGTCGAGGAGAGAATATTACTTCGAAAGATGTCTATTGGCTGTCTGGACGGGACCGGACCGAGAACATCTTCAACGTGCTCCGAATAGTCTTTAACGCGAAGACAGTTGCCTACGCGAAACGCGCCCTCGGTATGTCAGACATGGAACCAGATATGCTCTTTCAATGGATCATTGAGAATACCCCATACCAGATAGTGAATCCCAAAGAATTGTCCACGGCAATGGACGCCCTTGCCATAGCCGACCTCTTCTACGCAAGAACCAGACGAACCCAAGATTGGCATCTGGTCTCGTATGCTTACGATCTCATGACCGCGGGAGTCGCCATCTCCAAAAAGACACCTGTCACCGGATGGGTTCCAATGAAGTTTCCACAGCGAATAATGGCTATGTCTCGCTCTCGCGGAGTCCGGGAACTCCGTAAGAATATCGGGCTCAAGATAGGCTCCAAGTGTCACGTTTCCTCAAGAAGAGCGGTCCAGCAATATCTGCCCGTGCTCGGACTAATGTTTGAGAAGAGTCCCGAGGAATTTGCTCGATCGGCTGAATGGCTTGGGGCCAAAGCAGAGTTGGAAGAATATTTCTCATTTGGACAGATGGGAACAATCGAGTCGAAGAAGACGCCGACCCCGAGAAAGCCTACCACTAAATCTAGAGGGAAGATACGGGCGAAGGCTAGCGGTTCTTTAGAATAAGGGCCCCTCCTATCAGGGCGATGATCGTGGATACAACCTCGATTACCAATAAGTCCTGCAAGAGTGTGCAGTTACCAGTCACAGCGTCGTAATGGCAACCTGTCAATGCCTTGATGAATTGACTCTCTCTATCCCCGACTAACGCGTCTGTGACTTTGGTTGAACCAGATATCGCGCCCATCGAGCCCGCAAAGAGTAGGATGAATCCAAGAGTCAGGAACGCTTCACGCATTGTATACCCAGCGGACGTTTACAGTTTCAACGCCAAGTGACAGATGAAATAAAACTTACGCCGAGAACGGGATCCTTACGGTTGGTTCTCGTTCAATACTCTACTAATGAGTTGAGCCGCTGCTCCTAGGTATGTCTCGGAGGCTAATGCCTCCTCTATTTCTGCGACTGCGCTCTCGAGCCATTTCGGGAGTCTCGTCTGTTCCTCAAAGACCAATCTCATCTCAGGGCTACTGTAGCGTCCCGTGTCAATTGGTAAGATCGGCATTTTCCTTTCGAGCGTTCCCTTGACAGAGACGGGGTGTCATGCCAAGTGGATATTAGACAGCTTTCTGAGTCGTTGCGTTAGTGGAGCTTAGCCTAGAATGACTGGAATCTGTGGACTAGTTGGCCCCGAAACGGGGGAGACCGCTACCATGCTTGAAAGGATGCTCGACACACTTGCGATGAGAGGCACTTCTCGACGGACCGTCAAGGTGAAGATTGGAAACACAAGTTACGTTTTAGGAGTGCGTGAGTCCCCCTCGTTTGGCGCCGGTGGATTATTTTCGAATGGAATTCTCACATTGGCAATTGACGGATACTTTTGTGTTGATGCGATCGAGAAATTCCTAGAATCGCCATTGCCTGGTTCGAAAACCTTCCGGGAATTCTACAAGTCGGCGGGAGCATATGCGATGTTGGGAGTGTCCGGTGATGGACTCGTTGGTGGTAGGGATCCAGTTGGTCAGAAACCGCTCTACTATGGTTCTGACAAGGGAGTCGTCCTATTTGCCAGTCTCAAGACAGCTCTTACAAATGCGGGGATTGCGAATCCCAAACCGGTGCCTCCCGGACAGATCGTCTCGATTACTAACTCTGCAACTTCAACCGATGACACCTACCGATTGGAAAATACCGATGAAGAAGACAACATAGGCGAGGAGGCCGCGGTCGAGAAACTTGGAAGTCTGCTTGCCGAATCGGCTATCAGGACGGTCCCTGAAGGTTCGGCTCTTGCATTCTCAGGAGGACTCGACAGTACACTCGTCGCCCAGGCAGCAATGCTCACCTCTCGGAGACCCGAACTGTTTACGGTTGGGCTCGAGAATCAACCCGAGCTTCAGCATGCTCAACAAGTCGCCGACCAAATGGGGCTTCCAATAACAGTTCGAGAGTTGACGAAGAAAGAAGTTGTCGATCTAGTCCCAGATGTTGTACAGGCTACTGAGAGTATTGATCCAACGGTAGTAGGTGTTTCACTTCCGTTCTACGCAACCTGTCAGATGGCTCGAGCGAAAGGGTTGAAGGATATTGTTGCGGGCCAGTTGAGCGACGAACTCTTCGGAGGCTACGCGAGGTTTGAGGAACTCGCGGGAAACGTTGCTACGATCAAGAGAGAGGTTTGGGAAAGCCTAGTCTCGGCCTCCGCTAATGATTTCGAGCCTGGGGATAAGGTAGCAGTGACCAATCGTCTTGATCTCAGATGCCCGTTCGCATACCTCCCCTTAGTCCAGTATGCGCTCAGGATTCCGGCCGGATTCAAGGTGAGAGTTCAGAATGGACAGCCGGTTAGGAAATTCATCCTCAGGAAACTCGCCTCTTCCTGGGGACTACCCGCATCAGTTGTCGATCGACCAAAAAGGGCGATTCAATATTCAACCGGCGTGATGAATGTCTTGGAGAAGGAGGCAAAATATAGAGGCTTGGGACTCAGGGATCTCTTCCAGGAACAGGTTGCCTAGCTGGATCAGGTATTAAACTGGGAGTATGAGTCTCGATGGAAAACCTCTTAGAAGCCCCTTTCCTTGCGAGTCACACGGGGCTGACCAAGCACCAAGCAAAGATAGGGGCCGATTGTTCGATAGATGATCGAGCATACCCAATCGTCTAGCTTGGTCCAGGGGGAGAAGTGACTCTCCCGCCCAGAGGATACCAGAGCATCCCACCATGGGAGCGGTGAACCCGGGGCGCTGGTGGTCGTGGGTTCAAATCCCACCGGCCCCACCACAACTGAATCAGCGACATTTCAGTATCTCCTACATCTGCAGAAGGAAGGCTACAAGCCTCAGACTTTGTCTAGTAGAGCTAGTCAGCTTAGACTACTAGTAAAGAAAGGAATCTATCACACTATGACAGAATCATAGTGACAGACTAAGCCGATCACACAAACGGGTATCCTTAGCGCGAAAACGGGTTGAGGCATCGGGGTTTCGGAATGCTGAATTGTGACTTCCGCACTTAGTATTCAATACGGAAATGAGCCGGGTTGATGGTCTGTTTGGGGTCTCCCAACCTAGAAGAAATCAACAGTACCAGTTCAATCTTGGCTCCTGTTTCCTCTAAAACAACAGTTTGGTCAGCATCGCTGAGCCAACACGGCTCGCAAGAGGAGGCGTCGACGTTGTAATGCAGCCCATTACTCCGACGGAGCGAGGCTCAGATCGGCCTGTCAGACCTACGGTATCTACAACACACAATGACTCATTACAAGAAACATCTTCGAGCCTTACTGCTCGAAATTGATAGAACCGATACAAGTAGATCCCGAAGCGGTGTAAATCCCGTCGGTCGGATGCGCTCGCCAAGCCCCGCTCCGACAAAGAGAATCCGTTTCTTTTTTCGTCAAGCATCTCTACTCGGAGGCGCCGTACTGTCTGAGCAGGCCAACAATCTCCCCGTATCCCTTTTCGTTGGCGACGGCTAATGCCGTCTTTCCTTGGTAGTTCTTCCAGACAAGATCTACCTTACCTGTTCCTAGTAACCAGCGGGTCACGTCGTAATTGTTTCTACTGATCGCGTTTTGGAGTGCGAACGAAACGCCTTGGTGCGCTCCCTGGTTGAACAGAAGTTGGACTAGGTCAAGATTATCGCTCAGAGCTGCATGTACGAGGAGTGGTATTCCATGCGCTCCTGTGGCACCAATATCCTTGGGATCTCGGGAGAGCAGGCGTTTCACGTCTTCTGCTCTTCCGAGCATTGCCGCAGTACAAATCTCCAGTGGCGCACCCTTTGACAGAAGATACTCGGCCACTGCTACGTTCCCCATCTGCGAGGCCGCCTGCACTGCGGTCTCATGATCGCTCTCCTTCCACGGATGAGCCGCGTTCAATAAGGCAGGATGTTCTTCGTACATGCGTTTCACTTTTTCGAGGTCCATGTGACCTGCGATCACAAAGTCACGGATCAATTCTGGAGTAAGTGCTTCGGCCTTTACGCGTCGAGTTTCCGCTTGAGTGCGCACATAACTTAGCATAGCTAATCATTAGTGTCGCTAATATATAATGCTTCTCAAGGTAATGCAGTCGAGCTCCACCCTAACTCTTTTTCAATCACTTGGCGACGCCGTTTCTACGACAGGCGGACTCGGAGTTCCAGGTTTGGCCGAGGGCCACGGATTATAGCAGGCAAGCCAATGCCTCGGCAGAACTTCTACAAGTTGAGGCTCCGCCTTAGAACACATCTCAATTCTTCTCGGGCATCTAGGATGGAACCTGCAGCCTGACGGCGGGTTGATCGGACTCGGGACCTCGCCCGGCAGAACAATTCGGTCAATCTTCCTTCTAGGGTCTGGAATCGGTATCGCAGACAGGAGTGCTCTTGTATACGGATGAAGGGAATTTACGAAGAGTTCAGCAGTATCTGCTATCTCCACAATCTTGCCGAGGTACATTACTGCGACTCGATCGCACATGTGTTGGACCGTGCTCAGATCATGAGAGATGTACAGGTACGTGAGTCCCAACTTGTTCTGAATATCCTTTAGTAAGTTGAGAATCTGAGCTCTTATCGACACGTCAAGGCTAGCTACGGGCTCATCGGCGATTATCAGGTCCGGCTCAACGGCCAAGGCGCGTGCAATGCAGATTCGTTGCCTTTGCCCTCCACTAAACTCGTGAGGATATCTTTCGGCGTGATACTCCTCCAACCCTACCATTTTCAGGAGCTCGTACATTGTGAACATCCATCGGCTTTTCGGAATATGTTTGTGAACCACCAAAGGTTCCATGATGATGTCGGCCACGGTCATCCTTGGGTCTAAGGATGCGTAAGGATTTTGGAAAATGTACTGTATCTGTCGATGCAGGGCCAATATGCGCCGCTTGTTCCGTGACTTGAAGACCTTGAGCACGTCTGTTCCATTGAAAGTGATCGTCCCTTTTGTCGGCGTTTCCAAGTTCACAACACACTTGGCCAGGGTTGACTTTCCGCTGCCCGACTCACCGACTAGTCCCAACGTTTCCCCTAGGTTGACAGTGAGAGAAACGTTGTCTAACGCGTGGATGACTCCCGTCTGGCGTTTCAACAGCAAACCTCTCTCGAAGATAGGATAGTGTTTCGTCAGGGATCGTATCTCCAAAGCGGACTCTCCACCAGAACGGCCTGTTTCACGAAAAGCCAATTCTTATCCTACTCCTCCCCGACCGGGGTCTTCAGGTGCAGCTCCTTTGCAAAATGGCAAGCAGCCCGATGGTCGGGTGGCTCTTGGAACTCGAACTCGGGAATCTTGTCGACACACAGCTGCTGCGCGTATCTACAACGTGGGTTGAACCTGCATCCGGTTGGAGCATGGATGAGGTCCGGAATATTCCCAGGAATGACATCCAATCTTTTCTGGATCAACCGTGGATTAGGGACCGAGGTCAATAGTGCCTCAGTGTAGGGATGCTTTGGATTCCAGAAGACTTGATCCGTAGTTCCCGTTTCGAACACTTGCCCAGCATATAGGACCGTGACGCGGTCGCAAGTCTCAGCGACTATTCCCATGTCATGTGTGATTAGGATCATGGCCATGCCCAAACGCTTGATTAGATCCTTCATCATCACAAGTATCTGGGCTTGGATTGTCACATCCAGCGCTGTCGTGGGCTCGTCAGCGATCAATAGGCTGGGGTTGCAGCAGATTGCCCGGGCCACGGCAATCCTCTGTTTCATCCCGCCGCTTAGCTGGTGGGGGTACTGGTTCATGCGGAGCTCTGGCGCAGGGATTCCCACGATTTGTAAGAGTTCCAATGCCCTGTCATAGGCTCCATCTTTTGTCAGCGGTTGGTGCTGCATTATCACCTCTACCAGTTGCTGTCTGATCGTGTAGACCGGGTCGAGGGTTGACGTCGGGTCTTGGAATATGTAGCCTATGCGATTGCCCCGGATCGATTGCAACTCTCGCTGGGATTTGGAGATAAGCTCTTGTCCTTCAAACCTGATCTTCCCTTCCACGATCTTCCCTGGCGGCGGGACGATTCCCATTACTGACAGTGCGGTAACGGTTTTTCCGGATCCGGATTCGCCGACGATCCCGAGCGTCTCGCCTTTATCAACGTGAATACTAACATTGTCAACTGCTCTAACGACTCCGGCCCACGTGAAAAAGTAGGTTCTCAGTCCTTCAACTGTCAGTAACGGCTCGGGCAAGTATCGTCCTCCTTGACAGTCTGGTTTCCATTTTTCTCCTGTTCACTCTCTGAGCCTCGGGTCTAACGCGTCTCTCAACCCATTTCCCAAAAGGTTGAAGCCCATGACCAGTAGAGTGATGAATATACCAGGAAAAGCTCCGGCCCACCATGCCTGCTTGACGTTAGAAGACGCGTCGGTAAGCAGTCGGCCCCAAGTCAGGGTGTTAGTGTCTCCGAATCCGAGAAAGCTTACTCCTGCCTCGGTCAGAATGGACCCTGCGATTTGCAATGTTGCCAAGACGATGATGATGTGCAGGACGTTGGGGAAGAGATGCCGGAAGAGGATGCGCCGGGACGACGAGCCTATCTGGCGAGAAGCAGCAACGTACTCAAACTCGCGGACATGAAGAACTTCTCCCCGGATAATCCTCGCGGCACCAGACCATGAGAATACTCCAATGATTCCGATTATGATCCAAAGGGCACCAGTGCCAGATCCAGTTCCGGCCTCTAACACCCGGAGGAAGACCAGGAGTATGAGGAAGAAGGGTAACACGAGAAAGACCTCTGTGATCCTCATGAGAACATTGTCGACCCAGCCACCCGAGTAACCTGCGACAAGCCCGATTATTATGGCGAGGGCCATACTAATCGCCGTCGCTCCGATTCCAACAAGAAACGCCGGCCTCGCCCCATACACGATCTGGCTGTAGACATCGTAGCCACTGCCATCCGTTCCGAACGGGTCGTGGAGGCTTGGAGGCACTCTAATCTGCCAACTATCAGTTCGGCCGGAAGCCGTGGGACATGCTGGTTGGAGACCGACAAGACATTTCGTCGGGTAGAGCGCAATATAGTTCTGGAAGATTGCCATGACCCCAATGATTCCCACGATCGCTAGACCTGCAAGGGCAGCCTTGTTCCTTCTGAGCCTCCGCCACGCAAGTCCCCACTGGCTTACGCCAGAACCTCGCCAGCCTGAGGTAAAGGCGCGGAAACGCTTGTATACTTTTGAGCTGAGGCTGGTCTCCGTCGTTATCCTTTGACCTCCGCCTGTTTATTCAAGACGGATCCTCGGATCGATGTATGCATAAGTGAGGTCAGTGATTATGTTGGCCACAAGCGTCATCAGTGTGATCAAGACAACTATGCCCTGCACGATCGGAAAATCGAGGACATTGGTCGCATCGACAAACAACCTGCCTACGCCCGGCCAGTTGAAGACGGTCTCTGTGATTGGCGCGCCGGCCAACAAACCTCCGAAATACAATCCGACATATGTTGCTATGGGTATGAGCGCGTTCTTCAAGGCGTGTTTGTAGATGACGGTTCTCTCGCTCAGTCCGCTTGCTCTCGCCGCGAGAATGTAATCTTGCCTCAGAACTTCCAGCATGCTCGACCGAACTAGCAAGACTATCGGCGCCAGCAAAGCGAAAGTGTATACTGCAGTTGGCAATGTAAGATGCCAGAGCTGGTCAAGGGTTTGGTCGCCCAAAAAATACTGAGACGGTATTGTGGACTGCGCTCCTCCTGACGGGAACCAGCCGAGATAGTATCCGAAGCCCAGAATGAAGACAATTCCGAGGAAGAAGATAGGGATCGATGTTCCGACAAGGGCTGAGTTAGTGACGGTCACGTCTAGGAATGAGTATCTCTTTCTCGCCGAGAGGACGCCGATGGGGATTGCGATAACAAGGGAAAGGATAAGTCCCAACAACTGGATCTCGAGAGTTGTCCAAACCCGCGTAGCCACGAGATAGTTGACTGAGACGCCACTGTACACGGCGTAAGAGCTCCCTAAGTCGCCCATGAAAAGCTCGAAGAGCCATAACAAATACTGGGCATAGACTGGTTTGTCAAGTCCGAAATAATGTCTCAGTGCCTGACGTTGCGCCTCATTTATCCTGGGGTTTAGTGCGGTGAGGAGTTGGATGGGGTCGCCCGCTAAACGTTCGATCGAGAATACGAGGAGGGTGATTCCGAAGAAGACGGGAATGAGATATAGTGCCCTTCTTAACACGTACTTGATAATTGACACAGATTAGACCATTCTCCCGCCTCTTGTCACGATTCTTGACATTGTCAGACGCCGTTGAGACAAGGGCAACGCTCGTTATGGTTTTGTAAACAAGTCACTTTTGTGGTATATGTGTATCTGTTTGCTTATGAGCAATTTGTACATGGTCTCTGTTCTTGTTCTGGATAATGTTGAAAGTCGCCACAACGATTATACCTTTCTAACTATCAAGTCTCCTTCGAGTGAAATACACTCTGAGAACTACAATCGGAAAATCCGTATGCGCACTAGCGATTTCAATTTTGATGCTGACGCCCGCACTCCTGATTACGCCCCAATTATACGCGCAGACCGGCAATGCAACCGTGATCCTCGCGCAGACCGGACAGGCACCAGGAGAAGGCTTGATTCCGGGATTGAGCACATCATACTATGACCTTGCAGTTGTCAGTGAGATATTTCTCGGGCTCGCGATGAGGAATGACACAGTCGTAAAATCAATGTTGCCAGCCCTAGCGGAGGGAACTGTTGCAAACCCTGGCTGGTCGGTTGACTCAACATACAAAATATGGACTGTCCATATCAGACAAGGGGTCAATTGGCATGACGGCGTCTGTTGCGTCAACGCTACAGATGTGAAATTCACCTTCGACTCTCTGCAAAACGCCGGTCTGGCCGCGCCAGTCGAGTCGTTCTTGACGGGAATAATTGGCGGCCCGAACAATGAGACAATCGTGGATCCCTACACCGTGAAGTTCACATTGCCCGCCCCATATGCTTACTTTGTCCAGAACGTGCTTACGACGGGCATAGTTCCTTACCATGTCCTCCACACTCGGCCTTACAACAGTACAAGCGGAGTTGACTGGCTACACAGCGCGTTCAACACAGGCGTGAACCCAAGCTCAAGTGATCCCGGACCAATTGGTACGGGACCGTACAAGTGGGTAGGTTACGATGCGACGACGTCAACGGTCCACTTGACGAGAAACGATAACTATTTCGACTTTCCAGTTCGCGGCAAGTCCGACCTAGTTGCAAAGGGAGAGTTCAATGTGAAAGATTACTACGTCAAGAATATCGTGGGTTCAGATGCTGCGATCACCGCACTGAAGAACGGTGAGGTCAACGTTTTGGACAACAATTACAACCTCGGCACTACGCCAAGCTTCCTCAGCGATTGGGGGATGGACAATCTAGCTATTTACGATGGATTTGGCGTCCAGGAGATGGGTGTTAATATGAATCATCCGGTTATAGGAACCGGAGTCCAGACGCCCGCCTGCCAAGCTATTCCGTCTTGTGCGAACGGGTCAAATCCATCGCTCGCAGAATCCTATGCAACCGACATTCGCAAAGCAATAAGCTACGCGACGCCTAGAAACCAGATAATCAACTCTTTGCTTAGCGGTTACGGGAACCCCGCAATAACCACTCCAGTCGTTGGCAACCCGAACACAAACACGTCTCTAACAGAGGGATTCAACACAGACCTCAGACCTTACCCGTACAGCCTAAAGCTTGCAAACCAGAGCCTCGTAGCGGCCGGCTACACGTTGCCCACGGCAAAAGGAGGTTGCTATACTGCCCAACCCGCGACTTGTCTCACTCCGAACCTACACATAGTTCTACTCGTGCCAACCTCGAACAGCGCAAGACGAGCCTGGGCATCACTGGTCCAAAGCCAATTGATCTCGATTGGAGTAGATGTTGGCAAGGTAGAGCTACCGTTCAGCCCTAACATCTTCGATCGGGCGCTGACACCACCCGCTAGCTGCAACTGCTTGGGCAAGACCTATGACCAAGGCGGGTTCGACATTCTATTCGTCGGTTACAATCTGGGTATTGATGCTGACCCATGGTCATTGTACGACAATACACAGTATGCTCCGACAGGTGGTAACTACTACCTCTGGAATAATGCCACCAACAATGGTCTCGTTGAACAGATCAAGACAACAGTTGACAAACCAACTCGCCTGAACCTTGTGAAGCAATGGCAGGTCCTCGCTTACGATGCCTTGCCCTCGATACCAATCCATTACACTCGTGAGATTGTAGCGTTCGACAAAAGCATCAGCAATGGAAAGGCAATCTTCACAGCATTCAACGGGCCAGCTTGGCCGCCCATCGAACTTCTGAACGTGGGTGCCTCGAACCAATCGCCAAACTTCCTGTCCACATACGGGCTCTACATCGCCGCCGGAGTCATAGCTGCCGCTGCAATAATCTTAGGCGGTCTCCTGTTTAGGATGAGGCGCCATAGGATTGCAAGAACAGGCTATACACGCCCACTGACATCGACGACACCACCGGCAAGCGGACCTCCACCATAGAGGAAACTAGGGCATTCCGAACAATCTCTTTTTTCTTTGGACCCATTCTAACGATCCCAATAATTCAGATGGCGGATATTGCGAACCCTAGAAGCACTAGAAAAGTAGCCGTGAGCATCCACTTCAGCCCAACTGACTCAGCATGTCTTTCGGCCTCCCTCGACCAAGGCGAGGTATGGAACAGTTGTTCTCCCAGCTTGGACATCGAGGGAGAAGATGAAAGCGAGATGGCGACGCCAGCCAAGAGTCCAATTCCCCCTTCGAAAAACAAAATCAGCGTTAGAATGGAGCCAGACATTTTGCGCGTGAGGACCAGGAGGACTATCAAGTCTCCTATCGTGATGATGGCGGAGTAGACGAGACTTCTTGCGATATTCGGGAGTCTCTTGCGGAACCATACTTTCTTTTTCGGTCTTTCGAGGTTTGTGTTCAGATGGGCTCCGAAGACTCGGGATGAGGCGCGATTCTTTCTCTTCCGATTCATATTATACCCAATTCTTTTCCAGCCTTCCCGAATGCATTGAGGGCTGTGTCAAGGTCATCCTTGGAGTGTGCGCTGGTCACTATCGTTCTAATCCGGGCTTTCTCACGGGCTACCATCGGATAGACAATGGGCAACACGAACACTTTCAACTCAAACATCCTATCGGCGAGCTTCCTAGCCGTTCCACTATCACCTACCATAACCGGTGTAATTGGTGTCTCGCTCTGGCCAGTGTCGAATCCCAGGTCTCGAAGGCCCTTTTTGAAATAGTGGGTATTGTCCCAGAGCCTCTTTACCAGTCCAGGCTGTTTTACAAGTTCCAGAGCTGCGATGCATGCGGCAGGGATGCTTGGTGGTTGTGACCCTGACAAGAGGTAGCTGCGGACTTTATTCTGCAGATATTGGCAAAGCTCTTTGGATCCGACAACGTAACCTCCGACGACTCCGAAAGCTTTCGAGAAAGTTCCCATTTCTATGTCGACCTGGCCGTGCAGTTTGAAGTGGCTAGTTATTCCTCTTCCCTTCTCTCCTAGCACGCCGTCGCCATGGGCATCGTCAACATAGACTACGGCTCCGTTCTCTTTCGCTAGTTTGACGATGTCGGGGAGTGGTGCGATGTCGCCGTCCATGCTGAAGACGCCGTCTGTGATGATCAATACTCTCCTGTATCGTTCGGTGGCCTGCAGTTGTTTCTCAAGATCCTGCATGTCCCGATGCTTGTACACACGTCTCTCAGCCCTGGTCAGGCGACAACCGTCTATGATACTACCATGATTCAACTCATCGCTAATGATCAGGTCATCGTCACCGACCAAGGCCATGATGGTTCCTAGGTTTGTGGCGTATCCGGATTGGAAGGTTATCGATGCGTCCGTCTTCTTGTACTCTGCGAGGATCTTCTCCAATTGTCGATGGATGCTCATAGTTCCAGCGATGACTCGTACGCTGCCAGAACCAGCACCGTACTTTCTGGTGGCGTTGATAGCAGCCTGTTTCAGCCTTGGATGATTGGCTAGACCCAAGTAATTGTTCGAGCAAAGTACGAGAACTGACTTGCCGTCAACTCTTGCATGGGGGGCGGATGGAGTATCGAGTGTTCTTACACGCCAAAGTAATTCCTCTCTTTCTAAATCCTGAAGTTCTCTCTTCAGGGCCTCGACAAGCGGCTCACGTGCCAATCCCGGTTCTTGCACCATTCCATCCCAGCCTCCGATTCGCCTCGACCTACCATTTTTCTGATGTAAAACGTTTTACAACTCGACCTGTGGCAGGGGCGGCAAGAGAGCCGAGAAGCGATTGAAAGATCAGATGGATAGTATCGTCAAGCTCAAACCTGGGCCGGGAGCGGTTTACCAGGAATGGCCGGTCCCGTCTATTGGGTTGAATGATGTTTTGGTTCGAGTGGAGGCGACGAGCATCTGTGGCACGGATATGCAGATCTATGATTGGCATGAGTGGGTCCGGGATCGGGTCAAGCCTCCGTTTGTTATGGGTCACGAGTTTGCGGGTCGGGTCTTGGAGGCGGGGAAGGAGGTTGCGGAATTGAGAGAGGGAGATCTGGTCAGCGGTGAGACCCACATTTTCTGTGGAAGGTGTTTTCAGTGCCGGACAGGCAACGCGCACATCTGCGAGAACATGCGTTTACGAGGGGTGGATACTGACGGATGCTTCGCACAGTATCATGCGTTGCATGAGGCCAGTGCTTGGAAGAACGATTCCAAACTCTCTGTCGAGGTGGCTAGTGCTCAGGAACCACTGGGTAATGCAGTACATGCTGCCTCTGTAACGGACATATCGGGTAAGAGGGTCGCTATCTTTGGTTGCGGTCCGATCGGCGCATGTCTGATAGGATTATGCAAGTCTTTTGGGTCGACCAGGATTTTTGGGGTGGACGTTGTGGACTATCGGTTGAACCTTGCCAGGGAAATGGGTGCCGATGTACTCCTCAACGCCTCGAGTGAGGATGTCTCTTCGGAGATAATGCGGCAGACCGACGGGCGAGGAGCAGACATATTCTTCGAAATGTCAGGCGCACCAGCCGCGTTTGAACAGGGCTTCAAAGCTTTGAGACCAGGAGGTACTGCGGTACTCTTTGGACTACCTTCGAAAAAGGTGGAGATCGATGTGGCCAATTGGATCGTGTTCAAAGATGCCCACGTAAGAGGTGTCTTCGGCCGAAGAATCTACAGTACATGGTACAAGACAGCGGAGGTGTTGAGAGCGGGTATGGTCGACATGTCCAAGGTGATTACTCATCGGTTTGACATGGAAGAATTCTCAAAAGCATTTGCCTTGATGAAATCAGGCCGGTGCGGTAAGGTCATCATGTATCCGAACGGACGAAAAAAGAGATAATTTGGAAAGATCGACTCAGCGTTTCTTTGCCTGGATTGGCGGCGGTTGTGGGATCTGGCGTTGACGGATCTTTGCAACTTCTCCAGCTATTCCTTTGAGGGTTTGTATTTTCGAGCCCGTCTTCTTGATCTCGATATAGCCGGTTTTGTCCCAAGTCGTACCAGGTTTTGCTGCCTTCTCTGTTGGCTGCGGATCTAGTTCTAGGGCTCGTGCTGCTTCGACGACCTCTTTGAGACTGGGTTGTCTTATGGCTCTGGGCAATGGAATTTTTCTTCCCTGAAGTCGAGTCTTGGTGCTGTCTATGTTCGAGGGCCAGATTATCTGGCGGTTGGGTCGTTTCAGGCCCTATACACTTTCTAAAAGGGGATTAGCTACGACTATTTGCTTGTCGAGGTCTTCTCGGTGCTTAAGATGGCATTTATGACACCGTCTTGTCCGGGGCGAGATGTGACCCGTGCCTGTCCAAGTTCGGTGTCGATTATTGCACCCTTTGTTATTACACGTCTTCTTTGGTAGTCCACGTTCGCAGGATTTCTTACCACACGTAATAATTTGGTCTTAGACGTTTTTCCAGTGGCCTTGTTCGTTACGACTGCCCAGTCTGCTTGCGCCAGTTGCACCTTAGCGCTTCCTCCAAAGCCTCTTCTGAATCTTTGTTTAGTTGGACCTGCCAGGGTCTCTGTTGGAAGTCCGCCCATTTCAAAAGCTCGTTTGCCTCTCCACATCCGTTTTTTTCCTCCAGTGGGTTTCCGTTTCAGCATGCTACCATGCCATTGTGGCAAATCACATCAAATCCTTAGGGTCTGATTACTCCCTTGCTTCGCGAGCCTTCAACCATATTAATCGTTGCCCAGAGGAACCTGTTCCAACTGTATCCTTGGATTTCGATCCTTGGAGTAACCGAAGGCTTATCTCAGACAAACCGGTTCCATTTCTTTTAGAAAGGGAGTCTGACCAGGTAAGAATGCCGAGTTACTGCTTGGAATGTGGGGGCGAGCTGAAGTACGACCCTGCGATCAAGCAGTACAGCTGCAAATCCTGTGGTCTAACTTTCTCAAGTCAGGATCTCCTCAAGGGGCGAGACCAGATGGTAAGGCCAGAGACAGACGATGATGCCAAGAAGCGCCGCCACAAAGAATACCTGAAATGGTGGCTCAGCGGCGACAAGAGCAAATAGAACCGGTTAAGAAGCAAAATAGTTCTGGATTTCTCGCTTTTGGCGAAAGCGAGCGGAAACCTCTCTGAAACTCGTGATCACCATAAACTCGCCGTGTAGAGAGCGTGGGAATTTTAGTTGTAGTGGGTTCCGACAGGTCCAGAAAGAATTTCTTTATGATCTCTCACCAAGATCACTTAGGCCCCTTTTGGAACTAGTGGTGTGACGAAGTTGAGGGAAAGCTTGAAAAGATCAACGGCTATGCGCTTTTACTAATTTGACTCTCCCGACGCCAGAGCAGTATTTCGAGCGGATACACAAGATCGTGTCACAGCTCGACGAAATGAACGTGAAGATCATCAACGCAATGAAGAAGAACGGACCCAGGAATCTACAGAAGATTGCTCAGATAGCTGGTCTCAAGTATCCGACAACGTACTCGAGAATTTCTAAGTTGGAGGATGGGGGCTTGTTGGCGACGTGGGCTCAGCCGAACTTTTCGAAGCTGGGGCTGTCTAGGGCGATCGTTTACGTGACTCCGATGGCTGGGATGGACGCTTTGGCTCGTGAGGCTTTGAAGGTCCCGGGTTACTGGCTTAGGGTTACGAGGTGCATGGGTGAGTCGAATGGATACTTTTCTATTCATGCTGTGCCGACGGCGAATCGCCAGGATTTTCAGCAATACCTTGATCATCTGACGGTTTCGGGGATTGCGCAGAATTATCGGATCTATTGGACTGGTGAACAGTATACGATGGTTCCCAATTTTGATTATTATGATGCGAAGCTTGGGAAGTGGCGGTTCGAGTGGGACGCCTGGTTGAAGAAACTTGCAGATGCTTCGGAGGGAAAGGCGCACAAGACTGGTGCTAGTTGGTCGATGCCGGTCGAGACCGCCGAGTTTGACGAGCGTGACTTGGTTATTTTGAAGGAGTTGATGAAGAATGGGCGTGTGAAGCTGGCGGAGCTGGCGAAGATTTTCGGCGTTACATTGCCTGCTGCGAAGTATAGGTTTGACAATATCAAGAAGCGGGGGCTTATTCATGAGTATGTTTTGGATATATTGCCTTATGCTCCTGATGTTTCGGATTTGTACGAGGTTCGAATGGACTTCAAATCTGAGGCTTTGATGAGGAGTAGGGCTGAGGTTCTTGGTACTCTTCCTTTTGTCCTGAATTATGTGTCGTTGAGGGGGTCGAATAGTCTCTCGGTCCGGGTTTATTTGCCGCGTGGGGAGATGAGCAATCTCATCACGCTATTATCTACATTGGCGAGGATGGGTGTGCTTACGAATTTCTCGTATGTTTGGTTGGATTATACTACGATTCAGGCCCAGACGTTCGCGTACAAGGATTACACCAAACGTAATGGGTGGCATTATGACAATCGGGTCTATATGGCGAAATTGGATGGGATGGTGGAGAATATGGCGAAGGTTCGTGGTGAAGCCGCGGTTTTTCAGCCGATGAGTCCAATAACGGCCTAGTTTATTGGGCCTCTGGATAGTAGGAGCGGTTTGAGAGGGATTCTGGAATTTGGTGTTTTGTGTCTTGGGACTGTTGTTAATCTTCGTCCCTTTTTTCTAGAGATGGATTAGTTTCTAGCCTTGTTTTTGACAAGACAGACGAGGGTGCGAGTGGGATTCTTTGTATAGCATGCATCCAATGTTGACATTTTCTTGAGGGGCTAGCCGTTTCTAAGGCGTTTCCAAGGGGATTTCAGGGGGATCCTCCGATTTCCTCTGATGTTGGGGCGGCGGAAGAGTTCTCAAGGGGTTCGATTCGTCTCGCCTTATGAGGAGGTCTTCATGGGGAGCGGGCTTTGTGTGATGTTTTCAAAGAGTAAAGTGGGGTATTCGATTCGTATCGCTTTAAATAATCGATCCGATAAAGATGCAATAGTTCGAAATTGTATCGAAAAAGCCTCCTAGCCTCGTTCGTGATCCTTCTATTCTTCCTGGCTCCGGTTCATGCAGCACCATCATTGAGCCTTGGAAGCACTGCAAAATATCAAGTATCGATAATCCTGCATATTTCGAATGGTTGCACTGCTGATCCTATCGAATACGCTGGTCAGGCGTGTAACCCGATCATCTACTATCGACCGCCGGGTATGATTGGCAGCGGTGGTTATCTCAACGTTACAACTTTCACAGGCAACAGCACAATTTTCCTGCAGCATCCATCCCCAACGATAACGGTATTCGATCATGGAGTTTGCAATTCTACAAATGACAATTGTGGATTCTATCCTTCATACGCGATAACCCTGCTCGGAAATGGAGTTAGTTGGAACAATAATGGAACGCTTACCCACAACATTACGTCCATGAATCTGACAAGTTCGAAGGCTCCCCTTTTCAACGCAACTCTACCCCCTAACTATACTTTCATCTACGCATTCACGACGCCGGGGACATACCCCTACTACGACTCGTCGCACCCGTCGATGCATGGGACGGTTTCCGTCATCGCTTATCCGAATCCTCCACCTGTTCCCATCGTCACTTATCCAAATCCTCAACCAACGAATATCCAGGCTGAGATTGACGGAACCGTAGGCTGGACAGTTGTAGGATTAGATAATACAAACGCAGTGCTGAAAGTTGACCATGAACTGGCACTCTCGATCTCACCCATGCCAAGCATCACGATCACTCCAGTGCACGAGTCCGGGAGTTTTGAACAATCAATCGAACTGAACACCCGACTAGAATCTCCTGGAACTGCGAGTAGCATCATAGCTCATGTCGTCGGACAATTTCTCACCGGACTCCCGAGCTTGGGTACAAGTCCCGTCTACGGCACGCCCACCGTGAGCCCAATATTCACACGAGGGATCGACGTATCGCAGAAGATGTACACCATGTGGTGGGTAAACGGTCCACTACTCCTCGGAAGTCCTGTCAAGATACTGACAGGTCTTGCCAGCGTAACCGGCGACGAGAGTGTTACAGTAGATCCATTTGGACCGACGCAGGCATGGCTCGTCACCTCGAACACCACCGAAACGGTAAAGACCTCGATTCCATACTCTGGCGAGAACCAGGTAACCTCATCACTGAAAATGTCCTGGGCGTTTGACAAGTCGAATGATCTACTCTTGAAATCAGAGATCAACGGTCTCTTCGCCTCACACTCTACTATGAAACAGACGATATGGCCAAATCCTTGTCCGTACCCATACCTGACGCCCGGGACGAGTTGTCCAGTGTGCTATACGTGTCAAAGCCCGATCTACGTGAACGTATCAAAAGATACTCTGGTCACGCTAGACGTTGGAATGACCCTGACTTCCACGAGTCTAAAGTCAGACAGCACTAGGATGGCCAACTTAGCGCCCAATTCCGATCCTGCACCGTTAACAACAATGACTTTGCTGTCGATTGGTTCGTTGGGGGCTGTAGCCGCGGCAGGGGTCGGAGGAACTGTATGGTTCCTACAAAGACGAAAAGGTAGACCGAGCACGCTTCCACAATCGCCCGTCTGAAAATACGATAAAACTACGGTCCAAGGCCGCGCAAGTACTCATCCATCAACCATCTCATCTTCCAATTCCCTGTCCAAGGAGGAATAATATTCGTTGCCGGCTTCTTTTGAGCACTAATAGTTCGAATGTTTTTTTCGAGTTCTCTTAGATATCGAATAGCGGTTCTAACATCATCAGGGCCTGCGATTCGGCCGTGCCCCGGAACTATTCTTCTAGGCTTCGTTTTGAGGATCCATTGTAATGCTTGGATCTGGCCTTTGATCTGGGCGTCCTCGAGGTTGGGATGATACCTGTTCCAGAAAATGTCGCCTGCGAATACTGTTCCATCTTCTCTGCAGACAGCTACCGAATCGCCGTTGGTATGGGCCACAGCGACCGGATGGACAATATCGATTGTGGTTTCCTCGTCCAGATGTAGAGTGAGATTGTTGCGGAAGGCGACGCTTGGATAGCTCACTTTTACTCTCATCAACAATTCCGCTAGCCGCTTGTTTCTCTTCCGATACTTGTTGAGGAGTCCTTCTGACTGGTCCAGCATCGACCGGCGACAGTTCTCGTGAGCGATGATGCTTGCCCCGGCTTCAGTGAAGGGAAGGTTTCCAAAGACGTGATCCGAGTGATAATGAGTATTCAAAACGTACAATCGTTCCGGAGAATGCTTCCGGGCAACCGAGAATAATTGATTGGCCGTTCGATGGTGGAACCCTGTGTCGACAACGAGGCATGCTTCTTTTCCGATGATCAGTCCTGTATTCGCGCCATAGGAATGGTAAACGTCATCTCCATTACCAATGAAGGCCCAGCAATGCGGGCTGACCTCGGATGGTTTCAAACTATCCCGTCCGCAATCAAGTAGCCTTATCAAACGCTTTCGAGTGAGGATTAGGTCATCCGCCAGTACGTCTTCGAAGGTCAGCCTTAGCGGGCGTTCGTCGGGTGAACCTGTTGCAACTCAATTGAGTGATATGAGTTCAAATATTCGGTAAGAGAGTCTTTCCAATCTCTCATCGAGTTCATACCTCGTAGTTCAAGCATTTGATTGACCATGGACTCAGAAGCTGGCCTCGGGGCTGGATATTCGAGTTTGAAGTGGTCAGAGTTGGTTCCGATCAGTTCGACTCGATCATCCAGACCAAGCGTCTTAATTATGTGAGCGGCAACATCGAATCGGGTTCCGCTCCCTTTGCAAGCTAGATGGTAGGTCCCCCAATAGGACGTATCTAGCAGTTTGAGCAGAATTTGGCAAAAATCGTAGGTGTAGGTTGGAGTTCCGAGCTTATCCGTTACAGCATAAATTCTTCTTCGTCCTTCGCCGAGTTGTTTGACAATTTTTCCGACAAATTTCTTGTCGCGTTCCTTTCCTCCGATCATCCATCCAGCTCTTGCGATGAAACTACGTGCGACAAGGGCTCTGACTATGAGCTCTCCTTGATACTTTGATTTGCCGTAGATGTTTATTGGATCGGGTTGGTCAAATTCAGTATAGGGCTCTGCTTTCGTCCCATTAAATACGCCAGCGGTGCTTACGTAAACAAGGGGAACTCCATGACGGTTGCAACTGACGGCGACATTCTGTGTTCCTATCGTATTTGTTCTGTATGCATGCGACGGTTCTGCCTCGCATCTTTCGACGTTAGTCTCTGCGGCAAGATGTATGACTAGTGAGGGTTTGTGTTCCGTCACGGTTTCGTCCACGGCTGCAAAATCCCGAACATCAAGTAGTTCTGTACCTGGAGGTGACAGATCGATATCTGTTGCTACAAATTCGATGTCTTTACTATGGAGGACCGAAGCTAGTGTTGAACCTAGCATTCCCGATGCTCCTGTTATGAGAATCCGACTCAAACCGAACCCTGCACGCCTGGGCATTCAGCCTTCTCTTATTTAGCCTAAATGGATAGGTCTGGGCATTTGGTCGAGGAGCGTCGAGCCTATTGGGTGATTATCAAGGTTTTGAAAACTGAAACTGAGTCCGCGGTCATCACCAGGCGAAGATAGGGACTCTGGTAGAACAGAGACTTGTCAGGTACGCTTGTCACGAGGTATTGGATGTCATACGCCGTGAGATAATAATGCATGCTGGATGAGGTCGGGTTTTCGAAGATGTTCCGGAGGTCGTTGAATACCCGTCTGTACGGATAAGGAGCTACGTTTACGGCGAAGTTTACTCGATAGAGGAACAGTGGATAATTTGAGTAGTACATTATCCAGGTTGCGGTGTTGTCATATTCAGCATCGACGGCAACTCTACCGGTTAGATTCCCATTTTGAGCAAGCCATCTGCCAATAACGACGTCTGACCTCATATTCGGTTGCACTACTTCGAAAGTCGTGTTCGAGATCACGACCTGTGGCGCGATGGCTAGAAAGAGGATCACTCCTACTATCAGAATGGTTCTGGGGCGGAATGACTTGATTGGTAAACGCAGCCTTGAAGGAAGCCATACTTCAAACGTCTTTGTTTTGCTCCAACAAGCTGCAAGGAAAGTCCCACCCATTACACTGAGGGGCTCAACTATTCGCCATATGAACCTCACAGGTTCCAACCCTATTCCCCATAGCGGGGCATAGACCAGTGCAGCTAGCACCGCTAGCCAAGATAAGGGTACGAAACGGCGAATAGTCTTCTGATGAAGAAGGAAGACAAATCCCGAGAGGCCGAGCGCTATTACCAAGACGCCGGTAGTCGATGCCAGTGTAGATGCGAATTGTTGGGCGTTAGGGACGTCGTAGAATATTCCTCTTATTTGGTCGCCGCTTCTTGAGTTAAGAAAACCCAATGGAGGAAGGATAATCGGGGTAACAGCCGCTCCTGTGGGTACTCCTCGAAGGAGGGGTCTTGACCAAGGTGACGTTTTGATTGCACCGATTACTCTTTCTCTTCTTACCCATGTCCACACCAAGATCCGGAGAAGGAGAATCGCTGACGCAACGATTACGGCATATGGATGAAAGGCGAAACTCGTAAAGTAGAGAGAAGAACCCAGCGCTATGGATTTCCAATCGGGCGGCCGGAGAAGTAGGATATAGATCAAAGCCAGTAGTAGAAAGAAGCCAAGGACGTCGGAGAGGTTTCCTCGCTGAATATAACCTCCGGGGGAACTTGATATCGAGTATAAGATTGCTCCAAGTAGTCCCGCATAAGGATACCTTGAGAGTCTATTAGCAATCGCGTATATCCCGCCTATTGAGGCAGTAGAGAATATTGCCAAAGGCATCCAGAATATCGTGTCAGTCGTTCGTCCTGTTAGGATTGAAAACGTACCCAACAGAAGGTGTGGACCATAGACGAATCTAGACGCCTGATCGAATGGCTCGATAATAGAATAATTGGGCAGAAGGCCTGTATTCGAGACCTGCTGGGCCCAGAAAGCATGCCACCCCATATCGATTGAAGAGATTCCATAAGCAGTTCGCCAGGCCATGAAAGAAAGGGCCAGCGGTATGATCATCAGCAAATGAGTCGCCCGTATCTCTGGAACGGCTATTTTGCGGCTAGAGCCCGGGCACAGATGATGTTTGGTTCTTAAGAGAATTACAAAGAAAACTAGGTACGCGGCCCCGATAGTGGTAACTGTCAAGGGTAGAACGTCCTGGGTCACTACGCCTACAACTGTCAAGATTACAATACTCATGGCGGAAGAGAGGAAGAGCCATTCGACAATGTCGAGGCGAATTCGAGCAACAAGCAGCAACAATCCCCCAGGGAGCAACGAAATAATCAGCGGTAGGATAATGTCAACGACCATGCCGGCTACTCCTCAAGAAGATTAACGCCTGTCGGCGGACCAGTTGACATCGGAGAGACCCAACAGTCAGAGGGACTCGTAGACCTTTACGAGCTTTGCCACTATGGCTGACCAGTCGAATTGTTCCTCAGCTCTTCTTCTTGCGAGTTCACTCTTTCTTCGCGCTCTCACAGGGTCGGTGGCAAGCTCTCGAAGTCTAGCCGCTAGGCTTTGCGGATTATTGGGTTCAAAATACTCGCCTGCATCGCCAAGAACCAATCTGTTCTCGGGGAGATCGCTTGCGACAATGCACTTTCCAAACCCCATTGCTGTAAGTAGGGAGATGGAGGTTCCTTCGATAATGGAAGGGTGCAGGTATATGGAGGAGTGATAGAGCAGCTGTTCCATCAGCCTGCCATAGAGAAACCCGGTAAACAAAGTATTGGCTGATGCGCTTTTTTTCAAAGAATTCACGTAAGGTTCAGTGTCCGCGGTGGCATCACCTACGACAACGAGACCGAGACCTCCGTTCATCTCACGAAAGGCGTTGACAGCTAAGTGTGCCCCTCTCTCCGGTACAAGCCTTCCAACATATATGGCATAGTCTCCGGCCACACCGAACTTGGAAAGTGCTGTAGTATCTTGGGCACCTTCGCTCGGGGCTGTCGCGCCGTAAGGTAGGTATTTGTAGTTCCCGTGAAAGTGCGACCGGTACCAGTTCAGAGCAGGCAAATTGTCAACCAAAACCGTGTTTGCAGCGATCATAGTCAGACCGGCATATGATCTGAGTACAGCTTTGACCGGAGATGGATAGTTTGTCCGTTTCCACTCCAACCCGTCCAGTGTGAAGACAACCTTCCTCCTCAACGCCCGGGGTAACAGTGCGAAGAGCAACATGTCAGTGCCGAAGAAGTGTAGAACGTCTGCTTCTTGGAACAATGAATGAAGGGTTGTGAACACGTTGTGAATGGGATCGTCGATAAATTTGTTCCTGCTCATGAAAGGAGTAACATGCAACAGCCCAGCTCCCTTGTAGACGGATGGCTCCTGACTTCTTCCCCTGCAATAGACCCAAACTTCATGCCCTTGGGACGCCAGCCTGGGCGCAAGTTGCGAGACGCAACTCTCGAACCCACCATAGGCCGGCGGCAGTCCGCGAGTTCCCAAGAATAAGATTTTCAGAACGATACCTCCAATTCACCCAGTCTCAAATAACGCGCTATTTCCTGTACGAAATACTTCTTTGAAATAAGGACTTGACTCGAAAAGACGAATCTCACTCCCATGGGCTACCAGGTACCCGATAGGGTACTTGGTTAGGATCTGATACGCGCTTGTGCTGTTCGGCTGTTTGTACAGCTTTTCAGCATCCCGATAAATCTGGATGTAGCCTTGTGGGGCCGCGACACTTCCAAAAGATACTTTGTAGATGAAATGAGTATCCATAGAATATGTTTGAACCCACGTGGCTGTAGTATCTATATCTGCGTCATTTACAATAATCGAGTCAGAACTTGCGTTTCCCCTAAGCCACTGGCCTATTCTTACGTCGTCGGAGAAAAATTCTTGAGAAAATCGATACGGCTGAGAGACGCTAACACTGTTAGTGACTTGCACAGCTAAGAAGAGCATTGGAAGGATTATGACACCGAGCATAATCCCACCTCTGGCCGACATGATTGATGGTCCCTGTTTCGATAGCGTCCTGTACAGAACGGGCATTCGCTTGAATGCTTCGGATATAATGATCCCACCACCGATGCTCAAAGGCTCTGTCATCCTCCAAACGAACCTTTGAGGGTCCAAAACTGGCAGACCGATGAGTAAGGCGTTCGCAAGCAAGAGCAAAGCGGCAATCCAGGCTATCAGCAGCATGTGCGCTGGAGTGCGGTAGCGGAAACAGACAGCCAAACCCAGCAGCCCAAGGTAGAACAAGCCCGCGCCAATTACGATCGGGTATTGACTAAGAGGCTGGACCCACGGTTGCCATCCAGACGTTGCCAGTTGCGTCAGTGTATCTCTTCGCACGTAGGTGACGCTCGCCATGTAAGTGGTTGCAAGAATGAGAATTCCAAGCCAGAAGAGGATTTTTCTGTTGGTCGGGAACAGGCCTCCGAGAATTTGATTTAGCTCGGTGCGTGAGAAGACAAGCATCGCCGCCAGCCCAAAGAGGAGAACCACAGGTAGGATTACCGTCGCGAGTTGGTGGAACGGGATAACAGAGATGCTAGCAAGACCAAACGCATAACGGAAGTTTGTTTCATGCATGTCTATTTTGAGGAGCGAGTACAAAGATGTCAAGATCAAGAGATATCCGATTATGTCTGGAAGGTTGCCTCGCTGTATGTACCCGCCGGGATGGTAAGCGACACCTATCAGCGTCGCGGCCAATATGGAGGAGGCGATAGACTTCGTGGCCCTCCAGGTGAACAACGCGGAACCGAGGGAGATACCGGATGCGGCGATCACTTCCGGAATCCAGGAGAAGCTCTCGATCGGAGCGCCATTGATCATAAAGAACTCCGCCAGCATCGCGTGCGACCCGAAAGTGAACTTTACAGCTTGATCCAGGGGCTCGACCACGAAATAATTCGGCAGATGTTGTGTTGTTATGATCACCTTGGCCCAGTATACGTGGACACCCAGGTCGATTGAGTAAATGCCAATCGCACCAATCCAGTTATACAATGTCAGCGCGATTCCCACCACTGCAAGAATCGCGATGGGCTGGCCGAGGACATGTCCTAATCGACGGGGTAGGGAGCGAAACATGTCGATGAGCGCGGATGAATTAGTCCGTTTGAGCAGGGGCAGCAGTCCGTAGCCATCGAAGAGTATCAGACTTACAAGAACGGTCGTAGTTTGTATCCCAACCGTCCATGAGAGTAGAAGGGCTAATGCGGGTAAAAGAGTGAAACTTAGCGACAAACAATAGAACAATGTTTCGAATAAATTCGTGCATCGCAGGCGACAGATTCTTAGAATTGTTAGACCCGGAAGAAAGAAAGTCAGTAAGATAGAGACAGGCAGGCTGAAGAGAACCTCGTACAGAGACTTTCGTTCTCCGCTTGGTTAGACTAGCGGGTAGCGGGCTTCGGACTTCGGCCGGTCCGACAGCTGAGCCCGAAGGTTGCTACGAATCCAAACGCTCCCACTGAGGCAATCGCAGGCCCGTCCACGACAGCGACATGTCCTGCCAGGTTAATCAAGAGCGCAGCAATCACTGGAAGAGCGACGAGAGAGAGCCAGAGCAGCTTCCTAGCTGGGAAGCGTTTGTGCTTGGCTTGCGACCGGACCAAAGCGAGCAGGACCTGGATCGTATGATTGACCGGATTGAAGGTTGACGTATCGCCTTCGTAGGTGACTCGTATACTGCGCTCTGCAATTCGACTCTCTGACTTGGCAAGATCGATTATAATTTCTGAATCTACTCCCATCCCTTTCTCCGCGATTGATAGTCTTGAGGCCGCACGAGCTGAATACGCCCTGAATCCGCTTTGAGTGTCTCGGATGAGGGTCCGAGCCGCAAGGTTGGTGAGAATGTTAAGGAGCGCGTTCCCTATGACCCTGTGAAGGGGGACGTCGTTGCCGTTGTTGAATCTCGACCCAATGACCACGTCCGCCGATCCATCGATGATAGGACCTAGTACCCTCGGTATATCGGCCGGATCATGCTGTCCATCGCCGTCTAGGGTCACTACGACATCTGGGCTCAGCTTCGAGGCTTCTCGGAAGAGAGTGCTAAGGGCCGCGCCCTTACCCATAGTTCGTGAATGCCTGAACACTATCGCTCCCATAGACAACGCTTCCTCCGAGGTCTCGTCAGAGGATCCATCGTCGCACACCAATACGAACTCGGAATATCTCTTGGCCTCCTTTACAACAGGGCCTATCGCTCCTGCTTCGTTGAGCGCTGGGATGCAAACGATCACGGATACTTGGGGAGCTTTGACGCGCTCAAGCTCTTGTCTGGAAGTTTCGACGGTAATGACTTCTGTCAACTAAAATTTGGGCCTCGATGAAGTGGACTCTTCCTAGACAGTTTTGGCAGTGGTGGCGCGGACGGTATTTAATCATTATATAACTTGACAGAATCTTCGTTGCGTTATTGTTGGCGTTTATTCTAGAAAACGAGAGTTGCCAGATTTGGATGCCCGGCAATTCCTCTTTCCGATGTATTGACTTCCGGTATAACTCTTAAGAGTCGGATTTAGCACCTAAAAAAATAATTTCAGGTCGACGTGTCGGAAACTGAAGTGTGCCCGTATCGTTTAGTTTCTACCTACTGTTCGATATATGTGTTCTAGAAGATGTTTCTCATTCTCGTAACTCCTCGACGCTTTCCCCAAGCTCTGCATTGGAAGAATTCGTGAATCATACTGCGGAACGTGTTGAGTTGTTGTATAACTCTTAAGAGCGGTCGGCTGTCTCGAACTACAATTAAGCGAGAGCTGAAAGTTGCC
>Ga0209802_1000591_pt1 | contig 27943 bp, 29 predicted proteins | sample GraSoiAngelo_129_FD_185886 | JGI IMG/M metagenome (GOLD analysis project Ga0209802, IMG submission 185886) | Grasslands soil microbial communities from the Angelo Coastal Reserve, California, USA - 14_0927_12_40cm (SPAdes) (version 2) | ecosystem: Environmental > Terrestrial > Soil > Grasslands ... | reverse complement strand
AGGTAGCAGCCGGTCTCGAAGTCCGATACCGTCACGGGCAGCGCCAGCGGCCGCAGCCGGTCGGCGATACGCAGGGCCCGGTCGGCCGCATCGGCGGTATCCAGCGGGACGCGGGTGGCCTCGGCCACGCAATCGGCGAACCGGCGGCTCTCTTTGCCGGCCTCCTTGCGGGCCAGCACCACGGCGTCGTAGGCGTCGATGTCTTCCTGGCTGAGCACGCCGAGATTCTCCAGGCAGCGCTCGAACTCGATCTCCAGCCAGCGCAGCGATTCCTGGGCGGGCGCGTCCTTGGCCTTGCGCATGGCGATGCGGGTCACCATGCAGAGGAGGCCGCTGCCCATCGCCCCAGCCAGGGCCGCCGCGCTGCCGCCCCCGGGAACGGGCGTGGCGGCTGCCAGTCCGCTGAGATACTCGCCCACCGCCAGCTCCACGACCGGTTTGACCGCCGTCACTCGCCCGCCCATACCTTCTTCTCCAGGATCTGGTCCATGTTGAACTTGGGCTCGATCAGGACCTCGCGGATGGTGCGCACCGCCGCATCCAGCGGGATCGCCCCTACGATCTCAGATTCGACCACCTCCACGCCACGCTTGGCCGCCTCCGCCTGGATCGCGGTGAACACCCGCCACATGTTGCTGACCCGGTAATCCGTCAGGTTCATCGACACCTGGACCAGCCCCCGATCGGCCAGGTCGAAGCCGAGCGCCTTGACGTTGGGTAGCCCTCCTGACGAGGCCCGAATCGTTTTGGCGATCTCCTTGGCGATGCCGAGGTCGCGCGTCTTCAGGTTGACGTTGTAGGCGATCAACGGAATCCTGGCCCCCACCGCGGTCGCCCCCGCGGTCGGATGAATCGTCCTCGGCCCCTCGTCGGGGATCCGGTCGGCATCGCCGATGTGCTCGCGGAGCTCTTCGAACCCCTTGCGCCGCACCCGCTCCAACTCCCGGCGCTCGGGCGTTCGGGCGGCCTCGCCATAGTAGTAAATCGGCAGCCTCAGTTCTCGAGCCAGCCGGGCCCCCGTCCGGTGCGCCAGCTCGATGCAGGTGCTCATCGGAGTGTCGGCGAATGGGACAAATGGAACCACGTCCATGGCGCCCATGCGCGGATGCTCCCCCTCGTGGGCGGTCAGGTCGATCCGGTCCACTGCCACCCGGCCGGCGGCCACGATGGCGTCTTCGGCGACCTGGATCTCCGCTACGAAGGTGACCACCGACCGGTTGTGCGCCGGGTCAACCTGGACGTCGATGACGCGTCCACCCGGGCCACGAATCGCGCCCACAATGGCATCCATGACCTCTGGGCGCCGGCCGTCTGAGAAGTTGGGGACGGACTCGACTAACGGGGGCATGCTCCCCCTTCCGGCGGTTGCTGCGAGTCGTCAAGAGCCGCCACGGCTCTTCGTCTTGACGACATCGCACCGGCGCTGCGTCGATCGCAGCGCCTGCCCGCCGACCCCCTGATTTGGGTCACGGAGCGGTCCAGGCGCGCCCGCCGACGATGGTCACGACGGCCCGGTTCACCCCGACATGGTACGGAATCTCTTCCGGCGCCTCGACGTCGAAGACGACTGCGTCCGCGTAGCTCCCGGGGGCCAGGCAGCCGGCCACGCCTTTGAGGCCGAGCGAGTGCGCCGCGTGCCGGGTGGCGCCCAGCATGACCTCCTCCAGCGTCATGCCCCACCGCACGCAGGCCAGCGTCATGGCGAAGGTCAGGCTCTCCGAAGACGAGGTTCCCGGATTGAGGTCCGAAGCGATGGCCATGGTCACGCCGGCCTTGCGAAACTCCGCGATGGGCGGGCTCGGACTGCCGGGGACGGTGAAATTGGCGCCCGGGCAGAGGACCGCGACCACGCCGGCTCGGGCCAGGGCTCGGGCCTGGTCGAGAGTCGCATGTTCGAGGTGATCGGCGCTGGCCGCGCCCAGTTCCGCGGCGATCGTCGGCCCTTCTCCCGGAGCGATCTGGGCGGCGTGGAGGCGCAAGCCGTAGCCGAGCTCTTTCGCCCGACCGAGGATGCGGCGAGTCTCGGCGGCGGTAAATGCCGGCGGATCGCACCAGGCATCGCAGAAGCGTGCCCGGCCCCGAAACGCCGGGAGCATCTGGTCGACGATCGCGGCCACGTATTGCTCGCGCCTCACCCCGGCAGGAACCACGTGGGCCCCCAGAAAAGTGGGGATCACCCGTATCGGGGTCACGTTCGGAAGCTTCGCCAGGACGGTCAGCAGTTTGTCTTCCTGCTCGAGGTCGAGTCCATATCCGGTCTTGGCTTCGATGGTCGTGGTCCCATGGGCCAGGAACTGGTTGGCGTGCTTGCGGGCGTTGGTCAGCAACGTCTGCGGGTCGGCCTCGCGGGTGAGGCTGACTGTGAGAGGAATGCCCCCTCCCCTACCCCTCCCCAGTGGGGAGGGGACGACCGGGTCCCTCCCCGCCGGGGGGACGGAGGGATTTGGGATGGAGAGGCGCTCGAAGAAGTCGGCGGCCCGCGAGCCGGCGAAGACCGGATGCGTGTGGGGATCGACCAGGCCGGGGAGGACGCATCGGCCCCCGGCATCGATCAGGTCGCCCTCCAGCTTGACCGCTGCCTCGAGGTCGGCATCGCGGCCCACCCAGACCACCCGCCCGTCGCGCGCCGCGACGGCACCGTCCCGCACCCGCCCCAAGGGATCGCCGTCCCGCGCCACCATGGTGCACAGCAGCCCCGCGCGTCGGACAACGAGATCGGCCTGGATCACTCCGCTCGATCGATGTGGTGCGCGCGGGCGAACTCGACGGCGGTCTCGTACCCGGCGTCGGCGTGGCGGATCACGCCCATCCCGGGATCGGTGGTCAGCACCCGCTGCAGGCGCTCGTCCATGGCGTCGGTCCCATCCGCTACCACCACCATCCCGGCGTGAATGGAGTTCCCCATCCCCACTCCGCCCCCATGATGGACCGAGACCCAGCTGGCGCCGGCGGCGGTGTTCACCAGCGCATTCAGGATCGGCCAGTCGGCGACCGCATCGCTGCCGTCGCGCATGCCCTCCGTCTCGCGATAGGGGGACGCCACCGAGCCGGCGTCGAGGTGGTCCCGGCCGATGACGATGGGGGCCTTCAGCTCGCCGCTCTTGACCATCCGGTTGAAGCGCCGCCCGGCCCGCTCCCGCTCGCCGTAGCCAAGCCAGCAGATGCGCGCCGGCAGGCCCTGGAACTGCACCCGGTCGCGGGCCAGCGTCAGCCAGCGCCGAAGGGGTTCGTTGTCCGGGAACTCGTCGAGCACCGCCTGGTCCGTTTTGTAGATATCCGCCGCCTCTCCGGAGAGCGCCACCCAGCGGAAGGGGCCCTTGCCCTCGCAGAACAGTGGGCGAATGTACGCCACCACGAATCCTGGAATCTCGAAGGCATCCATCACCCCGGCCGCCAGGGCCTGGCCGCGCAGGTTGTTCCCGTAGTCGAAGACCTCGGCGCCCTGCCGCTGAAAGCCCCGCATAGCCGTGACATGGGCAGCGACCGAGTGCTTCACCATCTGGAGGTATTCCTCGGGATCCCTGGCCCGGATGTCGGCGGCTTCATCCACCGACAGCGGCGCGGGGATGTAGCCGCGCAGCGGATCGTGGGCCGAGGTTTGATCGGTGACCACGTCGGGATGAAACCCGGCGGCCAGCAGCGCCGGGTACACCTCGGCGGCATTGCCCTGGACGCCGATGGAGGCCGCCTCTCCTGCCGAGCGGGCCTCGTCCGCCCAGCGCAGCGCCTCCTCGAGATTGCGGGTGGCGCGATCCAGGTACCTGGTCTTCACCCGCCGCTCGATGCGCGCCGGGTCAACCTCGATGCAGAGCGCGACGCCCCCGTTCATGGTGACCGCCAGCGGCTGCGCGCCACCCATGCCGCCCAGACCGCTGGTCAGGACGACCCGCCCCTTCAGGCTCCCACCGAACCGCTTGGCGGCCACGGCGTTGAAGGTCTCGTAGGTCCCCTGCAGGATGCCCTGGGTGCCGATGTAGATCCAGCTGCCAGCGGTCATCTGCCCGTACATCATCAAGCCCAACCGCTCCAGCTCCCAGAAGTGCTCCCAGGTGGCCCAGTGGGGCACCAGCAGGCTGTTGGCGATCAGGACCCGAGGCGCGTATTCGTGCGTCCGGAAGATGCCCACCGGCTTCCCCGATTGGACCAGCAGCGTCTCGTCGTCCTTGAGCCGCTTCAGCGCGGCCACGATGCGATGGAAGGACGGCCAGTCGCGAGCGGCCTTGCCGGTGCCGCCGTAGACCACCAGGTCCTGCGGCCGTTCCGCCACCTCGGGGTCGAGGTTGTTGCAGAGCATCCGGTAGGCGGCCTCCTGCGCCCACCCCCGGCAGGTCAGCCGGGTGCCCCGCGGTGCCCGAATCGTGGGCGCGTCGCTCATCGAGAGGACGCGAGCGCGTCGACCACCCGCGCCAGCGCGCCGGAGTGGACCAGCTCGGTGGCGGCCCGGATCTCGGGCTCGAGGACCCGATCGTGCTCTAGCGTGGGGACTCGGTCACGGATGACATCGTGCGCCGCGTTGGTGGCCGGGGCCGGGGTGAGCGGCGCCAGCAGGTCGATCCCCTGGGCCGCCGCCAGTGCCTCCAGGGCCAGGATGGTCTCCACGTTGGCCAGGATCTGGCGCGCTTTCAGGGCGGCCGTCCAGCCCATGCTGTTGTCGTCTTCCTGGTCGGCCGAGGTGGACAGGGAGTGGATGCTCGCGGGAGTAGCGAGCACCTGGTTCTCGCTGACCAGGGCCACGGCCGCGTACTGCAGCAGCATGTAGCCGCTGTCCAGCCCCGAGTGCCGGGTCAAGAACGGCGGCAGCTCGCTCAGGTGTCCGGTCAGCAACCGGAACAGGCGACGTTCGGCGATGCTGCCAATCTCGGCCAGCGCCAGGCCGGCGAAGTCGAGACCCAGCGCCAGCGGCTGCCCGTGGAAGTTGCCGCCGGAGAGGACCGACGGGCCGTCCGCGAACACCATGGGGTTGTCGGTGCCGGCGTTCAGGTCGACCTCCACGATCTGTTTCAAGTAGGCGATGGCATCGGCCGAGGCGCCGTGGACCTGGGGGGCGCAGCGGATCGAGTAGGCGTCCTGGACCCGGTCGCACAACGCGTGCGATTCCACGATGCCACTCCCCTCGGTGAGCTGCCAGACGCGGGCGGCCGACGCCATCTGGCCGGGATGCGGACGGGCGGCGTGAATGCGCGCGTCAAACGGGGTGCGCGAGGCGCGGAGCGCCTCCACGCTCATGGCCAGCACCACATCGGCCGTCTTCAGCACCCGCTCCGCGTCGGCCACCAGCAGGGCCGCGGCGCCCGCCATGAAATGGGTGCCGTTGAGAATGGCGAGCCCATCCTTGGCGTCGAGGTCGACCGGCTGCAGGCCGGCCGCCCGCAGCGCGTCGCCGCCCGGTTGCACCTGGCCGTCGCGCATCACTTCGCCTTCGCCGATCAGCACCAGCCCCATGTGGGCGGAGGGGGCCAGGTCGCCGCTGGCGCCCAGCGATCCCTTCTCCGGGATCCGGGGACAGACGTCCGCATTCAGGAGATCAATCAGCGCCCGGGCGATCTGCGGCCGGACACCCGATGAGCCCTGGGCGAACTGATTGACGCGCGCTACCATGGCCGCCCGCACGACGTCCTCGGGGAGGGCCGGTCCGACCCCGACGGCATGACTCATCAGCAGATTCCGTTGCAGCTGCTTGACGTGCTCCGGGGCGATCCGGGTGGTGCGCAGGTCGCCCACCCCGGTGGTTAGCCCGTAGACCACCTGGCCGGTGGCGACCAGGCCGTCGACCACCGTCCGGATGCGCTGCAGGCGGGCCTCGGCGGTGGGGTCGAGCTCGACCCGCGTCCGGTTGCGGGCCACGCCTACCACGTCGCGGCAGGAAAGCGTGGCACCGTCCAGGCGCAGGCTCACGGCGTTAACTTTACAAGTCGTCGGCTCGGCGATAGAATGTCGCCCAAATTGGTCGGCCCGCGCGCTGATCCTCACTCCAGCCGGAGAATGGCTCCTACCTTAGCTCGATTCTTCGCCACGCTCGCGGGGCTCGGCGTGGCGCTGACGGCCTGTTCCCTGCCGTCGAGTATGCCTGCCCTGCCGTCGGGTACGGCCGAGCCGCAAGCCACCGCCTCGGCCAGCGTGATCCGGGTGCCCACCACCCTCATCCATCCCGGGGCGATCACATTCTTGTCCTCCACCGACTACCCGCCCCAGGAATCGATCGAAAACGGCAAGCCGGTCGGCTTCGACATCGACGTGGCCCAGGCGCTCGCGACCAAGATCGGGCTATCAACGCAGATCAAGTCGACGCCGTTTGAAGTCTTGATTCCGTCCCTGCTGGCCAAGCAGGGCGACGCCATCATCTCGGCCATGGCGGTCACGCCCGAACGGCAGAAGCGGGTGGCCTTTGTAGGCTACTTCCAGGCGGGCGAGGCCATCGTGGTGCGCAGAGGCAATCCGGCCAACATCCAGGGCCTTCGGGACCTGTGCGCCAAACGGGCCGCGGCGGAGGTGGCCACCACCGAGGCCCTGACCCTGACCGGGGCCAACGGTGACGTGTGCAAGGGGATGCCCATCAACATCCAGTTCACGACCACGGACACCGAAGCGCTCAAACTAGTGCAGGCGGGCACCGCGGACGCCGCCATCGACGCCTCGCCGGTGGCTGCCTACTTCGTCCAGCAGATGCCCAACGTGTACGACGTGGCCGGCCCGCCGATCCAGACCACTCGCCAGGGGATCGCGGTCAGCCCCAGCAACGCCGAGTTGCTCAAGGCGCTGGAGCAGGCGATGACCGAGATCATGCTGGATGGCACGTATCGCCGGCTGCTGCTCAAATGGAACTTGCTGGACGGTGAGATCCCAGCCTCCCAGGTGATCTTCTCGCCCAGCCCCGCGCCCTAGCTCTTCTTTCTAGTCCCCTCCCCAAGATCGTCCCCTCCCTCCAGGGAGGGGTAGGGGAGGGTGCCGCGGATTTGCCCAGACATATTGTTGACAAGACATATGTCGCTATAGTAATATGTGGTCATGCCCGACGTCTTCCAGATCCTGGCCGACCCGACCCGGCGTCGCCTCGTCGACGCACTCCGCGACGGCGAGCGCTCGGTGAGCGAGCTGGTTGATGTCGTGGACATCGGTCAGCCCGGCGTTTCACGGCAGCTCGCCATCCTGCAGGACGCTCGGTTTGTGGTCGTCCGCCCGGACGGCCGGCGGAGGCTCTACGCCCTGCGCCCGGAGCGGTTTCGCGAGCTGGACGACTGGATGATGGGCTACCGCGGGATGTGGGAGGCCCGCCTGAATAGGTTTGCGGCAGAACTCGACCGGCGGGGTAGGACCCGACCGAAGAACAAGGAGGCACGCGCATGACACAGGCAGGTACGCGGACGACGGCAGTGGCCAGCACGGTAGCGGTGCAGAGTGTGAGACCGTCCTTGACATTCAAGGAGCGCGCCGAAGAGGCGATCAATTTCTATGTCTCGCTGTTTCCGAATTCCAAGGTCCTGGGTTTGCTAAAGGCTGACGGAAAGGGCCCTCTCCCTGAAGGCAGCGTGTTGCACGCCCGCTTCCAGCTCGACGGACAGGAATACACGGCCTTCGATGGCGGACCGTCCTTTACCTTCACGGAAGGCTTCTCGCTTGTGGCGACCTGCGAGACCCAGGAAGAGATCGATGCCGTGTGGACGCGGCTCACGGAGGGCGGCGAGGACGGGCCGTGCGGCTGGCTCAAGGATCGATTCGGCGTGTCGTGGCAGGTCGTGCCCGCCGCCTTGGGGCAGATGATGGGCGACCCGAAATCCGGGAACCCGGCAAAAGTCATGGAAGCCTTGTTGAAGATGCGCAAGCTCGATCTCGCCACGCTCAAGCAGGCGTATCGGAGCGGCGCCTAGCCTTGGCCTCGCAGGTCCAGCCCGCTCGCCGGAGAGTCAGCATCGAGCGCACATTCAACGCGGCCGTCGAGGACGTGTGGGAGCTCTGGGCAACGAAAGAGGGCATCGAATCCTGGTGGGGCCCAGACGGTTTCACGGTGAAAGTCCGCCGGCTGGACTTTCGCCTGGGCGGCGAGCTGCTGTACGCGATGACCGCGATTGCTCCCGAGCAGATCGAGTTCCTGAAGAAGGCAGGGATGCCGCAGACGACCGAGTCTCTGGTCACGTACACGGAGGTCGAGCCGCTGAGGCGGCTCGGCTTCCGGCAAATGGCCGACTTCATTCCCGGCGTCAAACCCTACGAGGTGGAGACAACCGTCGCGTTGGAGTCGGGTTCGCAGGGCGTGCGCATGGTCCTTACCCTCGACGCCATGCACGACGAGCACTGGACCAAGATGGCGGTCATGGGCTGGGAAAACGAACTCGACAAACTCGCCCGGCTCCTCAAGCCAGTCTGAGGACTGATCTCCCCCCGGCGGGGAGGGTTAGTGTGTACACATCGATAGCCGATGTGTACAATGAGTCACACAATGCGCCGGCATGTGCGAAAGAACATCACTCTGCCGGCCGGGATGGACGCCCGCTTGCGAAAGCTCGCAAAGGCACGTGGGGCATCTCAGAGCGGCTTGATCGTGCATCTGGTGGCACTCGGATTGGCGACCGAATCGGGAGAGGGCGACCCCCTTCTCCGGTACCTCGGCTCCATCCAGGGTCCAGCCGACTTGTCGGCAACAGTCGATAAGACGGTGTACGGCGCTGCCCGCGCTCGCTGACAGCGGCCTGCTCATCGCGGCAGTCAATCGAGGCGATCGGCATCATGCCTGGGCAACGCGGCACGTCCTGGCAGCCCGGCGGCAACACACCAAGATCGCCGTCCCCGACGTGGTCGTGGGCGAAGCGTTTACGAAGCTCCGATATGACCGACGAGTTAGTCCTCGAAAGGATGCGAGCCTCGCATTGAGTGTCTTCAAGCTCGTGGACGGTATCCCCGACCTCTTTGACGTGCGCGCACTAGGTCGAAGTGCCTACCGACAGGCTCGAGACATACTGACCCAGTACATCGATCAGTCGTTCTCTTACGTCGACGCGGTCGTGTTTACCATCGTGGACGACGATCCCACTCTCGATCAGATCCTGACTGTCGATGGCCGAGACTTCACGATCTATCGTTTCGCTCACTCCGTTCAGATCGTGATGCCATGATCGCCAGGCAAGAGTTCCGAGTCGGCTACCACCCGACGACCACCGCGCCCGGCGTTCGCTTCCCTGGCTCAGCCACAGGCGCTCGAAACACCCCCACCCTACCCTCCCCCCCTGCAGGGGGAGGAGAACTGAGAGGCTAGGGAGCTCAGCGGTCGCGGGGAGCTCGCTTCTCTTTGGGCTCCTCGGTCTGCCATTCCTCTTCGCTCTCGCCGCGGCGGCTGATGCCGGTCGCGCGGCGGTGGTATAGCTCGATCCGAAGGATGGCGATGATGGAAAGCGCCAGCGCCACGGCCAGCACGGCCAGCGCCTGGTTGCGGCCGATGGCCGGGTCGATTGTCCCCGGACCGAACGAACCCTGGCCTGGCTGCAGGACATTCAGGGCCGCATAGAAGAGGTACTGGCCGCCGGCCATGGCGAACATCGCGACCACCACCGCGGCCGAAAGCCGGGCCAGCAGTGACTCGGTGGTTCCGAAAGTCTCCCAGTGCCGGCGCCAGATGATCGTCAGCGCGCTGAAGGACAGCACGAAGCCAGCCAGAAGCCCGACGATGCCGAGGACGAGGCCACCGTAATTGCCCACGCCGAGGCAATCCTAGTCTTCCCGCGGGCCGCCCCGAAGCACCCGCAGCTTGGCAGCTTGCCGGCGCAGCCGCTGCAGCATGCGCTGCGTATCCCAGAGGCTACCCGCGTACACGATCAGCAGGGCGGCCGTCGCAGCCGCGGCCGGCAACCGGGACCGGGGCTCCGGCAAGCCGCCCTCACCACCAAAGAAGGCAAATTGCTGGGGCGCGTAGGCGTCGCCCTGGATGAGGATCAGGAGCAGCGCCGCCCCGATCAGATAGAGGCGGCCCCGGGCCACCAGGCCCAGCCGAGCGATGCCGAGCCCAGGCACCACCGCGAACGGCCAGACGTCCTCGGCCCTGGGGGCCGGGTCGTCGGCCATCTCGGTCGCCAACGCGTCGACCACCACCACCCAGGCGGCCAGCGCCGCGTACCACCCCACCCCGAGCAGATCGATGGGCAGGAATGGAAAGGACAGAGCCCCGAAGGTGGACCCGGTGAGTTGCAGGGACACCCAGATCAGCCACCCGGCCAGGGCCGCGCCGCCGACCGCTAGGCCGCGGACCATCCAGCGCCGGCTTCGGGTCAGAAGGGGAACGCCAATCGCGATCACCGCGACCCAGGCAACGGGATTCTTCCAGCCCTGGACCTCGGCCGCGCGGGCCGCCCGGATCGCCACCGACCAGGGCACCAACAAACAGATCGCCAGCAGCCCGGCCACCGCCGCCTCGCGTCCCGACCGGCCCGAGCGGCGCAGCAAGGCGGTCCCGACTTGCTCCAGGCCGGCCACCGCCGCGAAGACGACGCCCACACCCAGGCAGATGAGGGCGACGACCAGGAACAGGCTCCCGCTGCGCTGGTCACGGCTCAGGAGGAACCCGATGGCAAACAGCCCGCCCAGGACCAGGGTGGCCACCACGAAGTTGGCCAGCGACGCCGAGGTGGGCTCGCTGACCCAGGAGAAGATTGGTCTGCGCCGCCGACTCACGTCCTTAAGGGTAGAGGTCGAGCGCCGATAGACTGGGGCCATGGGGCCGGCCTGGCTGCGAGGTGTCTTCCCCCCGGTGGCGACGCCGTTCGCGGCCGATGGCACGCTGGCCGGGCCCGTTCCGGGATTCTTCGAGCACCTGGCGGAGTCCGGCCTGGACGGGGTGGTGGTGCTGGGCTCCAACGGTGAAGCGCCGCTGCTCAATGACCGGGAGCGGTTGGACTGGATCACCGCCGTGCGCGCCTCGCTGCCCAAGCCGCTTCGCCTGATCGCCGGCACGGGGGTCAACGGCACGCGGGCCACCATCGGGCTGACCCGGGCTGCCGCCGCCGCCGGCGCGGAAGCGGCGCTGGTGATCACGCCCTCTTACTACCGGCGCGATATCACGGCCGAGGCGTTGGCCGCCCACTACCGGGCGGTGGCCGACGCCAGTCCGATCCCCATCCTGATCTACAACGTCCCGGTGTACAGCGGCTTCGACCTCCCGGCCGAGTGGGTCCCGGCGCTGGCGACGCATGCCAACGTGGTCGGCATCAAGGATTCCTCGGGCGACCTGGAGCGGATCCGCCGAATCCGCGCGGCGATGGGCGACGACTTCGTGGTGCTGGCCGGCGCCGGTGAGCAGCTGATGCAGGCCATCGAGGCCGGCGCCGACGGTGGCATCGCCGCCCTGGCCAATGTGGCGGCCCAGGCATGCGCCCGGATCCGGACCGCGATGCTAGGCGGCGACCGGTCCGCGGCCGCCCGGCTCCAGGCGCGCATCGCCCCGGTCGGCCCCGCCTTAACCGCCCGCTTTGGCATCCCTGGGCTCAAGGCGGCGCTCCAGCTGCAGGGATTCGACCACGGTCCCCCCCGCGGCCCACTCCGGCCGCTGGACGCGCCCGATGTGGCGACGGTGCGCTCATTGCTGGACGACGCCGGCCTGCTGGCCCGCCCGGTCGCGCCGTGATCCCGCTCAAGGACATCAACCCCACGTCCAGGGTCGCCATCCTCACCTACTTCCTGCTGGCCGCCAACATCGTCATCTTCTTGCTCACCCAGCAGGGCGGCCTCATCGGCGAGGCCGTGGTCCAGCAATATGCCTTCCAGCCCAGCCAGATCTCAGCCGGCCACGGTTATGAGCGCCTCTTCACCGCCATGTTCCTGCACGAGAGCGTGCTCCATGTGGGCGGCAACATGCTCTTCCTCTGGATCTTCGGCAACAACGTCGAGGATCGGCTGGGCACCCTCCGGTTTGCCTTGCTGTATCTCGTCTCCGGCATCGTGGGCAGCCTGGTCCAGGTGTACTCGGACCCCACCTCGACCGCATATGGGCTGGGAGCCAGCGGGGCCATCTCCGGCGTGCTGGCGGCCTACGTCCTCTTCTATCCCTCGGCCAGGGTGCTCACGCTGATCATCCCCTTCTTCGTCGTGACGCTGCGCGCCTGGCTGTTCATCGGCTACTGGATTGGGCTCCAGGTGCTCAATATCTTCCTGTCGACCAGCGCCACCAGCGGCGTGGCCTTCTTCGCCCACGTTGGCGGCTTCGCCACCGGCTTCCTCCTGGCCCTGGTGCTGCAGCCCCGCGGGGGCCGGCGCGCGTACTATCCGCTGTAGGTCCGGATACGCCCGTCGACCACGCAGAAGAGATTGGCCGACACCGGGTATGCCGACTGCCGAAACGTTTCGTCCACCTCGCGGCGGGCCCGGCTGATCAGGTGGGCGCCTTCGCCCGTAGCGATCAGCGAGCCGCGCTCGGGGACTCCCAGCACCGGCGTGTCATCCAGCATTTCCTCCAGCCAGGCCCAGACCTCGGGCAGCATCAAGAGGGAGGCGCCGTAGGGCCGGGGGTCGACGTAGCTGAGCATCAGCATGCGCGGCTGGGCCGTGTGCTCGGTCTCCAGGCCGGTGAACTTCATCCCAGAGCGGAACATCAGCGCCAGGTTGCTCAGGGCCACCATCTCGATGTGGTCCCGGCCCACCCCCCAGGCGGCCAGGTCCTGGGGCAGGAGATAGCGCATCCCCTGCGGATAGTCGGCAGCGAAGGTCACCACCAGGTCGGCGATGGTCCGCCGGTACACGATGGGGCCCCCGGCGCTTTCCAGAAAGCTGGCCGGCTTGAGCACGGGCATGATCAGCGGGGCTCCGAAGGGCGCCTCCGCCGCGCACTCCTGGTCCAGCCGCCGGATGCGCCCCGCGAACAGGCGGTCCAGGGCGTCGGGTTGCTCCCGGTACTCCTGGTAGAAACTATCGAGATTGAAGCGCAGGTCCGTGTCGTGAGTGCGCTGGATGGTCAGTTGGAAGGGCTCGGGGCCCTTGCGAATGCGCCAGCCGGGCCGCACGGCGGCCAGCCGCTTGAGCACGTGGCGCTCGAAGTCATGGGCATTCATCGCCGTCTGCTGACCCATTGCCGATGTAACGGGCGGCCCAAAGCAGGCTTGCTGTGACGGGCTGGTGGCGGCGTCGCCCAACGCTGGAACAGCGGATTGCGGACGCCCTGTCGGCGGTGCGGGCCGGCGATCACGAGCGCGGAATCGTGCTGCTCGAGGGCCACTTCGCGGACGCCCTGGCCGTGCTCCTCGGGCGTCCGTCCGCGGATACAGGTTGGTTACACCTGGTCGCGTACCTGCAATATCGGACCGGCCAGATGCGATCGGCCGGCGAGACCGCGGAGCGGCTAGTGAGCCTGGATCCCGACGCGGCGGCCCTGCATTTGCTGGGGCGCATTCGGCTCTGGCTGCAGCGGCCTGATGCCGAGGAGGCATTCGCCGGCGCGGCCGACCTCGATCCGGAACATTACGTCCGGCCGTACCGCGTCGATCCGGACCAGTTCGAGCGCATGGCGGCGGCCGCGTTGAGGCGGATTCCGCCGGAATTTCATCAGTTTCTGGACAACACCCTGATCGTGGTTGAGCCGCTGCCACGGCTGCGCGCAGTCCGAGCAGGCGAGGATCCGGACCTGCTCGGGCTTTACGAGGGCGCGACCGCGCTGGAGCGCGGCCTGCCGGAGCGAATCGTCCTCTACCAGGTCAACCACGAGAACGTTTCGGGCAGCAAGGAGGAACTGGCCGAGATGATCGAAGAGACGGTCCGCCACGAAGTCGGCCACCACTTCGGGATGGAGGAAGACGAACTCCCATATTGAATTCCCTCCCCATACGGGGACGGCAGGGGGGGCTCTAAACCCTCCCCCTTGCGGGGAGGGTCGGGGAGGGGGTCTCGGTCCAGCTAACTAGACGCTGAGCGGGAAGGGATTCCCTGATGCGGGCAAAGCAAGTTGACCTTGCTGGTCGACCGTCTGCAACGCGGCGATGAAGTCGGCGAATCCCTGTTGCGGGTCATAGCCGGTCAGCGTTTGGTAGGTCGCCCCCAGGGACGAGCCGCCGGCGGCCACGATATCGCCCCAACTAAACGTGAGCTGGGTGTGCAGGTAATAGAGGAAGAGATCGCCGCATCCGCTGGCCTCCTGGTCGCGATCGTCGGCGCCGTTGTCGTTGACGTAGTCCCGGTGGCCCGCTGCCCACCAGTCCTGCTCGGTTTGGGTGAAGTCCGGGGCCAGGTCGGGGTGTTGCTCGAAGGCCAGGACCCGCGACAGCGACTCGCCGTTGGTGTGCGCGCAGTCCCATCCGGCATCCTGGGCCGCCTGAAAGACCTCCGCCACCTCGGCCACCAGGAAGCCGGCTACCCGGGCCGGATCGGACGCGATGTGGATGTCGGTGCCGGCGCAGGAAAAGTGGTACGCGCCGCCCGCGTCCGGGTCGACGTAGACCTGCATGGGGAGGCCAGGGGGCACAATGTCCTGGAACCAACCAGCCACGGCCGCATAGTCGGCCTCGGCAGCCTGCAGCATCGCCGTGGCCGCCGCGTCCCCAGTCGGCGTCCCGTCGGAGAAGATCGCGAAGTGGTCGGTGTGCCCGGCCAGGGTCTCCCCCACCAGCGCCGTATGCCGCTCGCGGTGCCGCTCCAGCACCTCGGGAGCCATGAGTCGGCCGGGAGGGAGGAAAATACGAGGAGGGCGGCGGCCGAAGAGACGGTCCAACATCGACGCCGATCATACAGAGAGGAGGATTGGGGATGGCGACCACGGCAACGAAGGTGTCACTGCCGTACACCGGTGATCCCGCCGCCGATCAACTGCTGGCGGAGGATCCGCTGGCGCTGGTGATCGGGCTGGCGCTGGACCAGCAGGTGCCGGTGCAGAAGGCGTTTCGCGGCCCGTATGACCTGCGGCAGCGGCTTGGCCACCTGGATGCCGGTCGCATCGCCCGGATGGACGCCGCCAAGCTGGAGACGGTCTTCCAGCAGCGGCCCGCCATCCATCGTTTTCCTGCCGCAATGGCGCGCCGTGTCCAGGAATTGTGTGCCGTCATCGTGCGCGAGTACCAGGGCGACGCCCGGCGGATCTGGGAAGGGGCGCCCGACGCCGCCACCGTGGCCAAACGCCTGGCCGCCCTACCCGGGTTCGGCGAGATGAAAGTGCGTACCATGATGGCCATCCTCCCCAAGCGGCTGGGCGTGCGGCCGCGCGGCTGGGAGGCGCTGGTCCCGCGCCACCCCACGCTGGGTGACGTGGACACCCCGGCGGCGCTGGCCAACTACCAGCAGCAGAAGCGTCTGCACAAAGCGGCGGTTCGAGCCGCCGAGGCCAAGAAGAAGACGCGCTAACCGAGACCCCCTGCCCAACCCTCCCAACAAGGGGGACGGAGATCCTTGGCTGCGGAGGCGCGGGAGAAGACGCGCTAGGAGTGTGCCTTAGCCAGCCTTGACCCCGCTCTTGAGCGTCGCCTGCAGCGTGATCTGGGTCGCGCTCAGGGCTTTCGACACGGGGCAATTCTGCTTCGCGTCCTCCGCGATCTTCTTAAAGGTCGCCTCGTCGATCCCGGGCACGGCCCCTTCGGTCTTCAGCTCAATCTTCTGGATGGTGAACGCTCCGGCCTGGCCACCGAAATGGACGATGGCATCGGTGCTGATCTCGTTCGGTACGTGGCCCGCCTTGCTCAGCGCGTTGGCGAAGGCCATGCTGAAGCAGCCGGCTTCTGCCGCGCCAATGAGCTCCTCGGGATTGGTGCCAGGCCCGCTCTCGAACCGGCTGGCGAAGCTGTACGTGCCCTTGAAGGCACCGCTGCCTAGCTCCATCGTTCCGCTGCCGTCTCGAAGATTGCCCTGCCAGCGGGCATGCGCCGTGCGCTCAGGCATATTCCTTCCTCCTACACGAAGTGGTCGACTCGTATGGGCCCATCCTAGTGTGCCGAGACAGTTTGGCGGATGACCTCAGCGGACGCCCCGGATACGGCTGACCATCACCGTGCCGAGGATGAACCAGAGCGCCGCGCTCCCGAAGATGAACCGGAAGCCCAGGTCGTTCCCGGACACGACGCCAATCAGCTGGTGGCCGGGCTCGTTCAGATAATGGAGGAAGCCGGCCAGGATGGCCGGCGCCAGCACCTGGGGCAGCGTGAAGGCGACGTGCCAGAGCGCCATGTCGCGACCGGCCGCGCGCTCGCGGTCCGGTAGCACGTCACAGGCCAGCGCCCAGTCGACCGCGTAGTAGGCGCCGTAGCCGATCCCGTACAAGATGCCGAGCACGTAGAGGACCGTCAGCGAGCGGATCAGGCCGAAGAGCAACACCGAAACCACGGCGGCCTGCAGGCCGCTGGAGAGGTACACGAACAGCTTGCGCCGACCGGTCCGGTCGGACAGGATGCCGCCGACGATGGATGGAATCACTGCCCCTGCGATGACCGCCAGCAACCACAGGGAGCTGGCCGCGCCGGCGCTCTTGGACCTGACGACATCGCGGAAGTAGAGCTCCATGAAGGGAAGGATGGAGAAGATGCCAAGGGTGACCAGCGCCCTGGTGGCGAACGTCCAGAAGAAGTCGTTGGAGCGAAAGGCCTGGAAGAAGGCCGTCAGCTTGGGAAGGCGACGGGCGGCGAGCACTGTGACCATGCTGCCTATCAGAAACAGGGCGACGACCGGCCCCAGGAGCGTGCCCAGCGGGACCAGGAGGATGGCGAACAGGGCCATGACGGCCACCAGAAAGGCGGCCCCGCAGATGACGGCGGCCGGCGTCAGAGGGATGCCGATCCGCTGGCGCGCCGGACGGTGGGCGGCTCTTTGACCGCGATCACCGTGATCACCAGGGTGATGGCCAGGATGAGTGCGATCGCACCGTAGCCCACCAGGAGCCCGGCGCGGGTGTCGCCGTAGACCTTGAAGCCCACCGTGACCAGCCCCACGCCAACGATCGTCCCCAGCTGGTTCATGGTGCCCAGCAAGCCCGAGGCGCGGCCCCGATCCTCGGCCGGGACGACATCGGGAATGACACCCGTATAGGCGGCCCCCCCCGCATTGTTACTCAGCTGCACGACCAGGTAGGCCGCGATCAGGGCGAGCGGACCGGCGGCGAACGCCAGCAGTCCGAGGCCGACGATGTTCAGGATCGTGCCTGCCACCATCCACGGCCGCCGTCGTCCCCAGCGCGACACGGTCCGGTCGCTGAGCCAGCCCACGAGGATGGGCGTGAGCAGGGCAAAGATCCCGCCCGCCGCGGTCACCCGGCCGATCAGCAGATCGGCGCGAGAACCGGCCACCAGCGTGGCGCCGACCGGGATGAGGGAGATGTAGATGGGCTGCCAGTGCGCGCCGCCGCCAAACCAGAACGCGTTGATGGCGGCCAGCCGGCCAAAGCTAAGCCGGCTGGTAGTCAGTACGCGAGTCGGCCTGGCGGCCATCCCTCTTCTCCTAAGGCCCCAGCGTGGGAATCGTAACGCTAGTTGTCCGCTATGGTCTGACGCCGACCAGGTTCTTGGCGGCGGCGACGATATGCCGCGCCGAGATCTCGGCCGCGTCCATCAACTCCTGGGGCTTTCCGGACCCGGGCAATGCGCGTACCGCCAGGTGCACCAGCTTGGGGTGCAGCTCGTCGGCGGCCATCGCCTCCAGCACCGCTGCGGCCAGGCCACCCTCGGCGTAGTGGTCCTCCACCACCACGAAGTGCCCGTCGGTCGCGCGGGCCGCCTCCCGCAGCGTCTTCCGGTCGACGGGCTTCACCGAGTACAGGTCGATCACGCGGACCTTGATGCCTTCCGCCGCCAGCTCCTTGGCGGCCTCGAGACAGTTATGCAGCGTGACGCCGGCTCCGATCAGCGCCACCCGGTCGTCGTCACTGCTCTGGAGCACCTTGGATCCGCCCACCGGGAATCGCTCATCGGCGCCGTAGAGGACGGGGTAGGCGCCCCGGGTGGTGCGCATGTACACGATGCCCTGACGGTCGGCCATTTCCTTGACCAGGTGCACCGCCGAAGTGGCGTCGGATGGGTAGAGGACGGTCGACCCTTCGATGGCCCGCATGACCGCCAGATCCTCCAGCGCCATCTGGGACGGCCCATCCTGGCCGATCTCGACCCCCGCGTGCGAGCCGGTCAGGCGGATGTTGGCCCGCGAGATGGCCGCCATCCGGATGAAGTCGTAGGCCCGGCTGAAGAAGGCGGCGAAGGTGGAGGCGAATGGGACGTAGTGGCGGACGCTCATCCCCACCGCGGTCGCCACCAGTTGCTGCTCGGCGATGTACATCTCGAAGAAGCGGTCCGGATAGGCCTTCTTGAACTCGTCGGCAAAAGTGGAGTTGCTGACTTCCCCGTCCATGGCCACCACGTCGGGGCGGGCGCCCAGCGCCTTCAAGGCGTCGCCGTAGGCCTTGCGGGTGGCGACCTTGGCACCCTTCTCGTAGACGGGGAGCTCGACCCGGGCCGACCCGTTGTGCTGGATGGCCGGCTCGCCGTGCTCGGGCTTGGCGACTTTGACCCGCAGGTCGCGCATGCCGCCCAACTCTTTGATGGCCCGCTCCGCCATGTCGGGAGGCAGCGGCTTGCCGTGCCAGTCCTCCTTGTCCTCGACCTCGCTGAACCCCTTGCCCTTCTTCGTGCGGGCGATGACCACGGTCGGTCGGCCGGCGGTCTCGCGGGCCTCGCCCAGCGCGCGGTCGATCTGGGCCAGGTCGTGGCCGTCGATCACGGTTGCCCGGCAGCCGAAAGCTTCCACCCGGGCCTTGTACGCCTCCGTGTTCCATTGCAGCTCGGTCGGACCGCGCTGGCCGAGCCGGTTGATGTCGAAGATGGCGGTCAGGTTGGACAACCCGTAGAAGGCGGCCTTGTCCAGCGCTTCCCAGATTGAGCCCTCCGCCAGCTCGCTGTCGCCGCACAGCGCCCACACGTGGAAGGGCAGCGTGTCCAGGTAGCGGCCGGCCAGCGCCACCCCCACCGCGATGGGGAGCCCCTGGCCCAGGGACCCGGTGGCCACGTCGACCCAGGGGATGACCGGCGTGGGGTGCCCCTGCAGCCGCGAGCCAAACTTCCGGAAGGTCAGCAACTCGGCGTCGTTGATGGCGCCGGCCGCCTTGAACATGGCGTACAGCAAGGGGGAGGCGTGCCCCTTGGAAAAGATTAGGTGATCGTTGTTGGGTTCGTGCGGGTTCGCCCAGTCGTACTGCAAATGGCGCGCGATCAGCACCGCCATCAGGTCGGCGGCGGACATGGAAGACGTGGGATGGCCGGACCCGGCCTCCGTGCTGCAGCGGATGCTATCCACCCGGAGCTGCTGACCGAGGTCGCGAATGAAGCCAAAATCGTTCCGGTCGCCGTCCACCCTCACGGCATCCTCCTTCCCTTGGCTCTAGCGTAGGCGATCGAGCCTAAACCCGGATCCACCGGGTTAGAGGATGCTCGACAAGAACTGCTTGGTGCGGGGATGCTGCGGCCGGGTGAAGAACTCAGCGGGCGGGCCTTCTTCGAGGATGCAGCCCGCGTCCATCAGAACCGCCCGGTGGGCCACCTCGCGGGCAAACCCCACCTCGTGGGTGACCACGATCATGGTCATACCTTCCTCGGCCAACTGGCGCATCGCCTTCAAGACTTCCCCCACCAGCTCCGGGTCGAGGGCCGAGGTGGGCTCGTCGAAGAGCATCAGCGCCGGGTCCATGGCCAGCGCGCGGGCGATGGCGACCCGCTGCTGCTGGCCGCCCGAGAGCTGGTGCGGATACACGTCCGCTTTCTCCGCCAGTCCCACCTTGGCCAGCAGCTCGCGGCCGCGCGCCAGGGCGGACCTCCGGTCGCGCCCCTTCACCCGGATGGGCGCTTCGATCACGTTCTCCAGGGCGGTCATGTGGGGAAAGAGGTTGAAACGCTGGAAGACCATCCCGATCTCGGCCCGCTGCCGGGCCACCAGGCGTTCCTTCTGCTCCACCAGGTGGCCGTCGCGCTCGAGATAGCCCATCAGGTGGCCGTTGACCGTGATCCGGCCTCCGTCGATCTTCTCCAGGTGGTTGAGACAGCGCAGGAAGGTGGTCTTGCCCGATCCGCTGGCGCCCAGGATGACCACCACCTCGCCGCGTTCGACATCGAGATCGACGCCGCGCAGGACATGCAGGTGGTGGAAATACTTCTGAACCCCCCGTGCCTCGACCATGGGCATCAGCGCGCCTCCTTCGGCGGAAGGGCAGCAGGGGCCGCATGGCGTAGGTCGGCCGAGCCCAGGAACAGCCGCCGCAGGTTCTCGAAGGGATTGCGACGGACATCCGCCCGGCGCTCGCCGAGACGCCGCTCGATCTGGGCCTGCACCACGGTCAGGACGGTGGTCATGGCCAGGTAGAAGACGCCGGCGGCCACCAGCACCTCCAGCACCTTGAAGCTATGGGCAAAGGTCTGTTCCGAGACCAGCGTCAGCTCCTGGAGTCCGGCCACCGACACCAGGGAGGTCGTCTTAAGCATGGAGATGAACTCATTGCCCGTCGGCGGAATGATCACCTTGAGCGCCTGGGGCAGGACGACACGGCGCATCGCCAGGGGATAGGTCATGCCCAGCGCCTTGGCCGCCTCCATCTGGCCCCGATCGATGGAGACGATCCCCGCGCGGACGATTTCGGACATGTAGGCGCCCTCGTTCAATGAGAGCGCCAGGTACCCGGCTGCGAAGGCGTTGGAGCCAATCAGGATGGCGAGGTGGCTCACCCAGCCCGCCCCGCTCAGATCCGGGTCCATCGAGAGCAACAGGATGGAGATCCCGTCGGACACGATGATGATCTGCAGGAGGACGGGGGTGCCACGGAAGACCCAGATGTAGAGGGTGGACACGGCGCGGAAGACGGCGATCCGAGAGGTCCGCATCAAGGCCGCCAGGAGACCGAGGACGATCCCGGTGGTCTGCGCCAGGATGGCGAGGATGAAGGTCAGCCGAACCCCGCTCCAGACCTGGGGCAGGGTGAAAAAGTGCCTGAAGTACGGGATGTCGAAGGGGAGATCGTGGTGGAACGTCCGAAACCAGAACCGGTACAGCGGGCCCGGGTTGACCAGCGAATAGAGCAGGCCGGCGACCACCAGGGCCGCGACCAGGCTGAGCGCGATATTGAGGTAGAACCAGGTATCCCGCTCCACGACGGGGCCACGCAGCTCCGCGGAGGGGTCGCGGTCCGACGGCGCCGGCCGGACGATAGTGCTCATGTCAATTCAGAGAGCAGGCGCGAATCCGGCGGGATTCGCGCCCATTCTATCGACGTCTGATCGTCAGCTGCCCGGGCTGGGCGACAGCTTGATCTGCGAGGCCGGGATCTCCCCGTCGAGCAGGTTCCACTTCACGAGCAGCGTGTGATACGTCCCGTCCTGGAAGATGGCCAGCATCGCCTGCTGGGTGGCCGTCAGCACGTCCGTGTTCTTGGGATCAATGGCGATGCCTTCGGGAGCATTCTGCACCGGCGTCCCGCCCAGCTCGAAGGAGGCGGGGTCTTGTGTCACGTAGTAGGCGGCCACCGGCGAATCGTCCATCGCCGCGTCCACCGCGCCCAGCTTCAGCTTGAGGACCGCATCGGTATCACTGGGGAATGTCTGGATGGTGATCTTGTTGGTCTTGCAGTCCCCGGCATTTTCGGCGTTGAGGGTGTCCTGCTCGGTGGTCGTCACCTGAACCGCCACCTTTCGGCCACAGAGATCCTTCAGCGCGCTGATCCCAAGCGGGTTGCCCTTGCGGACGAGGATAGACTGGCCAGCCTGGAAATAGCCGACGAAGGCGACCTGCTTGGAGCGTTCCGGCGTGATCGACATGGCCGAGATGATCGCGTCGCCCTTCTTCGCCAGCAGGTCCGGGATGATCGAGTCGAAGTTGTTGGTCTTGATGGTCGCGGTTAGGCCCATCTTGGCGGCGATCGCGTTGGCAATATCCACGTCAAAGCCGACCGCCTTGTTGGTCGCCGTGTCGATCGACTCCTGCGGCGGGTAGGTCGTGTCGGACAGGAACGTCAGCGTGCCAGCCTTGACCAGGTTGGTCGGCGTCTTGATGCCCTGCGGCGAGGCGGTCGGCGTGGCCGTTGGACTGGGTCCGGTCGACGTCCCCCCGCCGCACGCCGTCAGTGCCACGACCAGGACCGCCAGGGCCGACAGGCGCCAGCGATTCGAGTAGATCATGCTCCCTTCCTCCCTCAGTTCGGCGTTTTGCGGGGCGCGACCCCGCTCACCCACCCTATAGCATATTGAGTTGCGGAGGAGGAGAGCGGTTGAGGGAGTACCGCCGGGAGTGGAGCCCGGCGCTGGGGCGGGATATGGAGATGCTCCGGTTCGGCGACCGCGGCCTGCCCCTGCTCGTTTTCCCCACCTCCCAGGCCCGTTTCTACCAGTGGGAAGACTTCGGCATGGTGGCCGCCCTGGGCGACAAGATCGACGGCGGCTTCATCCAGCTCTGGTGTGTTGACGGGGTCGATCGCGAATCGTGGTACGCCAAAGGTAAGCCACCCAAGGAGCGGATCCAGCGCCAGCTGGCCTACGAGGGGTACGTCCTCGATGAGGTCCTGCCTCAGCTACCGGCGGCGCCGGTGGGCGTGGGCACCTCGCTGGGCGCCATGCACGCCGTCCTGCTGGCCCTGCGGCACCCCGACCGGTTCGCCGGATTCATCGGGTTATCCGGCGCCTATAACACCCAGCGCTGGCTGGACGGCTATTTCGACAACGACGTCTACTTCAACAACCCGGTCGCGTTCCTGCCGGGCCTTCGAGACGAGGCCTACCTGGCACCGATGCGCCGTATGACCAAAAAGGTCATCGCCGCCGGGGAGGCGGATCCCAACGTGGAGGATTCGGTCCGGGTGGGGATGCTGCTCCGGGAGAAGGGGGTCGACGTCTCGCTCGATCTCTGGTCGGGCTGGTCGCACGACTGGCCCTACTGGAAGGAGATGATGCGCCGCTATGTCTGATCGGGGCCGCAAGGTCGGTCTGCTGGTCGGGAAAGAGAACACCTTTCCGGAGCCGTTCCTGGACCTGGTCAACCAGCGCGGACGCGAGGACGGCATCCAGGCCGAGCCGGCCGTGCTGGGCGGGACCGGCGAGCTGCATGCCACGGACTACGCCGTGATCGTGGACCGGATCTCCCACGAAGTGCCCTTCTACCGCGCCTATCTCAAGAGCGCGGTGCTGCTGGGCACCGTGGTGGTCAACGACCCCTTCTGGTGGGAAGCGGACGAGAAGTTCTTCGAATGCACGCTCGCCCGCAAGCTGGGGGTGGCGGTGCCGCGGACCGTGGTACTGCCCAACAAGGCGTACATCCCGGACATCGACCCGCAGCGGTCGCTGCGCAACCTGCAGTACCCGCTCGACTGGGAGGCCATCGTCCGCTACACGGGCCTGCCCGCCATCCTCAAACCGAACACCGGCGGCGGCTGGAAGGACGTGCACCTGGTCCACTCGGTGGAGGATCTGATCCGCGCCTACGACACCAGTGGCGAGAAGACCATGATCCTGCAGGAGTTCATCGACTGGCAGGACTACATTCGCTGCATCTGCATCGGGCGGAAGCACATCCTGCCCATCCGCTACAACCCCAAGGTCGCGTTTGCCGAGCGCTATGCGACCGACCAGCCGGTGACCGGGCGGCTGCGCGAGCGAGCGGTGGCCGATGCTGGGCGGCTGTGCGAGGCGCTCGGCTACGACATGAACACGGTTGAGTTTGCAGTCAAGGACGACACGCTGTACGCCATCGACTTCCTCAACCCCGCACCCGACTTCGACAACTTCTCCATCAAGGAGGAGAACTTCGGCTGGGTGCTGGAGCACATGTCGGATCTTGTCCTTCGATATGCGCGCGGCGAGGCCGAGCCGCCATGGCGGGGAACCTATCGATGGTGGAGGTATCTGGACGGGTCTTCGAGACCCCCTCCCCACCCTCCCCGCAAGGGGGAGGGAGAAACCGAACCCGCCCGCAAGGGGGAGGGAGAAATGGCGGAGGGAGACTAGTGTCCGCCCCGGTCGAGATCTACAACCGGCTGTTGGAGGACGAGACGCTGGCCGCCGCCAGCGCCGAGATGCTGGAAGCCGGCCAGAGGGAGCGGCGGCTCACCTTCGGCGGCCGGCCGCTGTCCATCGCGCTCCGGCCCCAACTGCTCAGCCGCACCGCCTACGAGCGCGTGGTCAGCGCCTCCCAGACCGTGTATAGCGCGCTCCAGGCGCTGGAACGCGCGCTCCTGGCCGACCGCGGTCTGCGGGCCGAGCTCGACCTCCAGCCCGAAGAGGAGCGCCTCGCCCTGGTCGAACCGCGGGGCCCATCGTCCTCGCCGTCGTCCCGGCTGGACGGTTTCCTGAGCGGCCGGCTGCGCTACGTCGAGTACAACGCCGAGTCCCCGGCCGGGATGGCGTACGGCGACCATCTGACCGCCGCCTTCGACGCGCTGCCCGTCATCCGGCAGTTCCGGCGGCGCTTTCGAATCCGCAGCGTGCCCTTGCGGAACCGGCAGCTGGCCAGCATGTTGCGCGCCTTTCGCAGCGCCGCCAACGGCACCCAACCGGTGATCGCCATCGTCGATTGGCCCGGTCTGCCCACCAGTACCGAGTTCGAGATGTTCCGCGACTTCTTCGAGGGCCGCGGCATCCGGACTGTCATCTGCGAACCGCGTGAGCTCGAGTTTCGCCGCGGGCGCCTGTATGCCGGCGGGAAACCGGTCAACCTGGTCTATCGCCGGGTCCTGACCAGCGAGCTGCTGGCCCGGGGGGACGAGACTCGGGCCCTTCGCCAGGCGTACCTGGAGGGGGCCGTCTGCGTGGTGAACAGCTTTCGGGCCAAGCTCCTCCACAAGAAGATGAGCCTGGCGCTGCTGTCGGACGACCGGTACGCGGGCCTCTACACCGCCGAGCAGCGACGGGCCATCGCTCGGCACGTCCCCTGGACGCGCAAGGTGCGCCAGGGCGCCACCACCCGGGCGGGCCGGCCGGTCGCCGACCTGGCAGCCTACATCGCGGATCACCAGCAGGAGCTGGTGCTGAAGCCCAACGACGAGTATGGAGGCAAAGGGGTGGTGCTGGGCTGGGCGGTCTCTCCGGACGAGTGGACAGCGGCCTTGCGAACCGCGCTGAAGGAGTCCTTTGTCGTCCAGGAGGCCGTCCCGGTCCCCCGTCAGGAGTTTCCGGTGATGCTGGACGGCCGGGTACAGCGCCTCGACCTGGCCATGGACATGGATCCCTACCTGTTCGACGGCCGGGTGGCCGGCTGCCTGGCTCGGCTCTCCTCGTCCGCCTTGCTGAACGTCACGGCCGGAGCCGGCAGCATCGTTCCCACCTACATCGTGGAGGGCGCCGCGTGAGCGATAACTGGCTGACCATCGGGATCGAGGAAGAGTTCCAGATCGTTGACCAGGAGCGGCAGCTCCGCGCCCACATCGACCAGCTGATAGCCAGCCTTAGCGAGGCGTTGGGCGACCAGCTGAAGGCCGAGATGATGCAGTCGGTGGTCGAGGTCTCGACCCAGGTGTGCGCCAACGTGGGCGAAGCGCGGACCGAAATCGTGCGGTTGCGGAGCGCCCTGGCCGGCGCCCTTCAGCCGGCTGGGCTCCGGATCGCGTCCGCCGGCACCCATCCCTTCTCCCACTGGCAGGACCAGCAGGTCACCGAACGCGAGCGCTACAAGATCCTGGAAGAGGAGCTGCAGGACGTGATCCGGGAGCTCCTGATCTTCGGCCTGCACGTGCATGTCGGGATTCCCGACCCCCAGCGTCGAATCGAGGTCATGAACGAGGCCCGCTATTTCCTGCCCCACCTGCTGGCCCTGTCGACCTCCAGCCCGTTCTGGCTGGGCCGAGCCACGGGTCTCAAGTCATACCGGAGCGTGATCTGGTCTCGATTCCCCCGCACCGGCATCCCGCCTGAGTTCGCCTCGCTAGGGGAGTTCACCAATTATGTTGATCTGCTGGTGAAGACCCGGTCGATCGACGATGGCAAGAAGATCTGGTGGGACGTCCGCCCGCACGCCTTCTTTCCCACCCTGGAGTTCCGCATCTGCGACGCCACCACCCGGGTCGACGAGACCATCTGCCTGGCCGCCCTGGTCCAGGCCATCTGCGCCAAGCTGCTCCGCTTGCGGGAGCGGAACCTGGGCTTCCGGAAATACATTCCCGGCCTGATCAACGAGAACAAGTGGCGGGCCATCCGCCATGGGATCGACGGCAGCCTGATCGACTTTGGCAAACAGACCGAGGTGCCGTTTCGGGCCCTGGCGCTGGAGCTGCTCGAGTTCGTCGACGACGTGGTCGATGACCTGGGCTCCCGCTCGGCGGTCGAGTACGTGCACATCATCCTGCGCGACGGGACCAGCGCCGACCGGCAGCTGCGCGTCTACCAGGAGACCGGTCACCTGCACGCCGTCGTCGACTCTGTGGCCGCGGAGACCATGGCCGGGGTGCCCGTCCAGACGGCGGCCCAGCGCTGACCCCGACTGCCGCGGTGTCCGCCATCTACGAGCTCGCAAACACCTATGTCGAGCGCTGGGCCGCGCTCGATCCGATCGGTGCCACCAGCCGCGGGATCGCGGGGCATGACACTGAGATGACTGACTTCTCGCCAGATGGCGCTGCCGCCCGGGCCGAGCTGGACCGGTCGACGCTGCGCACGCTCTCGTCGCTGCCACCGGAAAGCGAGCGCGACCGGCTTGCCGCCGACGTCATGCGCGAGCGGCTCGAGGCAGCCATCGATCGCCACGCGATGGGCGAGTGGCTCCGGGAGCTGCGCGTCATCGGCAGCCCGGTGCAGGCGGTTCGCCAGGTCTTCGACCTCATGCCGACCAGCACCGGCGCCGACTGGGAGACCATCGCCGCCCGGATGCAGCGGGTGCCAGACGCGCTGGCTGGCTTCCGCGCCACCCTCCGCGAGAGTCTGCAGCGAGGTGAGATGGCCGCCCGCCGCCAGGCGCTGGCCTGCGCGGAACAGGCGCGCGTCTGGAGCGGCGAGGGCGCCGGGGCTCGTCCGTTCTTCGTGGCGCTCCTGGACAAGCACGACCAGAAGAGTGCTGGCAATGGCGCGCTCCGCCGCGATCTGGAGGAGAAGGCGCAGAAGGCGACCGCTGCGTATGCGGAGCTGGCGCGCTTCCTGCGCGAAGACTACGCCCCCAAGGCCCAGCCACGCGACCCGGTCGGGGCTGAGCGATATGGCGTGCTGGCTCGCGGCTTTACCGGCCTGGCGCTGGACCTCGGCGAGACCTACGCCTGGGGCTGGGACGAGCTGCATCGCATCGAAGACCAGATGCGCGCGGTGGCGGCCCGGATCCGGTCGGGCGCCTCGCTGCCCGAGGCCATCCACTACCTGGAGACCGATCCCAGCCGCGCCATCGACGGGGCAGAGCGCCTGTGCCAATGGCTGCAGGAGTTGATGGATCGGACGGTCCGAGACCTGGACGGCAAGCACTTCGACATTCCGGCCCCCGTGAAACGGGTGGAAGCCATGATCGCGCCCCCGGGCGGAGCGGCCGCCATGTACTACACGCGGCCCTCGGAAGACTTCAGCCGCCCCGGCCGGACCTGGTATCCGACCCTGGGCAAGACCCGGTTCCCGCTATGGGGTGAGGTGTCCACCGCATACCACGAGGGCGTGCCCGGGCATCACCTGCAGATGGGCATCCTGACCTATCTTGCCCATCAGCTCAGCCGCTTCCAGCGACAGGGTGGCTTCGTCCCTGGGCACACGGAAGGCTGGGCGCTTTACGCCGAGCGGTTGATGGGGGAACTCGGGTACCTCGCGAATCCGGACTACGAGCTCGGCATGCTGCGGGCCCATGCCTTCCGCGCCACGCGGGTGGTGGTGGACATCGGCGTCCATCTGGAGCTGCCCATCCCAAAAGGCGAGGCTTATCACCCGGGGGAAACGTGGACCAGCGAGCTGGCGCTGCCGTTCGCCATCGAGCACAGCTACGAGCCCGCCGACTTCATGCGCAGCGAGCTGGATCGCTACCTCGGCTGGCCGGCGCAGGCGATCTGCTACAAGGTTGGCGAGCGGGTCTGGCTGCAGGTGCG
>Ga0209802_1000584_pt1 | contig 28129 bp, 25 predicted proteins | sample GraSoiAngelo_129_FD_185886 | JGI IMG/M metagenome (GOLD analysis project Ga0209802, IMG submission 185886) | Grasslands soil microbial communities from the Angelo Coastal Reserve, California, USA - 14_0927_12_40cm (SPAdes) (version 2) | ecosystem: Environmental > Terrestrial > Soil > Grasslands ... | reverse complement strand
CATCGTGGACGTAGCCGAGGTGGCCAGGCTCGCGCACGCCGCCGGAGCGGAGGTCTTTCTCGACTGCGTGCATTACGGTCCTCACGGACCCATCGACGCGCAGGCATTCGGCTGCGACTATCTGGTCTGCTCCGGATACAAGACCTTTGCCCCTCATATGGGCTTCCTCTGGGGCCGATTGGAAGCGCTTCGCGCCTTGCCCACTTTCCGCGAGTACTTTATTCCTGATACTCCGCCATTCAAGTTCGAGGTTGGCACCTTCGTTTACGAAAACGTCGCCGGGATGGATGCGGCAATCTCCTACCTCGTGGGATTGGGTCGAAGGTTGGCTGCGAACACTGTGCCGGAGTCCCGGCGAGCGAACATCGTGCGCGCCATGGAAACGATCCGCGCTTACGAAGCGTCGCTTTCGCTCGAGCTCCTGAGCGTCCTTGGTGCTCTCGGCGCCCAGATCTTCGGCATTGCCGATCCCGTGCTTGTGCGTCACCGAGTGCCGACACTGTGCTTTAACTTGAAAAATATCGATCCGGCGATCGTCGCGGAAAAGTTGGCGCGCGCTGGCATCGGCGTGCGCCACGGACATATGTATTCGCCACGGCTGATGAACCGGTTGGGGCTCAATATCGACAAGGGCGCCGTGCGTGCCTCCCTCGTCCACTACAACACGATGGGGGAGATTCATCGTTTTGGAAGTGCTCTGGCCGAGATTGCACAGCATGCATCGCCCTCGTAACGGCAAATGGTTCCGCACCCCTCAGTTTCGCGTCGGAACGGCACCATCCACGACTAGCAAATCCAGGCTCTTGGACAACGCGCGCAGCAGGGCTTCCACATCCTGCCACGAGTTATACACGTGAAGAGAGATGCGCAGCCCGTCATGCCGGCTGGACACCACAGTGCTGCTTTCTTCTAGCTTCTTCACTAGCGCCTCTGGGTCGCGAGCTTTGAGAACCACCAGGGGTCCAATGCTGTCGGCCCGGGGTCTTCGTTTGAATCCCTTGCTCGACCGCGCCTTGCAGCAATGTCGTCGTCAACTGCCCCACCTGGCCCGCCACGTTCTCCATTCCGATTCCGCGGAGTAGCTCCAGCCCGCGTACCGACGCATAGATGTTTGGAATCGACGGCGAGCCCGACTGGAACCTGCGAGCTGACGGTGCCGGATCGAACCGCTTCGGATCGAACGCAAACGGGTTTGTCTGCCCGAACCAGCCGGTCACCGTAAGTATTAGGGATTTGCACGGCGCAGTCAGTTCCTTCCCGAAAGAACCATTAGAGTTCAAGGCGCCACACACATCGCGGTTGCCACCGATCATGTTATTGAGTCTTTTCGCAACGGACTTTGGGCAGGATACAAGACCAGCGAAGGCATAGAGCCCGACCTGTTGGCACAATTCCCACTTCTCGAAGACGTCCTCTCCGCTGCTGGCATTGTTGTCTGGCCGATGGTGGAGTTCGAAGCAGACGACGCGCTTGCTGCCGCTGCGCTTGCGGCTGCTCGAAGTATAAGAAAAACAAAATCTCGAAGTATAGGAAAATCAAAATCTCATTTGTGGGAGGTTAAGTTGCGAGTGAGGTAAGGATTATTCGATGTGCTCCTCCCAACACTTCTTAAATTCGTCTTCGTATTTCTTCCACTGGTCTGCCGAACGCAATGACTTTTCGTTATAGCGGGGGAAGCTCTTGATCTGTTGCTTGGTAATGTCAACGGCGAAATCGTCTTTATGCTTCGCGTCGGCGTAAACCTGGTCGATTGGGATCAGAAACTTGCCAGCTTCCAACCAGCCTCCGCTATCCACGACGAGATATCGGATCTCCATGGTGGCGTGATCGAAGATTACGTCGTCTAGTTTTCCGATCTTTTCATCTTCCGCACCGTAAACGGTTGCGCCGCGGATGTCATCAACACCTTGCGAAAAACGATGGCTGCCCAGAGTGCCAACGTGGGCCATAAAGTTCCTCCTGAGGACCAACCCCATTAGCCCTGGGTAGCGTCCCAACACACAGTCAGTGTGAAATGGGGAAGAACCAAATCAATTGGACTAGATTCTTAGTGGGGAGTACACCTTTGGAGGTATGTTGGGGTTGGTGCCTCATTTATAGCTTGACCAACGTGAGGTCACGGCGCCAGTGCGATAGCCCTGTCACAGCCGCTTAGCTCGATTCTTGGTGGAAAGTCGCCTTTCAAACTTAAAAGTCTACATGCAGCCGAGCTCCGGGTACCCATAGCGGGCCACGGTCCTGGTTATATCCCGGATTGCTTATGAATTGCAGTTGAGCCGAGGCAAAAATACCGCGCCACATACGCAAGGTGTAGTAGGTCTCCCATATGTTCTCCCGACCGTAACGCAGATTGCCGTCGCCGAGCAGAAAGCCGCGGCCTCCGAGGCGGAGATATTCGGCATGGTCACTACTGATGCCGTTTGTGACGAATGCGGAGCCCACCTTGTCTAACTTCCGTTGCCAGCGTTCTCCCCCAAGATCGATGCCGAATGAAACCGTGTTATTGACTTCGGTATAAGCAAAGGATTCGTGTCTGCCTTCGTTCCAGCCTGCCCTCGCAAATGCTCTGAGGTGGTGCGGTAGTTCCTGCTCAAAGTTAAGACCAAATCCGTATTTCAGCGAACCTTGATGGCGATGAGCGGTGATGTCCGGCCTGGGATCGATCTCCCGCAGGAAGGCGGTGACGGCTTCCCGGTAATCTCCCATATTGGCAGTGTTCCAATAGGCGAGTGCCCTGATCGTGGTGGCCTTCGCTCCCAGCCATGCGGGACGGAGCTCAAGTTCAGTGTTTTCGGAATGAGCCCGAAGCAAGTTCCAATCCAAGTTGACGCCGTTGGCCACTTTCGGCATGAGCATTTCGGCCACGCGGACGGCGAATCGTGGCTGCTGATACTCGACGATGGCGCCGTAGGTATACCCGCGCGTGTCTGCTGCATAGTCATACGCGCCGTTATTAACAATCGTCCAATTGGTGAACTGGAGATGGCTGTCACTGCCAATGGAATTCGTGTCGAAAAAATCAGCGGCGCTCAGTTTGCCAATTCGAATTTCCAGGCGCTTCGTGGGAACCATCTTCGAGATTGAAAAGGGCGTCGGCTCTTGCTCCGCTTGTTCGCCGGAGAGCGCAATCGTGTGGTGGAGCATGATTCGCGCAATGTACGGCTTGGGACCGAGATCGGGGTTGCGAACCACGTCCACATTGGTGAAACCGGCTAGGCCAAGGGTATCGCTGATGCCATGGCCGCTGAGGTCTTCCACGTCAAAGAGCAGTTCCGTCCCGCGCCTGACTTCCACACCGGTGTAAAGGGTGAGCACGCGAGAGAGCGCATGCTCGCTGGTATCTTTCAGACTGTTCGGCCCGCTATTGAGAGCGGGAAATCGGCCGTGGCCTTGAAGAATGAAATTTAACTGCCCCGAGATCGAAAAACGGCTCTCCCCATGGGGAAAAATCGTTAGCTGCGGCTTATCGTTTGTGGTCTCCTGCGCGGCCATTGCTGCGAGCAATGAGAAAAAGAGGGGGACGATTGCCATCGCGTTCTTAATCGTCACCGTTTCTCCTCATACCCAAAACATCGCGATCGCGGCGATAAACATTGCAACAGTGGTAATTGCCACAGCTACTTTGCCGAGTGATGAACTTGTCTGACCATTCATCAGCTTTGAATCGGAGGCCACGATTAGGATGCCGACAAGCAGAAAGGGCGCCAGCAGTCCATTGATGATCGCCGTCCAGTAAAGCGCCTTCACCGGGCTGATTTTCATGAAATCCATTATGACGGCGGCGATAGTCGAAGCAAGGATCATGCCGTAAAAGGATCGCGCGTGTTGCAGCTGTTTATCAAGCCCCTGTTTCCATCTGAGAGCTTCGGCGAAAGCATACGCGGCCGATCCCGTCAGGGTGGGAATTGCCAGGAGTCCGACCCCAATGATGCCGACGGTATACAAAGTTGTAGCAAATCTGCCGGCGAGCGGAAGCAGCGCCATGGCGGCATCTTTTGAGGTCTCGATATGAGTGTGGCCGCTGCGGTTCAAAGTGAACGCTGTGGTGAGGATGATGAAGTACATCACCAGGTTAGAGAAGAAGGTTCCGATACCGACATCCAACTTACGAGTGCGAATTTCATCAATGGTCGCGCCCTTTCGCTGTGAGAGACGTTTATGCCCCGCTGCCTTTTCTTCTTCGATCTCCTGGGCTGCTTGCCAGAAAAAGAGATACGGACTGATTGTGGTCCCAAGAATCGCGACCAGGGTTTCCCATCCTTGCTTGCCATGTGGCAAGGAAGGAACGAATGTATCGTGAAGAGCTGCGCTCCAGTTGGGATGAATAACAAATGCGCTGATAACATACGCAAAGAGAACGAGCGCCAGCCACTTGAGCGTGCTGGCAATCTGGTAGTAGCGCAGCCTGACAGTCGCCCAAGAGATACCGACGGCAAAAATGATCACCCAGAGATGCGAACTCAGGTGACTGAGCATCTCTGCGGCGTCAGACATTCCGGCGAGATCAGCGCCAACATTGATGGTGTTCGCCACGAGAAGCGCTGTGATCGCGAGGGAAACAATGGGCCGCGGAAATTTGGTTTTGAAGGTGGCTGCGAGACCGCGCCCGCTGACCATGCCGATACGGGCGCACATCATCTGTACGGCAGCCATGAGCGGCCAGGTAATCAGTGCCGTCCAAAGCAGGTTGGTGCCGAGTTGCGCGCCGGCTACGGAGTAGGTTGCGATTCCGGATGGATCATCGTCTGCCGCACCGGTAACCAAACCTGGCCCCAGAGAATTCCAGAAGCGGCTTCCGGTCCAAAAGGTCGACCTTTTAATATCCTTTACCACTCCATCTCCTTCTCCTTATGGCACAAAGAGACCGTCGCGCAGATCACTATCACTGAAAGGGCTTGGGGCGTGTGCAGTTAAGAGGAAGCTTATGTCAGGCCAGCCCCAGTTAGTCACAGCTCTTGTCCAGCCATGACGAGCGGACCGAGCTAGATCGGACTTCACACGAGCGCTTCAACTAGCGAACCAAGTTGTCCAATAATTAACCGCTGTTCACGCCGCGAAGGCTGACATAGGATGCAGGGAGACGCCTGCAGGTTGCGGTAAACGTACTCTGCCGGAAGCAATCGGAACCCGTTACTATGTCTGATCAGAAACAAAACTCCCCACGTCCGCCGCGTGCGCCTGGCCATCTGGAACAGGAGGAGAGCAAGCTTTGGCGTTTGGCCTTGTTGTTCCTGGTCCTGCTTGCGACCGGTTTGGCGGCACTCTCCTGGGAACGGCTGCAAAATCTTCCTTATCATCTGGGAGCGCTGCCAATTGGACTTCTGGTGCTGTCCATTTTGTTTGCTGCCTACGCTTACGGGCGGCGCCGTGAAGTTGGGGAACTCAAGAGCCTGCTGCAAAATCTCCAGGAGCGGGCAGGAGTTACACCGTCGGAAGAGCAACTCGATCATCTCAGCCAACTTATTTTGCGTTCGCAGCGCAGCTTCAAAGAGCTGATTGACTCGTTTGATGACATTGCTTTTGCGATCTCGCTGGATGGAACCTTGCGCACGGTGAACCGGCGTGTTTCCGACCTGCTGGGTACCCCCTTCACCGAGATTGTAGGACGCAAGATCGACGAATTTATCGAAGAACCACAGCGTGACGAGGCGGATAAGGGGTTGAGCAGATTTATCGAGACGCGGCGCTGGTCAGGCGTGGTGCGCGTGCGCGTGAAAGGCAACTCCAGGGCGCTCTATTTTGATTGTGTCTTGAATGCCATCGTAAAAGGAGATGAGGTGGTCGGCGCCAGCACGTTGGCGCGAGACGTGACCGAAGAAAGGGAAAAAGAGCGGCGCTTCACCGAACTCTTCGAGACGTTGCAAGAGGGAGTCTATTTCAGCCGGCCGGAGGGAAAACTGCTCGATGTGAATCCGGCCCTGGTTTCCATGTTGGGATACTCCAGCAAAGAGGAACTGCTTGCCGTAGAACCCAGCGGGCTTAACCTGAATCCTGATGAAGACCCGGTGTTGGGGCGCGGTGTAGACGATCGAGGCGGAACCCGGACCCGGGAAATCACGTTGCGCCGCAAAGACGCCACGCCGGTCATCTTCCAGGATGCTTCGCGAGCAGTATGGGACGGCTCGGGCAATATCATCCGCTACCAGGGCACGCTGGTGGACGTCACCGAAAAGCGGAATATGGAGAAGCAGATCCAGCAGCAGGAGGAGTTCCGTCAGTATTTGCTGGAAAGCTTCCCCGATCTGATCCTGGCGGTTGACTTGGAGGAGCGCTACAGTTTTGTCAGCTCGCGGATTCGCGACCTGCTGGGCTACCGTCCTGAAGATCTGCTGGGTAACAAAATTGACGACCTGAAGGATCATTCCTCGGAGCTGGTCACACTCTATCGCGATGTGGTTTCCGGAAAACAGCTGTTTGCCGCGTGTGAATATGGCGCGCGACACCACGATGGAAGCTGGCGGACGATGCGCGCTTCGGCCAGCCGATTGTTCGACGCCAAAGGTAATTTAAGTGGCGCGATTATTTCAGTACGCGACATCTCCATCGAGAAAAAGCTGGAGCAACAAATTATCCAGAGCGAACGCATGGCGGCCATGGGGCAGATGATCGGGGGCTTTGCGCACGAGCTCAATAACCCGTTGACCGCCATTCTGGGCGTATCGGAGCTGTTACAGGACGAAGGCGCCAGCGAGGCGACCAAAAAACAATTGAGCATGCTGCAACAGCAGGCGCGTCGCGCTGCCGAGATCGTGCAGAATCTGATGTATTTCTCGCGCCCGCCAGCGCCGGGGAAAAGCCGCCTTAATCTCGGAGAACTGGTGGACCGCACCTTACACCTGCACGCTTATTCTCTACGCAAGAGCAATATCACCGTCGATTTCCTTAGTGAGTCGGGGCTGCCTCCCGTGGTGGGCGATCCCCATCAGTTGATGCAGGTGTTCCTGAATCTCATCCTCAATGCCGAGCAGGCCATTCGGGAAGCGCGCGACCGCGGCACAATTCGCGTTCGGCTGGGGCACACGGACGATTCGGTGTGGGCTACCTTTCAGGATGATGGGCCTGGGATCGCGCCGGAAATTCTGCCAAACATCTTCGACCCTTTCTACACCACGAAAAGACCTGGGCGCGGGACCGGCCTTGGCTTGAGCATCTGCAAGGCTGTCCTGAAGGAATATGAGGGAAACATAGAAGCTGCTTCGGCGCCCGGAGGCGGCGCCGTATTCACCGTGATGCTGCCAATTGCAAGTGGAGGCACCGCGGTTGCGGCGGAGGGCACGGCAACGCCCAGTTCTTAGCGGGGATTCATTTTTCCTAGCGCTCTACCGCCATGGCCACTGCATTGCCACCGCCAAGGCAGAGGGCTGCGATTCCACGATGAACATCGCGACGAATCATTTCATAAATGAGCGTCACCAAGACGCGCGCACCGCTCGCGCCAATGGGATGTCCGATGGCAACTGCACCGCCATTCACGTTGACCTTTTCTGGATTGAGACCCAACTCGCGCATCACGCCGAGCGCTTGCACTGAGAAAGCTTCGTTCAATTCGTAAAGATCAACGTCTTCGTTCTTCCATCCAGTTTTCTCCCATATCTGACGCACAGCGTCGACGGGGGCCATCATGACCCATTTGGGATCGATGCCGCTGGTGGCTTGGGCGACGATACGAACCATCGGCTGAACACCGAGTTCATTGGCGCGTTGTGCGCTGGTGACTACTAGCGCGGCGGCTCCGTCATTTACTCCGGGAGCGTTGCCGGCGGTGACGGTGCCGTCCTTTTTGAATGCCGGCTTCAGAGAGCGCAGAGTTTCAATGCTGGTGTCTTCGCGTGGCGATTCGTCTTTCACGAACAAAACTGGCGGTTCACCTTTCTTTTTCGCCGGTATCTCCACGGGAACGATTTGCGATTTGAAACGGCACTCTTTGATTGCGGCGACCGCTTTGCGATGAGAGTTGACCGCGAATTGATCTTGCTCTTGGCGCGTGATGCCGTATTTTTCGGCGACGTTCTCTCCAGTCATTCCCATGTGATAGTTGTTGTAGACATCCCACAGGCCGTCAGTCACCATGGAGTCGATGATCTGCGCGTTTCCAAGACGGTAGCCTTTGCGGGCTTGGGGGAGCAGATACGGGGCGTTGGTCATTGATTCCATCCCGCCTGCCACCACGATTGAATTGTTGCCGGTCTGGATAGCTTGCGCCGCGAGTGCGACCGCTTTCAATCCGGAGCCGCAAACTTTGTTTATGGTCATGGCACCTACCTCTGGAGGCAGGCCACCAAGAAGAGCGGCCTGGCGCGCGGGATTTTGTCCTAAACCGGCGGAGATGACGTTGCCCATAATGCACTCGTCCACTTGCTTGGGGTCAAGCGGGGCGCGATGCACCGCTTCGCGGACTACGATGGCGCCGAGTTGAGGAGTGCTCAAATCGGAAAGGCTTCCCTGAAACTTTCCTACCGCCGTACGGCAGCCGGAGATGATAACGACATCGTCAAAAGCAGCCATAATCGCACTCCTAAATGATTTCCTAATACACAATTATAGATGTGCGTGAAGCAGAAAAGTTGTAATTGCGAGTTTTGCCAGACGAATGGACGGGGGAAGTGAAAGTCTCTTGCTTTTTCAGATGGCCACGTATTTGTCAGCGACTGGAGCAGACAAAAAGAAGATGGAATATAAAAAGTTGTTCGCGATGACGCGAATTTTGTTCGCGCGTTACCTCAGCGGTGACTTTAGTACATGCGACACACGTCCGCACACATCATTTTTTTCTTGACATCAATTTTCATTGACTCTATACATTCAATCAGTGTGCAACAGTTGACCGTTGCATAGTCCATGACAAATGGAAGGGAGAATAGATCCATGGCAGCTAAGAAGAAAGCAAAAAAAGGCAAGAAGAAACACTAAGTCGTTTCAAGAAACAAAGCGGGGACGCCAAAAGCGTCCCCTAGTTTTTTGCACGTGAGTTTCCGCCGCCCTTTCCCATCCAAATTCTCGTGAAGATTTAACGCAGGCCATGCCGGCTTGCATGCATTTCGGAATGCCTCTTAGGAATCGAGGAACAATCGCTAGTTGGCGCGCCCGGCGGCCTTTTTCGCTGGTGACGTATAGAGATATTTTTCGGTGGCGGGACACAAGTTGCGGTAAGGGCATGTCGAGCAGTAATAGTCGGGCTTGGCGGGAAACTTCCCGGTGGCAATTTTCCGAGCGACTTCCTCTACCTTGGCTTTTGTTTCCTGCAATTGGATCTCGCTTCGCGTTGTTGACACAGAACTGTTGTCTTCCAGGTTATAAAAGACAAGGCGATCCGCTTTGTAGCCCCAATTCTGAAAAGCGGCGAGAGCGTAGATCGAGAGCTGTAAGCTGGCGTCGGCATCCTCTTGCGAGCGAGGCTTGCCAGTTTTGTAATCTACAATCGTAACGGCTTCCCCGGCGGCGCGGTCTATGCGGTCGATACGGCCGTTCACTGTGGCCCCGCCAATGCGAATGGAAAACCACTGCTCGGTATTGAGGACTTCGGCTTTGGCAGCTTGGCGGGTGACCACAATGAACTGCCGCAATTGCTCGAGACCCTGCTGCTCGTACAGATCGTGTTGATAGCGGTCCTGAATGCCTGCGCCAGTCAGGTCGGCACGAAACTGCGCAATAAGATTGTCGTCGCTCATATCCCGCGCGAAGCGCAAAGCATCGTAGTAGGTGCGAAGTACGCGGTGCATGGCGGCGCCGTATTGCATCGCAGCCGGGACCTCGCCTGGCATTCTCCATTCGCGATCCAGCTTGAACTGCAAGGGACAGGTCTCATAGGTTTCAATCGCCGAGGCGCTAAGCGGTGAGTTCGGATGGAGGAAGCTATCCTTTGACAGCCATGCCGCAGCATTGGACATGGAGATAGTAACTGCTTCGGCTTCGCCAAACAGATCTACCTGGAAAGGCCGCGCATCGCGCCGTCGAAGCCATGGTTGCAAAGTTGAAGCCTTTAGAAGATCGCGCAAGAAGCCTGGAGGAGTGTCGTCTTTCCCGGTGCCCTGCTTGGCGAAGATGGCGAGCGAGTCACGCGCGCGTGTCATAGCGACATAAAATAAGCGGCGCTCTTCCTGCTCGTGTAAGGCCTTGCCTTCGTCTTGCGCCACCGAGTCTGGATCCAGCAAATCGCGCGGAAATTCCACCAATGACTCGTGGAACGCGCAGGGGAAACTACTGGAGAACGCGCGGATAATATACACGTGATCGAATTCCAGTCCCTTGGCGCCGTGTACGGTCATGAGGTGGACGGCATCATCATCTCGGGCGGCCAGCGGAATGGTCCCGCGGGCCTCGCGAAAATATTCGATGTATTCGAGGAATTCGCCCAACTCTCCAGTTGCGGTGACGGCTTTCTTCTCCCAAGCGTCTACAAAATCCAGCAAGGCGTTCAAGGGCGCTGAAGTGCGATCGAGGGCAAAACTCCGCGTGACGATTTCCATTGCTGCCCGGCTTTTCACGTTAGCCCGCTGGATCTCGTGCCGGACTTCTTCGATTTTCTGCAAAACTGCGGGGCCGCCTTCGACCTGCTTGAGAGTATCCACAAGATTGGAGTCCTTACCGGCAGACTTCATGGCGGTCCGCAGTTTTTCGGGATCGATGTTGAATTGTGGCAAAGCTGCCACACGAAACACGCTGGCGGCATCGGTGGGAAATACGATCGCTCCCAGGCATGCCAGCATGTCGCGAACCTCTGGGGTATCCAGCACGTCCATGTTCTCGATGGAGAACGGAATGCCCCGTTGAACTAATTCCTTCACCAAATCGTCGCGGTTGACGTGATTGCGGTAAAGCACGGCGAAGTCCTTCCAGCTACAGCGCAATTGCCGCCGTTTCTGGAGAATGCTGGTAACCAGGTCGCTGGCTTCGAGTGGGTGGCCTCGCCACAGCACAGCTTCGACGGGTGAATTACTCATAAGCCGCCCGGCGGAAGCGGCTTCTTCATCACGCGACGAGAGAAGCGGGGCGCGGCGGTAAAGAAGTTCGGCGCCCTGACTAACTGGGAATATGGGTGGGTTCTTCTCAATCAAGCCGAAGGCGCATTTCAGGATGGAGGTAACCGAGCGGCGGTTCTTTTCCAACACCCTGACGCGGGCGCTGGGGAATTGCCGCTGGAACAATCCGAAAGCTGCGCTTGAAGCTCCGCGGAAGCGATAGATGGCCTGGTCGGGATCGCCGACCGCAAACACATTGCATTCTTTGCCAGCGAGCAGAGAAAGTATCTTGACTTGGGCAAAATTGGCGTCCTGGAACTCGTCAACCAGAATAAACCGCGCGCGGGTTCGTTCCGTCGCCAGGAGATCATTGTTCTGGCGCAGAAGATCATAGGCACCCGTGATCATGTGACCAAAGGTTCCCAGATTTTCCTTCTGGAGCATGTTCTCGACGATTGCAAAGACTCCGGCGATCTCCCGGCAACGCTCGATAACTTGTTCGCTAGTTAGTGTTGGCGCCTTTTTTGAAGAAGTGACTCTGGGGAGCGGCAATTCTCCGCGCTCCAGACGTGCAACGTAATCGGCGTACTTCTCGGGTCCGACTAATTCGTCCTGGCAGCGACGGATGAAGCCCAGGAGATCATCCAGAAACTGAGTGACGTTAGCTGCGCGCACAAAATACTTAAGGTGCAGCTCGCGGATGCGCTTGCGAAGATAAATCCAAAGATCCTTGTCGTCGAGGAGTCCAAATTCCTTACCGCAACGCTTAAGGAGAAGGTTGCAATAGGCGTGAAACGTTACCGCCTGAAGGCCGTCGATGTCTGTGCCTCTAAGTTCGGCGCTAACGCGGGCGCACATCTCGTGAGCTGCATTTTCGGTGTAGGTAAGAGCAAGTATCTCGGAGGGACGCGCATGGCCCTCCTGAATCAAATGTGCGATGCGACGAGTCAGGACCGTAGTTTTGCCGGTTCCCGCCCCTGCCAGCACCACCATCGGCCCGTGTACGTGTTCGATGGCTTTGGTTTGGTACTCGTCAGGGAAGAACTGGACGGTCGCCGGAGTGCGCTTGGGAACAGGCATTGGGGCGAGGATAGCAGAGAAGGCAGAGGAAATCTTCGTAAAATCTTCGCCGCGCGGTAGGGGTTGGCGATGAGAGAGTTATTGCGACTCTGAAACAATAATGGCCGTGGCTGCGATGGCTGCGGTCTCGGCCCGCAGGATGGTGGCTCCTAGTGAAGCGGACGTCCATCCATTCCCTGCGAACAGTTGTACCTCTTCTTCAGTCCAACCACCCTCGGGTCCGATGGCAAGAACGACCTCCCCGTCCGGAGGGTGCTCTCGAATAGCGTCTTTTAGTAAAACGTCATTCTCGCATTCGGCCAACAGAATTCGCGTTTCGGCAGTCAGTGCCACGGCTTCTTTCAGCTTCAGGGGGAGGGAAATTTCAGGAATGTCGGATCTACGCGATTGTTCAGCGGCCTGTTTAACAATCCGCCGCCAGCGCTCTACTCGTTTCCCCGCCGCTGCTGCGAGATGTTGGCCGGTGCGCTGGGCAATGATGGGAATGACGCGGGCGATTCCCAGCTCGGTACACTTTTCGATGGCCCATTCCATGCGGTCGAACTTGAAGATTGCAAGCGCAAGCGTGATATGCAGAGGCGTAGCGGCGGGTACTTCTTCTCCGAGCTCAAACTCAATTCGATCATCCTGAATGGAGGCTATCCGTGCACGCCGAACGGCGTCGCCGGTTACGATATCGAACTCCTGGCCAAGGCGGGCACGCAGGACGCGAGAGAGATGATGGGCATGGGATCCTACAAGGGCGGCGCGGCGGCCGCTGACTTCATCGGCGATCCAGCGGCGGCGGGTCATCAAATCAATCTTTATCCGAAGATATCTTTGACTTTCCCCAGCAGGGTGCGATTTTGCGGCTTGTTTTCGACTCGCGTCAACTGGTCGAGCTCCTGGAGGAGTTCTCGTTGCCGCTTATTCAGCTTGCCCGGGGTCTGCACTTGAACTTCGATAAAAAGGTCCCCCTTACCATGGTCGTTCAGTACCGGCACGCCCTTGTTGCGCAGTCTGAATGTAGCGCCGGACTGGGTCCCTTCGGGGACCTTCAGTTTGTGCTCGCCTTCCAGCGTTGGCACCGTGAGTTCAGTACCCAACGCGGCCTGGGTAAATGAAATCGGAATGACACAATGCAGGTCGTTGCCTTCACGAGCAAAAAAAGAATGCTCTTTAACATGTAGAACAACGTAAAGGTCTCCTGCCGGACCGCCGAAAGTGCCAGCTTCACCCAAGCCGGAAAAGCGAATGCGTGTGCCATCTTCCACGCCTGCCGGCACCTTGGCGTCAACTGTCCGCTGGCGCAGCAAGCGACCCTCGCCTTTGCACTTGGGGCAGGGATCAGTGATTACGCTGCCTGCCCCCTGGCATGTGGGACAAGTACGCGCGATGCTGAAGAACCCCTGCTGATACCGAACCTGGCCACGGCCCGCGCAGGACTTGCAGCTAACCGGACCCTTGCCCGGCGCTGCACCCGAACCTCGACAATCTTCGCAAGCTTCGTGGCGACGCACCGTAACTTTTGTTTCAGTGCCGAAGACAGCCTCTTCGAATTCGAGAGTGAGGTCCTCACGCAGATCGGCGCCGCGTTGGGCCCGGCTGCGACGGCGAGAACCACCCCCGCCAAAAAGATCGCCAAAGCCGAAAAAGTCGCCAAAGATGTCCTGAAAATCGTGGAACACGCTGGCATCAAAACCAGCGCCGCCGCCGGCGTTAGCTACTCCGGCATGGCCAAAACGATCGTAGACGGAGCGCTTATCCGTATCGGCGAGCACCGCGTAAGCTTCAGTAACTTCCTTGAACCTTTCCTCGGCTTCCGGCTTGTCGGGATTTCTATCGGGGTGATACTGCAACGCCAGCTTGCGATAGGCGCTCTTGATCTCCTGATCGCTGGCCGAACGAATCACGCCCAGCACTTCGTAATAGTCGCGTTTGCCGTTACTGGTCAGAATGGGCTCATCCTCTTATCTTGGAATGTCTTAACTTTACTGCCTGGAGTTCTTTGCCACCTTCACCATCGAGGGACGCAGCAGACGGTCCTTGAACTTATACCCGCGTTGTAATTCCTCAAGTATTTGATGATCGTCGGCTTCAGTGGTTTCCACCATCTCGACGGCTTGGTGAAGATGCGGATCAAAGGGCTCGCCCTTTGCCGGGATCGGCTTTACTCCCATTTTGGCGAGGGCGTCCTGCAACTGCTTGTAGATGAGCTCCACACCGTCGCGAAACTCACCGCTCCGCGAAGACGGCGACTGCAGCGCCCGCTCAAAACTATCCAGGATGGGCAGCAAGCTTTTTATCACGTCCGCCACGGCATACTCGCGAAACTCCTGTTGCTCGCGGGCAGCGCGCTTGCGCGAGTTTTCAAATTCAGCCTGAAGACGCGCCAGGCGATCAACGAGCGTATCCCGCTCGGCCTTGAGTTTCTGTATTTCAGCGCGAAGCGCTGAGTCCTCAGAAGTCGTCACCCGACCTGCACTGGCTATGTCGTCACCGGTTTCCTCGCCGGGCGGCAGTTCGTGAGCAACATCAATTTCTTGAGGATTCACTTCGGATTTTCCATTTGTTCTTGCCATGGCTTTACTCACTCTGGTTCGTTAAGAATTTGGTCAAACAAGCGCGCGATATAAGAGACGGCAGTGATGGTGTGCTGGTAGTCAATTCGCGTTGGCCCAATCACCGCCAGCGAACCCATCACTTCGTTACCGACTCGGGCGGGCGCACCAATGAGCACAAAGTTGCGCATTGAGGGCAACGTCTGGTCCAATCCAATAACAACCCGCACCGCCTCTTGCTTGGCGTCAAGATAGGCGCCCAGCAGTTGGATGATCTTTTCCTTCTCTCCGAGCGTTTTTAACATTTCCTGCAGGCGCTGGCGGTCCTGCTCCCCGGTCACCAGGTTAGCTGCGCCTTCGACAAACACGACCTGGGTAGACTGCTCCGCAGCCAGAGCGCCCCGCTTGTACAACTGTTCGATGGATTGCATTAGCCGGTCGTATTCGCTGCGTTCCTGTTCCAGGCGGCGCGCGATTTCAATCCCCATCTGCTCCATGGTCCAGCCGCGGAAGTTTTCATTGATGTAACGGGCGGCCAAATCAAGATCATCTTGCGGCAAGTCCAACCGCAGGACGCGGTCACGCACGAGACCAGAGCGTGTGATGACGACAGCCAATACCTTCTGATCACCCAGGCGTGAGAAATACACGTGCTCCAGTGCGTTCTTGGGGCCTCCAATCGCCACGGCAACACCAACATTTCGCGATATCAGGGACAGCACGTGGGAGGTGCGCTCCATAAATTCCTGCACGTCGGAAATGCCCGATAAGGAGTCCTGGATGATGGTTTCGTCCTGCTGCGAAAGCCTGGCATTGCCGGTGATCTGCTCGACGTAATAGCGATACGCTTCGCTGGTGGGGACGCGGCCGGCGGAGGTGTGAGGCTGCTCCAGATATCCGGAGTCCGAGAGGTCGGCCATGACGTTACGAATGGTCGCGGGACTGAGCCCCTCACGATTCGAGCGCGCGAGGGTACGCGATCCCACCGGCTCACCCGTGGTTATGAATGTCTCCACGACCGCCGTGAGGATTTCACGCTCCCGCTCGCCAATGGGTCCAGGAGTTGGCATAGCTAGATGGTTTGTATCATATTGAGTCTACTGTCGAAGATTGCTTTTATGGCACAACTCTATTTCGCCTAACCCCCTTTAGATGCAAAAACTTAGCCGTTGGATTCGATACTATGCCCCAATTTCGATTCTAGGAACGGTCGCCGAGCGTGTCAAGGGATAGCACGCATTGCCAAGGCCGCCGCGTCAGACCGGGCAGGACACCGTGCTCTCTTTACCTAGCATGCGGCTTGCCGTTATGCTCGGCAAGTTCGAATGTTTGTTCCATAAACATGAGGAAAAAAAGACCTTATTCGGTGGTTATCGGCGCGGGTGCGTTCGGGGGATGGACTGCGCTTTATCTCTTGCGTGGCGGGGCGCGCGTCACATTGTTGGACACGTGGGGTCCCGGCAACTCACGGGCCGCGTCGGGTGGGGAAACACGGATCATCCGCGGCACCTATGGCCCCGCGCAGCCTTATACAAGGATGGCAGCTCGCGCTCTGAAGCTCTGGAAGGAACACGAAAAGCAGTGGAAGCGTCAGGTCTTTTATCGAACCGGCGTTTTGTGGATGGCGCGAAACGGCGAGGACAGCTATGAGCGCGGCTCGCTCGACATGCTTCGCGAGGAAGAAATCCCTTATCAGGAACTCTCGGCAAGCGATTTGAAGCAGCGCTGGCCGCAGATAAATCTCGACGGTGTGAGTTGGGCAATCTATGAGCCGGAAAGTGGATATCTCACTGCCCGGACGGCTTGCCGGGCCGTGGTCGAAGCATTCATCTCAGAAGGTGGGGAGTACCGGCAATTAGCCGCGCTGCCGCAAGAGCTGGATACGAGACGATGGAAAGACCTCAAACTCTCCGATGGATCGACTCTGGTGGGAGATCAATATGTTTTTGCTTGTGGTCCGTGGTTGGGAGAGCTTTTTCCCGACACAATCGGAAATCGAGTGCAACCCACGAAGCAAGAGGTATTTTTCTTTGGGACTCCCTCCGGCGACAACCGCTTTGATGACCAGCATCTGCCGGTATGGGCGGATCACCGTGATCGATTTATTTACGGAATTCCCGCTGCTGAGGGACGCGGATTCAAAATGGCGGACGATACGCGCGGGCCGGACTTCGAGCCGACCTCGGGTGAGCGGGTGGTCAGCGCTGAGGGATTGAGAGCTATGCGTGAATACCTTGCGTTCCGATTCCCTGCTATGGAAAATGCGCCGTTGCTGGAAACCCGCGTTTGTCAGTACGAACAAAGTCCGGACAGCAACTTCATTATTGACCGGCACCCGCTGGCGGAGAATGTGTGGCTATTGAGCGGAGGTTCCGGGCATGGATTCAAACACGGGCCAGCGATCGGGGAGATGATGGCGGAATTGGTGCTAAAGGATCGCGAGGCTGATCCCATCTTTCGATTGGCAAGATTTGAGAAAGCGGCAGCTATTGGATCTGGATCACGCTTTCGGGAGCATTCGCTTTGATCTCGTTCACGCGAGCAATAACGTTACGCGCGAATTCATAGAGTGACTTGGCGTGGGGAGAATCTTCACCTTCGAGGACAGAAGGCTTACCACTATCTCCTGACTTGCGAATGTCGGGATCGAGTTGGACGTTTCCCAAGAAAGCGACCTCGAACTGAGCGGCGGTTTTCTCCGCTCCACCGCGGGAGAAAATATCGATTTCATGATTGCAGTGCGGACAGACGAAGTAGCTCATGTTTTCGACCATGCCCACAACGTCCACTTTCATTTGACGAAACATCTCGATGGCTTTGCGGGCGTCCTGTAGAGAAACATCGGAGGGCGTCGAGACGACGATGGCTCCTGTCAGTGGAACTGTCTGGATGAGCGATAAAGCCACATCGCCGGTACCAGGCGGCAGATCGACGACAAGATACTCGAGTTGTCCCCAGTCCACCGAACCCAGAAATTGCTTGATGATCGAGTGCAGCATAGGACCACGCCAAATGAGCGGCTTGTCACCCGGATTCAGGAAGCCGACCGAGATGACCTTGAGGCCGTAGACTTCAAGCGGCTGGATGCGATTATCTGCCGCAACTTTCGGTTGCGCGCTGATGCCTAGCATCAAGGGAACGTTGGGACCATAGACGTCGGCGTCGAGCAGGCCGACTTTGTGGCCGAGCTTGGCTAGTGCGACTGCGAGGTTCACGGCCAGCGTGGTCTTTCCCACTCCACCTTTGCCAGAACCAACGGCGATGATTGTGTCTACACCCGGCAAGGGTTGCGGACCCGGCGGCTGCTGTCCGGGACGAGGGGGGATGTGGGAGCTCAAGCAGGATCCTTCCTAAAAACGACTGGGAATGGCTTACCCATCGATTATAGCGTTCGACGCAGAACTGCGCCCTGGCGGCTATACCGCTAAATAACCACCATCCACCGGAAATGCCGTACCGGTCACCCATGCCGACTCGTTGCTGGCGAGGTACACGGCTAATCCTGCGATATCTTCCGGCCGTCCCAGACGTCCCAGGGGATGTAGAGCAGTTCTTTCGCGGCGAGCGGCTTCCGGATCGGGCGCCTGGCTGATCACCGCGGCCGTCAGCTCAGTTTCAATGAACGACGGACAAATGCAATTGACCCGGATTTTTTCGTGTCCGTGGTCAATGGCCATGCATTTGGTTAGGAGGACGACTGCGCCCTTCGACGCTGCATAGGCAGCGCGGTTACGCGCACCATTGATGCCGAGAACGGACGCGAGATTGATGATCGAACCGCCGCCGGCTTTCCTCAGGTGCGGCAAGGCTGCTCGCGAAAGCAGCCACAGGCCACGAACATTGAGGTTAAAAGTTTCGTCCCATTGCTGTTCCGTGATTTGTTCCGCAGTGCCTGGGCGCATGACTCCAGCGTTGTTGAGGAGAACATTCAGCCCACCCCAATGTGCAACCGTCTCTTCGATGATGCGGTCGATGTCAGGTTTTTTGGATACGTCGGCGGGAAGGACGAGCGCGGAATTGCCGATTTCGCGGGCGACCACATCGAGTTGGGCCTTGCGGCGACCGACGAGACTAAGCCGCGCGCCTTCACGGGCCAGAGCCAAGGCACAGGCTCGTCCGATGCCGCTGCCCGCCCCGGTGACGATGGCAATTTTATTTTCGAGGCGAGGACTCATAGGCGAAGTCATTCCAAATCATAAGTGAATGGGGTGGATATTCGGGTCACAGCGATCTTTGGCGACGATGTTCCAGTTCTGCACGCCTGACGTCGCGACGACGGCCGGCATCCTCATAGCGGCGGCGCTCCTCATCAGATTCCGGAATAACCGCCGGGACGGGCAGGTGATGGCCGTCGCGATCCACCGCCACGTAGGTCAGGTAGGCGGAGCTGACATGGTGGCAACTGTCGGAAATATAGTTTTCGACCCAGACTTTCACGCCAACTTCCATCGAAGTATGAAAGACCCGGTTGACTGACGATCGCAAAATTGCCAGGTCCCCGACTCGCACCGGAACAAGGAAATCCAGGTGATCAATAGAAGCGGTGATTACGTAATTACGCGAATGGCGATGCGCGGCCATAGCGCCGGCAAGGTCAATCCAATGCATGAGGCGTCCGCCGAGCAGGGCTCCGAGTGGGTTGGCGTCGTTTGGAAGAACGATTTCAGCCATTTCGGACTGGGAGTCGCGAACCGGGCGCGGATCTTGCGGTAGATGGTTATCGCTCATGTCAGGTTAGCTCGAGGTGCCCACAACCGCCGCAGTGCTCTTGCGAGATGAGGTCTTGCGGAGATAGGAATCCAGGTAACACTCCGCCATCTTCTGGATACGAGTATCGCGGTGCAAACGGGTCCATTGCGCTCCGTCGAAGACGTACTCCAAGACGCCGTGCTCCCCGGGGCGGTGGCTGCGCTCGCAAACGTAATCCAGGGAGATGCGGTCTTCGCAGTCGCAGGTTACCGAAAATCGCACCGCATCCCACGGTCTCTCTTGCGGCAAGTGTGGACAGGTTGCCGCATAGCCGAGGTTGCAAAACTCTTTCAGTTGCTCATCTGATGGAACAATCCCTGGTGACGGAACAGTCGCTGGCTGGCTGGAAGCAGTACAAAGGCCGCGCCAGCCGCTTCCCAGAGGGAGTCGTGAAGGATGGAGCCAGCCACCGTCGTCAAACTTTTCACTTGGCAGGAAAAACGGACAGGCCAATGCTTGATCTCCTTCGTGTCGGGATGAGGGTCATTGTACGCGGCGTGATTGGAACGTCGCTAGTTTTCTTGCGAGCATGCACTACAGAGCGGACGGAAGCCGCCCGAGGCGGCGGGAAGGTGTAATAATCGGCTAGCGGCAAACTGAGAGTTGATCGAACCTGGCAGTCTGATTATGGATCGCATTGCAATGCTAAATGAACTCCTCGCCCAGAATCCGAACGACGCCTTTGCGCATTATGGGCTCGCCATGGAGTATTCGAAAAGTGGCGACCTGGAGCGCTCACTCGCGGAATTCGACAAACTGGTGGCCAGCAATCCCGATTACACTGCAGGATATTTCATGGCGGCACAGACACTGGCACGCGCGAATCGCACGGAAGACGCGAAGAAAATGCTAACCGAAGGCATCTCGTCGGCCAAACGCACCAGGGACGCCCATGCCCAGTCAGAAATGGAAGCTATGCTGGCAGAGTTGGAATGAGTTCCGCTGATAGCGACAGATGAATCTCTGCACGGCTATCCGGTTTTCTTCGCCAGTCTGGTCATTCCCCACTCCACGATTCCTGGAAATAATTGATATAGCTTGATGACCGGATGCATGGTCCAGGGCACAATCACTTCCCTTTTCTTCCTGCGATAGCCGTCGAATACGGCTCGCGCCACCCGCTCAGCGGAAATGCCGCGGCTGGAGGATGGGCGTACCGTCTTAATCTCCCGGCCTTTGATAGCATTGGCGGAGAAATCCGTGCTCACGTATCCAGGACAAACCGTCATGACATGAATTCCTGAGTCTTGCAGTTCGACTCCCGCTGCTTTTCCAATGGCATTCATGGCGAACTTGCTGGCCGAATAGGTAGCGCTAAATGCCACCGGAATGTGACCGGCGACACTCGAAATATTGATGATTGTCCCCGTGCCTTGTCGCTTCATCACGGGAACTACCGCCTGCATCGCGGCTACCGTTCCAAAGAAATTAGTCTCGAACAGGTCCCGGCACACCGCCATATCCATTTGCGCTACCGAGTCGCGCAATCCGAAGCCTGCGTTGTTTATCCAGACATCGATGCGGTCAAAATGGTGCAGGGTAAGACTGATGACGCGATCGATTTCCTCGCGATTGCGCACGTCGCAGGAAAGTGCCAGGCTGCGCGCCGGGTGTGCGATGCGGCTGCGGGCGGCTTCAGCCCGTCCGGCATCTCGTGAAAGCAGTACGAGATTGGCTCCGTGATCAGCGAAGATCTTTGCGATGGCCTCGCCAATTCCCATCGAGGCGCCCGTGACAACCACCACTTTCCCGGCAAGTTCCATGTCGAGCTTTTATTCTTCTGCATGATGGGAAGTCAAGCGGTGTCGTACAATCGGGTGTTCTTCCGCACTTGCCGCTTGCTGGAGGTTGGAGTTTTTTGAGCCCGCTTCTTCCCTTATTTCCGCTGGAGACAGTACTATTTCCCGGCGTCCCCCTGCCTCTCCACATCTTCGAGCCCCGTTACAAGGAGATGATCGGCGAGTGCCTGGCTCGCAAGAGTTTGTTCGGCGTGGTCCGGGCACAGGATGAAGGTGTAACCGAAATCGGGTGTACAGCGGAAATTATCGCAGTGACAAAAAAGTACGAGGACGGCCGTTTGGAGATTGTTACCGAGGGCCGCGAGCGATTTGAAGTGCTGGAAGTCAACCGGCAACGCGCATTCCTGCAAGCTGACGTTTTGTTCTTTGCCGATGAACCGGAAAAAGCCACGGCTGAAGAAGTGGCTCACGCCGTGAGGCTGCATGGCGAAATTCTTTCCCTCGCGGGAGCTGAGCAGGACCTCTCGCAACAGGAGGAATCGAGGCTCTCGTTCCAGCTCGCGGGTTCTCTGCCCCTTGACCTGGACTTCAAACAAAATCTCCTGACCATGCGCTCGGAAGCGAAACGTATGCGGGCAGTGATTGCTTATTTCGAAGCGATTCTCCCCAAGTTGCGGCACTCTCTCCACATTCGCCAGAAAGCCGGGGGGAATGGGCACTCTCGATAAACTCTGGAGAACACATCTCAGTGCGGGGCAGCTCGCATCAAAGTTAGCCAGCGTATAATCGACTGCAAAGCTGTTCGTTTGGGGGGTTTTTTGTCATGAGTCTTCCACGGACTCTCGGTGATCTTCGCCGTAGTGCTTTTTCCGAAGAGCGTTTGCAGACTCGGCGCATTAAGGATGAGTTGCGCGACAACTTAATGGCCAGGCTGCGCCAGCCCGGCCCTATTTTTCCCGGAATCGTGGGCTATGACGATACCGTAGTGCCACAGATCGTGAATGCGGTCTTGTCGCGTCACAACTTTATTCTTTTAGGCCTACGGGGGCAGGCCAAGAGCCGCATTCTTCGCGCATTAACCACATTGCTTGACCCAGACGTCCCCTACATCGCAGGTTGTGAAATCCACGACAACCCTTACGCTCCTATCTGTCGCCGTTGCCGTGAAGAAGTCGCAAAACTGGGAGACGCCACTGCCATCGCTTACCTCACGCGAGATGAGCGCTACGTGGAGAAACTGGCAACGCCTGATGTAACGATTGCAGACCTGATTGGAGACATTGATCCCATCAAGGCGGCGCGTGGTGGACACGAACTGGGCAGCGAGTTCACGGTTCATTACGGGCTGCTGCCACGGGCGAATCGCGGGATTTTTGCCATCAATGAATTGCCCGATCTCGCCGGGAAGATTCAGGTTGGCCTGTTCAACATCATGCAGGAAGGGGATGTCCAGATTAAGGGATATCCACTCCGGCTTCCGCTTGATGTCGCGCTTGTATTCAGCGCGAATCCAGAAGACTATACGGCTCGCGGAAAGATTATTACTCCACTGAAAGACCGGATTGGTTCTGAAATCCGCACTCACTACCCCTCAAGCGTTGAAGAAGGCATCGCGATCACGACCCAGGAGGCCTGGACGCAACGCAATGGAAACCGCCTCCATCTGCCGAAATACGTGCAGCAGGTCATTGAGCGGATTGCGTTTGTGGCTCGTGAAGACAAGAAGATTGATAAGCGATCAGGCGTCAGTCAGCGCTTGCCGATCAGTTGTATGGAAAACGTGATCTCCAACGCCGAGCGTCGTGCCATCCAGCATAGCGAAAAACTCGTCGTCCCTAGAATCAGCGACGTCTACGCAGCCATGCCTGCGATTACCGGCAAACTGGAACTCGAGTACGAGGGCGAGATGAAGGGAGCGGACAACGTGGGGCGAGAACTGATCCGCACTTCCATCGCCAAGACTTACGATGACTATTTCAACGGCGTGAATATGCAGCAAGTGGTTCAATGGTTTGATCTGGGCGGCGAGATCCAATTGGCGGATAACGCGAGCGCAAACGAAGTGATGCAATCGCTGCGAGGAATCCAGGGGTTGATGGACAAATTGGGGAAGGTTGCCGTCGGTCCCAAAGATAGCGCCGAAACCCAGGTTTCAGCCGCTGAATTCGTCCTCGAGGGTTTGTATGCGCATAAGAGGATTGGGCGAAGCGAAGAGCGTGTGTTTACTGCCGGTGAGAAGCAACCCAAGCGCGCGGAGCCCGGGTTCGGCCGCGAGGAGCCGCCGGCGCGGCCCCCGAGGCGAACGTTTAACTAGTGGCTAGTGCAGTGGCTAGTGATCGGTGGCCAGTACAAAATAATTTAGCGCTCACAAATCGGCACGTTAATTCGGCATCCGTAAAGAAGCTGCATACGACACTAGTCAATGACCACTAATCTTTTCCCATGAAACGCGTTCGCTACAGCAAATACGTTCCCGACCCTGCCAGCGAAATGAGCATGGAAGACTTGCTAGGCGCGCTCTCCGACTATCTTCTCCAGAGCGGGTTTCAGGATTACATGTTTTATGAGCTGCCCGACGGCGAACACACGATGGAGGAATTGCGCCGGGCAATTGAACGAGCGCTGCTGGACGGCGACTTTCTGGATGAGCAGATGCGGGAGCGGCTGCAGCAGATGCAGATGGAAGGTAAACTTGAGGAACTGATCGAACAACTAATCGAGCGCATGGAGCAGGAAAACTATATCTCGATTGACCAGCCGCACGACCCATCGCAACAATCGAGCGTGGGTGGGCAGATTGGCGAGGCGCAGCAACAGGCAAGATTCGAAGTCACCGACAAGAGTCTCGATTTCCTGGGTTTCAAAGCGCTACGCAATCTTCTAGGTTCGCTCGGCAAATCCAGTTTCGGCCGCCACGATACGCGTGACCTGGCGACTGGAATCGAGGCCAGCGGAGCAGCGAAAGTATATGAATTTGGGGATACGCTCAACCTGGATATCACAGCTACTCTGTCCAGTGCAATCCAGCGCGAAGGACTCAAGTTGCCGCTCAACATCGAGTATTCCGATCTTCAGGTACATCAATGCGAATATCAGTCGTCCTGCGCCACAGTGCTCATGCTCGACTGCTCGCATTCCATGATTCTTTATGGCGAGGATCGCTTTACGCCGGCGAAAAAAGTCGCCATGGCGCTGTCGCATCTGATTCGCACGCAGTATCCTGGCGATTCGCTTTCATTGATCCTGTTCCACGATTCGGCCGAAGAAGTGCCTCTTTCGCAATTGGCGCGGGTGAAAGTGGGTCCTTATTACACCAACACGCGAGAGGGGTTGCGACTGGCACAGCGCATTCTGCAACGGCAGCGCAAAGACATGAAGCAGATTGTCATGATCACGGATGGAAAACCTTCGGCACTAACGCTCGAAGACGGCCGCATCTACAAAAATGCTTTTGGGCTTGATCCTCTGGTTGTCAGTCAGACTCTGGAAGAAGTCGCCAAGTGCAAGCGTGCTGGAATTCTAATTAATACCTTCATGCTGGCTTCGGATTATGGGCTGGTGCAGTTCGTCCAGAAGGTCACGGAGATGTGTCGCGGCAAGGCCTATTTCACCACGCCGTACACCCTGGGACAGTACCTGCTGATGGATTACATGTCGCGCAAGACCAAGACCATTCATTGAGAAAGCCAGTTCTCAATCCTCAGATATCGGTTCTGAGTTGGTTTGCGGGAAAACCATCGCGTGCGATTCTCCCCGCCGGAAGTTATCCCTTGGCTGGGCTGCCGGCGGGAGGATTGCTTATGGGGTTGCCTTGTTGTTGCTCCGCCCGAACCGCGGCTTCCGCAGCCTGAAAGCCGATCCGAGTATGAGTGCCATCACAAAATGGCTTGGTGACGGATGCGCCGCAGCGACAGAGGGAAAACGCGGGCTTCCCAGTCAGATCGTACTTATTGCCATCCGAGTCGACGAGTTCGATGGTTCCTTCGGGAGCTTCTACGCGATAAGGGCCATTCTTTTTGACGGTAATTTTTACTTGTGCCATTTCGGCCTCCGCAATGATTATCCCAGGCTTCGCAACTTTCTTGTGGGCCAGGAGAAAAGGAAACGCTGAAAATTTAAGCTGCAGCGGCCTTGGGGTACAGCAGGCTGCGGTAAAGTTCCAAGTAATCATCGATCATGCGCTTGGCCGTAAAACGCTCCCGGGCACGCTGAAAGGCGCGATCGGCATAGGTAGTGCGCAGGTCGCGGTCGTCACTGAGTTGGCGAATGGCATTGGCCAGACTGGCAGCATCATTGGCGCGGAAATACAAGGCGGCGTCACCCCATATTTCACGAAAGCTCGGAATATCATTGGCCACGATCGCACAGCGGGAAAGTGCGGCCTCGAGTGGCGCCATGCCAAAAGGTTCGTAGCGCGACGTAGCGGCATAAATAGCAGCGCGGCTGTAGAGAGTCCGAAGTTGAGCTTCAGTTTGCGGTCCCCGGAGGGCGACACAGTGGTTATCGGCCGCGAGCCTGACATCAGCTCGAATCGGAATGCGCGGATGTACCGGCTGCTCCGCGGCCACAATACAAACTTGCAGCGGATGCTGGTGCTGCGTTAGCAGCGACACTTGCTTCCCGGCGTCCCACAGACGCCCTACCGCAAGCACGGAATCGTCCTTACTGACATAGGGGTTGAAGAAAATTGGATTGCGGCCGTTGTAAATCACGACATCGCGTGTGGGCTTGGCATAACACGAACGTAATGTTTGCAGCATCCAAGCAGACGGCGCCACAACAGCACTTGCGCCAAATAGCCCCGCAATAACTGTCCTGCGATACCAATTGAGCCAGTGTTGTGGTGCGGGTTCGTGACCGTGAACCGCCATCCACCAACTGATCAAGTCACCGTGCGCCACCACTACTCGTGGCACGTCCACCGGCAAGCCGCCGTAGCAGAACTGATTGAGATGAAGCAGATCAGGCTTGATTTCGCGAACCAGGCAGGCGAGATACGTGGAGGACTCTTCGAAATCCTGTTCACCTTCCTGCATCCATTCCAGACGAAACGCGGTGGGACGGTACTCCAGACCGTGGAGGCTGTCCATCCAGACGGTCTGTTCGGGTAGCGGGATGTCACCCAGGCTGACGAGGGTGACCCGCGCCCCGCGACTGATCAGACCGGTTACCAGTTCGCGCGCATAAGTCCACACGCCGGTAATGGTGTCCGCAGTGACGAGAACGTGCACGAACCCTCCAAGGTCGCGGCGTGAAGCCTCACTAGATGGCTTTCCACACCTGTCGCACTATTCTAGTTTGATAATCCGATGGGGGCAGAAAGATTTCTTACAGTCTTCCTTTTAGAAAGTGCAAGATCTTGCACAAAAGAATGCTTGACGAGGTTGCGGCGAAGATTACGGGGCGAAGGAAATGATGCTATGCCGTGAGGCCCAGGCGCGTGCGCACACTCATGAACCGTACGCCTCTTGTCTTGAGCGGGCGCGGGTAAATCCGGCACCTGCAGCGCCAATTCGCAGGAAAGCAGCATGGCGGTCACAGCACCGTTAAGCTCGCTGCGTAAGCTAGACTCAGCGGCTTGCCTGGCAATCAACCCTTCGCACTTTCTGCGTTGCAGTGCCACTCGCACATGGCGCACTACCCGCTCGCTCTTACTGATGGCAAAACTCACATGCACTGGAATGGCTGTGCCCAGGTGCTGAAGGAATCGGTCGCTATCATCCGGGGTCGCCTCCGACAAGCATTGGTCAATCACCACTGCCGAATAGTCCTCGGAATTCAAAAGCCGGGCGGCCTCCGCAAGACTCGCCGCGACCTTTGTGATTTCTGTGCTAGCTTCCTCAATCTTCTTGCTACATTCTTGGGCGCTGCCCAAGGCGTAATCAGCAGGATCATCCAGTTGCATTAAGCAAGTCGCGCACCACATAGCAAAGATTGAAAAGAATGGTAGTTAGACTGCTTCTGACACTTTTTAGGTTCCCATTCTGGAGTCCCGAGGCACAGCGTGTTTTTTATTGGGAATCAGCGTGGGCACGCACGAACCGCAGTCTACGGGAATGAACGGCTTATCCCGAAAAGGCCCGGAGAAATGAATGGAGCGCGCCACAAGTTCCTTGCCTGTTCCACTCTCTCCCTGGATCAGCACAGGATGTGTGCTATGCGCCGCCTTCGAGATGATGCGATAGAGCCCTTCCATTTCGGGGGCGCGACCCACAATTGCTCCGAAGCCCTGCTTGGACTTGACCTTCTCCCGCAATGTCCGGTTTTCCGTCTTCAATTTCAAGTGACTGGCCATGCGATCCAGCAGCATCTTCAATTCATCGATATTGAAAGGCTTCGCAACATAGTCGTAAGCGCCATTTTTCATCGCCTGTACGGCAGACTGGACCGTGCCGTATCCAGTTACGACCACTACCAGCGCTTCCGGGCGATGGTTCTTGATCTTATGGAGAGCCTCCAGACCACCGGCGCCGGGAAGTTTCAGATCAAGCAGCACAGCGTCGATACCTTGAGCTTCTAAAATGCGATAGGCGTGTTCGGCGGACTCCGCCACCTGTGTGTTGAAGCCGAGTGACTGGGCAACCTCGCGGCAGGCTTCGCGAATCGCGCGTTCATCGTCCACGATCAACAGGTTCAGAAAGTTTGCGCCCTCAATTTGAGGCGTAATTGGAAAAGTGGCGATTGACGTAGCTGTTGACATCGTATTTATCCCTTACTGATTCCGGATTTAGGAATCTTCACAAAGAATCATTGCCGGGTTTTCGAAGATAAAGAACTACAAGTGGAGACAGACGGAAAACTGCGAAGCCACTTCGAATCAGGAAGCGGTTAATGCCTAAATGGTCCGCGTGCTCGCATAGGCTCCCCATTCGGAACAACTATAGGCGTAGAGGATGGTCCTGCTAAGTTCAGCCATCACTGCCAGTTGTGACAAGCCTTTTGGGGAATGGGATCTGAAACTTGGCAAAAAATAGTGGGCGCGAGCCCCGCGCCCACCACTCTCAAACCATGATCCCGCGACTCAGCCTTTCGCCGGAACTATCTGCGTCACACGGAACGTCAA
>Ga0209802_1000581_pt1 | contig 28213 bp, 25 predicted proteins | sample GraSoiAngelo_129_FD_185886 | JGI IMG/M metagenome (GOLD analysis project Ga0209802, IMG submission 185886) | Grasslands soil microbial communities from the Angelo Coastal Reserve, California, USA - 14_0927_12_40cm (SPAdes) (version 2) | ecosystem: Environmental > Terrestrial > Soil > Grasslands ... | reverse complement strand
CTGGCATCGCCCCTGATCCTGGTGGGTACGGCCGACCAGATGGCCGCGGACCTCGAGGCTCGCCGTGCCCGCTTCGGCATCTCGTACGTCACCGTCTTCGACCGCGACATGGAGGCCATGGCGCCCGTCATCGAGCGGCTCAAGGGCAGATAGAAAGGTCCCGGAGATCGGCTGTTGAGATTCGTGGCAGATGCTGATATGAGTCATTGATGGCGCCGACGGCCCCAACCACACGAGCCACCCGTGACCTAGTGTGCACCAGCTGCGTTCAGGCTGTGTGAAACTCGGCCGAATCCGCCGACTTCCAGCCGCTAAGCGCCGCCAACCGTCAGGACGACGTTCCCGGTCTTCTGCTTCGTTTCCACGTACCGGCTCGCCTCGACCACTTGCTCCAATGGGTAGGACCGATCGATGACCGCCCGGTAGCGCCCGGCCTCGATGAGTTCCTTGAGGAAGAGAACGTCCTTCTTCATGTATCGAGGCGGTATCGGGAAGATCACTCTCTTGCCTCCGATCCGCGAAGTGAGGGGCGCCAGGATGATGTTCTGGAGCCCGTCGGTTGGGTTGTAGATGCCGCCCGGCTTCAGCGAGGCTCTGCACTGGCTGAAGGAGAGCATGCCGACGAAGTCGAAGATGACGTCGTAGGTTTCACCGTTCTTGGTGAAGTCTTCCTTCGTGTAGTCGATCACCCTGTCGGCTCCGAGCGATCTCACGAGTTCGATGTTCTTGGTGTTGCACACCGCAGTGACGTCGGCTCCGAAGTATTTGGCGAGCTGCACCCCTGCGGTGCCGATCGATCCGGATGCGCCGTAGACGAGGATCTTCTGCCCTTTCCGCACATTTGCTGGTCTCATGCCCATCAGGGCCAGGATCGCTCCGTCGCAGACTGCCGCAGCCTCTTCGAAGCTCATGCCGGCCGGCATGTGGGCCAGCGGGGCATTTTCCCGCATACAGATGAACTCTGCGTGTGCCCCGAACCGCCACGCACTGGCACCGAAGACGTGGTCACCGACCGCGAACTCGCTGACGGCGGCGCCGACCGCTTCGACCTCTCCCGCCAGCTCGGTGCCGAGGATCGGCTGCTTCGGACGCCGGAGGCCCGTGAAGAAGCGGCTGATGAACGGCTTACCTCCACGAACCCCGCAGTCCGTCCGGGTGACCGTCGTGGCGTGAATCTTTACGAGTACTTCGTCCTCCTTGGGGACGGGCCGCTCGACGTCTTCGAGTCGGAGAACGTCCGGGGCCCCGTACCGGTGCATGACGACTGCTCTCATGAGCCTCCCTTGCTCATCTCGTTTGGCTGCGAGCGCAGGATTGGACTCAATCACGCGCTCGGTATGGCCGAGCTGTGAATGCCAAGATCATGATTTCAGCTAAGAGTGAAAGGTGGCTACTGATCGGTCACCAGCACGAAGACACCACCGGTTGTGAAGACCGACGGCTGGAGGCCGTCGGTCTTCTCGAGCGCCTGTTGACGTGAGTCTAGCGTCCGGCGGTCAGTTGCTCAAGCGCGCGGCGGGTCAGCACCGTCGCCAGGTGACGCCGGTAGTCTGGCGAGCCGTTGAGGTCCTGCGGCGGATCGGTTCCCTCCGCCGCTTTCTCTGCCGCCTTGCGGATCGTGTCGGCGTCGGCACTCTTGCCCCGCAAGGCCGCCTCGACCGCGGACGCCCGGAGCGGCGTGCCGCCCATGGAGGTCAGGCCGATCCGGATCTCCTGGAACTTGCGGTCTTTGACCGTCGCCTGGGCGGCCACCGCGACGATGGCCCAATCCTGCGACCGGCGGCTGAACTTCAGATACGTCCCTCGCGTTCCCGCGGGCGGCGCCGGCACCCGGATCTCGGTCAGGACCTCATCGGGCTGGAGCGCGCTGGTGAAGGTGCCCACGAAGAAATCGCTGGCCTTGATCACCCGGCGGCCGTTCGGACCCACCACGTCGAACTCTGCATCCAGAGTGAGCAGACAGGTGGGGTAGTCGCCGCTGGGGTCGGCGTGGGCGGCCGCGCCCCCCATGGTGCCCCGGTTGCGGACCTGCGGGTCACCGATCTGGCTGGCGGCGCTGGCCAGGAGCGGGAGCTGCTCCTTGACCAGGTCGGAGAACTCGATGTCGTGATGCGTGGTCAGCGCCCCGAAGGCGATGTGCCCGTCGGTCCGGCGGATGTAGTTGAGGTCCTTCACCCGGCCGATGTCCACCACGAATGACGGGGTCGAGAGTCGCAGCTTCATGAGCGGGATCAGGCTGTGGCCCCCCGCCAGCAGCTTGGACTCATCACCGTGCTTCGCCAGCTCGGCGACGGCCTCGGGGACGGTCTTGACCGCGATGTAGTCGAAGGATGCCGGGATCATCGCTTTGACCCTCCGTTCTTGTGCATCAGGTGCCAGAGCTTCTGGGGGCTAGCCGGCATGTCGATGTCCTTCACCCCGAACGGGCTCAGAGCATCGGCGACGGCATTCATCACCGCCGCCGTCGACGCGATGGTACCGGCTTCGCCGATCCCTTTGACCCCCAGTGGATTGGTGGGGCTGGGCGTCACTAGCGATTCAGTCTCGAACATGGGGAGGTCGGATGCGGTCGGGATCAGGTAGTCAACCAGCGTCCCTGTCTTCAGTTGTCCATCCTCGCCGTAGACGCCGTCCTCGAACAACGCCTGGCCGATCCCCTGGGCGATCCCACCGTGGATCTGCCCGTCGACGATCAGCGGATTCAGGCGAGTCCCACAATCGTCGACCGCGACATAGCGCTGGATCTGCACCCGGCCGGTCTCGTCATCGATCTCGACCACCGCAATGTGGGCGCCGAACGGCCACACGAAGTTGGGCGGGTTGAAGAAGGTGGTCTCGTCTAGGCCGCCCTCCATCCCAGCCGGCAAGCGGTGGGGTTGGAATGCCGCCCCCGTGATCTCCTGGATGGTGACGGCCTTGGTCGGCGACCCCTTCACGTAGGCCTTGCCATTCTCGTAGACGACATCCTCCTCGGCCGCTTCCAGCAAGTGGGCGGCGATCTTGCGCGCCTTCTCGCGCACCTTGACGGCGCTCAGGTAGACGGCGGTGCCGTCCACGGACGCACTCCGGCTGCCGTAGGTGTCCATCCCCATGGGGCCGATCGCGGTGTCGCCGTGCACGACGTCGATGTCCTCCAGCGGGAGACCGAGTGTCTCCGCCACGATCTGTGCAAAGGGCGTCTCATGGCCCTGCCCGTGCGGCGAGCTGCCAATCACCAGGGTCGCTTTCCCGGTGAAGTGCAGGTTGAGGACGGCCATGCCCCAGAAGCCGATGCCGGCCGCGGCAGTGGTCGCCACGGATGGCCCGAGCCCGCAGATCTCAAGGTAGGTCGAGAGGCCGATCCCGACATGTTTGCCTTGCTTACGCTTTTCGGCCTGCTCTTTCCGGAGCTGCTGATAGGAAACCATCTCGAGCGCCTTGTCCAGGGTGGTGCTGTAGTCCCCCGAGTCGTAGGTCAACCCCATCAGGCTGGTGAAGGGCTGCTCCTCCTGCCGGATGAAGTTCTTGCGCCGCACCGCCGCCGGGTCCACGCCGGTCGCCTGGGCCACCAGGTCCATCACCCGCTCGATGATGTAAGTGGCTTCCGGCCGGCCGGCGCCCCGATAGGCGTCCGTGGGGGTCTTGTTCGTGTAGACGCCGATGCCGCGACCATCCCAGGCCTGTAGCTTGTACGGACCCTGTATGAGGAGCAAGGCGATCGCCTGGAAGGTCCCGAACTGGCTACAGTAGGCGCCCAGGTCGAGATACTGGGTGGCGCGCACGCCCAACACGGTGCCATCCTTGCGGGCTGCCACCTCCACATCCCAGATCTGGGCGCGGCCATGGTGGGTGGCCTTCATGTTTTCGCTGCGATCTTCGATCCACTTGACCCGCCGGCCGAGCTTGCGCGAGGCCAGCGCCGCCAGGACCTCTTCGGGATAGACGCGAATCTTGGACCCGAAGCCGCCGCCCACATCCGGGGCCACGACCCGCACCTGGCTCTCCGGGATCCCCAGGATCACCGCCAGCCAGACCTTGACGAAGTGTGGGATCTGGGTGGAGGACCAGACGGTCAGGGCGTTGGCGAAGGGCTTGTAGTCGGCGACCACCCCGCGTGGCTCCACGGCCACGGGGATCAGCCGCTGCTGCCGGATCCGCTGGCTGATCCGGACGTCGGCGTCCCGGAAGGCGGCCTCGATGTCGCCACCGGCCCGTTTCACGTCATAAGCCAGGTTCGATCCGAGCTCGTCGTGGAGGACGGGCGCGCCCGGGGCGATGGCCTTCTCCATGTCGACCACGGGGGGCAGGGATTCGTACCGGATGTCGAGGCGCTCGGCCGCATCCTCGGCGGCCGCTCGGCTCTGCGCCAGGACGATGGCCACCGGCTCGCCGACGTAGCGAACCCGGTCAGTGGCGATGGGGTAGTGCGGCGGGTACTTTTTTTCGGGGACGAAGGAGACGGTCACCGGCAGCGGCGACTGGAACTCCGACGCCAACTCCTTCCCAGTGAACACTGCGAGCACGCCATCGGCCTGGCGCGCCCGGGCGGTGTCGATCCCCAGGATGCGGGCGTGCGGCTCGGTGCTACGCACCACGTACATGTGCACCAGCCCGGTCTGGGGCAGATCGTCGACGAAGCCGCCGGTTCCCGTAATCAGTTCCGGGTCCTCTCGGCGTTTGATGGATGCGCCAATCAGTGTGGAGATTGCCATGTCAGCTCACCTCCTCACGAGACCGCGGCGGGGGCTTTGACTTCCTTGCCCGCCTGGGCGGCCATGGTTCGCGCGGCGGTCTCGATCGCCTTGACGATGTTCTGGTAGCCGGTGCAGCGGCAGAGGTTCCCCTCGATCCCCAACCGGATCTCCTGCTCGGTTGGCTTCGGATTGCGTTCCAGCAGTTGCTTGGCCGCCATGATCATGCCCGGCGTGCAGTAGCCGCACTGCAGGCCATGCTCGTCCCAGAAGGCCTGCTGCAGCGGGTGCAGCTGGCTCCCCACGGCCAGGCCCTCGATGGTCGTGATCTGGGCGCCGTCGGCCTGCACGGCAAAGACGGTGCACGACTTGACGCTGTGGCCGTCCATCTCGACGGTACAGGCCCCGCAGCTGCTGGTGTCGCACCCGATGTGGGTGCCGGTCAGGCCCGCCTGCTCGCGAATGTAGTAGACGAGCAACGTGCGCGGTTCGACCTCGTGTTCGTACTGGGTGCCATTGATCGTCATCGCCACCCTGTGTCGCATGGCCACCTCCTCTGGCAAACGACTCAGACGCGGACGGGAACAAGCGGCCCAAAAGGGCCGGGACTGTGGAAGCGCCCCTTCCCAGCAAGGTATAGCACCGGCACCCTGCTGTGTCTAGATGGCGGAGCTCGGATGGCCGGACGTGCTCGGCGCGGCTAGGTCTCGCTCAGGAACTGCGCGGAGCGCCAGGCAAGCGGGATGATCCGGGCTAAGCGGCGATGCCGATCTTCCGCAGGGCAGGGGCGATTTCCTTGACGCGGACCGCCCGGTGGTCGCGCCAGTCCAGGATCAGGTCGGCGAACATCGATTTGGACATCCGCTCCCGGCGGACGGTTTTGGTCTGGGCGTCGGTCGTCTCCACTTCCACCCACACCACCCCCACCTCCACCAGGCGGGCGGGATAGTCATTGGCTTCGATCAGCTGAAGAAGTTCGCGCTCCCCGAGCATCTTGGACTCCTCTGGTAAACCGGCGGTGTAAACCGGGCGGGCTGCTCCTTACCTACCTCAACGCGGGGCGCTCCATAACCTGTCACCTAGCCGTTGCACCTATGGCGATAGCCAAAAGCCAGCCGGCGGCCCACTAGACTAGGGAGCGATGCTGGCCGACCTCCACATGCATTCCACGGTCAGCGACGGCTGGCAGGATCCCGACGAGGTGGCCCATCTGGCGGCCGACCATGGCATCAGGGTGATGGCCCTCACCGATCACGATTCCTTCTACGGCGTTCTGCGGGCCCGGGCCGCCGCCCACCGCCGTGGCCTAGGCTACGTCACCGGCGTCGAGGTCAGCACCTATCCGCCCCTGCAGGTTCGCCACATCCTGGGCCACGGCGTGGATCGCGAGCACCCCCAGTTGCTGGCGGTGCTGCGCCGCAACCAGCACGTCCTGCGGACCCAGACCCGGGCCTGGATCGAGGTCCTGCGGGAAAAGGGGTTTGCGCCAGTCCTGGGGCTGGACGCGTTCGAGCACAAGCCAATGATCATGCCGGGCGCCGTGTTGAAGGTCCTGCTCCAGCACCGGCTGATGAGCGAAGCCGAGGCCTGGGCCAGCGTCCGGCAGGCGGTCGACTTCATGCCGGCGGAGGTCTACGCCCCGATGCCCTCGCCCCAGGAGGCGGTGGACGCCATCCACGCCGCCGGCGGCCTGGCCGTGCACGCCCATCCCGGGGTGGTGCCCGACCAGGACCTGATGAAAGAGGTGCTGCCGCTGGTGGACGGACTCGAGGTCTACACCCGGCGCCATAAGCCAGAGCAGATCCCGGTCTATGAGGAGCTCGCCCGCCAGTACGGGCTGATCGCCACGGTGGGCAGCGACTACCACGGATTCAACGGCGAGCGGTACGCGATGCCGAAGCAGATGATCGACCAGCGCTACCTGGAACGCCTCGGCGCGCGCATCGAGTGGCCGGCCCTGGAAGCCACCGCGTGAGCGTCGCCACCAGCCCGGAGATCGCCGAGGCGCGGGCCGCCCTGCTCGAGCTCGGCGGTCGCGAAGTGGCCCCCATCGCCGCGGCCATCGAGCGCCTGCCCGCCGTCCCGGCCTTCTCGATCATGTCCACCGCATCGGCGGCGTCCCGTCCGCAGTGGGCCGGGATGCTCGACGACCTATTCGACCGCCCGGTGATGAAGGCGGCCCGAGCCGGCCTGCGCAACGCGCTGGCCTCCACCCTGGCCGGCGACTCGCTCTACCGGAACGTGTTCTTCTCGTTCGTGGATGCGGTGGTCCTGTGGCACTATGGCCACACCGGCGACCGGCGGAGCGGCCCGCGGATCGAGCTGATCCACCGGGTCACGCTGGCGCTGCTCAACGCCGAGGCGCCGCTGACCGCGCTGGGCGCTCCGGCGGAGCCGGACGTCGCTTACTTTCATAGCCTCCGTCGGATCGCGTTGACGCGGGACCAAGCCTATCCGCTGCTGCGGCGCGCGGGCCGGCTGGTGGGGTCGGTGGAGGCCGCCGTGACCGAGCAGAAGGTGAGCGCCCTTCGCGGGAGCTTGCTGACCAGCTACGTGACCTTCTCGGCCCAGGTGATCGCGATGGCCAGGGCGCAGCGCGATGGTCGGGCCGCCCTGGCCCAGGCGGATGTCCGCGTGGGTCTCGACGTCTTCCTCACGCTGATCGAAACGCCTCCTGCCGCGTTCGGCGCAGCTGGCTGATCGGGAGGGATGCTCCCAGCCCGATCACGATCGCGCACGCCAGGGCGATGGGCGCCAGCGCCAGCTGCCAGATGCCGCTCGCGTCCCAGGCCACGCCCCCCAGCGCCGGCCCGAAGAAGGCGCACGCGTACCCGGCGGCAAACATGAACGCGCTCAAGCTGGCCACTTCTCGGGGCGCGGCCAGCAGGGGCGGCAGGCCCAGGTTCAGGATGAAGACCAGGCTGCTGCCCGCGCCCAGCAGTCCGGCAAAGCCGGGGATGGCGGGCGCCGGCCCCAGCACGAAACCGGCCAGGCCGACCACGCCCAGCAGCCCCGCCAGCACGTAGGGCCAGCGGCGGCCGACCAGGGCATCGCCCGCCAGGACGACGGCCGCGCTCACCGGAAGCTGCATGAAGTTCAGCAGGCCGAGCGCCGGCGTGGTCAGTCCCGCCTGGCCGCGGGCAGCCAGGGTATCCGGGATCCAGGCATTCATGCCGAAATAGATCACGCTCGCTCCCCCCATCAACAGCCCCAGCCGCCAGGCGCGGCCACTACGTAGATCTGGAAGCCAACGGTCCACCGCTTCCGCGCTGGCCCGCCGGGCGGGCGGCGCGAACGCGACCCAGGCCAGTAGGCACGCGCTGGCGGGCAGCGCCCAGCTGGCCAGCGCGCCTTGCCAGCCCAGCGCCAAGCGGCCGAGCAGGACCGGAAGGGTCACGACGGCGGCGATCACCTCGCCCATAAACAATCCGTTCGAGTAGACGCCGGTGGCTCGCCCTATGTGGTCGGGGAACCAGTTCTGGACCAGGGTCGGCAGGGCCGGCTGAGTGATGGCGATGCCGGCCGCCATGATGATGGTGAAGGCAAACAGGGTAAGCGCCATCGGCGCGCTGCCGCGCAGCACCGCCCCGGCCGTCACCAGGGCCAGCCCGATGGCCACCGCGCCGCGAGCGCCGAAGCGGCCAACCACGAGCGCGCCCGGCACAGCCCCCGCGGCCAGGATCAGCAGCGGGAGGGACGTCAGCAGGCCGGCCGCACTGTAGCCGAGACCCAGCGCCCGATGCAGCGTGGGGAGCGCCGGTGGCACGCCCAGCAGCACCGTCCGCAGGTTGATGGCGACCAGCCACAGCAGCGCCAGCGCGATTACCCGCTGCCAGAAGCCAAGCCCGGATCCACCGAATCGAACTGGCATCTTGGCCGCGGATGCGGCCGATCCGGGCGTTGGCTCCTGCGCCCGCTCACTTACAGATCGACGGATATGCCCGTTCGCGTGCTCGTCGCCGCCTTCGGCTCGGCTCGCCCCGCATCCCAATCTGCGGCGTCCGATCGGTGGATCCGGGCTAAGCGCCGGCGACGGAGAGCTCCTCGATCAGGACGGTTGGACTGCCGCAGAACCCCCCAGCAAACGTGAAGCGCGGATCGTTGGCCAGGCCCACCACCTTGCGCAGCAGGTCGATCAGCTGCCCGGCGATGGTCAGCTCGCGGACCGGCTGGGCCAGCTCGCCTCCTCGGATCCAATGGCCGGTGACGCCCAGCGAGAACTCCCCGGACACCGTGTTGACGGTGTGCAGCCCGTGCAGCTGGGCGACGTACAGGCCGTCTCGGACCGGGGCCAGCAACTCGGCCCGCGACTGGGAGCCCGGCTGCAGGATCAGGTTGCTGACGCCCACCTCGGGGACGCTCTTGTACGACCGGACCGCGCTGCCGGTGGAGGCCGCCCCGCTGCGCCGGGCGGTGTAGGTGTTGTGCAGGAATCCCTGGAGCACGCCGGCCGTGACCAACTCGTTGCGACGCGATGGGACCCCCTCCCCATCGAAGGGCCGGCTGGACAGGCCGTCCGCCAGCCGGGCGTCATCCACGATCGACACCATGGTGGAGGCCACCGCCTCGCCAACTTTTCCGGCCAGCAACGACCGGCGCTTCAGGACGGCGTCGCCGCTGAACGAATTGGTCAGCAGCCCCAGGATCATGGCGCCGGCGTAAGGGTCGAGCACCACTGGGACCTTCGCCGTGGGGACGCGGGTGGCGCCCAGCAAGCCGGCCGCCCGCTGGGCGGCCTCCTGGGCGGTGGCGTCCAGCTGCAGGGCATCCAGGTCGCGGCCGTAGGTGAACGCGTACCCCGACTGCATTTCGGAGTCCTGCTCGGCGATGGCGTCGACCGAGGCGTAGGCGACCGTGCGATCGAAGGTGGTGTCCAGCCCGAGGCTGTTGGCCAGTTCGACATGGCCGGACCCGTCCGAGTAGACCACGTCGCTGACGCGCTTGACGCGCGGGTCGGTGGAGGTGGCCAGCCGCTCCAGGTCCAATGCGAACTGGATCTTGCGCTGGGGGTCGACCCGGTCCAGGTCGGGGGCGTACAGACCCGGTATCGGATCCGCCACCGCCACCGGAGGCAGCGCATTCGCCTCGTCGGCGTGGTTGTACCGCCCATTGCGCAGCGCCTCATCGACCAGCGCGTCCAGGGACTGCGGCCCCAGGTCGAACGTGTAGGCAAAGCCCACCCGCTGGTCGCGCAGCGTGCGCAGGCCGACCCCCCGGCTCTGCGCCGAGACCAGCGAGTCGATCTCCCGGTTGAAGACCTTGACGGAGAACTCCGTCCCCGACGAGAGGAAGACCTCGGCCGCGTCGGCGCCGAGGGTGGAGGCCCGCGCCAGCAACCGGGCCGCTGCGGGATTCATCCGGTGCCGCCGACCGTCAATTCGCTGATGCGCAGGGTCGGCTGGCCGACCGACACCGGCACCGACTGGCCCTCCTTGCCGCAGGTGCCCGGGGCCAGTTCCAGGTCCTGTCCGATCATGTCGACCTTGTGCAACGTCTTGGGGCCATTGCCGACCAGCGTGGCTCCGCGCACCATCGAGGCCACCCGACCGCCCTCGATCAGGTACCCCTCCGTGACCGCGAACACGAAATCGCCGGTGACCGGGTCGACCTGGCCGCCCCCCAGCTTGCGGGCGTAGAGACCGCGGGACGTGGCCGCCAGGATCTGCTCGACGGTGGCGTCTCCGGCGGCGATGAAGGTGTTGCTCATGCGCGGGATGGGCAGGTGCTGGTAGGACTGCCGCCGGCCGTTGCCGGTCACCGGCAGGCCTTGCTTGCCCGCGCTGCGGCGGTCATGCAGGTAGCTCTGGAGCACGCCATGGTCGATCAGCACGGTGCGTCGGGTGGGCGTGCCCTCGTCATCGACGGCCCCCGATCCCCACCGGGTTGGCTCGCTCCCGTCATCCACGGCGGTGAGGATCTCGCTGGCGACCTTCTGCCCGAGCTGCCCCGCGTAGACGGTCGATCCCTTCGACACGAAATCGGCCTCCAGCCCGTGCCCGCAGGCCTCGTGGAAGAGGACCCCGCCGAACTCGTTGCCCATGACGACCGGCATCGTCCCCGCCGGCATGGGCCGGGCGTCGAGCAGCTTCACGGCCCGGTCCGCCGCGATCCGCGCGCTCTCCACCGGGGAGCGCCGCTGAAAGAACTCGAACCCGACCTCGGCCCCGGGGGCCTCCATGGCCGTCTGGATCTCGGAATCCCGGCCGGCGACGACCTGCACCATCAGCCGCACCCGGGTTCGCTGGTCCTGGTGTCGAATCCCCTCCGAAGTGGCGATCAGCACGTCCTGCACCGTTTCGCCGTAGCCCAGGCTCACCTGCCGGATCACGCCGGAGGTGCTGCGGGCCGCTTCGTCGGCTTCCCGTAGCAGCTCGATCTTCCGCTCGGTGGGGACGGAGTCGGGCGAAATTTCCACCGGCCGGGCTGGCTTGGGGGTGCCGGTCAGGGCGGCCACCGAGAAGACGCCGCCCCCCCGCCGGCCGACCGCGGCGGCCAGGTCGGCGGTCTTGAGTAGGCCGGCCTCGCTCAAATCCTCGGTATAGACGTAGGCGACCACTGTCCCGTGGATGATGCGGATCCCGGCCCCGCCGTCATGCCCGGAGTTGACCCGTTCCACCCGGCTTTCCTCCACCGCGATCGATTGGTTGCGCTTGCGTTCGACAAACAGCTCCACCAGGTCGGCGCCCGAGCGGCGAGCCCGCTCCAGGATGGCGTCAACCAGGGCCGGATCAAGCACGGGGAATCAGTCTACCGGCGCGGGCTCGCGCACGGTCACCGTGACCCAGAGGCCAAGCAGCCCCAGCACCGCGGCCGTCGCGAAAAATATCGATGACAGGCCGAAGCTGGCCGCGATGGCGGAGCCAACCAGGGGTCCGATGGCGGTGCCCAGGGCAGTGACGCTGCTGGCCAGGCCGAACACGGAGCCATGGCTCTGGCGCGGACTGACCATGGCCACGATGGCGTTGGTGGCCGGGATCAACGCGCCGAAGAAGATCCCAAGACCCGCCCGCAAGAGGAGGAGCTGCCCCACGTTGGCGGCCAATGCCTGGGGTAGAAAGAAAGCCGCGGCGCCGAAGCAACAGTAGATCAGGATCCGGCGATAGCCGCTGCGATCGGCCACCCGGCTGTAGGCGACCGCGGCCAGGGCACTGAACATTGCCGTGACCCCAAAGGCCAGGCCGGCGTAGAGCTTGACCGGGTCGCCTGGAGCCGCCAGGTGTTGCACCACCAGCGGCAGGATGGGGAAGACGATCGCCGAGCTCACCTGGATGAGGAACAGCACCACCAGCAAGGGCCGCACGGCGGGCGACGAGAGCCCAACCTGCAGTGATCGGATGAAGCCTGGCCGTCGCTCGGTTAGCGGCTGGTAATGCTCGTGCACGAAGAGCCAGACCGCCGCGCCGCCTCCCCCGAGAAGCGCTCCGGCGACCACGAAGGTCCCCCGGATGCCGACCGCCTCGGCCACCAAACCGCCCAGGGTCGGGCCACCGGCAATGCCCAGGTAGGCACTGGTCTGGAGCAGGCCCATGCTGGACGCCAGCCGGTCGCGGGGCACGATGGTGGCTACCAGTGCGGTGGACGCGGCGACGGTGCCGGTGAGGGCGCCCTGCAGGATGCGCAGGACCAGGAACTGCTCGACGTTCTGTGCCAGCGACATCAAGGCGATCAGCACCCCGCCGACCAGCATCGATCGCAAGACCATCACCCGACGCCCGTAGCGGTCGGCCAGGACTCCCCACACGGGGCTGGCCAGCGCCAGCGCTATGGCCGTCCCCGAAACCAGCGCCCCGGACCAGAGCACCACCGCGCGCTCCGACTCGACATGCAGCTCTTTGAGGTAGAGCGCGAGGAATGGGAGCACGAAGCCGAATGCCGTCATGGCGGTGGCCTGGGCCACACAGGTCGCATACAGCGACGTTCGCCAGCTGGGGCTGACGGCGGCGGAGATATGCCCGGGAGCGGCCCGGGGCAGGCGCGGCGGAAAACGGAGCTTCGTCTGGGTTAGCCGGCGCCGCGCGCGTAGGAATGGAGGCCCACGATCCAGAGGTTCACCGCGTACAGCGTCACCAGGATGGAGACGAAGCCCGCGGTGGCGATCCATGCCGTTCGCCGGCCCCGCCAGGCCCGCATCCCGTGGGCGTGGAGGTAGATAGCGTAGATCATCCAGGTGATGGCGGCCCAGGTCTCCTTCGGATCCCAGCCCCACCAGCGGCCCCAGGCGTGCTCTCCCCAGATGGCGCCGGCGATGGTGCCGAAGGTCCAGATGGGAAAGCCGACCAGGATGGCCCGGTAGGTCAGACGGTCCAGCGTCTCGAGCGAGGGCAGCCGGCTGCGGACCGCGGAACCGGCGGCGGCGGAAACGCGGCGCAGGCTTCGATCTTTAACCAGGTAGAGGGCGGCGAACACGAAGCTGGAGACCAGGATCCCGGAGGCCGTCATCATGCTGGTCACGTGAATCTTGAGCCAGTAGCTTTGCAGCGCGGGTACCAGCGGTTCGGGCGATTGGTAGAGCCCGAATCCGATCCCCATCAGGGTCACGGCCACGAACAGGGCGGGCCCGCCGGCCAGCGCCGCCACCGGGTAGCGCAGGCTCATCAGCACGAAGACGGCCACCGCCACCAGGGCCAGCATGGAGCTGTACTCGTACATGTTGGCCAGCGGGTAATGCTGATCGGCGATCCCGCGGGCGACGATGGCGCCCAGATGCAGCGCCACGCCCGGGATGACCACCGCCAGCCCCAGCCAGCGGAAGCTCTCCCGGCGGTAGGCGAAGTAGATGAAGTAGGCCAGCATGCCCGCCAGGTAGAGGAGCATGGCGCTGAAATAGAGCTGGAGGGAGAGGTCGGCCGGCCGGACCCCGCCGAGATCCCCGTGCAGAATCCAGAGGACCAGGGCATAGGGGATTAGCGCCAGCACGGGCCACAACGCCAGAGCCTGGCGCGGGGCGACGAACGTCGTCCCGGCGACGGGGTCGGCGGTGGCCTTAGCCACGGGCGGCACCGACTTGGGGCGGCGGGGCTGACACCGCCGTCAGGGGAATCATGCGCATGGTGTCGTCGGGCATCCGCACCCGCTGGAAGGTGATGCAGTTCACCGGGCAGTGGTCCTCGCAGATGCGGCAGTTGGTGCAGCGGTCGTAGTTGACCATGATCCGGCCGCGCTTGCCGCCGAACTCCTCGCCCAGCACCGTCTCACAGATCTTCACGAAGCCACCGCTCGAGGTGTCGCGCTCCTCGCCCTCGACGATGACGTCCAGCGCCTTCTCCGGGCAGACGTCGTCGCAGGCACCGCACAGGATGCAGACGGACTCATCGACGTGGTGCACGGTGTCGCACTGGAAGCAGCGGAGCGCCGCAGTGATGGCCTGCTCGTCGTTCCAGGGAAGCTCGACCGGCGTCATGTCCATCCGCTTGGCGGCCGGCAGGATGGGCGGCTCCTCGCGCCCGTAGTAGTCGGCCTCCCGGTGGTCGTCGGTGGTCTCGATGATGGTCAGCGGCTTGGCGTCCCGCGGGACGGCCGCGCCCAGGGTCTCGTTGATAGAGCGGGCCACCCGGTGGCCCCAGGCGACCGCGTCCACGATGAAGGACGGGCCCTGCACGCAGTCGCCGCCGGCGAACAGCTTGGGCACCGTCGTCTTGCCCGAGGTGTCGGCCGCGATCAGCTTGCGCGGCGAGAGCGGGGTGAGCTGGTCTTCGAAGTCCATGATCTGGCCCGACGCGAAGATGGCGTACTTGCAGGGGATGACGTGCTCGGTGCCCGGCACCTTCTGCACGGTGTTGATCAGCAGCTTGCCGCTCTCCGGGTCGAATTCCAGCTTTCCCGCATCGACCCGGATGAACTCGACGCCGTTGACGTGCCCCTGGGCGTCCGCCTTGATGGCGTTGACGATCACGCCCGTGTGCAGCTTCAGCCCGATCTCCCGGGCCTCCACCAGTTCGTTGCCGAAGGCGGGCAGCCGGTCCTGAGGCTCGATGGAGCACATCCAGACGTTTTTAGCGCCGGTCTTAATGGAGGTCTGGGCCGCGTCGGTGGCCACCGCGCCGCCGCCGATGACCACTACGTCATCGCCCTTGGGGAAGTCATCCGGGACGATGTCGTAGGAGCGCACCCGCAGGAACTCCATGGCCGAGATGACTTCCGGCAGGTCCGAACCCGGGACGGGAAGAATCCGGCCCTTCATCATGCCCACCGATAGGAAGGCACTGTCGTAGTCGTCCAGCAGTTTTTGCAGCGGGAGATCTTTACCGACGTTCACGTTCAGGTGCACGTTCACCCCGGTGTCGATGATCATCTGGATCTCCCAGAGGAGCTGATCCATCTCGAAGCGGAAATGGGGCACGCTGGCCGAGAGCAGACCGCCCAGCTTGGCTTCCCGCTCGTACAGGTCCACCGTGTAGCCCATCAGGCGCAGGTCCTGGGCCGCGGTGAGCCCGGCGGGCCCGGACCCGACGATGGCCACCCGCTTCCCGTTCTCGGGAGCCCGCTGGTACTCGATTTTGACCTTGCGGGCCCAGGCATAGTCGGTCGCGAACCGCTTCAGCGACTTGATGGAGACGGCGTTTTCCGGCCCCTGCACCCAGCCCCGTTTGCAATCGGTTTCGCAGGGATGGTTGCACAGCCGGCCCAGGATCGAAGGGAAGGGATTGGTCTCGTGAATGACGAGCCAGGAGTCCAGGTAGCGGCCCTGGGAAACGTAATCGACGTAGGTCGCGATGTCCTGGTGAATCGGACAGGCGCGCTGGCAAGGCGACACCGGGATGTTGAGGCCCAGGTCCTTCCGACCGAAGAAGATCTTGTTGGCGGCCGTGTCGGTGGTCGTGTGCCCGATTTCTTCCAGGATCTCGAAGGCGGTCACCATCCCCACCGATCGCGACATCTTGGAGAAGAGCGGCCCCTCCTCCTCGGTGAGGATGACCACCGGGGTATCTTCCCGGACCATCACCTCGGCGCCGGCTTCCATGGAGTCGGCGGCGTTGCGTCCCGGCACCGGGTGGCGCATGTACTGGCGGACCGGGGCGCTGCCATCCGCGTAGACGGCGACGGCTTCCCGGTGGCCGAACACCCCCAGCACGGTGCCGTTCTGCTCAACCAGCAGCAGGTCCGCCCCCGTCGTCTGCAGCTGGCGCACGGCCTCCCGCGCCGACAGGTCCGGTGCGCACGTTTGCGCCAGCTCGCGGAGGACCTTACTCAGCGTCGGCATCGATCAGCCGCTGACCACCCGGCTGACGTCTCGCACCGTGACGGCGCCCAGCGGCATACCTTCGGCGGTCGTCACCAGCACCAGCAGGCGGCCCGTCGATCGCAGCAGGGCCACCACCTCATCCAGCGGGGCGGTGGGCCGGACCTCCGGCAGCGGCGTGCGGATGATGTCCATCGCCTGGCCCTCCACGCGGGCCTTCACGTAGCGCTGCAGGATGTCCGAGTACGACACGTAGCCTAGGCACCGCTGGTCGACGATCACCGGGAGCTCATGCACCCGGTTCTCGGCCATCATCTTGGCCGCCTGGGCCAGGCTGGTATTCGGCATGCAGAAGGGCAGCTGGCCAGACATGGCCTGCTCGGCAGTGAGGGCACGGGACGTGGCGGTGGCCACGAACAGAATTATAGGAGGCTGCATTTTCGGGGCTGCCAGGCGCGCCGTGACGCGATCGGAGGGCGGGCGTGACGTGCTCGTCACCGGGTCCCGTGGCCGCGGGCGTTATATGTCTGGACTTGGCCCAGAACGCCGCTCGCCAGTTCGCTGATTCCGCCGAACCCGAATCGGGGAGCGGTCGTCGACCGCGCATTCACCTGCCCTATCACAGCCCCTTCTATCGGACCGCACGACTGTTGGGTCTGGCCGGGATGATCGGTTCGGCGCTCGGCCTCCTCGGAGCCGTAGCCGGCATGAAGCTGAACGTCCTGAGCCTGGCGATCGCGCTCGTGCTCAGCCTGGGGCTGATCGCCTACAGCGTCCGGCCCAGTCTGCGACGCCCAAGGTTTTAGCCCGGATCCACCGAACGGACGAAGCAGATTGGGATGCGCGGCGAGATGAGCGCAGCCCGGATCTACCGGTCGGGCGCCGCAGCTCGGGATGCGGGGCGTGCCGAGCCGAAGGAGGCGACGAGCACGGGAGGGAGCGCACCCGTCGGTGCGTGACCGACCGCGCGCAGGAGACGACGCCCGGATCGGCCGCATCCGCGCCCGAGATGCTAGCTCGAGCCGGTGGATTCGGGCTTCAGGCGGCGACGAGCACGCGAGAGAGCGCATCTGTCGATGCGTGACCGAACGCGCGCAGGAGCCAACGCACGGATCGCTCGCATCCGCGCCCAAGATGCAAGTTTGTTTCGGTGGATTCGGGCTTAGTCGGCCTCGAGCAAACGCAGCACGGCAGCGGTCATTACCCGCAACCCGATGGGCAGGCATTGCTCATCGATTCGAAACTGGGCGGTATGGTGCACCACAGGGGCGCCGCCCGGCGCGCCACCCAGGAGGAAGAAGCAACCGGGCCGCTCATTCAGAAAGTAGGAGAAGTCTTCGCCGACCAGCAGCGGCTCGAAGGCCACCACCGCCTGCTCGCCCAGCACCCCACGCGCGGCCTCGGCGACGAGGGCGGCGATCGCCGGGTCGTTGACGACGGGGGGCGCCCCGGCCTCGTGGCGAAATTGGCAGGAGCCGCGCATGGCCTCGGCCACGCCGTGAGCCAGCTCGGCGACGCGGCGCAGGAGTTGCCCGCGTAAGCCAGCGTCGAACGTCCGCAGCGTGCCCTGGATCACGACCTCGCCGGCGATGATGTTGGAGGCGCTCCCGCCATGGATGCTGCCCAGGGTGACGACCACCGGGGCCCGCGGCGAGGTCTCCCGGCTGGCCAGCGTCTGTAAGGCCGTCACGATCTGCGCGGCGATCACCACCGCGTCGACGGTCGCCTCAGGTATCGCCCCGTGACCACCCACGCCCCGAACCGTGAGCGTGAACCAGTCGGCGCTGGCCATCATGACGCCGTCGCGAACGGAGACCTGGCCGGTGGGCAGTCCGGCCCAGACGTGCAGGCCGATCACCCGGTCGATTCCCTTAAGCACCCCGGCGTCGATCATGGGCTTCGCTCCGCCGGCCCCCTCCTCGGCTGGCTGGAACGCGACCCGGACCATCCCCGGAAGCCGATCCCGCTTGGCGCTGAAACGGTTAGCCAGCTCCAGCGCAATGGCCATGTGCACGTCGTGGCCGCAGGCGTGCATCACCCCGTTTCGCTGTGAACGGAACGGCGCGTCCGCGGCTTCGGTCAGCGGCAGCCCGTCCATGTCGGCCCTCACCAGCACGGACCGGCCGGGCAGCTCGCCCATGACGTCGGCGACGACGCCGGTCCCGCCGACCCGGTCTCTGAGGTTGTCGACCGGCCACTGGCCCAGCGAGGCGCTGATGTACTCGGCTGTCGCGCGTTCGTGGAATGAGAGCTCCGGTTGCGCGTGCAGCTCGCGGCGAACCTTGATCAGCCTCCGCTCGGTCGCGGCATCGATGTCCATCAGGTCATCGCGAAGCGAGGTGGCCATCGGACCATTCTGGCAAACTGAGTTCGATGGCACGCTCGCTCGTCGAGTATCAGCGCAAGCGAGACTTCGCCAAGACGCCCGAGCCAGCCGGTCAGCCTGAACCGACTGGCCAGAATCGCTTCGTGGTCCAGAAACACTGGGCCACCCGGCTGCATTACGACTTCCGGCTGGAGATGGGCGGCGTCCTCGCCAGCTGGGCGATCCCGAAGGGTCCCACCCTCAACCCGGCGGAGCGCCGGCTGGCGGCCCACGTGGAAGACCACCCGGTGGACTATTTCGATTTCGAAGGCCTGATCCCCAAGGGCGAGTACGGGGGCGGCACGGTCATGGTCTGGGATTGGGGCACCTATGAGCTCGAGGAGGCCACCACCCCGGAGGAGGCACTGCGGCATGGCGAGCTCAAGTTCCGCCTCAACGGCCAGAAGCTACGCGGCCGCTACGCCCTGGTCCGGACCCGTTCGGACAAGGACTGGCTGCTGATCAAGAAGCGGGACGAGGCGGCCGACCCCAGCTTCGATATCGAGTCGCTGTCGTACTCGGTCAAGACCGGACGCACCCGGGAGCAGATCGAGGCCGGCCAGGACGCCGTGTGGTCGGGCCGCCGTGACGAGGCCGGCGGCCGCATCGACCTGGAGCAGGCGGAACAGGCGCCCATGCCCCAGACCCTGCGGCCGATGAGTGCCACCCTGGTGGATGCGCCGTTCGACGACGAGCGCTGGCTGTTCGAGGTGAAATGGGACGGCGTTCGAGTGCTGGCCTTCGTGGACAACGGCACGACGCGGCTGCAAAGCCGAACGGGCCACTCCGCGAATGACCGCTATCCAGAGGTCGCCGGTCTGTCCCGACTTCTGACCCTCAAGCAGGCCATCGTGGACGGCGAGGTCGTGGCCCTGGATCCGGACGGCCGCCCCTCGTTTCAGCTGCTGCAGAATCGCGGGCGCGAGCCGGTGCCCATCCAGTTCGTGGCCTACGATCTGCTCTACGCGGATGGCCGGTCGCTGCTTCGAGTCCCGCTCGAGGACCGGAAGCGGCTGTTGCAGAACGTGCTCCGGCAGACGGCGACGTTCCGGGTGTCTGAGCACATTGTGGGGAGCGGCAAGAGCTTCTACGCGGCCGCCCGCCAGCAACATTTGGAGGGGATCATCGCCAAGCTCCGGGACAGCCCGTACCAGCCGGGAGTCCGCAGTCACGCCTGGCTCAAGCTCAAGACCGAGCTCACGCAAGAGGTGGTGATCGGCGGATTCACGGCGCCGCGCGCGGGCCGCAAATATTTTGGGGCCCTGATCGTGGGGGTGTACGAGGATGGTCGGCTGACCTATGCGGGCCACGTGGGCGTGGGGTTCACGGAGGACACGCTGAAGGCCGTCCACGAAGCCCTCCAGCCGCTGGTCCAGAAGGCCTGCCCCTTCGAGGGCACGCCGCCCCGAGCGAACGAGAAGCCCACCTGGGTCAAGCCGGAGCTGGTCTGCGAGGTGAAATTCTCGGAGTGGACCCGCGATGGCCGGCTGCGACAGCCCGTCTTCCTGGGCCTGCGCGACGATGTCGATCCGCGGACCGTTCGGCGGGAACGGGCCGAGGATGTGGCGGAGGACCGCGCTAAGGCCGAGCGGTCGGTGAAGGCGCGGGTGCTTCCCAAGCGAACGGCTCCTATCGCCAGCTCGGACGGGTCGCTGCCGCCTACACCCCTGAGCCAGGCCGCCGCCCGGATCGCGGCGCAGTACGGCACCAAGCTCCGCGGCGCCACCGCCACCGAGCTGGAGGCCCTCGACGCCATCAAGAAGGAGGGCGATTGGGCGATCGGCGGCCGGCAGGTGCATCTCACGAACCTCGAGAAGGTCCTGTTCCCGGAGGACGGCCTGACCAAGCGCGACCTGGTCAAGTACTACGTCCAGGTGGCCCCGGTGCTGATCCCGTACTACAGTCATCGGCCGCTGTCCATGAACCCGCATCCCGACGGCATCCATGGGAAGAGCTACTGGGTGAAGGACAAGCCCGACTATGCCCCCGACTGGATTCCGACCTTCCGCTACAACGATCAGAAGAGTGAGAAAGACTGGATCCTGATCGAGGAGGTGGCGACCCTGGCTTGGCTGGCGAACCACGCGGTGATCGACCTGCATCCCTGGTACTCGCGGGTCGACAAGCCCGAATATCCAGACTGGTCCGTCATCGATCTGGATCCCGCGGAGGGTGCCACCTTCCCGCAGGTGGTGCAGGTGGCCAGGCTCCTCAAATCCGCCCTCGACCACCTTCAGCTCAAGTCGGTTCTCAAGACCACCGGCCAGCGCGGGCTCCACATCTATGTCCCGATCGAGCGGCGCTACACCCTGGATCAGAGTCGTGAGTTCGTCGCCAAGCTGGCCAAGATGATCCAGACCCTGCTGCCGGACCTGGTGACCGAGGTCTGGGAAGTCAAGCGCCGGACCGGCAAGATCCGGATCGACTACACGCAGAACGTCATCAACAAGACTCTGGCCGGCCCCTACTCGGTCCGGCCGGCGGAGCACGCGCCGGTCTCCACCCCGATCAGCTGGGATGAGCTCGACGATCCCAAACTGCGACCCGACCGGTGGACCATCGCCAGCCTGGGCGACCGGTTGCTGGCGGTGGGCGATCTATTCCACGAGGCACTGACGCTGCGCCAGCGCCTGCCGAAGCTCTGAGCCGATGGCCGCGGACAAGAGCCTGAAGAGCTGGCAGCAAGAGGTTGACCGGTGGCTCCGACGCCGCGGGATATACTGGCAACCCCTGTCGCAGTTCGTCCGGCTGGTAGAAGAGGTGGGCGAGCTCGGCCGAGAGCTCAACCATCGTTTCGGCGACAAGCCGCGCACGCCGAAGGATGAGCCCGGGTCGGTGTCCGAGGAGCTGGGCGACATCCTGTTCATCGTGCTGCTGCTGGCCAACACCCTGGAGGTCAACCTGGAGGCCGCCCTGGTGAGCGTGCTGGCGAAGTACGACGCGCGCTCCGGCCCGCTCACCTAGGTACGATCACGCCTCTGCACCCGTTTTCCACAGCACTTATGCACCGCCTGTTCCCCCCAGGTGGAAAAACCAGGCCAACAAATGTTCCCTCTGGACGAATCGAAAACAGCAGAGTATTTTGATGCCCTTGTCGCGACGGCAAGATCAGTTTTTCGGTCACGCGCGGGGGGATAACGGGTCTACTAGGCGGCGGAGGGCTCGGGGCAGGGCGGGTCGGCCTTGACACTGGCGGCACCCGGTCGTACAATGCGCCAAACCCCATATCTAGTAGAACCAGACTCTTGCGGGCACCATATCTAGAAGGGAGGTGAGCGGGGAAACGGACTGAAGGGAGGAACTCCGGCGGCGGCAGACGTCGGGCGCGCCCCAGCAAGGGCGCGGGTTCAGAGCTAGGGGGAGACGATGCTCAGGAACACGCTCAGGATGATCAACCAGCAGGACCAATGGTTCAATCAGTTGCGCCGCGAGGAGTCGGCGCGGCGGATGCTTCGGTACTCGCTCTACCAGGCTCTCGAAAAGGTTGAACGCCTCCTCGAAAGTGATGTCATGGAAGTCCCGATCGAAATGCAGGCGCGACTGCGCCGCATCGTGGAAGCCGTTGACCCGCAACTCGCATATCGCGTCGACCAGTCCGGACCCAATGCCCTCGACATCCAGGACATCATCTTCGAGGCCCAGGATCAGCTGATCAAACAGATGCGGGCCTGACACCCTCACCTCGATCGCCTCGCCTCCTGCAGAATCGCCCGGGGCCGTCCCGGGTGATTCTGCGTCTGGGGCCGTCGCGGGACTAGCCAGCGCGGCTAGCGATCTCGAAGGCGGGGGCGAGGCCCTCAAGCTCATCACCAGGTATGCCAGCCTCACGGGCGATTGAGGCCCATCGCCCGACGGCTACGCGCACCTCGTCAGCAACCTGGCTAGCCTGTGCTCCAGAAAGGCGGTAATACGGCGCGGTCTCACCCACGACCGCTAGATCCGGAGCGCGCAAGGTGTCATTGAGCGCGAGGCTGTGTTCCAACTTATCCGGCGACGGGTTGACGTCAAATGCCGGGGCAAGTCGCCATCCTCGCTTGGTACGAAGGAAACCGTGGTTGCGAAGATGGTCGTCCCGATTCGAGGTGAGCACGTTGAACACGACCCGGCGGAAGAGTTGCTTAAGATCGTCTGCGATTCCAGTCGGATCGGCGGCATTTACGATAGCCTGCGCAATGTCGAGGTAGCTCGCGTCTTCGCCGTCGCGCTTTCCGACCAACGTCATCGCAGACGCGTATAGGCGCCGATTAACGCCGAGGCGGTCGAAGCGCCGTGCGGAGTAGGTGTGATAAATGGATCCCAGCCGCATGACCCGCGTCTCAGGGACATCGATACCAGCGTCGCGGGCCAGGCGCGTTACCACGTACTCCCAGCTGCCGACATCGTGTCGATCCTCACGAGAGGGGAACTTCGCCAACCACAGGGCGCCTTCGTCATCGGCGAAACTGGCTTTCGGACGCGCACCCCCGAGTGAACTACCGGGCGCGATGAGCATCGCGATCCAGCGCTCCTCGTCACTCGTAGTCTGTGGAAGACCCTTTTCGAGTTCGCCGGCCCAGTACTCGAGATCACGCAACCGTGCGCTCGGAGGTACGGTAATCGGTTCGTTATCGAGAAAGACCCCATCGCTCATCCGTGCGAAGCGCAGTGCCCCCATTCGCGTCTGATCATTTACGCCGACTAAGAAATCCCAGTCATCCAGCTGCCGTTGCCTTCTCCCCTCTCGCCGCGCTGCCACCGCTTCCCGACGTTCGAGTAGAGTGCGCCCCCAACGATCCGGTGCCGCATCGGTAAATACTCCCGGCATGGTGGACGGGTACTGCTCGCCTTCATAGAGCGGAAGCGAGGGGTCGAGAGAGAAAGAGTCATTCGCCGCGACCCACGTGGGGTCGTACGCGAACGAGATCACGCTTTTCGACCCCGACCGCTCACGTGTAAGTGTCCCGATCACGCGCACTGGGCCAAGTTCGTGCGCGTCCAGGTGTACCGCAACCTGATCGCGGCTCCTAGCCATTTGTCTGCTTCCGCGGCGACGGTCGCCGCGGTCGGTGCAACTGAATGTCTTGTAACCGCTGGCCGAGCTCGTCGTCGCGTGCCAGCTGATCGAGATCGGCGTCGAGTCCAAGCACAGCCAGGACCCGCGCTAACAACCCAAGACTCGATGAGAGATCGCCGCGCTCGAGGCGAGCCAAGGTGACCCGTGTCGCATCAACGCGCGCAGCCAGATCAGCAAGTGAGATGCGACGCCGAAGCCGAGCCAAGCGCAACCGCTCGCCAAGAGCTTGAGCGCGACGCTGGGTTTGGGGGAAAAGGGGTCGTTTTGGCCTCGGCATGTACCATAGAATATACCATAACGCGATTACGGGCGATTCTATAGAGCATTCCGCTGTGCTTCCGACACGTGACCGGCCGACCTTGGTTCAGCCTTCCGTTTGGGCAGTCCAGCTCGCTACGCCGTCAGCTGGTTGAAGTAGCGTTCCACGGTCAGGCCGTGGCGTTCCAGCTCGGCCCTAGCTAACGCCTCATAGCGCCGAGCATGCCAGTCCTCCACCGGGTTGCTTGAATAGCGGAGCAAGCGGTGGTAGGGCTGGGTGAAGAGGGCCCTGGCCGCCAGGAACTCCATGGTCGTCGCCGTAAGCTGCGGCCGCTCCAGGGCTCGGCGGACGGTCTGGTGGATGCCCTGCATGTCGTAGAGGAGGCGAACCCGACTTGGCACATAGAACACCAGGAAGATCGCAATCGGGATGGCGGTCACCATGATCCCGAGAACCAGCCCGAGCGTATGCACCGCGTTGGACCCCGCCTGGCCGGCTGAGATCATGGGATCGCCGGAATGCTGACGCAGCAGCTCCAGCTGATGCCTGAGCGGGTCGGAGACAAAGGGAACGTTCGTCGGGATGGCCTGCTCCAGCGAGATGAGCCAGTTGTTGAAGGTGCGGCCCGCGCCGATCACGCCCTGGGCAAGGACATCGAGCTTGAGCACCAGCTGGTCCACCCAGCGGCCGGCCAGGACCCAGGCCGCCACCCACCCGACCAACAGGAGGTCCACGGACATCCAGAGAAACCGGCGACCGTACACGTCAGGGTAAATGCGCATGGGTCCCCCTTGAGTTGAGTCTGATCGGGGCGAAGTCTAACCCGGATCGGATGAATTGAGGAGCTTCGAGACCCCCCACCCTACCCTCCCCCGCAAGGGGGGAGGAGAATCGGAGCCTTCCCCCTGAGTGGGAGCGAGATCCAGAAGGTCGGCTTAGAGCCCTTCGATGTACTCGACGACTTCGCGGGTCAGGTGGGTTGGCGTCGAGGCGCCAGAGGTCACGCCCACCTTCTTCTTGCCTGCCAGCCATTCCGGCTTTATGTCGCGGTAGGTGTCGACCAGGTAGGCCGGCCGGTGAGCCCGCTCCTGGACAACCTGAACCAGCCGCTTGGAGTTCGAGCTTCGCTCGCTGCCGACCACGATGACCACGTCGCACTCTTTGCCCTGTTCAACGGCTGCCTCCTGCCGGTCCTGCGTCGCCCGACAGATCTCGTTGAAGACCTCGGTCTGCGGATACTTTTCGGTGACCCGCTTGATCATGGCCGCCGTGTCCCAGATGCTCAGCGTCGTCTGGCAGGTAACGGCCAGCTTGGGGTTGGTCAGCTGCAGCCGATCGACGTCCTCCGGATCCTGGACGAGGTGGACCTGGCCAGGCGCCTCACCCACCACCCCCTCCGGTTCCGGGTGCCCGCGCCGGCCGACGTAGACGATGTCATAGCCGCGTTCGGCCAGGTCTTTGACCAGCTCGTGGGTGACAACCACATCGGAGCACGTGGCGTCGACCGCGTGCAAGCCGCGGGCAGCCGCCTTCTCCTTGACCGCGGGCGCGACGCCGTGGGCCGTGAAGATGACGGTGCCGTCCTTGATCTGGTCGAGGCCCTCCAGCCGGTTGTCCGCGTCCACCAGCGTGATGCCACTCTCCTGGAGCTCATCGGTAGCGTGCGTGTTGTGGACCAGGTAGCCGAGCATGTAGATCTTCTCGCCCGGCCGGGCTTTTGCGGTTTGCTTGGCCGCGCGGATGGCCTCCACCACACCGTGGCAGTAGCCGCGCGGCGTGATCTTCAGGACTTCCACAATCCCAGTCTACCCGCGGTCGCGCTTGGCGAAGCCGACGTTACATGCCCGTCACGGGCCGCCCTATCCGATGGTGATCGGCCCGCTGGAGACGGTCAGGATCTTCAGCGCCGCCAGGATGCTGAGGACGGCCAGCACGGCAATGAAGCCTCCCACGACGTACGAGGCGATGCGATGCCGGGTCAGGACGGCCAGCCCGACCAGCAACAGGATGATGGCCACCAGGATATTCGAGAAATTGACGATGACTTTCATACGACCCTCCTTATTCCGTGTGTCTACCCGTTATTGCAGAGCCTGGTCAAGGTCCCGAATCAGATCCCCCGCATCCTCGATCCCAACCGAGAGCCGGATCAGGCCGTCGGCCACGCCCCGGCTCCGTCGCACCGCCGCGGGGATGGACGAGTGCGTCATGGCGGCCGGCAGTTCGATCAACGACTCCACCCCGCCCAGGCTCTCCGCCAGGGTGAAAAGCCGGGTGCGCTCCACCACGGCGCGCGCCGCCTCCAGCCCGCCCGCGACCTCGAACGACAGCGTCCCGCCGAACCCGCTCATCTGTCGGAGGGCCAGGGCGCGCTGCGGGTGTCCGGGAAGGCCCGGGTAGAACACCCGCGTGACTTTCGAATGCGTGCCCAGGAACCCGGCCACCTGGAGCGCGTTGGCTTCGTGTTCGCGCATCCGAACGGCCAGCGTCTTGAGCCCACGCAGGACCAGCCAGGCATCCAGCGGACCGGGCACCCCACCCACCGCGTTCTGGAGAAAGGCCAGCTGCTGGTGCAGGTCATCGCGGTTCATAACGATGGCCCCCGAGATGACGTCGCTGTGACCGCCGAGGTACTTGGTGGCGCTGTAGACGACCAGGTCGGCACCGAGCGCCAGCGGCCGCTGGAAGTACGGGCTCATGAAGGTGTTGTCAACCACCACCAGCGCTCCGTGGGCGTGGGCCTGCTTGCTGACAGCCGCGATATCGACCAGCTTCAGCAGGGGATTGGTGGGCGACTCCAGCCAGACCATGCGGGTCTCGGCGGTCCACGCCCGCTCGAAGGCCGCAGGGTCGCCGGGATCGACAAAGGTGAAGTGCACCCCCATCGGTTCGCAGACCTGGGTGAAGAGCCGGTACGTTCCACCGTAGAGGTCGTCGACCGCGATCACATGGTCGCCCGGCCGCAGCAGCTGGGCGATAGCTGACTCGGCCGCCATGCCGGAGGCGAAAGCCAGGGCATGCCGGCCACCGTCGAGGGCCGCCAGGCAGGTCTCGAGGGCTGCCCGGGTCGGGTTTCCGGTTCGGGAGTATTCGTAGCCCTTGTGCTGGCCGACCTTGGACTGGGCAAAAGTAGAGGTCTGATAGATGGGGACGATCACGGCCCCGGTGGCCAGGTCCGGACTTTGCCCGGCGTGGATGGCCCGGGTGGCGAAACCGAGCTCCGCCTGGTCCGTCACCGGCGCGGGGCCCGGTGCGCCATGAACTCCAGCAGGTCGAGGCGGGTGATGATGCCCATCGGACGGTTGGCTTCCGACACCACCAGGGCGCCCACCCCGCCCAACAGGGCCTCGAAGGCATCGTCGATCTGGGCCGCCGTCTCAATCATGGGGAAGGCAGTGTCCATGGCCGCGCCGACCGGGGTCTCGATCAGGTTGGGGTCGCGATACACCCGGTCGAGCAGCGACCGCTCCTGGATGCTGCCCACCATCCGTCCCCCCGCCCCACCGCCGTCCTCGGTCACCGGCATCTGCGAAATCCCGAATTCCTGCATCATGTCGATGGCGCGGCCGACCTTTTCCCGGGTCGAGACCGTGATCAGCGGCGGCAGCTCCCGCTCCCGGGCCGCGATCACGTCGGCGATGGTCAGCCGTGGGAAGCGCTCCAGGTAGCCGTTCTGTCGCATCCACTCGTCCGAATAGATCTTGCTCAGGTTGTTGCGACCGGTATCGGGGAGGATCACCACCAGGAGCTGGTTCGCGTCCAGCTCGGCCGCCACCTCCACCGCCGCCTTCATGGCGGTGCCGGAGGACCCCCCTACCAGGATGCCCTCCTCGCGGGTGATCCGGCGCGCCATCAGAAATGAATCCCGGTCGCTTACCCGGATGATCCGGTCGATGGCCTTGAGGTCGATCGTTCCCGGGATGAAGTCTTCGCCGATGCCTTCCACCTTGTAGGGCCGGGCTGTGTCGCCGGAGTACAGGGAGCCCTCCGGGTCGGCGCCCACGATCAGTACCGAGGCCTTCTTGGCCTTGAGGAAGTGCGCCACGCCGGTCATGGTGCCGCCGGTGCCCATGCCACCCACCACCACATCGACCCGGCCGTCGGTCTGCTCCCAGATCTCGGGACCGGTGGTTTCGAAATGGGCCTTCGGGTTCTCGGGGTTGAAGTACTGGTTAGGCTGAAACGCGCCCGGGATCTCGCGGCTCAGGCGCTCGGCGACGGAGTAGTAGCTCTCCGGCGAATCGCGGGGCACCGCGGTGGGACAGACGACCACCTCCGCCCCGTAGGCGCGCAGCAGCGCCATCTTCTCCGGCGACTGCTTGTCGGCCAGCACGAAGATCATCCGGTACCCCTTGATGGCGGCGGCGATGGCCAAGGCGTGCCCGGTGTTTCCGGACGTCGGCTCCACGATGGTGCCTCCCCGTTTGAGTAGCCCTCTCCGTTCGGCGTCCTCGATCATGCGCAGGCCGATCCGGTCCTTGACGCTTCCCCCGGGATTGAGCGTTTCGACCTTCGCCAGGATGGTCGGCTTCAGGCCTCTGGTGACCTGGTGCAGCCGGACGAGCGGTGTGTGGCCGACGGCCTCCAGGATGCTATCCAGGGTCTGCACGCAGCCATATTACGGGGAGGAAGAGCTCGTCGCCTCAACTGGCTAGGCCGGCGGAATGAGATGCACGATTCGGCTGCC
>Ga0209802_1000579_pt1 | contig 28288 bp, 19 predicted proteins | sample GraSoiAngelo_129_FD_185886 | JGI IMG/M metagenome (GOLD analysis project Ga0209802, IMG submission 185886) | Grasslands soil microbial communities from the Angelo Coastal Reserve, California, USA - 14_0927_12_40cm (SPAdes) (version 2) | ecosystem: Environmental > Terrestrial > Soil > Grasslands ... | reverse complement strand
TTCGCCTGGGCGAACGGACTTCCGACCCACTGGCGATGTATCTAGCTGATATATATACGGTTACGGGATCACTGGCCGGCGTGCCGGGTATCTCTGTGCCGTGTGGAAAGACCATAGAAGACCTGCCCGTGGGCTTGCAGATTTTCGGTCCGGCCTTTGGAGAGGCGCGAGTCTTACAGCTCGCACAGGCCTTTGAAACAGCCGGGGGAGCGCACGTCTAGCCCGCGCTGTGTTGCCGACCGATGCAGTTACTACGGCCTCCTCTGGGATCAAAATTTCCACTTTTACGCACACTTGTTTCAATTGTGATCCTCCATCGGCCGCGGTCCTCAGACTAGGGCTTCGCAAGCGTCCTCCAAGTCTTTTTCTGACGCCAGCTTGCCTCGTTCAGGCATCAAGAACTCAGACGTAATGGAACGGAAGAACTATTGCTAGCAATCAACTTCTGAACGTAGGATAGCAACCGTTTCAAGGATGGGATCTGGCATGGGCACCCTCACAATCCGGTCGAGCCAGAAGATCTTTACAGAGCAGGAAGTCTCCGGGCTTACTGGAATTTGCCTCGAGCATCTCCGCAATCTTACGCGCGACAAGCGTTTGGGCCGAGCCGCCGAAGCGGCTGCGGAAGCGGCCGGGACCGCGGAGAAATGGTTTTATACGCTCTCAGATTTGATGGTCCTCACGCTGGTTTGCCGCCGCTGTGAGCACTAATCGCGCTCGCGAGAATTTTTCGTTAAACCCGCAGCCGGATTCCTGCCAAACTGATTCAAGCCGGGATTTATTCAAATCGGCAGTTCTCTTAAGTTCCGACTCGATTGCAGCAGTACTCCGACGGCGCTATGCTGGGTAAGCATGCGTGGCATGTCCATGAGCGTGGCGGCAAAGCATGGCCCCGGAAAGCATCTTGAGGGATCGAGCCTTTCACTGGCCGCTTGCGTTGTGGCAATGGCATTTCTCGCCGTCATGCTTACCGCGCAGAAGGCGAACGCATCGTGGTTTGGCCGTCAGGAACAAGCGTCGCAGCCAGACGACCAGCGCGGTGCTCAACAGCCCGGGATTGCCGTACCACTTCCCAAAGGCAAGAAGCTGATTCTCAGGGACGGCACCTTCCAGGTTGTGCGCGAATATCGTCGTGAAGGCGAACGAGTACGCTATTACAGCATGGAGCGATCGGCGTGGGAGGAAATTCCCGCGGAGTCGGTGGACTGGACCGCAACACAAAAAGCCGAAGCCGATCAGGCCGCACAGCAGAAGGAATTGGCCAAGCAGATCGCAGAGAGCGAAAGAGCCGCGCGTTTCGCCGATCTGGACGTGGATACGAGCTTCGAAGTGCGTCCCGGGGTCTTTCTTCCCGACGACGCCGGATTTTATGCCCTCGATGGCAGCAAAATCGCCGTCATGCAGCAGGAAAAAGCCGAGATACACACTGAAAAGGGGCGAGCAATCGAAAAGATCGTTACGGGCATGCCATTGATTCCGGGCAAGCAAGATGTGGAGATTCCGGGAAAGCAGGCCAAGTTGCGAATCCACACCGGTGATGCGGAGTTCTATTTCCGGACAGCAGATAAGCGCGAGCCGCACCTCACGCTGCTCCATGCGGGAGTGAAGGGCGAGAAACGCGCGCTCCAAGTCATCAGTACCAATATTGTGGGCCAGCAAAAGTTCAAAGATCGCGAAGTTTCGCTGCTGCAGTGGGATGCAGCCCGAGGTCTTTATCGTTTCACAGTGGACCAGCCTCTCGAATCCGGGGAATACGCCATCATCGAAACGACCCCAGCGGAAGGGCAGAGCATGTACGTCTGGACCTTTGGCGTTGACTTGCAAGGGAATCCAAAAGCCGCTGCGAGCGGGACGCCAACGCGGTGAGTTGGCAGAGACGATGTGTGGAGCTAATTGACGCGGGAAAGTTCCGCAGCGCCAGAAGAGGACTTGCCGAGGGCATCAGTCAGGATGGCGATCAAATCGGAAATGCGAAAAGGCTTCTGGATGGTTCTGGCGCCGGCCTGAGCCAACTGCTCGGTGACCGCCGCGGGCGCCAATTCTCCGCTCATGAATAGGAAAAAGGGCTTGCGCTTGGCGTCGCGTGTGGCATTGGTGACCGCCGCGTAAAGACCGAGACCTGAAGTTTCCGCACCGCCGCCGGCCCGCAAATTCAAATCGCAGAGGATGGCATGGAAGGCGCGCCCTTCCAGCAACGAAAGAGCCTCCTCCACACTGGCCCCAGTTTGCACGTGAAAACCACGGGCGGAAAGGCCTTCCCGGATCATTTCCCGGATGCTCTCTTCATCATCAACGACAAGAACTGAGTAGCCTGCAGCAGCTTCTTTTGAAATTTCCTTTGAACTTGAGGCTGCCGCTGCTTCCCTCGGTTCGGCCAAGAACAAAGCGGTACCCCGCGCGATGGGCAGCCATATCGTGAATAACGAGCCGGCCTGGGGCGGCGCCTGGGCTTCGATCTCGCCGTTGTGCTCGCGAAGAATGGCCAGGCAAATGCTCAGGCCCAAGCCCGTGCCGCGGCCGGGCCGCTTCGTGGTGAAGAACGGATCAAAAATCTTGGGAAGAATGTCACGCCGAATCCCCGGGCCATCATCCTGAAAAGTGGCCACGACGCGGTCGGCGACGCGGCTGACACGGATGCGGAGGGTTCCGTGATCGCGAATCTCTCGAATGGCCTGCTCGGCGTTGGCGATCAAGTTGAGGAAAACTTGAGTGAGTTGGCTGGTGTCGCCGAGGATGAGAGGAAGATCGGGCGGAGCCGAAAAATCTACCGCGATGCGGTTCGAACGCAATGAATGTTCGTGAAGTTGCAGGCTGCGCTGGATCAGCTCACTCAAATTGAGACAAATCTTTCGCGGCTGCGGCGGGCGTGAAAAGGTCAAGAGACTTTGGACGATTTGAGCGGCACGGCGCGCCTGGCGGTGGGCAATTTCGAGCTGACGGCGGGCAGAATCGTCCGGGATAGAATCACGCAGCAGTTCGGTGACCCCGAGGACTGCGGTGAGGGGATTATTCAGCTCATGGGCCACGCCGGCGATCATCTGGCCCATGGCCGCCAGCCTTTCGCTTTGGATCAATTGGTGCTCCATGCGCTTGGAGTCGGTGATGTCGCGCGCCGCAGCAATCACACCGGCGATGCGACCGGAGAGGTCCATGAGCGGACTGGCGGTCGCCCGGAACAGCCGCGGTTCCCCGTCGTTCCGGCGAGCCAGAAACTCGGTGCTACCGTTGGCGCATTGTCCGGAAATAATCGCATCCAACAATGTTTGGACTTCTTTGCGGCTCTGCGGCTCGATGCGCTCGCTGAACAGAGACCCAATCAACTCTTCCGCTGAGAAACCCAACAATTCTCTGGAACGCGGGCTGACGAAGGTGTAGCGACCCTCGCGATCGAGAGCGATGACCAGATCAGGAAAGCTTTCCACCAGCCGCCGCGCGAATTCCTGTTCCCGCTGCAAACGTGTCTCGATTTGACGCCGGTCGCTGATATCCACAAGGGTCCCCTGACGCCGGCGGACGCGCCCCGCGGTATCGCGGATTAAGGCGGAGGCGTGGAGAGCGGCGAGAGCGGAGCCGTCGCGGCGGCGCAACATGGCTTCGTGACCGTGGACAACATCAGATTGAGCCAACTGGCGCCGTTCCGTCTCCCACTCTTCGGGCTGGAGAAAGAATTTCGAGAGGGAGCATCCGAGTAACTCGTCGCGGTTTTCGTAGCCGAGCATGCGGACGAAGGCAGGGTTGACGTCTTCCAGTTGGCCGTCCGCATCGGCGAGATAGACGCCCTCCTGCAAGGTCTCGAACAGATCCTTGAAGCGAGTTTCGTTTTCGCGTTCCGCGGTGATATCGCGCGCCAGAATACACACACCGCCCTGGACGCCTTCGCGAATGGGGGCCTGCATGGTGCATTGGAAATATCTGGGGATGGTTTCATGCTTCAGGCGAATGCGCAGGACACCGGACCAATGATGCCGCTCGAGCAAGCCAGGCAATTCCTGGTGCACTAGGACGCCGGTGCCATCGGCTAATTCTACGAATTCATCGAGGCGATGCCCCACCACTTCGTGAAAGGAGCGGCCGAGCAGTTTGGCGAAGCTGCGATTGGTGGCGAGAATCTCTCCCTCGAGCGAGAGTGAGAGCAAGACGTCATCAAAGGTGTCGATCAGGTCGCGATAACCGCGTTGAGACCGCTGCACGATTTCGAAGAGCCTCTCCACCTGTCCGGACGCAGGCGATTGGGGCTGATGCGAGAGACCGTGGGTCAGTCCACGTAATTGGGCTATTTCACGCCACCGGGAAATCGCATACGCGCCAAACAGGCTGACCAGCAAAACCAGGCCTATCGGAAGAGCATCCAGCCTCCACGGCAGCAAACGGATGGGCTGCCAGGAGACGAGCGCCAAACCCACAGCCAGAGACACCAGCAAGATAACCGCGAGCAGCCAGAGGCGGCCTTCACGGGCCGCTAACCGGTCCAAGGGAACAGCAGGTGGATTCACGGAGACGCCGACATCGACATCGGCCGCAGAGCGTTGGCTGGTCCTGATGGGCATCAACGTTTTGTAGTTCGATCTCTCCCGAAAGGGAGAGGAGAAATGCGAGGTGACAGTCTATGTCTCGGCCGCACGCGCGCGCAACTCCTTCGGTCAAGCGATATTACCTATTAATTAAGTCAAGGCAATAGCCAAAAGGGATAAGCGGTCGTTAAGCGCACACGATGCACATAATCGTTCCTCTTCTCACCTCTCTTGTCCGACCTCCATAGCGGCTTACCAGAGGTGGCTTGAAAAAAGTTCGGCGCTCCGTTTCTGGAGCGCCGAGGTTTACGCGAGATCCGTGAAAGGACTAGCCTTCCGCGATAGCGTCGGCATCCTTGCGCAGGAAGTCCAGCGCGGCGGCTTCCTCGGGAGTCAATTCGGGCCCTACAACCTCCGCCTCTGCAGGCTGCGGAGGAGGAACCTCAACCAGGAGCTCGATATTGCGATAGCGCTCGAGGCCGGTGCCCGCCGGAATGAGCCGTCCCATGATGACATTTTCCTTGAGGCCACGCAGGTAATCCACCTTGCCGGCGACAGCCGCTTCGGTGAGCACGCGCGTGGTCTCCTGGAAGCTCGCGGCGGAGATAAACGAGTCGGTGGAGAGAGACGCCTTGGTGATGCCGAGCAAGAGCGGACGACCTGTCGCCGGGCGGCTCCCTTCACTGATGACGCGATCATTTTCCTCGCGGAAGCGGAATTTGTCGACCTGTTCGTCCAGCAGGAAGCGGGTGTCGCCCACGTCTTCGACTTTCACCCAGCGCATCATCTGGCGAACGATGGTTTCGATGTGTTTGTCATTGATGTTAACGCCTTGCAGCCGATAGACCTCCTGAATGGAATTAACCAGGTAGGCCTGAGTGTACTTCTCGCCCAGCACGGCGAGCAGATCGTGCGGGTTGAGGGGGCCATCGATGAGAGGCTCGCCCGCATGGACGTGCTCGCCTTCCTGCACATTGATGTGCACGCCGCGAGCGATCGAGTATTCCTTCTGGGTCTTACCGTCTTCGCTCTCAACGTAGATCTTGCGCATGCCCTTGCTGATTTCGCCGTATTTGACCACGCCATCGATTTCGCTGATGACGGCTGGATCTTTGGGCTTGCGAGTCTCAAAGAGCTCGACCACGCGCGGCAGACCGCCGGTGATGTCTTTGGTCTTGGTGGTTTCGCGGGGAATCTTGGCCAGAACGTCGCCGGGCTGGACCTCATCGCCGTCGGAGACCATCAGGTGCGCACGCGAAGGCATGAGGTACTTCTTGCGGCTGCGCCCGGCGGAATCCCGGACCTGGATGGTCGGCTGGTGCTTTTCATCGCCCGGCGGCAACGTGACCACGAGTTGGGCCAGACCTGTGACCTCGTCCACCTGTTCCTCGATGGTGATGCCCGGCTGCAGGTCCTTGAACTCGACCGTACCGCCGACTTCGGTGAGGATCGAGAAAGTGAACGGATCCCACTCGGCCAGAATCTGGCCGACATTGACCGACTGCCCTTCGTCCACGCGCAGGCGCGCGCCATAAACGACGTGATGACGTTCCTTCTCGCGGCCCTTCTCGTCCACGATGACAATCAATCCGGAGCGGTTCATGGCGATGAGCGCATTGTTGCGGCCGTGAACGGCCTTGATCTCGAGGAAGCGAATGAAGCCATTGCTGCGGGCCTCGACTTTAGATTGCTCGGCCACGCGCGTGGCGGTCCCACCGATGTGGAAGGTGCGCATAGTGAGCTGGGTGCCGGGCTCGCCGATGGACTGCGCGGCGATGACGCCCACCGCTTCGCCGAGTTCCACCATGCGGCCGCTGGCTAGGTTGCGTCCGTAGCAGCGGGCGCAGACCCCGCGACGGGATTCGCAGGTGAGCACGGAGCGAATCTTAACGCGCTCGATGCCCGCGGCCTGAATCGCATTGGCCAGCTCTTCGGTGATCTCCTGATTGATGTCCAGGATGATGTTTCCTTCGTAGTCCTTAATTTTTTCGAGGGAAACGCGGCCGACGACGCGGTCACGCAGAGGCTCAACTTCAATGCCCGCCTCCAGAATGGGCTCGACGTAGATGCCATCCGACGTGCCGCAATCGATCTCGTTGATGATCACGTCCTGCGCGACATCCACCAAGCGACGCGTGAGGTAGCCGGAATCGGCGGTTTTGAGCGCGGTATCGGCCAGGCCTTTGCGTGCCCCGTGAGTGGAGATGAAGTATTGCAGCACGGTCAGGCCTTCGCGGAAGTTGGAAGTGATCGGCGTCTCGATAACCTCACCGGACGGCTTGGCCATCAGTCCGCGCATGCCGGAGAGCTGGCGAATCTGCTGTTTCGAACCGCGCGCGCCGGAATCGGCCATGACGTAAATGGGGTTAATGACGCCTTCCTTATCCTGCTGCTCGAGAGCCTTGAACATCTGCTCGGCAACTTTCTCGGTCACGTCGCTCCAGATGGCGATTACTTTGTTGTAGCGTTCGCCGTTGGTGATGGCGCCATCGAGATACTGTTGCTGCACCTTAACGATTTCGCGTTCGGTGGCCTCCACGAGGGAGGCCTTGTCGCCGGGAATGAGCATGTCCTCGATTCCAATGGAAATGCCCGAACGGGTGGCATAGAGGAAGCCGAGTTCCTTTAGATGGTCGAGAGCCACGACCGTACGTTCGAGCCCAAAACGCAGATAACAGTAGTAGACCAGTTGCTGAACGCCTTTTTTCTTCAGCAAACCGTTGATGAAGGGCATCTCCTCAGGCAGGTCGTCGTTGAAAATAACGCGCCCTACCGTGGTGGAAAGGAACTGGCGCTTGAGGTTAACCACTTCCGTGTGCGTAACGTCCTGATCGTCGTAGGCGGTGCTGAGGTCGATCATTTCGCCCGTGTAGCGCAGACGGATGGGCGTCAGCAGTTCGACTTCGCCCGCTTCCAGCGCGAGCAAAACTTCTTCCACCGAACCGAAAGCGCGGCCTTCACCCTTGGCGCCGGGCTTGGCCTTGGTCAGATAGTAGATACCCAACACCATGTCCTGCGTGGGCACGGCCAAGGGAAGTCCGTTCGCGGGAGAGAGAATGTTGCGCGAAGAAAGCATCAAAACGGCCGCCTCAATCTGCGCCTCGGGAGAGAGCGGAATGTGCACGGCCATCTGGTCGCCGTCAAAGTCAGCATTGAAGGCCGTGCAGACCAGCGGATGGATGCGGATGGCTTTGCCCTCGACCAGCGTGGGCTCGAAGGCTTGGATACCCAGCCGATGCAGCGTGGGCGCGCGATTGAGAAGCACAGGATGCTCGCGAATGACTTCCTCGAGAATGTCCCAGACGATGGACTCCTGCTGCTCGACCATTTCCTTGGCCTGCTTGATCGTGGTGCAATGACCGGCGGCTTCCAGTTTGTGGTAGATGAAGGGCTTGAAAAGCTCCAGAGCCATTTTTTTCGGCAGACCGCATTGGTTGAGCCGGAGTTCGGGACCCACCACGATTACGGAGCGGCCGGAATAGTCCACTCGTTTACCGAGCAGGTTCTGGCGGAAGCGGCCCTGCTTGCCTTTCAGCGTATCGGAGAGCGACTTAAGGGGCCGGTTGTTCGTTCCCCGCAGGACGCGGCCGCGGCGGCCATTGTCAAACAGCGCGTCGACGGCTTCCTGAAGCATGCGCTTTTCGTTCCGCACGATGACGTCGGGAGCGTGCAGCTCCATGAGTTTCTTCAGCCGGTTATTGCGATTGATCACGCGCCGGTAGAGATCATTGAGATCGGAGGTGGCAAATCGTCCGCCATCGAGGGGCACCAAAGGCCGCAGCTCGGGCGGAAGCACGGGGATTACATCCAGGATCATCCATTCGGGCTTATTCCCGCTCTTGCGGAAGGAATCCACGACACGCAACCGCTTGGCATACTTGATGCGCTTCTGCAGGCTGGGATCGTTCTTCATCTTCTCGCGCAGTTCGTCGCTGAGCTTATCGACATCGACGTGGCGAAGGAGCTCTTTAATGGCTTCGGCGCCCATAGCGGCGCGGAATTGTCCGGCATATTCGGTTTGCAGCTCGCGGAATTTTTCTTCCGGCAAGAGCTCGCGCTCCTTGATGCCGGGTACCTCGCCGGGATCGACAACGACGAAAGCCTCGAAATAAAGAATGCGCTCGAGATCGCGCATGGAGATATCCAGCAAGTAGCCAATGCGCGACGGCAGGCCCTTGAAAAACCACACGTGCGAGCAAGGCGAAGCCAGTTCGATGTGACCAAGGCGCTCGCGCCGCACCTTACTGAGGGTAACTTCGACGCCGCACTTATCGCAGATCACTCCGCGATGCTTCATGCGCTTGTATTTGCCGCACAAGCACTCCCAATCCGTGACCGGACCGAAAATCTTGGCGCAAAACAGGCCATCGCGCTCCGGTTTGAAGGTGCGGTAATTGATGGTCTCCGGCTTGGTCACTTCGCCGTGGGACCAGGAACGGATCTTTTCCGGGCTGGCCAAGCTGATGCGAATGGAATCGAAATCCGCGATCAGGCTGGCACGGTCATAGGGGCTGCTACGATACAAGGTTTCCTTCCTCCCTGCCGCGGCTCGCGCCGCGGCGCTCCCGGTCACCCGGGAGGTGGAACTGGTTGGCGCAAAAAACGGCTAATCGGCCGCGGCTTCCGCTTGCGGCTTCTGCCGCTTCATCAACTCGACATCCAGGCACAGCGATTGCAATTCGCGCACGAGGACGTTGAACGATTCAGGCACACCCGGCTCGATGCCGGGTTCGCCTTTGACGATGGCTTCGTAAATTTTCGCGCGGCCGTAAACATCGTCGGATTTGGCCGTGAGCAGTTCTTGCAGAATGTGCGCGGCGCCGTATGCTTCGAGCGCCCACACCTCCATTTCACCGAAACGCTGGCCGCCGAACTGGGCCTTGCCGCCCAGCGGCTGTTGGGTGATCAGCGAATAAGGCCCGATGGAGCGAGCGTGGATCTTGTCGTCGACCAGATGCGAGAGCTTCAGCATGTAAATGTAACCGACGGTGATCTCTTGAGCAAAAGACTCCCCGGTCATTCCGTCGAAGAGTGGAAGCTTGCCAGACTCGGGTAGCCCGGCAACCTCCAGCAAGTGGCGGATTTCGGATTCGCGGGCGCCGTCAAAAACAGGCGTAGCCATGGAGATGCCATCCCGGAAACTGTCGGCGAGTTCCAGCAAGTGCTCGTCTTCCATCGCGGAGACCGAGCGCCAGATGGCCGTATCGCCGAAGACCTCGCGGAACCAGCGGCGGGCCGCTTCGGCTTTCGTGGCTTGGTTAAAAATGCGGCCGATGCTGCGGCCCAGTTCTTTGGCGGCCCAGCCGAGGTGCGTCTCGAGAATCTGCCCGACGTTCATACGGGAAGGAACGCCGAGCGGATTGAGCACGATCTCAACGGGAGTGCCGTCGGGCAGATAGGGCATATCTTCCTCGGGCACGATGCGCGCGATCACGCCTTTATTGCCATGACGCCCGGCCATTTTGTCGCCTACGGAGAGCTTGCGCTTCATGGCGATATACACTTTGACCAGCTTGATCACGCCGGGCGGGAGTTCATCGCCCTTCTTGAGCTTTTCCTTGCGCTCGTCGGTAATTTTGCGCAGCACATCGATCTGCCGCGAGGTCATCTCCTCGATCTCGTCGATCTTCTCGATGAGCAGCGGGTCCTTGTCGGTGAGGCGGAGGCGCTTCAGGTTACGTGTCGAAATTTTCTCGATGATTTCGCGCGTGAGCGCGGTGCCTTTGGTGAGCAGACGCTTGTTGGTTTTTTCGTCGTGCAGGTCGGCGACGAGTTTCTGTTCATTCAGCAGACTGGTCAGGCGCTTGAGCCGTTCGTCGGTGAGGATGCGGATCTCATCGGCCAGGTTTCGCTCCAGACGAAAAACCTGCAGGGCCTCGATGGCCTTGTGGCGTTCGTCCTTTTCGGCGCCCTTGCGGCAGAAGATCTTGACGTCGACGACGGTGCCTTCGATGCCGGGAGGGCAGTAGAGCGAAGCATCGCGAACGTCGCCGGCCTTTTCTCCGAAGATGGCGCGGAGCAGCTTTTCTTCCGGCGTAAGCGTCGTTTCACCCTTGGGAGTGACTTTGCCGACCAGAATGTCGCCAGGACGAACTGTGGCGCCGATGCGAATCACGCCACTCTCGTCGAGGTTGCGAAGGAATGTTTCGCTGATATTGGGAATATCGCGGGTGATCTCCTCGGGGCCGAGCTTGGTATCGCGGGCCTCGATTTCGAACTCCTCGATGTGAATGGAAGTGTAATAGTCTTCCTTGACCAGCTTCTCACTGACCAGGATGGCGTCTTCAAAGTTGTAGCCGCGCCACGGCAAGAAAGCCACCAGCACATTGCGGCCCAGCGCCAGCTCGCCGCGATCGGTGCAGGGACCATCCGCCAGCACCTCTCCCTGGCGGACGCGATCTCCCACTCGCACCAAAGGCTTCTGATTGATGCAGGTATTTTGGTTTGAACGCTTGAATTTGATCAGCGAATAGATGTCCGCACCAACCTCGCGGCTGAGCACGCCGGAGTGGTCGGATTCCACGCGGACGATAATGCGCTCGGAGTCCACCTGATCGACAATACCATCGCGGCGGCAGATCACTACCGCTCCGGAATCGCGAGCGGTGACGCGTTCCATGCCCGTACCGACGAGCGGCGCTTCGCCACGGATGAGCGGCACGGCCTGACGTTGCATGTTGGAACCCATCAAGGCGCGATTGGCGTCGTCGTTTTCGAGGAATGGAATCAGGCTGGCGGCAACGGAGACGAGCTGCTTGGGCGAAACGTCGATGTAATCGACTTCTTCGCGCTGCTTGAGGACGAAGTTGCCGGCCTGACGGCAATTGACCAGTTCCGTGGTGATACGGCCGCGCTCATCGAGAGGCACGTTGGCCTGGGCCACGACGTAGCGGTCTTCCTCCCAGGCCGACAGATAGAAGCAGTAGGGCTCTGCGGTGACGCGGCGCCGCTTGAGTTCTTCGTTTACGGCGTCCACTTTGTCGCGCTCGATAATTTCACCGGCTTTGAATTCGCTGTCTCCGGCGTTGACTACTTGCACGTAATCCACGACCCGGCCGCCCCGCACCTTGCGGTAAGGCGATTCGATAAATCCGAATTCGTTGATGCGCGCATAGCAGGAAAGCGAGCTGATCAAACCAATGTTCGGGCCTTCCGGCGTCTCGATGGGGCAGATACGGCCGTAGTGAGTTGGATGGACGTCGCGGACTTCGAATCCGGCGCGCTCGCGCGAAAGCCCGCCCGGGCCCAACGCGGACAAGCGGCGCTTGTGAGTGATTTCACTGAGCGGATTGGTCTGGTCCATGAACTGCGAAAGTTGTGAACTGCCGAAGAATTCGCGAATCGCGGCCATGACCGGCTTCGCGTTCACCAGGTCATGAGGCATGGCCGTGGACATTTCCTGATAAACGGACATCTTCTCTTTAATGGCGCGCTCCATGCGCACGAGCCCGATGCGAAACTGGTTTTCCAGGAGCTCGCCAACGGCACGCACGCGGCGATTACCCAGATGATCGATATCGTCGACGGTGCCGATATTCTTGCGCAGCTTGAGCAGATAACGGATGGCGGCCACAAAATCCGTGGAATCGAGGGTGCGCGTCTCGAGCGGCGTCTCCAAGCCAAGCTTGATATTGAATTTGAGACGGCCGACTTTGCTGAAATCGTATTTGCGCGGATCAAAGAACATCCCGTTGAAAAGCGCGGTAGCGGTCTCCAGCGTGGGCGGATCGCCGGGACGCAGCTTGCGATAGATCTCGATAAGCGCCTCGCGCGAAGAGCGGATGGAGTCCTTGTCCAGCGTGCGCGTGATGACCACGCCGGTATCATCGCGATCCGGAAAGAAGATATCCACACCGGTGATGCCGGCTTCCGGCAAGGCAGCCCAGATCTCCGGCGTCAGCGGCCTATTGGCCTCGAGCAGCACCTCGCCCGTCTGGCGATTGACCAGATCAGCGACCGTGAAGGCACCTTCCAGGTCGGCGAGTGAAACACGCACCTGAGCGATCTTGGCCTTTACCAACTCCTTGTAGACCGGCTCGGTAAGCCTGCGGTGTGCCGCGATCAATACTTCTTCCGAACGGGGGGCTTTGATCTCGTGCGAAAGCTTGCGATCGATCAAGCCTTCCGAGAGGTTCCAGTAATATTCGCTGTCGCGCAGGGTAATGCGCTCAACCTGGAAAAACGTGCGCAGGATCTCTTCATTGGACTTCATGCCCAGCGCGCGCAGGAAGATGGAGCCGAGGAACTTGCGCTTGCGGTCGATGCGCACGTAGAGAACGTTCTTGGTGTCGTATTCGAACTCCACCCAGGAGCCCCGATAGGGGATGATCTTTCCCAGGAAATAAGAGCGATTGTTGGCGGTCTCGTAGAAGACGCCGGGCGAACGGTGGAGCTGGCTGACAATGACGCGTTCGGTTCCGTTGATGATGAACGTGCCATTGTCGGTCATCAGCGGAATATCGCCGAAGAAAACTTCCTGTTCTTTGATGTCGCGGACATTTTTCGCGCCTGTGTCCGGGTCCTTATCGTAGATGGTCAAGCGGATGGTGACCTTGAGCGGGGCGGCGTAAGTCATGCCGCGTTCCTGGCACTCATTTACGTCGTATTTGAGCTGCATGGCGACGGGATCGCCGCACTTATTGCAGAAGGTCGGCGTGTTCTTGTTGAAGGTGCCGCACTTCGAGCAAATCACGTCGCCGGTCTGATAAGGATTGGTGACCACCGAAGCGCCGCAATTGCGGCAGGTGGCGCGCAGATGGTGCAGCCCTTTCAGGTTGCCGCATTTGCATTCCCAATTTCCGATGGAGTAATCGACAAAGTCCAGTTGCGAGAGCCCGCGAAAATCCTGAATCGGGAATACCGACGTGAAAACCGATTGCAAGCCGGTGTCTTCGCGCTCGGAAGGCAGCAAATCCATTTGCAGGAAGCGCTGATAAGAGAGCCGCTGGACTTCGATCAGGTTCGGAATCTGGATGGAACTCTTGATCTTGGAAAAATCCAGGCGTTCGCGCTCCCGAACGGCATTATTTCCGTTGCGATGATTTCCATTCTCCATGCTATTACCTCACGGTACCCAAAAGGGTCAGGACGGGACGCGCGGCGGCGCCTACACTTCCGCCTACGGTCCGGATTGGACACGATCGAAGTTCAAATTCCCGAGGATTCGGCTTCGTACGAATTCCTTTGCGCGCCGCTCGGGGCGCTCACCGTTTACTTGACTTCTACTTTGGCGCCGGCGTCTTCAAATTTCTTCTTGATGGCAGCGGCTTCGTCCTTGTTGACGCCCTCTTTGATCGGCTTGGGCGCGCCATCGACAAGGTCTTTGGCTTCCTTCAAGCCCAGGCTGGTCACCTCGCGGACAGCTTTAATTACATTGATCTTGTTGGCGCCCACCTCGGTGAGCACCACCGAGAACTCCGTCTGCTCCTCGGCCGGCGCGGCTCCCGGCGCAGCACCTCCACCGGCCACGACCACTGGCGCGGCGGCTGCGGCAGACACGCCAAAAGCCTCCTCCATTTTCTTGACCAAGTCGGCCGCCTCGAGCAGCGTAAGCCCCTTGATCTCTTCCAGGATCGACTCCACTTTGCTAGCCATTGCCTCGTTCTCCTCTCGCTAGTGTGCGAATTTTTCCGCTTTGACTGCTTCCTGCACAGTCACAGCCAGATTCCGGTTCACGCCGGCAAGAGCGCTGGCGCTGCGCCGCGCAGGTGCCTGCAGCATGAACATGATCTTGCCAATCAGCTCTTCCTTTGAGGGCAGAAGAGCTAATTGCTGAATTTCGGCGATAGATAAGACGCGGCCCTCGACCACGCCCGCCTTGAAGCGAAATGCCGGGACATCTTTGGCAACTTTCGTGAGAACCTTCGCCAACGACACCGGATCCGTGCTGTAAGAAATGGAGTTGGTTCCCGAGAGGCCTTTGAGCATGCTCTCGGCTGACGTTCCCGCTCCCGCTTGTTCGGCGAGGGTATTCTTCACGACGCGGTACTTCCCCCCCGCGCCCTGCACGGCCCGGCGAAGCTGCGTATCCTGCGCCACGGTGATGCCCTGGAACGTAGTAAGAATCACCGTGGAGACTTTGGCCAAGTCGCTTTTCAGCTTTTCGACTTCTTCCTTTTTCTCGCTGCGCTTTTTCATCTGAATCTCTCCCGCACTTAGGCGGCGGTGGCCATGGCCGCTTCCGCTTCCGCCAGGTCAATGGCAATGCCCGGACCCATCGTGGAGGTCAAAGTGATTTTCTTGACGTAGCGTCCCTTGGCAGCTGCGGGCTTGGCTTTGATGACCGCGGCGAGCAAAGCCTGTGCATTTTCCGCAAGTTTTGCGCCCTCAAAACTCACCTTGCCGATGGGGGAGTGAATGATGCCCGTCTTATCCACGCGGAACTCCACCTTGCCGGCCTTGATCTCCTTCACGGCGTTGGCGACTTCAAAAGTAACCGTGCCCGTTTTCGGATTGGGCATAAGGCCGCGAGGACCCAAAACTTTGCCCAGACGCCCAGCGGACCTCATCATATCCGGAGTGGCGATTACGGCGTCGAAATCGGTCCAGCCCTCCTGAATTTTTTGCACCATGTCATCGCCGCCGACGAAATCCGCTCCCGCCTCCTGCGCCTCACGAATCTTTTCACCGCTGGCAATCACCAGCACGCGCTTGGACTTGCCCAGACCGTTGGGCAATACGACCGTGCCGCGCACCATCTGGTCGGAGTGTTTCGGATCCACGCCGAGGTTGATAACCAACTCCACGGTCTCATCGAATTTTGCGAAATGCGCTTGTTTCACGGTTTCGGCAGCCTCGCCCAATTTATAGGGCCGGGCCTCGACCTTCTTTCGCGCATTGACGATATTTTTTCCGGCTCTTCGCGGCATGATCTCTCCCTCAGCCTTCCACCTCGAGTCCCATGTTGCGCGCCGTACCCATAACGGTGCGCACAGCGGATTCGAGATTCGAGGTGTTCAAGTCCACCAGCTTGGTGCGCGCAATGTCTTCCACTTGCTTTCGCGTTACCTTGCCGACTTTGGTGCGGTTCGGTTCCGCCGAGCCTTTGACAATTCCCGCCGCACGCTTGAGCAATTCCGATGCGGGCGGCGTCTTGGTAATGAAGGTGAAGCTGCGATCGCTGAAAATCGTGACCAGCACCGGAATGATCATTCCCTCTGGTTCTTTGTTCGTCTTGGCATTAAATTGTTTGCAAAACTCCATGATGTTGACGCCCTGAGGACCCAGCGCGGTGCCAACGGGCGGCGCGGGTGTAGCCTTAGCTGCGGGCAACTGCAGCTTGACCATGGCTTGAACTTTCTTGGCCATTTTGTTCCTTACCTGCGATCCAGGGAATATTCCCTAGGTGATTTTTTCCACTTGGGCAAAGTCCAGTTCGACCGGAGTCGAGCGCCCGAAAATCGTCACGGAAACCTTCAGCGTGCTGCGGTCTGCATTGACCTCTTCGATCTGCCCGGTAAAATTGGCGAAGGGGCCATCCACGATACGCACTTGCTCGTTGCGCTCGAAAACCAGCTTGGGCTTGGGCTTCTCGGCCGAGGTGGTGACGCGATGAAGGATATTCTCGACCTCCTGCTCGCTGAGCGGCGAAGGCGTCTGCCCCGAACCAACAAATCCGGTGACGCGTGGCGTGGAGCGCACCACATGCCAGGTGTCGTCATCCATTTCCATTTCCACCAGGACGTAACCGGGATAAAACATTCGCGGCGAAACGATTTTTTTGCCGCCGCGCACCTCCATGACGTCCTCGGTAGGAATCATCACGCGGCCGATGCGCTCACCCAAACCAAATGCGGCCACGCGTCCTTCCAGGCTCTCTTTGACCTTCTTCTCGAAGCCCGAATAGGTATGGATGATGTACCACTGCTTGGCCATCGACACGCCACGCCTCAGTGCTTGAAAATATTGAACAGGCGATTGAGCACCCAGCCCACCGTGCTATCAACGCCGAAAAAATAGACCCCAAAAAAAGCCACGGCGACAATCACCACAAACGTCGTGACCACCACTTCATGCCGCGTGGGCCAAGTGACTTGGCGCAGCTCCACGCGCACCTCGTGCAGAAACTCGCTCCAGCGTTTCGGGTGTTGTTTGATCCGCTCCCAAAGCGCGCCCGTTCGTGATTCCGGGGCTTCGCCCGACATTGCCTTCAATCGTTCCGCCTGTAACGCCATCGATCCTCAGTTTCCCCACTTCCCGTTCGGTCTGGCAGGGGAGGAGGGATTCGAACCCCCACATCCGGTTTTGGAGACCGGCGGTCTACCGTTGAACCTACTCCCCTTTACCCTGAGCAACCGCGTTAGCGGCTGCGAAGGGTTTACCCTGACAACTCCCTCCGCCTCGGTACTTCTCCACCTCAGCCGGTTCTGCTCAGCCCCTTGATCTTGTCGACCCTTCGAGTCGCTTCGCGCCTCTCAGGGCAAGCCGGCGGTCTACCGCATTCGATGTGCTTCAGCAACGCGAGCGTGTTCCCGCTTAAGGTTAGTTTTTCCGGCTACTCCACTCTCAGCGATTAGAGAAAGCTTCTTCTGTTTGTTCCAGCCCTTGATCTCTTTCTCTCTCCGCCGCGCCGCCTGAGAATCTCCAAGCCGCTCGCTCCAGAGCAACTCAACTGGTCTTCGTTTCGCCGTAAACTCTGCACCTGCGCCGGAATTGTGCCGCCTCATTCGCTCGTCCAAATTCTGCGCGATTCCCACATACAACGAGTCGTCATGGCATCGCGCGATGTAGCAAAACCATGGTTGCGCCATTAGCAGCACTTTCCTTATTTCACCTCGCGGTGCACGGTATGCTTTCTGCACGTATTGCAAAATTTCTTTGTCTCCATCCGGTCGGAATGCTTTTTTTTGTTCTTGGTGGTCGTGTAATTCCGGTTCTTACAATCGTTGCATTGCAAGGTAATGATTTCGCGCATTCAGCCGGCCCCTTTATGGGCTTACTCGATGATTTCGGTGACGGCGCCGGCGCCCACGGTGTGGCCGCCTTCGCGTATGGCGAAGCGCAGCCCGCGTTCCAGCGCCACCGGCGTGATCAGCGAAATCTCCGCCGAAACGTTGTCTCCCGGCATGACCATCTCCACTCCCGAAGGCAGCTTCACGTCCCCGGTCACGTCCGTGGTCCGAAAATAAAACTGCGGCCGGTATCCGCTGAAAAACGGCGTGTGCCGCCCGCCCTCTTCCTTGGTCAGCACATAGGCCTCGGCCTTGAACTTGGTGTGCGGCGTGATCGAACCCGGCTTGGCCACCACCTGCCCGCGCTCCACCTCTTCTTTTTCCGTGCCCCGCAATAGCAAGCCCACGTTGTCTCCGGCCATCCCTTCATCCAAGAGCTTGCGGAACATCTCCACGCCCGTGACCACCCGCTTGATGGTCGGCCGGAAGCCTACGATCTCCATCTCTTCCCCCACTTTCACCTTGCCCCGCTCGATCCGCCCGGTCACCACCGTGCCCCTCCCGGAGATCGAAAAAATATCCTCGATGGGCATGGCAAACGGCTTGTCCACATCCCGCTGCGGCAACGGCACGTTCTTATCCACCGCCGCCATCAGCTCCAAAATCGTCTTCTCCCACTTCTCTTCCCCATTCAGCGCTCCCAGCGCCGAGCCCCGAATCACCGGCAGCGTATCGCCCGGAAACTGATAGCCCTTGAGCAACTCGCGCACTTCCAACTCCACCAACTCCAATAGCTCCGGATCTTCCACCGCATCGCACTTGTTCAAAAACACCACGATGTACGGCACCCCCACCTGCCGCGCCAGCAAAATGTGCTCCCGCGTCTGCGGCATCGGCCCGTCGGTCGCCGCCACCACCAGGATCGCTCCATCCATCTGCGCCGCCCCGGTGATCATGTTCTTGATGTAATCGGCGTGCCCCGGACAATCGATGTGCGCGTAGTGCCGGTTGGCCGTCTCGTACTCCACGTGCGCCACCGCGATGGTGATGCCCCGCTCGCGCTCCTCCGGCGCGTTGTCGATCGAATCGAAGGCCCGGAACTGCACCTTGGGATTATTCTTCGATAACACCTTGGTGATCGCCGCCGTCAAGGTGGTCTTGCCGTGGTCGATGTGCCCGATCGTGCCAATGTTCACGTGCGGCTTGCTGCGCTCGAATTTTTCCTTCGCCATGCTTCTCTGGACCTCTCTCGAGTGACTGGAGCGGGGGACGGGATTCGAACCCGCGACCATCGGCTTGGAAGGCCGAGACTCTTCCGCTGAGTTACCCCCGCCGGCCTTCGGCCAACTCTGGAGCCTGGGACCGGGATTGAACCGGTGACCTCGTCCTTACCAAGGACGCGCTCTACCAACTGAGCTACCCAGGCCGAACCGGGTACCCTTAATCTACTCAGATTCTCTAAACTGCCTCTCGTCTTGAGTTGTGCGGCACTTGCGTTGCTTTTTGTCGGTGCTGTGACACTTGGTCCGGAAAATTCTCCGGATTCTTTTGGCGACCGATGCTGCGTGCGAAATAGTGGACGGGGGAGGATTCGAACCTCCGTAGCCCGCAAGGAGCGGCAGATTTACAGTCTGCTGGTTTTAGCCACTCACCCACCCGTCCGCACGGGAAACTGCCCTCGAGATCGAACGTCGTCTCCATCCGCGGAGAGACACCCGCTCGTCTGTGTTATTCACGCAGGAAACAGTCTGTCCTTTTTGTTATCGGAGATCCGCCGCCCCAACACCGCTACGATTCCAAAATCAGCTGGCGGAGGGATTTGAACCCCCGACCCTCTGATTACAAATCAGATGCTCTACCACTGAGCTACGCCAGCGCAGCTCAAACCAAAAGAAGATACCAAAACGGTACCTCAATTGCAAGGGCTTCGCGGCCGTGAGCAATTCAGATGCCCTAACGAATTATTGGAGAGCACATTGTACAATACTGGAGGTGGGCTAAGGCAACTTAAAATTCGGCAATCTAACAAGCCGCCGCCCCCTTCGGATACTCAGCTTGTTCCTCAGTACGACTTCGGATTGTTCTTAGTGCAAGCCGGGATCGCCGTCACGTGAGCTTTGCGGGGGCGCGTTCGGTAGAGCCGAGTCCTGATGCTGTTTCCGACGAGCCAGGAATCAGTCGGCTTCTGCTGAGGAGGTAAATCGGAGATAACGCATGGGGTTCACCGGCGCATCGTTGATGCGAACCTCATAATGGACGTGAGGTCCGGTGGTACGACCGCTAACCCCCACATAGCCGATGATATCGCCGCGCTTCACATGAAGACCAGGCGGCACCGTAAAAGTGGATAAATGGCCATACCAAGTCGTCAGGCCAAAGCCGTGATCGACGATAACGAGGCGGCCATAGCCAGCGTGCATCGCGGCTTCAATGACCACACCATCGGCGGCCGCACGCACGCCTTCGCCGTATTCGGCGGAAATGTCCACGCCCGTGTGAAACGCACCTTCACCGCTAAAGGGATCCAGGCGCTCGCCGAAAGCTGCCGTTATGCGGCCGACCACGGGCCAGAGCGTCGGCGTGAAAGTCAGCTCGCCTAGGCTGAGGGCAGGCATTAATCGCGGGCCGCGGCTGGTGAGAGCCGCAGTCGTCGCGTTCTTGGCCAAAAAGTCGAACTCCTCGAGCGTGTGATCAAGCGCAGGTTCCTGGGCGACAGCCGATTCGCTCAATCCAAATGGACTCGTGCGCAGATACATGAAGCCGTAAGTCATGGCAACTTCAGTGGCAAGGGATTGCAGAGAGGAAAGGCGCTGATCGGTATTCTTAACCGTATCCTGCAGCTGCTGATATTGCTGCTGCAAGTGGTCTTGCTTGCGCAATAGCGCATTGTAATCGCCAACCTTCCATAACATGCGTGTGTAGGAGGCGACTGCCACTGCGATGGTGATTCCGCCAACCAAAGACAAAACGGTAAGCAGATGTAAGACGTAGAGCGGGATGGTGATGCGACGGACTCTTCCCCGGTGGTTTGAAGCCACGAATAATGTATAGGTTTGCCGCTTCATAAAGAGCTATGAAATCCCGAGTTCTTTAACGCCGAACAAAAAAGCGCCCAAGCGCTTGCCGCTGGGCCGGCGAATACAATACGAAAGCCTTGGACCGCGAGCCTTGGTCCGAAAGCGACGCCAGTCTAGAAAAGGACAGTCTGCCGCGTCAACCAAATTCTAGCGGGAAGCGCAGTTTCATATAACCTGTGCGAAAGTTCGAATTTGGGCCAGCTGTCCGCAAGTACCTTCCAAAAATCATAGCACTGGCCCGCCTAACATCTCTACAATCGATTCTTCGGCGGCAGGTATAATTCGGCCGCCGGTAGCGATCCCGTCCTTGCGAATTCTCGAAGATGAATTGATTGAACGCATACGCCGCCGGATCCCATCGTCGGAGGGTGGCGCGCTGCGGCTTGGGATCGGTCACGATGCCGCCTTGATTCATGCGCAGGGCTGGGATTGGGTCGTTACCTGCGATCAGTTCCTTGAGGGCGCGCATTTCCTCGCAGACAAACACCCTCCCCAATCGGTGGGCTACAAAGCCCTCATTCGAGCCGCAAGCGATGTCGTGGCCATGGCCGCGCGGCCGCGTTTTTTTCTGTTGAGCCTAGCTTTGCCTGCCGAGCGCACCGGAGCCTGGCTCAACCAGATGCTCTCCGGCATGGCCCGAGCGAGCAAATCTCTGGGCTTGAGGCTCGCCGGCGGCGATACGGCCCGCAGTGCCGGCGACGGGGCAAGGATAGCACTCAATGTGATGGTGCTCGGGGAGGCCCGCCGCGGAGACGGCATCGGCCGCGCAGGCGCAAGGCCTGACGACGGAATCTATGTGACGGGGATTTTGGGAAGGGCGCAACTCGGGCTCGAACTAATCCTGAGGGAAATGAGCGGACAGCGTAGTTATCGGAAATTGCTCGCTCCACACTATTATCCGACTCTGAGCCTCGATTTTGCTCTTTGGTTAGGCCGCCATTACTTACCCTCAGCGATGATGGATATTTCGGACGGCCTTTCTACAGATCTCAGACGGCTCTGCAGAGCGAGTGGCGTCGGAGCTCGCATTTATGCAGATCAGCTACCGCTGGTAGCTGTTCCCGGGTCGCTGCAAGGAATACCCGAACTCGATCCTCTTACTCTCGCGCTTCATGGCGGCGAAGATTATGGGTTGCTCTTTACCGCTCCTATGCGGAGGGTTTCACGAATTCCGAATATTTTTGGCCGCACGCGTATCACACGGATTGGCGAGATTGTGCGTGGTTCGGGAGTGAAGATCGTTGCAGCGGGCGGAAAAGTTTCATCGCTCATACCAAGCGGATGGGATCACTTCGCGAAACGCTGAGGCGCTTCCTCGCCGGGTAATCAGGAATTCTCTTAGCCGCGCGCGAAAGGCGGGAAATTTCTCGCGGCTGCGGCTTTATCTAATGGGGGCTGACCAGGAAATGGACACAACCCACAAGGAGGTGGCCTTACGCGGCCCCGCCGGCCGCCTCGAAGGCCTGCTCTGGGTGCCGAAGCCACCGCAAGAGATCCGCTTGGCCGCGGTGGTGTCTCATCCGCACCCCCTTTATCAGGGGACCATGCACAACAAGGTGGTCTACCAGACTGCCAAGGCGCTCGACTCTTTGGGCCTTGCGGTCTTGCGCTTCAATTTTCGCGGCGTGGGCGCAAGCGAAGGGAGCTATGATCATGGGCGCGGCGAAGAAGATGACGTCCGCACCGCCCTGGATTATCTCCAAGCGCAATTTTCTGGCATTCCCTTGCTTGCTGCCGGCTTTAGCTTCGGCGCGTGGGTCGGCCTGCGAGCAGGTTGCCTGGATCCTCGAGTCATCGAATTGATTGGACTCGGCCTGCCCATAGATGACCGTAAACTCGGTTTCGATTATTTGAGCACGTGCACGAAACCCAAACTACTGATTCAGGGAGAAAGCGATCAGTACGCCGCAAGATCTCATTTCGAGAGCTTCGTCCAGACGTTTAATCCTGAAGCTGCGAAGGCGACGCGCGTCGTTTTTATTCCCGCTGCCGATCATTTCTTCACCGGGCATCTTGATGAAATGGCGGACGCGCTGCGCGGCTGGATGACCGCTCGCCATCCGAATTTGAAGCTGGCTCCGCCCCGGGAGTGACCCTATTGACCGCGGGGATCCGGCGGGCCTGGCGTTCCGGTGGACGGCGGGTCCGGTGGGTTCGTAGGAGGTTGCAGCTGCGGAACCGCTGCCGGTTGCGGGGTCAAGCCGGGCTGCGGCATCACTGCGTTGTGGCCGTTGCCCTCTTCCGATCCCTCCGTCGGAGCAGTATCGGGCGTATCCACGTGCACTTCTTTGGTCAGCGCGATCTTCTCGAGCGGCTCAACATTGGGAAAGTTCTCAACCGGAATGCCCGCCAAGGCGTTTTGCATGAACTCCAGCCAGATCGGCAAAGCGGCGCGCGCTCCTGTCTCGCTGCGCCCCAGTGATTTCTGCTCGTCATCAAATCCGACCCATACCCCGGCGGTAAGCTGCGGTGTGAATCCCATGTACCAGGCATCGGTGAAATCGTTCGTAGTCCCCGTTTTGCCCGCGGAGGGCCGGCCCAGTGCCTTGGCGCCGACTCCCGTGCCGAAGTTGACCACGTCTTCGAGCATGGCCACCATGGTGCGCGCAACCTCAGGTGAAATGACATCATGCACGGCGGGGCGTGCTTCCTCCAACAAGGCGCCGTCGTACGTTGTGACGCGGCGAATGAGATGCGCATCGATGCGAATTCCATCGTCTGGAAAAACGGTAAAAGCCGAGGCGTGCTCCATCAGATTCAAATCCGCGGCACCCAGCGTAATGGGCAGATACGGCGGCAGAGGGCTATTGATGCCGAAGCGCCGAGCTACGTCAATGACGTCATTGATACCGATCTTGTCCGCCAGCTTTACGGCTGGGACATTGCGGGAACCCGCTAAGGCCCGGCGCAGGGTGATCATGCCTTCGTATCGTTCGTCATAGTTGTGCGGAGCGTAAGGCTGGCCGCCACTCATGACCGTGAAGGGAGCATCAAGGATGGTGTCGAAAGGAGTGAAGCCCTTTTCCAATGCTGCTGCGTAGACGTACACCTTGAAAGAGCTGCCTACTTGACGCTGCGCCTGGGTGGCCCGATTGAATTTGGAGTCCTCAAAATTATAGCCGCCAACCATGGCTTTCACTTCGCCCGAGCCGTTATCGATGGCCACCAGGGCGGATTGGGGGCCGGGATCTTGTTCCAGCGTTACGTGCGCTGTGCTGCCGCTAAGGTCTCGGATGTAGAACTGGGCAATGTCCCCCACGTGCAGCAATTGGCTGGGGAGGCGGCGTCCGGTCCAGGCGAAATCCGGCTGAGTGAGAACGGCACGGTAGGGGCCGATCTTGATCACCGCTGCTTTGTCATCAACGGCCATGACCAAGCCGTTGACGTAACCGGCTTTGGAAATGGGTTGGTGCCAGTCGTCGTCATCGTAATTCTGCAGCGAGGCGTGCTGGTCGCGGATGACGCTGGGCAGATTGCCGCGCCAGCCGTGGCGCCGTTCATAGGCGTGCAGACCGTCTCGCACTGCGGCATTGGCGGCGCGTTGCATGGCCACGTTGAGGGTCGTATAGACCCGCAGGCCGCGCTCGTGCACCGCTTCGGTTCCATAGGTCGATTCCAGATACTTGCGAATCTCTTCCACGAAATAGGACGCCAATTCGTTTCGCGCTGATTGGACGTTGAGATTGATGGGTTGCAGCCGCGCCTCGCGTTCCTGCTGCGTGGTGATCTTGCCATCCCGCTGCATCAGATCGAGCACCAGGTTGCGCCGCTCCAGAGCGCGGTTTGGATACATGATCGGCGAATAGGCTGGACCACGAATGAGCGCGGCAAGCAGCGCGGCTTCGGGCAAAGTCAGCTTGGCCACGGGCCTGCCAAAATAAAACTCCGAGGCGGCCTCAAATCCGTAATTGCCATGCGCCAGATAGACCTGATTGGCATACATGGTGAAGATCTGCTGCTTGGTATAGTTGCGTTCGATCTGGATCGCCAGAAGGGTTTCCTGAATCTTTCTGCGAAAGCTGCGGTCCGAACGGTCTAGAAAAAGCCCGCCGGCGAGCTGCATGGTGAGCGTGCTCGCCCCTTCCCGAATGCGGCCGCGGATTACGTTGCGCCACGCTGCTTCCATAACGCGCGGCAGATCGACTCCCCAGTGCTCAAAGAAATGCTGGTCTTCGGTCGAAGTGATGGCGTCTTTCAGGACCGGAGGAATCTGTTCCCAGGTGAGCAGAATGCGACGCTGCAGCGCGAAATTTCCGATCTGCTGGCCATCATCGGAATAGAGCTCGGTCACGACGTTCGGACGATAGTCCTCGAGAGCGCGGATTTCCGGCAAATCCGTGGAGTAAACAAAAAGCAGGCCGGCTGCGGCCCCCAGCAGCACCACGGCCACCAAAACAATCGTGAATGCCAGGCGTCCTGCGAGCGTGCGCCCTCGGACTTGCAGAGTAATCGAAGGCAATGGGAACATTGTATCTAGTCGATTCTAATCCCAACGGGTTTAGCAGGGAGAGAAACCGGCATGGTGAAGGCGACCCGATTCTATAACAAACTTAAGCCTGTGACTTCCGGGCGCGATGCGAGAGAAATCCTCCCACGCTGACAGCCAGAGCCAGCGCAAGAAGGCCTGCGTCAAGCATCAACTCCCTGCTCGGTTTTACGCTGCTATTGCCGAAGCAGCCGCAATTGATCTCCAGGCCTCCGAGCGCGGCGTGCGCCAACGCAACCATGAAGATGACGAGCAGCGCACTGACGACGAGGCCTACCCAACGCACGCCCGCCCCAACGACCAACAATGCGCCCAGACCGAGCTCCAGCCAGGGCAAAATCCGTGCCATCCACTCTACGATCACCAGGGGCAGCATCCGATAAGAATCGATTCCCATGGCGAATAAGAAATAGTAATCGCGCAGGTGCCAGGTGCCATTAAAGTGCAGTTTGGCATACGCTGCATACACAAAAACCAAGCCGAGAACTATTCGCGCCGCGATCAGAAAGAACCCCACTTTGCTCCGCGTGCGCGGCCGCTCCATAGCAATCGAGCTGGCTTGGCTCATGATTCAGCGCTGTTGCAAGAGATAATCAATGTATTGCTTCAGCAGCGAATAATTGACGCCGCCCGGGGGCAGCGGAGTCATCTGGCCCTTGTGAAAAACATAGATCGAAGGCGTGCCATTAACGCCGCGCGATTCGCCGAGAGCCATATCACGTGCAATGGCCGCATCAATTTGAGCGCCCTGGGTGGCTTCGATGGTGCGCACTTTCTTCATGTCGGCGGGAGAAAGGGCGCTCGCAAGCGTATCTTCGATTTTGCCCGTTGAGCCCCATTGATCCTGTTTGCTGTAAAGCGTCTCCTCGGTGCTTTGAAATACGCCCGCAATAGCCGCCGCATTGGCCCAGCGAGCGGCTTCACGGGAATGGAAAGAGGGAAGTCGCGATGAACGTAATAAACCTTTCCGGCCGGTATGTACGTCTGCATCAATTGACGCGCCGTATCCAGGTAAAAAACCCGGCACTGCGGACATTGATAATCACTGAAGACCTCGATGGTAATGGGGGCCTCGCGCGACCCTGCGGACTTGAGTGCCGTCAGATCTTGCGCGGGAGCAGCGGACTTGGTCCCGAGGCTGCTCTGCCCTGACCCCGCGCTCACGAGCGCCGGCAGCAGCGACCCACCGAGCGCAATCAATGCAAGCACCTTCACGCAAAAACGGTTCACATGCCCTCCCCAAAGATGGCAGCTGATCCGATGGGAAACGGTATTGTAATAGGATGCGAGCTCAGTTAGAAGTGTTTGGCTCCAAAAAATTGAGGTATGGAGCGCGGAGGGGCATCGCCAATCGCCCTCTTGAGCCTTGGACTCGATCTGATCAACGGAAAAGGTACAGAGCAATACGTTGTCAAAAGGGGCCCGGTCCGGGCGTGAGCGAATCAGAGAAGCACTGAACTTGGTGACTCAGGTGACTGATTTCACAACTAGTTAGTAGCATTATCAAGTAACTTGACATAATCACACTCAAGGTATAGAATTGCCCCGAATCGTGACCCGAGCTGTGCTGCCACCCACGGGGAAACGACGGAGGAAGAGATGAGCAAGATTATCGGCATTGATTTGGGCACCACCAATTCGGTGGTTGCCGTGATGCAGGGCGGAGAACCCGTGGTCATTCCCAACCAGGAAGGGGCACGCACAACGCCATCGGTGGTAGGCATAACCAAGACCGGCGAACGCCTCGTGGGGCAGGTAGCCAAGCGCCAGGCGGTGACCAATCCCGAGAATACCGTCTATTCAATCAAGCGCTTCATGGGGCATCGCTACGACGAGGTCGGCGAAGAGATGAAGCGGCTGCCCTACAAGATTGTTCGCGGACCGCACGATGATGCTCGGGTGGATATTTTCGGCAAGACTTACAGTCCTCCAGAGATTTCTGCGATGATCCTGCAGAAATTGAAGACCGCCGCCGAGGATTTCCTGGGCGAGAAGGTCAGCAAGGCCGTCATCACGGTGCCCGCATACTTCAACGATGGCCAGCGGCAAGCGACCAAACAGGCGGGCGAAATTGCTGGGCTGGAGGTCTTGAGAATCATCAATGAGCCGACCGCTGCGGCTCTTGCCTATGGCTTGGACAAGAAAAAGGACGAAACCATCGCGGTCTACGACCTGGGCGGCGGCACTTTTGATATTTCCATCCTGGAGGTAGGCGAGGGCGTTGTCGAAGTCAAGGCCACCGCGGGAGACACGCACCTGGGGGGCGATGACGTAGATCATCGCGTCATGGAGTGGATCGTTGGCGAATTCAAGCGCGATCAGGGAATTGATCTCGGCAAGGACCGCATGGCGCTGCAGCGTTTAAAGGAAGCCGCGGAGAAGGCCAAGATCGAGTTGTCACAAGTGATGGAGACAGAGATCAATCTTCCCTTCATTACGGCTGATGCTTCCGGTCCAAAACACTTGCAGCTCAAGCTAACGCGGTCGAAGCTGGAGCAATTGATGGAAGATCTGCTGCAGCGCACGGTCGGTCCTGTGAAGCAAGCGCTCTCGGATGCGGCCTTGACGCCGGACAAGATTGACGAAGTCGTGCTCGTGGGCGGCTCGACCCGAATTCCGCGCGTGGTGCAGATTGTAAAGGATCTGTTTGGAGGCAAGGAGCCGCACAAAGGCGTTAACCCGGACGAAGTGGTTGCGGTAGGAGCCGCGATTCAGGGAGGCGTGCTGGGAGGAGAAGTGAAGGACATCCTTCTGCTCGACGTGACGCCGCTGTCGCTCGGTGTGGAAACTCTCGGCGGCGTGATGACGGTTCTCATTCCGCGGAATACGACCATACCGACGCGCAAGTCGGAGGTCTTTTCAACCGCTTCGGATAATCAGCCCTCCGTGGAGATTCACGTCCTGCAGGGAGAGCGCAAAATGGCGCCCGACAACCGCACCCTCGGAAAATTCCACCTGATGGGCATCCCTCCGGCGCCGCGAGGCATGCCGCAGGTCGAGGTGACGTTTGATATCGATGCCAACGGCATCTTGAACGTCTCGGCGAAAGACCTGGCAACCAATAAAGAGCAGAAGATCACCATTACCGCCTCGACCGGCTTGAATAAGGAAGAGGCCGAAAAAATGCGCAGGGAAGCGGAATCCCACGCGGACGAGGACCGGCGCAAGTTGGCGGAAGTCGAGGCTCGCAACACCCTCGATTCGCGTGTTTACCAAATGGAGAAGCTCATTCGGGAGAATCGCGAGAAACTCTCGGAGGGCGATGTCAAACCCGTGGAAGGGGCGATCGAGAGCGCCAAGAGCGCTCTTGCCGGGAACAACCTC